>Ga0193752_1000577_pt1 | contig 34588 bp, 28 predicted proteins | sample H1c1metaG_FD_144924 | JGI IMG/M metagenome (GOLD analysis project Ga0193752, IMG submission 144924) | Soil microbial communities from a riparian zone of the East river system, Colorado, United States - H1c1 | ecosystem: Environmental > Terrestrial > Soil > Riparian zone | place: USA: East River... | reverse complement strand
GCACAAAAAGCCGAACGGAGACAACAGCAACCACTGGCATAAACAATGAAACTAACCACGGGACACAGCCAAACAAAAGCACCATCCCACTCCCAACGGAGCGAAGGAATGAAACAGAACTGTTGCTACATGAACCTGTTCAAAATCATAAGCAAAAATGTACCGCTATTTATGCAAATCGATTTTATCCTTCTTCATCGCCACCCGATAAAGTATCGTACACATAATCGCAAAGAAGATTACTCCAAGAATCTTATAACCGCTATCCCCAAGCCCAAGTAAAAGTCCATGCTCCATGTTTATTGTTGCGAGGAAACGTTCGCCGTTATCTGTGCCAGATAAGAAAGCTATAAGTACACCTGCAATGGCTCCCCCGGCAACAAGGCCGGTAGCAAACAAATTACCTTTGCCCAATTCTTCTTCTTCAGGCGAAGCCAAAGCCACTTCTTGTTTTGCTTTCCTGCTGTCGACAATTCCTTTGATGGCTCCACCTACAAATATTGGTAGCGTAGTTGATAATGGCAGGTAAGCACCAACAGCAAAACTGAGTGATTTAATACCACAGAGTTCCATCACAACGGCGATAAAAACACCGACAAAAATATATTGCCAGTCGAGCTTCTGCGATTGTATACCCTTGATGAGTGTAGCCATCAGCGTTGCCTGAGGCGCGGGATACTTATCACTACCTATAGCATGGCTAATTCCATTAGTTACCATTTCGCTGGTTGGACGATCAAGAAACTTCACAGTAAGTCCAATAACAACAGAGGATACGATGGCACCAATAAACAATGCGATCTGCTGGTTCCGTGGTGTTGCTCCCACGATATAACCGCTTTTCAGATCCTGTGAGGTGCCACCCGCATTAGCAGCAGCAATACAGATCATACCGCCAACAACCAGTACAAGCGGTTCATAAGCCGGGCCGCCCCAACCAACGCCTATAAAGATCAGGCTGGTTGCCATCACGGTGGCGATAGTCATACCACTGATCGGGTTATTTGATGAGCCTACCAGGCCCACTATTCTTGAAGACACAGTTACAAACAGTGCACCGAATATTACAACCAACACCCCGATCAATCCCTTTTGAAAATAACTGTCTCCCGGGATACCAGGTATCAGTGTAATAAGAAGCACAAGTGCAAGGCTACCGAATGCGACAATCTTAATATTCAAGTCTTTTTCAGTTCTCGGAACAGCACTGTTTTCAGAAGTGCCACTAACGTCTTTTTCTTTAATAGATCCCAGGCTGGACTTAACCGATTTTACAATCAACGGCATGGTCTTTAACAAGGTAATTATACCACCGGCAGCTACTGTACCGGCACCGATCTGGCGGATATAAGCATAATAGATAGCAGCAGAATAATCGGCAAATGTATGCGTGACCGGATCCCAGTTTCCGCGACCGCCGGGTTTGGTGATATCTGCCAGATAGCCAAGGCTAGCCAGTTGCACAGCGATTGCATCAGGTTGTACAAGGGTCGCCAGCAATGGTATCAACACCAGCCAGCTCAGCACACCACCTGCTACCAGGACGCCGGAAATCTTCGGACCGATGATATAACCGACACCAAGATATTCCGGAGTAATCTCCCCACTCACTTTTGCAGAAGGGAAATATTTGTTTGCTTTTTCTGTTGCAAAATAGGGCACTTCCGCAATTATATGAAACAGCTTTTGAAGGGTAGCATATAGAAACGCAACACCCAGTCCCCAGAAAGCGGTTTTTGCAAAGTCACCCCCTTTTTCGCCGGCGATGAGTACATCACCACAGGCAGTTCCTTCGGGGTATGGAAGATTTTTGTGTTCATTTACAATCAGCGCTTTTCTTAGTGGTATCATCATTAGCGTACCGAGCAGACCACCCACAATAGCGAGCACAAGTATGGTGAGATAATTAAAATATTCGGCACTGTTTGGAGCTGATAAAAACAAGAAACCGGGAAGCGTAAAAGCAACTCCTGCAGCAATACTTTCGCCGGCACTACCTGTTGTTTGGATGATGTTGTTTTCAAGAATTGTTGTCTTGAAAAATTTTCTGCCAAGCGTGATCGCAATAACTGCTATGGGGATAGATGCACTTACGGTGAGGCCCGCTTTTAAAGCAAGATAAACAGTAGCCGCACCAAATATGACACCGAACAAACTACCAAGTAATATGGACTTCACTGTGAGTTCCTTCATATTTACTTCTGCAGGAACAAAGGGCTGAAACTTTTTTTCTGGTATCATAAATACATTTTTATTTTATCCTGGGTTTCACCCCCGGGCTATGCGAAGTCAACCCCTACCAGGGTTGTGTAGCCCTGGAGCTATTACTCGATCGATTTGAAAACCCACTATTAAAACAAACGTCACAAAAACTTCACTCACCACTTATCACTAAAACTCATCACTCCTAACTCATAACTATTTTACGGTGCCCATTCTTTTTTCCATCCAGAATGATAACAGGTATAATAATATAGCGGCGATTGTGCTCATTACCACAAAGACCATAAAGAAATCAAATAGATTATTTATCTGGTAACCGAGGAAATCAGTAGATCCTTCGCTTGGCAACAATGCACCGAGTTTACCACCGAATTTGTTAGCCGCCGCATTTGAAATAAACCAAACGCCCATTAAGACAGAGCCAAATCTTGCGGGGGCTAATTTGTTCACAAGGGAAAGACCTATAGGCGAAACTGCCAGCTCGCCAATCGTATGCAGGAAATATAATCCAATCAGCCACAACATACTTGTTTTGCCAACAACATCTTTAACACCATAAGCTATCAGTAAATATCCAAGAGCCAGGAACAAAAGACCAATCGCCTGTTTTTTTGGGGAAGATGGTTCCAGGTTTTTTCTTCCAAGTCCTTCCCAGACCTGGCTCATTACCGGCGCAAGCAGAATGATCCACAAACCATTGATACTATTGAACCAGCTTGCCGGCACTTCATCGAGGTGATAAGGAGTTCCAACAATATAATGGTAAACTGCAAAAGCAAATGCACCGGCAGCGATGATGCCAAACAACATCTTAAGTTCCCGGGGTATTTCCATGATGCGGTATAGGAAATAATAAAGTACGAGCGCAAGGCCAATCAAACCCATAACCATGTTACCGAGCAAGGTATTAATGGTATAGGATCGGTCGACATTGTCGCGTGCAAATAATGTTAGTGATGAACCGGCCTGTTCAAATGCCGCCCAGAAAAAGATCACAAAAAAAGCCGCCAGGAAAATTACAATTACCCGTCCACGTTCGCCTTGAGTGAGCGATTTGTCTGAAATAATAAGTCCGGAAACGCCAATCGCAACACTAAAAATAAATGCACCAATCCAGTCTGAATCAAGCACAAAACGGAAGATTAGCAAAAGTGCAGCGGTGATAGCTCCCCAGATGGCCACATGCTTAAACGAAGACGCCGGTGATTCCCGGTTGGCTGCGGCGTTAGCGTTCCTCTCAGTAACCTGGTTTGGTACAATTCCAAGTCCCTGGCCGTCGGGACCGACAAGATATTTGTCTTTCAGCCAGATGAAAACTATGGTACCCAGGGCCATCGCAATGCCGGCAGATAAAAATCCCCATTTGAAGGCCTCCTGCACCGGGTTACCAGCAGCATCATATTTTTCGCCCAGGCCACCACAAATCAATGGTCCTATAAAAGAGCCGAGATTTATACCCATATAAAAAATGGTATAAGATGAATCAAGGCGCTTATCACCTTTTGGATACAGCTGGCCAACTAAGGAAGAAATATTTGGTTTGAAAAACCCCATTCCGAGTATCAGCACTGAAAGCGCGACCCACATGATGGTATGCGCAAGGTTTTTATCTTCAGTAGTGTAAGAAGCGCTGACAAACATCAATACCTGGCCAAGAGCCATCAGGAAGCCGCCACGGACTATTGAGCGCCTGTTTCCCCAGAGTCTGTCGGCAAAATATCCGCCCAGTAACGGCGACAACCAGATGAGGCCGGTAAAACTTCCGTAAACGTCATCGTTCGCATATTTGTCACTCCTCATCAGGCTGCTGGTAACATATAATACCAGCATGGCCCGCATTCCATAATAACTGAACCTTTCCCACATCTCGGCAAAGAACAAAACGAATAATCCCTTTGGATGTTTACTTGCCTGGGTTGACTGCATAAGAGCGTATTAGGGTTTAGCGCGTAAAATAAGATAAAATCCATTCGAAGCATTTCCTGCTTTAATTAAAATTCTCCAATCCGTTGCGAAATCCGAAATTCGCCGCTAAATCTGTATCAGTAAGGCCTGATAATTATTCATATTAACTGATCGTTATTCATATTAATTCATCATTATTCAATAACCAATAAACCAACCCGAACCCTATTTATGAATATACTACTGATAGGCTCCGGTGGCAGGGAACACGCCCTGGCATGGAAGATGGCGCAAAGCAAGTTATGTTCGAATCTGTTCATAGCTCCTGGCAATGCAGGCACAGCCTTATGCGGTACCAATGTAGAACTGAGTGTTACTGATTTTGACAACATCAAACAGTTCTGTATCAGTGAAAATATTGAAATAGTAGTAATCGGGCCTGAAGAGCCACTGGTAAAGGGTATAGTAGACGATTTCAAAAATGATCCGGCTGTTCAGCACATCCCGGTAATCGGGCCTTCTCAACAGGGTGCACAACTTGAGGGCAGCAAGGCTTTCGCTAAACGTTTCATGCAGAAATATAACATTCCTACAGCTATTTATAAGGAGTTTGATTCAACGAATTATGAGGAGGGTATACCATACCTGCAGGCTCATGAACTGCCAATTGTGCTTAAAGCAGATGGACTGGCCGCAGGCAAAGGAGTGATCATTTGCCAGTCGCACCTGGAGGCAATGAGTGAATATGAGTTGATGATCCAGCAAAGCAAATTTGGAGAAGCTGGTAAAAGGGTGGTGGTTGAAGATTTCCTGACTGGCATTGAACTAAGTGTGTTTGTGTTGACAGATGGGAAAAATTACGTGGTGCTTCCTGAAGCAAAAGACTACAAAAGAATAGGAGAGGGAGATAAAGGACCAAATACCGGCGGGATGGGAGCGGTTAGCCCCGTTCCTTTTGCTGATGCCAGCTTTATGCAGAAGGTCGAAGAACAGGTTATCAAGCCGACTGTGGATGGGCTTCACCAGGAAGGTATTGATTACAAAGGGTTTATATTTATTGGTTTGATAAAAGTTGGGGACGATCCATTTGTAATCGAATACAATTGTCGTCTTGGCGATCCTGAAACCGAGGTTGTGATCCCGAGGCTAAAGTCGGATCTCGTGGAGCTTCTTAAGGCAACGGCAGAACAGCAGCTGGACAAGGTTGCAATTGAAATTGATCAGCGTATCGCCTGTGCGGTGGTTGCCGTTAGCGGTGGGTACCCTGGAACCTACGAAAAGGGCCTTGTGATCACGGGGCTTGACAATGAAGTGCCGGAAGAAAGCCTGATTTTTCACGCCGGAACGGCAAATGTTAATGGAAACACGGTTACCAACGGCGGCAGGGTTTTGTGTGTTACATCTTTCGGTGACTCAGTTACAGAAGCGGTTTATAATTCCAAGTTGGTGCTCGGAGAAATTAGCTATGACGATATTTATTACAGGAGAGACATAGGTTTTGAGTTTGAATGAGCGACATAAAAAGTGGTGAGTGGTGAGTTGAGTTATGAGTGAGTTGAATTAGAGTGTTGGTGAATTAGTGCATGTTGGAATTTAAGTTGCAAATATTGAATGGGACACAACCCCGACAGGGGTTTACTTCGCATAACCCTTGGTGAAACCCCGGGAAAAAAATATGACTATTCATTACAGCGATTACCTGCAGCTAGAAAAAATTCTTGGGGCGCAGTTTCCTGAATCTGACAAAACAGCGGAGCCTGCGCACGATGAGATGCTGTTTATCATCATCCACCAGGCTTACGAATTGTGGTTTAAACAATTGATTTTCGAAATTGATTCGGTGCTGGGAATAATGAAGAAGCCGGCGATTAACGACAACTCACCTGAAATGCAGACAGTCGTTCACCGATGCTCAAGAGTGGTAAGTATACTGAAATTGCTGGTCCACCAGATCGACATCATGGAAACCATGACGCCGATGGACTTTCTCGATTTCCGGGATCTCCTCCGACCTGCTTCGGGTTTCCAAAGCTGGCAGTTTAAGTTACTCGAAGCCAAACTGGGACTTGCTTTTGAACAAAGACATGGTCAGAATTATTATATCTCTCAATTAAGGGAAACAGAAGTTGCGGCCATACGCGAAGGGGAATCTGAAGTATCGTTATTGCAACTGGTCAATAACTGGCTCGAAAGGATGCCTTTTTTCCGCGAAGCTTCAAACTGGGAGCATTATTCGCGCCAGGTAAATACGGAAGTGGCAGTGGAAGACATATTCTGGACCGACTACAGGCAAATTTATGCAAATGGGCTTGCAAGCGTCGAAAGTGTTAACCTGGCTCATTTTGACAAGGTTTTTGGACTGGAGGCCGGCGATGAGTCGAGGGCTATTTCCCCCGCAGCCAGCCGGTCTGCCCTTTTTATCATGTTGTACCGGGGTTACCCAATGCTTCAGACGCCTTTCCAGCTACTGAATAATCTGCTGGAAATAGACGAACAACTGAGCACCTGGAGATACCGGCATATGAGCATGGTGCACCGCACCATCGGGACAAGAATTGGCACCGGGGGAAGTACCGGTCGTGACTATCTGAAAGGCGCTCTTGACAAACACTATATCTTCGCTGAACTGACGCGGATGACCAGTTTCCTGATTGAACGTAAGAAATTACCCTTACTCAGCCATGAAATGGAAAAAAGATTAGGCTTCCTGGTGTAATTATAGCTTTTGCAGCGCCATATTTGCAAATCCGATTATTAAAACAGGTTATATAACATAAATATGATTTTAGCGTTTAGAGATCGGGCCGTGTTTCGGCATAACAGTAACGTATAAACGAAGATCGATACAACGGCACGATAGAATAAGAGGCGAAAGTGAATGTGAGACCGCTGATGATATGTTTAGTTAATCACAGATAGTGTGGCGAATTGGATGAAATGCAGATTTGACGCGATTTTGTAAGGATTATTTCTGTGGAAAAAATACTTACAAATCAATAGGTTGACTTTGTTAATTCGAATTATTTCCTTCAATTTTGCAGGCATTAGATTTAAATCCAAAATCTGACCTTTATAAAATGGGCTTATTCAATTTTCTCACTCAGGAAATAGCAATGGATCTGGGTACCGCAAACACCCTAATCATACATAATGACGAAATCGTCGTGAACGAACCGAGTATTGTGGCTTTAGACAGGAACAATCCAAAAACGGTACTGGCAGTTGGTAAGAGGGCGCTGATGATGCATGAAAAAACCCATGAAAGCATTCGAACCGTAAGACCTCTGAAAGATGGTGTAATTGCAGACTTTAACGCGGCAGAACTTATGATCCGCGAGATGATCAAAATGATCTATCCAAAGAAACCACTATTTCCGCCGAGCTGGAGGATGATGATCTGTATTCCTTCCAGTATTACCGAAGTTGAGAAAAGAGCTGTTAGGGACAGTGCTGAGCAGGCCGGTGCCAAGGAGGTTTATCTCCTGCATGAGCCTATGGCCGCTGCACTGGGTATCGGTATCGATGTTGAAGAACCGGTTGGTAACATGATCATCGACATTGGTGGCGGTACTACCGGTATCACCGTTATTGCGCTGGCAGGTATCGTTTGTGACCAGTCAATCCGTATCGCCGGTGATGAATTTACCGCAGATATCATGGAGGCACTTCGCCGATACCATAGTTTACTAATAGGGGAACGTACTGCTGAACAGATCAAGATCCAGATCGGTGCTGCCATGAAAGATCTGGAAAATCCCCCGGATGACATCCCGGTTAACGGACGTGACCTTGTAACCGGTATTCCAAAACAGATCATGGTTAGTTACCAGGAAATTGCCGAAGCGCTCGATAAAAGTATCTTCAAAGTTGAGGAAGCGATATTAAAAGCACTTGAAATGACTCCTCCCGAGCTTGCAGGTGATATCTACCGTCGCGGTTTATATCTTACGGGGGGTGGGGCATTACTTCGTGGACTGGATAAAAGACTAAGCCAGAAAATCAAACTGCCGGTACACGTTGCAGATGATCCGCTGAAAAGTGTTGTGCGCGGGACTGGTCTTGCCCTCAAAAATTATGACCGGTATCCTTTTATCATGCGATAAGAATTGCGGATAATTTGGGTTATCGCTAACAGCGTTTGATATTTGTTATCCTTAACTTGGACATCTAAAACGAGAAAACCTATCTGTGCGTAATATATTTCTCTTCATCAGAAGATATTTCAACTTCCTCTTCTTCGTGGTGTTGCAGATTGTTGCGCTTTCCTTTCTTTTCAGATATAACAAATTTCACGAAGCAGCCTTCATGGGTATTGCCAACGAAACTACCGGGATGGTTGGCGCCAGGTTCAACAGTGTTGAATATTATTTCAACCTTAAAAGAACCAATGATTCACTTGTTAAGGAAAATACCAATCTGAGAAATGGTCTCCGGCAAAACTTTGATAATCCTGACACCACCCAGCGTATTGTTGCAGACACAATGCCTTATGATACGCTTGGCCATGTGCGAAAGTATATGTGGCGCCCGGCAAAGGTAGTAAGCAATACGGCTACGTTGCAGAACAACTATATTACCATAGAAAGAGGGCTCAACCAGGGCATCAGGAAAGATATGGGTGTTATCAGTTCAACTGGTATCGTTGGAACGGTAGTGGACGTGAGTGCGAATTATGCTGTTGTGATGAGTTTGCTTCACCGCCAAAATCGCGTGAGCGCAAAAATGAAAAAGACCGGCGAAACCGGTACCATTCAGTGGGACGGAGAATCACCATTTTTTCTTACCCTGATAAACGTTCCTAAAAGTGCACCGGTTGCTGTTGGAGATTCCGTGATAACCAGCCAGTATTCATATCTTTTTCCGCAGGGAATCATGGTGGGAACTGTAGCAGCAATTGTAGAAGACAAGACCAGTAATTTTTATACGATGAAGGTTAAGCCAGCTACAAATTTTTACAGCCTTGAATATGTTACGGTAGCTGAAAACCTGATGAAAGATGAACAGAAAAAACTGGAGGAGGCATCCAGGAAAAATCAATGAGTGAATTCTTAAAAAATATCATCCGGTTTGCCCTGTTTATACTGATACAGGTCTTTGTGCTGTTCCAGGTGCCTTTTCTGCACCGGTTTATCACTCCTTATCTTTATTTTCTTTATATACTCTGGCTTCCTTTTAATATGCCAAGGGTCGGCCTGACCCTGGTTGGTTTCCTGCTGGGATTGTCACTCGATTATTTCACCAAGACACCGGGCTTACATGCGGCCCCCTGTGCTTTGATCGCTTATGTGAGACCTTTTCTTGTAAATATCCTTATCCAGCAGGAAGGTGCGGATAAAAACTACCGCTCGCCTTCAATAACCAGCATGGGATGGGCGCCTTATGCCACCCTTGTTTTTGTCCTTACCTTACTGCATACCGGCTACCTTGTTTTTCTTGAATATCTTAATGTTGGTAGCTTTCTTTTTTTCCTAGGCAAGGTATTGTCGACAACGGGGGTTAGTCTTTTACTCATCTTTGTTACAGAACTACTCTTCTTCAGAAAAGAAAAGTTCCGCACGAATACGGCATAGCCTTCTGATAAACATAAATTCTTTACCTGGGCGACGAATTCATTTTTTTCTAAATTCCACTTGAGTTTTCGAAACAAACTCTGAAGAACCTCCAATGCAAATACGGTAGTGGTTCCAGATTAAAATATTCTTGAGAACCCAAGGTAAATACTGAAGAACTTGCTGCCATCTGCCAAAATATATGAAACCTTTTTTATCCAAAAACGTCTGGCTGCGAGCAACCTGACAACTTTCAAGCGATTATTAACGTCACTAATACAATAAAATACCTATTTCTCCATTGAATATTATTACATCTAAAATCTTACTTCTAACTTCGTATAAGAATGTCGGTTTTTAATCAGTCAAGGAGTAATATCGTACGCCTAATCTTCCTGGGTGTTTTTTTTATCATCTTCGTGCAGTTGTTCAATCTGCAGGTACTTTCCAGTAAATATGTTCAGTTGGCAATGGATAATGCCGTCTTTCCAAAGGTGGTCTATCCGAGTCGCGGAATTATTTATGACAGGAAAGGACGCGCTATCCTGAACAATACAATCATGTACGATCTGATGGTTACACCATCTGAAGTGAAAAAGATTGACACGGCAAGTTTGTGTGCACTGCTTGATATTGATACTGCCGATTTCAAAAAGCGCATGCTTGATGCACGATTCAAAAACGGGCCATACAGACCATCTATTTTTGAAGATCTTTTACCACCCGAAATGCATGCCCGCCTTGATGAGAATATCTGGAAGTACCCGGGCTTTGCACTAATAGAAAGACCCGTGCGGGTTTATCCGTTTGGAGGGGCAGCACATATACTTGGATATGTTGGTGAAGCCGATTCCAACATCATCAAACGTTCCGGTGGATTTTACAGGCTCGGTGATTATGTCGGGCGAAGTGGTCTTGAAAGTTATTATGAAAGCATATTGATGGGACAGCGGGGTATCAGCCGGCTGATCAAGGATAATAAAAACCGGCTTGTTGGAAAATTTGAAAATGGTGAGTTTGATACTGCTGCGATAGCCGGCAGAAATCTGCGCACATACATTGACGTTGAGGTACAATTGCTCGCGGAAAAGATGATGAAGGGTAAGGTTGGAGCAGTAGTTGCCATCGATCCAAAAACCGGGGGAATTATTGCCATGGCTTCAGGGCCAAGTTATGATCCGAATGCCCTTACCGGTCCGGATAAACAAAAAAATTATGGCAGGCTCGCCCTGGATGTTTCAGGTCCGTTGTTGAACCGCGCTATACAAGGTAACTATGAACCTGGTTCTACCTTTAAACCCCTGGGTGCACTTGTCGCGCTCGATGAAGGTGTAATTACCGCGAGTTATGGTTATCCCTGCGGTGGAAGATATCTTGCCTGTGGAACGGGTAAACCGAAATGTTTGCACAATGAACCTGGACATGCGGCGAATCTGCGCTTAGCAATTTCACATTCCTGTAACTCTTATTTCACCCATGTTTATCGTATGACGGTTGACAATAACCGGTCTGGTACAAACAAACAGGGTTATGAAAGATGGAAAAACTACCTTAATAATTTTGGTCTTGGCAGAAGAGTGGGTGTTGACCTTGCCGGTGAAGACAGGGGATTGATACCTGATACAACAAGATATAACCGGGTTTACCGGGGTTCATGGAACTCCTGCACTAATCTCACCCTTGGTATAGGACAGGATATGATGCAGGCAACGCCTATGCAGCTTGCAAATGCAATGTGTATTGTTGCAAACAAAGGATATTATTACACGCCACATATCGTTGAAAAAGTAGACAACGAAACCAAGGATGATACCATCATGAACAAGTTTCGTATCAAACATGAGGTGTTAACAAAGATTACTGATGAAGCTTATGAAGCGGTGAACGGTGGTATGCAGGAAGTGGGTGACCGCTCTGCAAAATTGCCGGGCATAGCCGTTTGCGGTAAAACAGGAACAGCAGAAAAGTTCCGGATACTCGATGGCAAAAAAGTAAAGCTGAAAGATAACTCGATGTTTGTTTGTTTTGCTCCAAGGGAGAATCCGCAGATCGCCATAGCAGTAGTGGTGGAGAACTCGGGATTTGGCGCTACCTGGGCAGCTCCTATCGCATCTATTATGATTGAAAAATACCTGAACGATACTTTGCGCGAAACGAGTAAGAAAAAAGTGGAAGAGCTGGCAGCAGCCAATATCATTCCTTCTTATTTTACGAGGCTGCAGTATATAGAGGATTCAACCCGTGCATTCCGCTGGTTTGAAATCACAAAAGACAGCATCTATATAAAGAAATACCTGAAAGGCGTTCGTCCCCAACCGGCACAAAGGCCTGCTACTAATCCGGATTCCCTCAGAACCCGCTTCACAATGATGCTTGCTGAGCCGAAATCATATCTCCCAAGAAAAATCAACTTTTACTATCTCACATGAACCAGCGTAATCCTGCAATATCAAAAGGCGTTGACTGGGTAATGATCTGGTTATACCTGGCGCTCGTAGCGATCGGCCTGATGAGTATCTTTTCGGTAACATTCCGCGAAGGAGATAGTGTGATCCAGAGTTTTCTTGGTGCAAAAACAGATTATAGTAAACAGTTTTACTTTTTCATTATATCACTGGTTATCGGTTTATTTATCCTGCTTACAGACAGTAAGTTTTTTACAGCCACTGCTAATATCTGGTATTCCTTTGGTATCTTATTGTTGCTACTTGTGTTTCCGTTTCATACTGAAGTAAAAGGTACTAACTCAATCATTCGTTTTGGAGGATTCCAGATACAACCGGCTGAAATATGTAAGGTGTTTGTTTGCCTTGCTCTTGCCAAATACCTTTCCAGGGTAGAAACGGATTTTACAAAAACAAGATCGCAGTTGATAGCTGCAGCCATCGTTATAGCGCCGGCGCTGATTACCATTGCACAAAAGGAAACAGGCCTTGCTCTTGTGTTCTTTTCGTTTTTTTTAGTGATGTTCCGCGAAGGCCTGCCTGCTGGTTACCTGGTTGTTGGATTTTCGCTTGCTGTACTGGTGGTAGCAACACTACTTGTCGAAAAAAATATACTGGCACTTATCTTAACCGGAATAGCACTGGCTACCATATATCTCATGAGAAGACAGGTTAAGCGTAACCGCGGCCTGCTGGTAGGGATAGCGATGATCTGGCTTGTTTGCGTGAGCATTCAAAGATTTGCGGTACCGTTCATTTTTACTTCAGTGTTGCAGAACCACCAGGTGGAAAGAATATTCTCGTTGATCGGTCGTGAAAATCCTTATGCTGCTTTAAACCAGGTTGAAGGTGAGGACGCTGTTCCTGTAAAAAAGAAGGATACCGATTATAATGTGCGTCAAAGTAAAATTGCTATCGGTAGTGGAGGTTTTTCAGGACGTGGTTTTCTGAAAGGAACACAAACCCGTTTCGATTTTGTGCCCGAACAAAGAACGGATTTCATATTCTGTACAATCGGTGAAGGTTTTGGATTTATTGGTACAGTAACTGTGTTGTCTGTTTACCTCTTTTTCCTGTTGCGATTAATCTTTGTTGCCGAAAGGCAGCGAAGCGTTTTTAGCAGGTGTTATGCCTATGGTGTCGCTTCTGTATTCTTTTTTCATATAGCCATCAATGTTTGTATGACAATTGGTCTTGCACCTGTTATAGGTATTCCCTTGCCATATATCAGTTATGGTGGTACCTCCCTGGTCACATTTTCAGTTTTATTATTTATCCTGATCAGGTTAGATGCTGATCGCCAGATGGTGCTTAGATAACCAGATGGTTCTTGGATAAGATACCGGAAGACCGCTTACCAGTCCTGAATTTGAATTCCGTTTTATCGGTATATGGTTGAACGCTGGTTTTCGTCCTGGCTTTTTTCTTTCTGTTATGCCTATGCGCAATATCAGCCTCCATAAATATATATTCTATGAAAATATATATTTATGCATGAATATCCTGCATTCGTTATGAATTATTGTGCTGTTTAAATTCCTCGTTCGCTGCGTTATTTTGCATCATTTTGCAGTTATTGATATTATACAAGTCTGATATCGGGCAATATTGAATACTTTTGATGCGGGAACCACACCATTTGCATCTATTTGTCTTTAATATTTATGAAAATCATACCACTTAGTGAAGGAAGCTTTACGATAGACAGTACAAAATTATTCGTGCCTTTTGATAATTCTGCTGACCAGTTGCAGGAAAGGCCTGTTGGAAGTTTACTGGTAGAGATTCAACCATTTCTCATCATTACAGATAAAGATGTTTTGCTGATAGACACCGGCTTAGGCTTTTCAGATGCCTCGGGTAAGTTGCAATTATATAAGAATCTGGAAGAACATGGCATTCATCCGGAGGATGTTACAAAAGTTTTAATGAGTCATCTTCATAAAGATCACGCAGGTGGTGTGAGCAGGTTTGATAAAGCAACCGGAAAAAAGATACTTTCATTTCCAAAAGCCAAATACTTTGTCTCCAGGAAAGAAATTGATTTTGCATTTGAAAAAGGTTTGCCATCCTATATTCCGGAAGAGCTTGAGTGCCTGAAAGAATCTACACAAGTGATATTGCTTGGTGATCATGGAGTGATTGAGGGATACATAAAATACGAGATGACCGGGGCTCATAGTCCTTTTCACCAGGTGTTTTGGATAGTTGACGGAGATCAGCGTATATTTTTCGGCGGTGATGATGCTCCGCAGTTACAACAAATGAAGAATCGCTTTGTAGCGAAATATGATTTTGACGGGCGTAAATCCATGGAGCTTCGTCACAAATGGTGGCAACAAGGCGCAACCGAACATTGGACCTTCTTATTTTATCACGATATTAATTCTCCCGTAGTGGAGCGTGAATAAAGTGATGAGTTATGAGTTATGAGTTATGAGTGATGAGTTATGAGTGAGTGCAGAATTATGAGTCACTGTATTTTTCACTCACCACTTACCACTATTTTCCGTTTTTCTTCCTTTCCATTCGTTGTTGTCTTCTTTCAATAATTTCTTTCTGGAGATAGGTTCCGAATTCTTTTTCGGCTTTAAAGAATGTATTTACCTTCTCACTGCTAAGTGCCTTGCCAAATTCGGTATTGTATTTTTTACGGATACCAAGGATCTTTTCATCGGTGACAATTTCCTGTTGTTTGTTTTCTCTGGCATCGAGCCTGGTTTTACGGATTTCTTCCATATACTTATTATATACTGGCCAGAACCTTTGAGCTTCTTCCGGAGAAAGAGTAAGTTTATTAGTCAGGTAAGCAATCTTCAGTGCTTCTATTTTCCCTCCATTGTTTCTAAGCTTCGTTGCTTCATCCTGTGCGAATGCCAGGTTTAGAGACGTGATTATCAGGAATAGTATGGTTAAAATTCGTTTCATGTTTTTTAGTTAATCAATATTTTGGAATCAGTCTGAAGCTGCAGGTATTGTTGCAACTCTTCATCTGATACATTAGCAAGCATATCCAGAATGGCATCTGCATTTATTTCAGGATCGGCATTCATAAGCGAATCAACGAGGGGCATTTGCTGAGTTGCCAGGTAATTCAAAATTTCCTCGTCACTGGTCTGGGCAGCCTTTTCTTGGAGGCCCTTAATGGAAACAATTTCATGCTGCCTTGTATTCCTGTCCGCAAAGAAAAAACCTGCGGTAATCATCAGTCCGGTAATAACCGCGGCCGCTGCATACTGCATTATACGGCGTCTGAACATCCCGTTAACCACCCTGGTGCCTGCCGGTTCAGATACTTTTACTTTATTAAGAATGATGCCGGGCAGTTCCCTGAAATATTCATTGGGAACTGAGTAAACATTTACCGGTTTCAGGCTCGCCATTAATGGAGACAGGTTTTCAAGTTCCTCATTTACCAGTTCAACCGCCTGTGCACCGGAAATTATATTGCCGGAAAGTTCGTCGAAATAATCAGGAGGGACCGTAAACGGCGTCTTTTTGCCAATGCCACTTAAAATTGAGGAAAGGCCCGCGAGTTCGTCTGCTGCTGATTCCTCCAAAGTTGCTGATTCCGAAGCAGATTGTTTCGAGGCAGCTGATTCCGAGGCTGCTGATTCCAAAGCTGTTGCTTCCAAAGCTGTTGCTTCCAAAGCTGCTGGTTCCGAAGCCGATTGTTCCGAAGCTAATTGTTCCGAAGCTGATCGTTTCGAACCTGATGGTTGTGAAGTTGATTGCCCGGAGTTTGATTGACCTGTTGCCTGCTGTTCAGCGAGGGAAGACTGATTCCCGGACGATGATGCCAGCGCCTTTTTTAATATCGTCTCCGGTAAATTATCAAAATAGCCGCCTGGCACCTGGTAAGGAGTTGGCAGACCAGTCAAAGCAGCAGGAAGAGACCCGCCGGAAGCAAGGCTAAACATCCTGGCCGGAAACTCATCAAAATAACCTGCCGGTACCTTGTATGGATTCACCGCCGGAAAGTTCCCGAGACCGGATCCAAGTTGTTTAAGCTCTTCTGTTATAGGGGTTATCTTTTCCACTGCAATAAGACCGTTTTTGTTAAGTAAAGTTTAATGGTTCAATATAAAATCCTCAATTTTTTTTACCGCATGATGGTAAGATGCTTTCAATGCTCCCTCCGAAGTCTCAAGCACCTTACTCATCTCGTTATATGGCATTTCGTCGTAATATCTCAATGAAAACACTGCTCTTTGTTTTTCGGGCAACTGTTGAATCGCAAGTTGGAGTTTCCATTCAATTTTACTGGGATCAAAGTCCTTGTCGGCTCTAATTGAACCAGTGAGGGAATTCTCATCATCACTCAGAGACACAGAAGATTTTCTTTTTTTCTGCTCAAGAAAGCTAAGGCACTCATTTGTCGCGATTCGATACAACCAGGTATAGAGTTGTGAATCTTCCCGGAAATTTTCCAGAGCATTCCAAACACGGATAAAGGTGTTTTGAAGTACATCGTTAGCGTCTTCATGCTCCACAACTATCCGCCTTACGTGCCAGTACAACTTTTCCTGATATTTTCTGATTAGACTGGTATAAGCTGCTTCTTTGGTGGCAGGGTTCCGGAACTGTACAAGTAACTCACTGTCTTGAAGGGTAACCGCCATATATGGATTTTTCTGAACGTTATTTATAGTTAGACTGCCTTTCCTCTCCCGGGTTTAACCACAGTTTTCCATTACCACATAAAAAAACGAAGATTAGTTGGTAATCTTCGTTTCAATATTAATAAGGTTCTGTTAACCTAAGATCCTGTTAAGCCAAGATCCTGTTAAGCGTTTTTCCTGGCCAGCACTTTTTGAGCAGCTTCCACGATGTTTGGAGCGTCGAGGCCATATTTCGTGAGCAGCTGTGCAGGGGTACCACTTTCGCCAAATGTATCCCGGGTACCAACCATTTCTATTGGGATCGGGAAATTAGAAGAAGCCACATGTGCTATACTATCTCCGAGTCCGCCGAGGATATTATGTTCTTCTGCGGTGACAGCACATTTTGTTTTACGGATCGACTTCAGGATGGCATCTTCATCCAGTGGTTTGATGGTATGAATATTTATGACTTCAACGCTTATGCCTTTTTCTTCCAAAATTCTCCCGGCCTCAATTGCCTTCCACACAAGATGACCGCAGGCGAAGATTGTTACATCAGTTCCGTCGGAAATCATCTGAGCTTTACCGATCTGGAAAGGTTCATCTGCTTTTGTAAAAATCGGCCAGACTGGTCTGCCAAACCGCAGATAAACCGGCCCTACATAGTCAGCTATCGCAATAGTCGCGGCCTTGGTTTGATTATAATCGCAGGGAACGATAACGGTCATACCCGGCAGCATTCGCATCATTCCGATGTCTTCCAGGATCTGGTGGGTTGCCCCGTCTTCGCCGAGGGTTAAACCTGCGTGGGAAGCACAGATTTTTACGTTTTTGCCTGAGTAAGCTACTGATTGACGGATCTGATCATATACACGACCTGTAGAAAAATTCGCAAATGTCGTGGTATAAGGAATTTTGCCCCCAATGGTTAAACCGGCTGCCATTCCAATCATATTTGCTTCACCTATGCCGCATTGTATATAACGTTCGGGATATTCTTTTATAAACTGGTTTAACTTAAGCGAACCGGCAAGGTCAGCTGTTAATGCAACAACATTAGGATTTTTTCTTGCCACCTCGATAATTCCATCACCAAATCCGCTCCTTGTATCCTTTTTACCTGTTTCCTGAATCTCTCTAAGCATGTGTTATTGTAAGTTATTTTAAAAGAGTTATGAATTATGAATTATGAATTATGAAAGAAGTTATGAAATTCAAAGTTATGAATAGCTCATCGCTCATCGCTAATTTAAGTCAACTTGCTTGCTTTGATAAAACTTTTCGTCTACTTTCAGCCGTTGTTCCCATTTCCAGGCAGTGGCCATCATTTCCTCGAGCGAATAAACCGGTTCCCAGTGGAGCTCAGTGCGGGCATAGTCGTTATTTGCATAAATGGCTACAACATCACCCAGGCGTCTTGGGCCGATTTCATAATTCAATTTTACCCCTGAAACCTGTTCGAAGGTTTTAATTGCTTCAAGTACTGTAATTCCGTTTCCTGATCCAAGATTAAAAACTTCGCATCTTTTTGAACTGCGTCTTTCCAACAAGTATTGTATTGCAAGCGTATGCGCATGAGCGATATCGCAAACATGTATATAATCGCGTATACAGGAGCCATCACGGGTTGGATAATCATCTCCATATACCATCAACGTAGGCAGTTTACCAATAGCTGTCTGCGTGATCGCCGGCACCAGGTTCGCAGGTCTGCCAATTGGCAGTTCTCCGATAAGTGTGGTTGGATGTGCACCTACAGGGTTGAAATAGCGCAACAGTATACACTTCGCCTCATTCGCCTTGGAAAATTCATTGATAATTTGTTCGCCCATCTGCTTGGTATAACCATAGGGAGATTCAGCGGGCTTGGGGGGAGTTGACTCAGTGACCGGAATTACGTCCGGATTGCCATAAACCGTGCATGAAGAGGAAAAAACAAAATTTGGTATATTAAATTCCTGAACGCATTTCAGGAGATTTATCAGGGAAACCAGGTTGTTTTCGAAATACATCAGCGGCTGTTCTACAGATTCACCTACTGCTTTGTATGCAGCAAAATGTATGATGCCGGCAATGTCATCATTCTCCTGGAATATGGCGAAGGTGTCATCAAAATTGCAAAGATCAACCTTGTATTTTCTTATCTTTTTACCGGTTATCTTCTCAACTCCTTCATACATTCTTGGGGATGACCTCGAATTGTTATCTACAGATATCACATCATACCCGTTTTCAATCAGATCCACTATAGTATGTGAGCCGATGTAACCGCACCCACCAGTGACAAGAATTTTTTTCATAATCTTTTTTTAAGGCGATTCTATCAGGCATCGTCATCCTGAATTCTAAAATGCGAAACTCAGAATCTCATTCTAAATAATATTCATCAGGTACTGACCATAACCGCTTTTCAGCAGGGGCTGGGCCACTTGTACCAGCTGTTCCCGGCTGATAAACCCTTTTTTGTAAGCGATTTCTTCTATGCAGGCAATTTTGATACCTTGTCTTTGTTCGATAACCTGCACAAATTGAGAAGCCTGCATAAGTGAATCAAAGGTGCCGGTATCCAGCCAGGCTGTACCCCGGTCAAGAATCGAAACTTTCAATTTCCCATTACGAAGGTATTCTTTATTAATGTCTGTAATCTCATACTCTCCCCTGGGACCCACAGGTAAGTCTTTAGCTATGGCTACCACGGTGTTATCATAAAAATAAAGTCCGGGAACAGCAAAATTGCTTTTTGGTTTGGCCGGCTTTTCTTCAATGGAGATCACATTATTTGATTTGTCGAATTCCACTACACCATATCTTTCCGGGTCACTCACCTGGTATGCATATACAATTCCACCTTCCGGATTCGTATTATTTACCAGTTGATCACCAAGTCCCACACCATAAAAAATATTGTCTCCAAGTACCAATGCCACTTTATCATTACCAATAAAATCAGCTCCTATTACAAAAGCCTGGGCCAGGCCGTTCGGCAAAGGTTGTTCAGCGTAGGTGATCGAGATACCTATACGGGATCCATCACCGAGCAAACGGGTAAACTGTGGCAGATCATGCGGAGTAGAAATAATAAGAATTTCTTTGATTCCCGCAAGCATGAGGGTAGAAAGCGGGTAATAGATCATTGGCTTATCGTAAACCGGCATAATCTGTTTACTGATGCCATAAGTGATAGGATGCAAGCGGGTACCGGATCCCCCGGCAAGAATAATGCCTTTCATTTTTTATCTTTCCGACAAATAAACAAAATATATCGGGAACTTATAGTTGTTAATTGTTAAGTGGGAGGCTGGTAGCTCAATGATTTAGTGAAGTATGAGCCGAACTATCCAATATACAATAGCAGCAAGCAAAGCACTCACCGGGATCGTTAGTATCCAGGCCCAAAGCAGATTTATTGTAACGCCCCAACGCACGGCCGATAGTCGTTTCGTTGCACCAACTCCCATGATGGCTCCTGTGATAGTATGAGTTGTGCTCACAGGAATGGCGAGGTGCTCTGTCAGGAACAGCGTGAAAGCACCTGCAGTTTCCGCGGCAACTCCTTCCAGCGGAGTTACTTTGGTAATCCGGCTGCCCATGGTCTTTACAATTTTCCAGCCGCCGCTCATCGTACCCAGTGCTATCGCCGTAAAACAGGCCAGGGGTACCCAGTCCGGTACATTCTTTACTTCGTCAAGGTTCCCGTTTGCAACCATCGCGGCACCAATAAGACCTAATACTTTTTGAGCGTCATTAGAGCCGTGCCCGAGGCTGAACAAGGCGGAAGAAACGAGCTGAAGCCGGCGGAACCAGCTGTCGGCTTTATAAGGATTAGCATTTCGGCAGACATTAACAATAATTAAGGTTATAATGAGCGAGATAACCATCCCGATCAACGGTGCCCCGAATATGAACAGGAAAATCGGTAATACGACTGAATAATTGACTACATCCAGCCCACCTTCGCGAAAGTGACCAACTGATGCAAGGGCTGCACCCATAAATCCACCCAGCAAAGTATGTGAAGAGGAAGAAGGGATGCCAAACCACCAGGTCAGGAGGTTCCAGGCAATGGCTGCCATCAATGCTGAAAAAATAACCTCGAGTGTGATAAAGTTGCCATTGATAGATTTTGCGAAGGAGTTCCCGATCTTAAACTCACCTATCCAGTATTTTGCAATAAAAAAAGCTGCGAAGTTGAACACCGCAGCCCACAATACCGCCTGAAAGGGGGTGAGTACCTTGGTTGATACCACCGTTGCAATTGAATTTGCAGCATCATGAAAACCATTGATATAGTCAAATATCAGTGCCAATATTATAATGATAACCAGGAAAGTCATATGATGATATTATCTGTTGGAGTGAGAGAAGTGCTCAATTGATTACTAAGCATAAGGGGCAATTACCAGGCATACTTCCAATTACTAGGCATACTTAATGATGATCGATTCGATCACGTTACCGGCATCTTCACATTTATCGGTTACAATCTCCATTACCTGGTAGATTTCTCTTTTTTTGATCACTTCTTTTGCATCGGGCTCAGTTTCAAACAGGCGCTCGATACTCATATCAAAAATGTCATCTGCCTGGTTTTCGATACTGTTTACTTTCACAAGAGCATCAGTTATCTGGCGCATATTGCGCATATTCCTGAGTTCAACCACGGCATTTTTTATCTGCTCCGTGCCTTGTTCTATAAGATCCGCCATCTTCTGGATGCCCTGGTCGTTTGGATTAACCTTGTAAAAATTGATTTTTTTAGCGGATGCGAAAATGTAATCACAGATGTCATCAAGCGCAGAGGCAAGGTAGTGAATGTCTTCCCGGTCAAAAGGGGTGATAAAATTTCGGCCTAATTCAGTGAAAATTTTATGGGTAAGATCGTCATTTACGTGCTCAAGGTCTTCAATCTGGGAGATAAGGGCGGCTCTTTTATCGTAATCAGGTTCAGTTACAACCTGTTTCATGACCTGTCCCATTTTAGCAACCGTTTCAGCTACCTGCTCGAACAGGGAATAGAATATTCTATCCTTTGGCATAAAAATCTTCATGATCGAATTAAAGCCCATATCTAAAAATTTGGGCAAAAATAGACTTTATAGACTATAGTAAAAATATGACTTGATTGGTAATGATTTAATAACATATCACTCCTAAACTGTCTTGATTTTTTTTGGTATATAATAATAGGTGAATAAACAGTCATCAGCAGACAAATATCGTTTCCTTCTTGCCAGGATAAGGCAGGTAACAATTCCATAACATCGTCGTAACATTTCGGTAACATTGGCTGGGTACTTTTGCGGACATTAAAACCAACTGTTGTGAGCTGCAAAAGCATCTTTTTTCTTCCCCTGTTTTTTTTATCCGTTTTCATTTCGGCCCAGACAATAAGGCTTGATGGGAAAGTGATTAACTCAAAAAATGAAGCAGTCGCAAAAGCAACAATTGAAATTCCCCTGATTAACAAGACAATTGCCGCTGATGTAGATGGCAGGTTTTCCTTCAACCTCGAAGCTGGCAAAAAATATACATTAAACGTTTCAAGCGCAGGATATAATTCAAAAATTATTGAAGAAGTTGAAGTAAAAGCGGGTGAAGACAACAATATAGATATTGTTCTTGAAAATAAAACCCTTGATGAAGTTGTAGTAAGATCATCAGTCAGAAAAGAAAGCACCAGTGCCCTGATTAATTTTCAACGTAATAATACCGCACTCTCAAGTGGTCTTGCAGCTGATTTCATTAGAAGAACTCCTGATAAAAATACAGGTGAAATCCTGAAAAGGGTAAGTGGTACGAGTATCCAGGACAATAGGTTTGTTGTTGTCCGTGGGCTTGGTGATCGTTATAACACCGCATTTTTGAACGGAGCACAGTTGCCAAGTTCAGAACCCGATAAAAAAGCATTTTCGTTTGATGTTATCCCTTCTTCCGTGGTAGATAATATTGTCGTGAACAAAACTGCAACTCCGGATATGACAGGTGAATTTGCCGGTGGTCTCATACAGGTTACTACAAAAGATGTTCCTACAAAAGATTTTCTGAGTGTTGGGTTTTCACTCGGCTATAATACAAGTTCGACCTTTAAGGATTTCAGCAGCAACGAAAGAAGCAGTACCGACTGGGCAGGATTTGATGATGGAAAGAGAAATCTGCCTGCGGGCTTCCCATCTAATCGCCAGGCATATAATTCACTTTCTTCCAAATCAGACGGGCTATCTCAAAAACTTGAGTTAACAAAACTGTTCCCGAATGATGTTTATGCTACAACAACTACAACAGCAGGACCTATACAGAGCTATAACATCGGGTGGGGTATTGGCAGGAAGCTAAAAAATGGCGGGTCATTTGGATCTGTGGTGTCATTGATCTATCGGAAAAGTCTGTTGACTTTTAATGTTGATCGTGCATTATACCAGGTAGATGGCGAGCCGATACAAAGTTTTAATGACGCTCAGAATAAATATAATGTAAGTGTCGGCGCCATGGCCAACTTCACATATGTAAAGGGTAAGCACAAAATCTCGTTTAAGAATCTGTTCAACCAATATTACGAAGACAATTTTTATGTAAGAACAGGACCAAACTACGATCGTGGTGGTGAAGTTAGACTCAGTTCTTCTGTGTTAAATCAAAGAAGTTTCTATACCGGAATTTTTGAAGGAAACCACCAATTGGATTTTAAAAACATAAAAGTATATTGGAATGCAGGTTACTCACTTAATAGCAAAACGCAACCGGATCTAAGGACCTCAGCCTACTTCAAAGGAGGCGTTGGTTCTGCAAATCCATATGAGTGGGATCAGGATGACACACGTCGTTTTTATTCAAACCTGCAGGATCATGGTGTAAGTGGTAATCTCGCTATCACTCTGCCGTTTAATATGTTTGGGCAAAAGCAAAATTTGAAAGTCGGAGGTTCCACATTAGTTCGATTCCGTGATTTCGCTTCACGCATATTCAGATATGTAGAAGCATCAGGTTCGTTCAATAATGACTACAGGTTTCTACCTTATGACAAGATTTTCGCAACCTCTAACATTGCGCCCAATGGATTCGTAATGGATGAGTTTACGAACAATGAGGATAAATACTTTGCTGTATCAGCGCTAAGTGCCGGTTACGCTATGTTTGATAATAAATTGTCTGACAAGCTACGATTGATCTGGGGTGCAAGGGTCGAATTTTTCGAACAATTCCTCGAAACAAAAGATCGTTCAGCAGAACTTATTATCATTAACACAGAAGACTGGAAAGTACTTCCTTCAGTCAATCTTACTTACCAGCTAAATGACAAGAATATCCTCCGCTTTTCAGGTTCTCAAACTGTATCAAGACCTGAATTCAGAGAAATAGCCCCCTTCCAGTTTTTTGATTATGAATCAACATTTGGGGTCCGCGGAAACCCGGATCTGAAGACAACGGATATCTATAATCTTGATTTGCGATACGAGCTTTATCCTGCGGCAGGTGAAGCCATAACGATAGCAGGTTTTTATAAAAGATTTATAAATCCTATTGAATTCCGTCTTGATCCGGGAAGCGTGCTTACAAGAAGAAACTATTTCTACCAGAATGCAACAGATGCAAATACATATGGCCTTGAACTTGAGGTAAGAAAAAACCTTCGTTTCCTTGGAGGCAATACAGACATACTTAGCAACTTCTCTCTTTTCGCAAATTTAACTTATATCTTCTCCCAGGTCAAATTCAATGATGAGTTATTGGGCAAAGTGGTATCTGCAGACAGGCCGGTGCAGGGTCAGTCACCTTATCTTATTAATGGTGGTTTGCAATACAGTTCGAAAGCTTCAGGCTGGAACGCAACCTTATTGTATAACCGGGTTGGCAACCGCCTCGCCCTCGTTGGATATCAGTCATTAGGTTTCCCTGATATTTACGAAAATCCACGCGACGTATTTGACATCCAGGTATCTAAGAAAGTACTAAACAAAAGAGGTGAAGTAAAACTTACACTCAGCGATATGTTCAATCAGCCTTATATGTACTATGAAAATGTTGACGGCCCCAGGGCTTACAAAAAAGGTACAGATCGTGTGTTCAGTTCATTCAAATATGGTTCTACAGTTACAGTCGGGTTCAACTACGACTTTGCACTATAATAAATGCTATCATAATAAACAATTGAACAATCAATCCGAATAAATTTCCCTGCACAAATCAATACCTGAATAAACGAGCTGCATAAAACGACAACTGCATAAAACAACACCTGAACAAAACAACGCCTGAACCAAGTAACACCTGAACAAACTAACACCTAAACAAAATAACAATTAAACGTTCTTATATGAAATGGATGAAGCAAGCTTTAGTAATAACTATGTCGGCTTTAACGCTATCCGCCTGTATTAAGGTTGATATAAATGATGGGTCCGGATCAGGTACCGGAAATGGTGACACCGACGATCCAAATGTATCTAAAGTGCTTACAGGTACTATAGATAAAAGCATCACTTTGTTGAAAGGTACTTATACATTACGTGGTTATGTGTATGTTAATAATGGAGCCACGCTTACTATAGAAGCTGGTAGTATTGTCAAAAGTGACGTCACTGAAAAAGGTGCTCTCATTATTGAAAGAGGTTCAAAACTTATAGCTGATGGCAAAGCGGATCAGCCAATCATTTTCACTTCAGGTAAAGCACCAAGTGAAAGAGCTCCGGGCGACTGGGGTGGAATCATACTCCTTGGCAAGGCGACAACAAACCGGCCAACTTCACCCGCGCCGATTATTGAAGGTGGTGTAAACCGTCCATATGGTGGCACAGAACCTGGCGACAACTCCGGTATACTGCGTTATGTGCGTATAGAGTTTTCAGGTATTGCTGCTGAGCCAAATTCTGAGATCAATGGTTTGACCTGTGGTGGTGTAGGTTCAGGAACTACCCTGGAAAATATTCAGGTTTCATATGGTGCTGATGATGGATACGAATTTTTTGGGGGAACAGTAAATGCGAAAAACCTTGTATCCTTTGCGGCCTATGATGATGACTTTGATTTTGATTTTGGTTATACCGGAAAAATTCAATTCGCGGTTTCTTTAAGAGATAAACCATCGGACACAGATCAGGCTAATGGTATCGAATGCGATAACGACGGCACAGGAACTACAGCCACTCCTTTGACAAAACCTTATCTCTCCAATTTTACATTTATCGGTCCTTATGATACTACAGGTTCAAGTGCATTGCATGGAGTTTCTAACAGGTGGAGAAGATCAGCACGTTTTATCCTGAGAAATTCTCTCCTGATCGGTCATCGTAAAGGCGGATTTTCGCTTGAATCAGCGGGCACGGCTACAGATTATAAATCAGGTGAGTCACAATTCAAAAACAACATTGTAGCTGTTTATAGCAAGCCATATATTTCCGGCGATGCGGGCGCGCTTAGTGTTATTTCAGATGCTGAAATTAAAACAAAAGCAGAAAGTGAAGGAAATCTTACCCTCGCTTCACGTGATGCAGTTCAGTTGACAGATCCATTCAATCTGAATGCACCCAACTTCCTGCCAAAAACAGGTTCCCCTGCATTATCTGGTGTGGATTTCGCAGGTATTGATTCTTATTTCACCACAACTACTTACCGGGGCGCTTTTGGCACAACAAACTGGCTACAGGGTTGGGCAAGTTTTACTCCAAAATCGAATAACTACTAATTCAGAATATCCGCAACCAGGCATGCGTTGGCAAGCTTTGCGGATATCATATTTATCGAGGTGATAATATTTCTTTAAGCGCATGCAGGTCCGGTTCGGGACCTGCATGTTTTTTGGTTGATGGTAGAGATTTTGCAGAGAAAAATTATAGGAATAAACGCGCCGGGCTTTTGTTAATGCGGATACCGGGGTTCTTTTTTTAGAGGTTTATACTTATGCAAAATGCCGGCAAAGGAAATTCAAGCAGGTCTTTTTTTATTTTTCTGTTGTGAAGGAGCATATTTTACTGTATTTTGCCGCCCTTCCGTAAGCATCGAAAAAGGGTAGGAAAGGCGGAATCAAAAAAAAATCTAATACAAAATAGTTATGGTTTCAGGGAAAGCAAGGTTGATTGCAAATGAAATTATTGAGCTTTATCAAAATCACGGTGATTCAGCGCAGGAAGGTGGACAGGTTTCACAATTTGAACAAGTTATGCAACTTGCCCAGACTGCCGAAATAATGGGTTATGAGGAAGATGTTGTTCTTGCAGCCCTGTTGCAGGACATTGGCCAGGTTGCTGTAGCCGCAAACGGCGCAGCTCAACCGGAAGAAGATTATGCTGAAGCCGGAGCTGACTATCTGCGTGAGAAAGGTTTTGCAAAAAAACTTGTAAGACTCGTTGAATCAACACTGGAATCAAAGCGATATCTCGCCTTTAAAGACGAATCTTATTATAATCAGATGTCAGAGAATGCAAAAGCACTTCTCGAAAAACAAGGCGGTAAAATGTATGCCGAAGAAGCAGAGGCATTTGAAAAATACCCATTGTTTGACACGCTTATTTCGATAAGAAAACTGGATCAGGCTGTTGTTAATCAACAGTTGCCTCCTTCGGATGTTGAACATTTCCGAAACAGCATCATACGCCACCTGGTAAAGGGTAGCTTCTGATAACTTCCACAAATAGTGGTGTTTCCGGCAAGCAATGGATGGTAGCCGTTTATGCGGCTGTTGTGAGTTTTCTTGCTTATGCTACCATTTTCGGTTTTCGTAAAACATATTCAGTTGCTACTTTCGATGGCATGTCTGTGGCCGGTATCGGTTACAAAGAGTTGCTTGTAATTGTACAGGCAATTGGCTACCTGTCAAGTAAATTTTATGGGATAGCCTTCATTGGGGAGCTCAATCGTTCGGGCAGATGGAAAACGATCTTTCTATTGGTCGGTATTTCCTGGATTGCATGGTTGCTTTTTGCAATAACACCGGCTCCATACAATATTATCTTCCTTTTCATGAATGGCTTCCCGCTGGGCCTGTTATGGGGAGTAATTTTTTCCTATATAGAAGGCCGGCGGGCAACTGATTTTATCGGGGCGGCACTGGCTGTGAGTTTCATTTTTTCGTCTGGTTTTGTAAAGTCCGTGGGAAATTACCTGATGGTAGTACAGGGTGTGGCGGAAAAGTGGATGCCGTTCGTGGCCGGAGCTGTGTTTGTACCCTTTCTCATCCTCTTTGTTTATCTCATGGAAAGGATTCCCCCACCGATGGCCGAGGATGTTGCTGTTCGTACAGTTCGGGTCCCGATGACAAAAGTGCAAAGGATAGCATTCGTACGGACCTTCCTGCCTGGAATAGTCTTGCTTGTTTTGCTTTATGCTTTTCTCACAATATTCCGCGAGATAAGGGACAATTTCATAGCAAATATGTGGCAGGAAATGGGATACAGGAATCAACCCGAACTTTTTCTGCAAACTGAAGTACCGATAACACTTTGTATCCTGATTTTGATTGGCAGCATGATTGTAATCAGGAATAATTACAAGGCATTTATTGTCTCATTGATATTTGTAATGGCCGGTTTTGCAGTGGCTGGAATTTCTACTTACCTCTTCGTTTACCATGAAATTTCCCCTGTAATATGGGTTACCATGGTTGGGATGGGTTTGTATATGGGTTATATCCCTTACAATTGTGTTTTGTTCGAAAGACTCATAGCCACATTTCGCATACCCGCCAACGTTGGATTCCTTATTTATCTTGCGGACTCAGTAGGATACATAGGAAGTGTTGGTGTAATCATTACCAAGGGTGTATTTAAGTTAAACCTGCGCTGGACAGTTTTCTATAGCAACAGCGTGATGATTTTATCTGTGATCGGTATAATCGGCACAGGGCTCGCGATCTGGTACTTCGTAAAAAAATACCACAGAGAAAATATGGTAAGTTCAACACCGGTATCGGTGACAAGCGTGTAACTATTGTATAAGGAGTTTTTGAGTGATCACTTCCTTAGTTGAATTATTGATAGCCCGAATGATATAAACCCCTCTTTGTAGTTTTTGTTTCATCACCATGGTGGAGTTAGTAGTTGCCCTGAGCTGGTTTCGTTGTAACAATTGACCATTCACTCCAAACAAATCAACATTCCATGCTGCCCCGCCCGCTGTTGGCAAATTAGAGTATATGGATGACCCTGCCTGGTCTGCGATAAAATGAACTGTTTGTTCCCGCGGCTGCCAGCTCACCGGTTTAATAACTGTATATTCCAGCTTATTGTCTTTATTTATTTGCTTGATCCGAAAATATAAAGTCCTGGCCGGTTGGTTGAACTCATATTTGTACTGGTATGAACCAATGTTGTTTGTGAAAGTTCCATTTGCAGGAATCATAGCCGCAGTGGTAAAGTTCTTGCCATCAGAACTAACCATTACTTCGTATGAAGCAGCTTGTGACTCATTTGAATTGGTCCATTTTACCATTGCAGAAAGCGCACCTGATTTTTCTACATTCAGATTAATGGTGCTTGATGTTAAGATCAAAGCTGAACAGTATACATATGATATGTTGAATTTGATGATATCTGTAGTTGATCCAAAATATCCCGTGGCACTTGTAAGATTTACATCGCCATCAGTTGCATAGTTAAAAGCAATATTTCCAGGTCCCATAAAAGCTGCGGTATTGAACAATGTGCGGTTCACTAAAGTGTCTGCGCTTATTACCGTTAAAGGACCGGCTACTACAACATCGGGTCCGGAACCACGGACATCATCAAAACCTGGAACCATTGAGAAAGAATAATTCGGACTCTCATATTCACTACTGTGGGAGAATGAAACGGCCGGGCTTGTAATGTCATCATACCTATAGAATCTATGTCGGAGCGTCCTTGGCGAATAGTCGAGGTTTTCAAGGGTGAAGCTATACTGTATTGACACAACTGACTGAACCCGCACAGATGTGAGCGTTCCAAGCGTAGCATCAAATTTTGGAAAAGTAAAAATGTATGGCGCTTTTCCCACACCAACAACCGATGTATCGTATGTAATCACAGTCGATGTAATAGGACCTGTACACTGAGCTTTTATTATGGCCACCGGCACTATGCATATAAAAATGCATACTAGCAGGCTTCTGCTTGTTTTCATGAGTTAGGGATTTGTACTCACGAATAACTCCAACAAACGTTACTTTATTATGTATATAAGTGTTAGGCCTTACGATCAAAATCAGAAAAAACGCTGGAAAAAGACTGAGAAAATACTGGCTGGAATCGTTTCTAAACCGGGAGAAAATACTTAACCCGCATCTGACATGTGAGTTAGATATTAAGGTAAAATATATCCGGTAGATTCACTTTTCTTGCCCTCAAGAGTGAAGCCAATCGTGGTTCCGATATCTATCCTGCTTCTTACATGAATATGCTGGCCATGAGCTTCAATAATATGTTTACAGATTGCCAGGCCAAGTCCGGTGCCTCCTTTATCACGGCTGCGCGCTGCATCTGTACGATAAAACCTTTCAAATATGCGTGGAAGGTGCTCTACTTCAATACCAGCACCATCATCACTTATTTCAATTAACACGTGCAGATCATCTGTCTTGTCGATACTTGCAATGATACTTCCGTTCTGTTTTCCGTACTTGGTGGCATTTTCGATCAGGTTTATTAAAACCTGCTTAATTTTTTCTTTATCAGCATAAACCACTATAGGTGTTTCACAACCTTTTTTGATCAGGGCGCGGATGTTTTTCTGGGAAGTCTTGATGGAAAGAGACTCATATGTTTCACGAATGAGATCCTGTATCACAAAGTTTTTTCTGTATAGACTCTGCTCACCTGTTTCAAGTTGCGAAATTTCATCCAGGTCATTTACCAGGTTAACCAACCTGTCTGCATTCCTTGCTGTATTTTCGAGAAATCTTTTCCTGGTAACCTCATCTTCCATGGCCCCATCCAGTAAAGTATCAACATAACCCTGGATAGCAAAAACCGGCGTCTTAAATTCATGAGCCAGGTTCTGAAGAAAATCGCGGCGATAAGCTTCATTTTTTTTCAGCAATTCAATCTCCTTGTTTTGAGTTTTAGCCCAGTCTTCGACATCCTTTCTCACCTCATCGATGCTTTTCTGAGGAAGCAGATACTTGAAATACGTTTCCTCTTTCAGGGTAGCTTTTTTCTGGTGGATGAGCTTATAAATGAGTTTAATCTTACGATAGATAAACCTTTCCAGGGTGAACAAAATAAGTCCGTAGCTCCCTGAGAAGATAATCAGAATAGATACCAGGCCGATTTTCCAGTTTTGCGTTAATAGCAAAATCCCCAAAGCAATGGGAGCAGAAAGCAAAAGAGCGGTTAGAGCCGCCAGTTGCCGGGGGGAGAGATTTCTGGTTGTCATGATCAGCTGCTTTACTTAAACATCAAACTTATAACCCACGCCTTTAACAGTGGTTATACAATCAATGCCAAGTTTCTGACGCACTTTACGGATATGAACATCAATGGTTCTGTCACCTACAATGACATCGTTTCCCCAGATCTGGTTCAAAATCTCATTTCTAAGGAATACCCTGCCAGGCCGGGAAGCCAAAAGATACAATAGTTCAAACTCTTTTTTTGCCAGTACCACCGGTTTCTCATCTATCGTTGCTTCAAACCTGACGGGATCAATAGCAATGTTTCCAATCCGGATCTTTTTTTCTTCCGGCTCGTTGCTCATTCTTCTGAAAATAGCATTAACACGGCTGTTCAGAACTTTTGGGCTGATTGGTTTGCTGATAAAGTCATCCGCTCCGGTCTCCAGACCGCGGATCTGGGATCCCTCATCGCTTAAGGCTGTCAGGAATATGATCAACGTATCCCGGTAAGCTGGTTGTGCACGCAGAATTTCACAAACCTGGATCCCTGTTTTCTTCGGCATCATGATGTCGAGTATGACCAGGTCCGGTTTAAATGTTTTGATCTTAGTGAGCGCATCATCACCATCTTTTGCCGTCGCCACTTCGTAACCTTCCTTCCTGAGATTATATTGAATGATTTCAAGAATGTCCGGTTCATCGTCGGCAATGAGAATTTTTTTGCCTTTTAGCTCCATTTAACTCAAAATTTACGCAAACGTAATCGAAATGACGGCTTTACCCGAATAAACAGGCCTGACTTCACAATTTGATAATACAGAGATCACAATGCGTTTATATCACCCAATTACATCACATAATAAATAAACAGGGTTTTTGTTGCGTTAGGTACGGGATTTGAATAAGCAGTTACAAGTATCGATGCCAAATTACCAATCCTTCATACAACTAATTGATCGTAAATTTGATCTATTATCAGAGTGTTGACTATTATGTATAAAGTGATTTTTACAGTAAGCTTGCTGGTGTTTATGGGGAAAAACGGGTTTACGCAAACGTCTTACCCCTTCAAAGTTTCGTTCGACAGGATGCTTTGGCACGAAAACGTTGATAAACAACAGAAAAGGCTGTTAAATCCAGAAGGTTCAGTCAAATTTGCAACTTCCGAATCAAATAAAACAGTCATCTCAGATGCGCTGATAAAAGGTGTAGACAAGCTACAACAGAAAATCGAGTTCGATTCAACACTCAGCGGTCAATCAAAAACAAAATATCTCAGAACCCTCGAACTGATGATTAAGGGATACGCTGATAAATATGATAAAAAAGACTTCACCCCGTCCATCTCACCCGCACTAGTAAACGCTTTTGACGAATGCATGGAGCTTGACAAAAAAGGCAAAAGTTTTGAAGCGGTTATCCAGGCCAATGAGTATGGTGTCGGAAAAATCCTGATAGAAACATTTATCTACCCTCCTGAAAATCCCGGTCTGAGACCATCCCAGGTGAACGTTTTGCTCAAATATCTATTTCGCTATCCGGACGAAATATTACCCGAATTAAGAAAAATACCATATCTCCCTTACGCCGATTCTCTGATAAAAATTGCAGCTGACCGCGATATCAGGAAATTATATGACTATGCCGCTTCACGCAATGCACTTGGCACCCGGATCCGCAACCACCCAGATGAACTGGTAAGTACCGTTGCCCAGATGGCAAACAGTAAAAGTGGCCAGCTCTATTTTCCATTTTTGGATAATGTGCTGAAAGGCCGGATAACAATAGCCGACATTGATAAAGTAAAGGAGAATGATGTTCAGTACTATAGGTTGATGGTTAATACCCGGGTTGACTATGCGCGGAGGTTATTGCCTCCTACCCGCGATACGGCCTTCGAAATGCGGTCACTGACGGATATGATGGCGAGAAAAGCAAAGGATTACTTCATACGTGAAATCAATGCACTTCATGCCAACGAAAACGAAAATGTAAGATTTAAAAGACTGGAAGGGCTCACTCCACAGGAATTATATTACCTGATCGTTCTCGGAGAAGACGAAATCTATACTTCGAGTTATCTGAATGTATATAAACGGATATTTCAGCGTATGGCGGTGCCCCGTGCCGACAGTCTGTTAATGAGTGTCAACGGTGATTATTTCCGAAAGTTCATCAAGATGGCGGCGGGATATAATACCCTTAATGATTTTATGTCCAAAATGGGCAAAGGGAACGACAGCACCCTGATCAAAGCATTTGTGATTGGCCTCGAACGCACAAAAGATAAAGGCAACCTCGAAGATGCAGTAGATGTGGCTGATTCTTATAGCAGCATCATGGATAAAAATCCGGCCATTGCACGTTATATACTTGATGAGGTTCGTACCAGTTATGCCAACAACGTAAGGCACAATAACAAAAAGGGAATGGTGATCTACAACCTGTTACAGGTATTGTTTGAGTCTGCCGACACCACCCGTAAGATTGATCTTTCTACGAAACTTGGTATTCCGCCAGTGTATTCTGTGGCTTATAATTCGCTGACGGATTCCGGGGGCAAGGTTGTACAACAGGTGTTTTTTTATGGTGATGATGATAAGGACGGCCAGAATTCTTACATCAATTTTATGGCTATGTTCCAGGGGAAGCCTGAATGGAAGATCACCGAAAATCCGTCCCGCCAATGGGTGGCTATTACTTCGACCCGGGGCAAACCTGTTGTGATTTTTGCGAACAAGCCTTTATATGGTGAAAATGATCCTGATGCAGCTGCCCAGCAGGCCTTAATAGAATATTTGCACGATAAAAATCTTCATCCCACCGTGGTCATTCATCGCGGCCATAGTTATCACCTGGCTTCTACCCTGAAAAATTTACCGTCTTCGGCGCATATCGTGGTACTCGGTTCCTGCGGTGGTTACAACAACCTGAATGAAGTTTTGAATGTTAGTGCAGATGCGCATATTATCTCCTCTAAACAAGTCGGAACCAAAACAGTTAATGAGCCGATTATCCAGGCAATAAATTCCTCGCTGGTTGCCGGTCGGAATATTGACTGGATCTCTATGTGGAAGGATCTTGGAGGTCGTTTTCGCAATGATGCGGCTGCTAAGGAAAAGTTTGATGATTACATTCCTCCTTACAAAAATCTTGGGGCCATCTTTATAAAGGCTTATCGGAAGCAGATGGAAGAATAACTTCCTTGTTGATTTTGTGCGCTTTTCGGCAAGCAGTTGATTCATTTTTGAATTGTTGATTTTGCGCGTGCGTGGCGTTCACTCGGTTCTTCCCTTCGCCGGATGGGCCTTTCGGTTGGTTTGATTTGCCACTGTGATTCCTGGTTAATACCATTGTTCATGCCGGGTCTCTGCTGTTGTCTCCGATCGGCTTTTAGTTCCCTGATCGGCTTTTTTAGGTATGCTTGTAGCGCTGGTTGCTGTTGGACCCTGATCGGCTTCAGTAACTCCGAACAGGAATCGAAGGTGGCAATCAAACCAACCTCAGGCCCATCCTGCACGTTCTAATCTCGTTCACTTAGGGGGATATGCAACTTGTACAACA
>Ga0193752_1000576_pt1 | contig 34606 bp, 36 predicted proteins | sample H1c1metaG_FD_144924 | JGI IMG/M metagenome (GOLD analysis project Ga0193752, IMG submission 144924) | Soil microbial communities from a riparian zone of the East river system, Colorado, United States - H1c1 | ecosystem: Environmental > Terrestrial > Soil > Riparian zone | place: USA: East River... | reverse complement strand
CTCGCCTATCCTACAGAAGCAAGTGGAAAAAAGTCATGGGAAGAATTTCGCAAAGATCCTGTCTGGATAAAAGCTAAAGCCGAATCAGAAAAAGATCATCAGATTGTAGAAAAAGTGGAATCTGTGATTCTGAAGCCGCTGTCGTTCTCGAAAATAAAATAATAATTGACGAAAACAATCGTCAGGTGGATATAAATTTACAATTGCGTTCGCTTGTGATGCAAACGAACGCAATTGTTCAGTTTACCTGATTAACCGGATCGCCTTCCTGATAACTTCGCAGATTGGCAACCGTTACCTCCATTAATCTTGACCTTGCCTCCTTTGTTGCCCAGGCAATGTGCGGTGTAATGATAGCATTTTTTGAAGCCAGCAAAGGGTTGTCGTTAACGGGTGGTTCTTTCGATAAAACATCCAGCCCCGCGCCGCCAATGGTGCCATTATTCAATGCCTCTGCCAGATCATCTTCAACAATAATCGGCCCTCTCGCTGTATTAACGAGGAAAGCCGATTTTTTCATCATCTTCAGGGCATCTTTGTTTATCATGCCTTTTGTTTGCTCAGTTAATGGACAATGAATGGAAATGACATCAGAACTTTGATACAGTTCTCTTAATTCGACCCAGTTGAAATTTTTCCGGCGCGACTGGTCCGTTTTTGTACGACTGTATGCAAGGGTATTCATATTGAATGCAGCAGCTACATCGGCTACCTCCTGACCTATTGTGCCAAAACCTATGATACCAATTGTTTTATTGCTTAGTTCTATGAGCGGTGTTTTCGAATAAGTGAAATCTTTTGATGAAACCCATTCTCCATCCCTTACTGATTTGCCATGGATATACACCTGGTTGAAATGTTCAAGTATAAGTGCAAACGTTAGCTGAACTACAGATGCAGTACCATAGCCCGGAACATTGCAAACGATGATACCTTTTTGTGAGGCGGCGTCAATATCGACAATATTATAACCGGTTGCCAGAACTCCGATGAATTTAAGATCCGGCAAAAGACCGATCATCTCACGCGTTACCGGAGTTTTGTTTGTAAAAATGGCAGCGGCGCCCAAAGCACGTGAAACAACTTCGGTTGTGGAAGTCCGTTCGTAAACGGTAAGATCGCCCAGCTGTTTCATTTCATCCCAGTTAAGATCTCCCGGATTGATTGTGTGCCCGTCAAGTACTACAATTTTCATCGGCTGATATTTGGTTTGATTGTTAAAGACAAATTTTTACCTGGTATTGCATGTCTAAAATAACACATTATTTCAGGTTTGATTGACAACTAATAATGTTATAAATTAAATAACTATATTGAAATGGGATAATAATTAAAATAACATATTTGTATGTTTGGCGGCGTTTTGAATTTACTTGTTCCTTTACTGTTCATTGCATCAATTGTGCTGCTGACAATTTCATTGGGCATGTACTTTCTAAGCCGTGGAAAAAATTCAAAAGAAAATAAACTGAAGGCAATAAAGATTGGTATTTTGCCACTGATATATGTTATAATGATCATTGTTTTTTTTAGTAGGTGAGCATCAAAAATGCCCTCCTGCGAAGGAGGGCGGCGAGCGTAGCGAGCGGGTGGTTGTTCTTTGGTCCCGCACTTTAAAACAGGATGCGAGTCCAAAGAACAACCACCCCATGCCTTCGGCATTTCCCCTCCTTCGCAGGAGGGAGTTAGAAAATTATTTAAAATCAATTATATGTACCGACTATTGCTTAGCATAATATTCCTCGCCGCATGTTCAGATATTGAGAAACAAAACGGTGATAATTCCTTGCTGTTAAAGAATGTTACTTTGATTGATGGAAACGGAGGACAACCCCGCGTTAACACCGACATACTTATACAGGGAGATACTATCAGGACAATTGGATCTGACCTCGATGGTTCAGGTATTCTTTCAATTGATTATGTCGGCAAAACAATTATGCCGGCATTGATCAGCGGACATACCCATATTGGAAATCTTAAAGGCACAACAACAATTGCCGGGAACTATACAAGAGAAAATGTACTGGCACAACTTAATAAATATGCCCGTTACGGTGTATTGGATGTATTGACGATGGGAACAGACCGTGCGCTTCTTTTTGAAAACGGATTCTATGATTCCATTAAAAACGGATTGGAGCCCGGCGCCCGTTTGTATTCCGCAGGGCGGGGATTTGGAACCCCGGCAGGTATGCCGCCAGCCGATTTTGCGATGGATAATGTTTTCAGACCTTATGGTGTTGACCAGGCCAGGGCACAGGTAGACAGCCTGTCAAAGCTGAAGCCGGCATTAATCAAGATGTGGGTCGATAACAGTGGCGGAAAATTCCCGACCATGGATTCTGCCGTTTCAGCCGCCATTATCAGCGAAGGAAAAAAATACAATCTCCGGACAGCATCTCACGTCTATTACCAGCGGGATGCGAAAAGACTGATCAGAGATGGATTGAAAATAATTGCACATAGCATCAGGGATACAATTATTGATGACGAATTATTAAACCTGATGAAGAGCAATGATGTCACATACATCCCAACTCTCACTTTGGATGAATATGCATATGTATACGCTGGCAAGCCCTCATGGCTAAACGATGCATTCTTCAGGGAATCGCTTGAACCCGGTGTGTATGAAAAAATCAGTTCTGAAAAATATCAGGAGGAAATAAAAAATGCTCCTGATTATCAGAAAAAGATCAAAGCTTATGAAAATGCACTCAGGAATCTGGAGAAAATATTCAAGGCAGGAATTACCGTTGTAATGGGAACCGACTCGGGGGCTAATCCAATTCGTACACAAGGATTTTCAGAACATCTTGAACTCGAGTTGATGGTAAAAGCAGGTCTCACTCCGCTCCAGGCAATTACAGCCGCGACAAAAAATGCTGCCCGGATGTTAGAGATTGGAAATAAGACCGGGACGCTCGAATCAGGGAAACTGGCTGATTTCATTATCCTGGAAAATAACCCGGCAGACAATATCCGTAATACCCGCTCTATTGTTGAAGTATATAAAGCCGGAAAGAAAATTAACAGGTCATCGCAAGGAGCCGTTAATCCTTAATTCGACAGTGCAATGAGATGAGGTCTAGAATTTAAATAAATCAGTTCTCAACAAAATGCCAGCACACGCCGGCAAGATCAATGATATTCACCTCCTTTCCGTAAGGTTGCTGTGCGGGTGGCGAAATCCTTATCCCATATTTTTGTACCAATCCTTTTTCTATTACCCCATCATAAAACTCCTGCGCATTGCTTATGTTGACCGACAACATAAAATTTTCGGCAAAACCGGCCGCATAAAAATTCTGAAGTATAAAGTTGCACGATCCGCTACCAAACCCAACATAGCCACCCTGGTCCCAGTTTACCTGGAATCCCAGATCCTGGAAAAATGACTTTGAGCCTTCAAAATTTTTACCTGAGGGTACAAAAGGTGCCAGTGATAAAAACTCCATGATTTTATTTTTAGTTTATTTGGTAATATACCGGTTAACAAGCAGCGTTTAAATATGCTCAATCTAAACCGGTTTTTCAAAGCACACGCTGTTTTCTATACCTGCATACTGACCGTAGTTCGTAATAATTTTATATCCTGCTTTTTTGTACAGGCCGATTGCTTCAGGTTGTCTCTTTCCTGTTTCCAATATGCAGACCTGATATGACAGTTCATGAGCCCAATCTTCCAGTTCAGCAAGGATTTTCAACGCAGCTCCCTGGCCCCTGTTTTCCGGTAATGTAAACATTCGTTTCACTTCCATTATACCAGGTGCAAATTGTTTTATAGCACCGCAGGCAACGGGCTTGTTATCCAGGTAGGCGACTACTGCATGTTTTATAGTATCTATTTTGTTGTACTGCGCATAAAACGCATTATCTATTCCATCCCTGATCGCCAGATCAGCGTCAAGTTGTTGTATCAGCTTTATGAAACCGGGATTTTCGGAATCTGTTCTTACGATTTTAAACATATGGTTTTTAGATTTCTCTTACCTTTAAAATGCATCGGAGAACATTTTTTAAATGAGCAGTGATTGAACTTATAATTTTTTGGGAATTATGGCCATGGCCTCAATTTCAAGCATGATATCATTTCTGAATAAACTGCTGACCTGAACCAACGTACTGGCTGGCGGATTGGTGACGTTCACATATTTATCTCTGACCTGTCTGAGGATCGGAATATTTTTGATATCGACAATAAACATTCCAAATTTAACTACATCACTCATTTTGCCACCCTGACTGGTTACAATGTTTTTGATATTTGCAAAAACCTGTTCCGCCTGTTTTGCAAAATCATCCTTTCCAACAAGGTTGCCCTGAACATCAAGTGGAACCTGCCCGGAAATGATGACCATTGAACTTTTCCCAAGATCAACCACTGATGCGTGCGAATAACCTTTTGGTGATACGACGGTGGAAGGATTAATAAACTTTACAATGGAATCATTTTGAGTAAAGCCGGTAAATGAAAATAGAAATAGCGGTATAATTAGAATTATTTTCATTGTAATATAAAATTGAACGCTGACTGCTGAAGAATTAAATGTTAACAATTGACGACTTTCATTTCCCCTTTGATTTAGCGGCTCCAGATTTTTAGAACTATAAATTATTGATGAACTTTCAATTTTTCTATTAACTTTTCGGAAGCTGCATCAGCTGAAATTCCGTAGCCGTTTACCAGCACGCCTTTCATTCCAAACTTCGGGGACGAAATCGCATATACAATTGATTCATCATCAGGGTTTGAATCACCTTCAAAGCGATAGAACTTATCTATTTGAAAATCGTTGGGTGACAGAGATGTCTTTGTTTGATCACATACGATGCAATCATCAGCCATGTTGAAGTCGAAGGTATACCCGTCTTTCTTTAACCCATTTACAGTTTCTGATAGTGTGCCATAACTTTCTTTCACGGTCAATTATTTTACATAAAGTTACTGTTTTGCCAGCTTCGATTGTTGAGCAAGTCGCGGATCTGATAAGTTCGCGTTTCTCGATTGGTTTTCGAAAATAATCCTTAATGTGAATAACTTAAATTGCTAAATTTTTTAGTAATACTTAGTTTTACAAAAGAGTTTTAGTTTGAGCTTAGAATTACCGGGAGTGCCCTTCCTTTTGGAGGGGCATTTTTTTAAACTTCTGATGTACAGATCGGATTGGACGATTCAGTATTGGCGTTCCAGGTCAAAATATTATCGGATTCATTTATGTTCTACAATGACTTTGTGGGCGGTGAGCCGACCGGCATTTTTCCGGTATGTTTGAAGGGTGGCAGCGGCTTATAATTTCAAATTGGAGCAATAGTCTTACAGGGTATGGTTTGCTTTCATTACCGGTCGCATATGCCCTTCAGGCTGGAAAATTAATTTCGGCAGTCTCATTGAAAAAAGCGTGAACGAGTTATATTCTTCCCAATGGCCTTGATGTTCGTTATGGATATGGAAGAACAATTAATCGGGTCAATGATCAATTATTCGTGGGACACGAAAGGATTATACCCAACTATCTTTCAGACGAGTGGCAAATGCCGGAACAGGGCATCTACTTTGTCATACTCTCCAATCAACGGAAAAATTTAAGAACCCCGCCGCTGATTGCAAATAAGGATCAGGAATAATTACTGATTTGATAGCAATTAATTAAAATGCTTCACCCGAAAAGTCTTTAGATATCTTATTTTTTAACTCGCTTTTTTGCTTACATAAAACTCACGCTATGACGTGACGAAAATTTATTACGGATTCCGGAATTTTGGGAATTGGCATCGGTATATTCGGAAATATTAAATGGAATGGCAGCAAATTTATTGGCGACACTCCAACCACAACAGATATACCCGGCCCTTTTTAAAGGCTGGGAGCGCCGTTTAAAAAGAATCTCAATTCACCTGATTTCGCTGGCAACATACCTGACGTATCAGGTAGGGTTTTGGAAGATGATGGCAAGACACCCGCAAAAAATGCCTTGTTGAAATACGGCAAAATCAGTAAAGTGGAATAAAAAAAAATAAGGATCACATTCGTGTGATCCTTATTTGTGAGGTCTCGAGCGGATTCGAACCGCTGTAGGAGCTTTTGCAGAGCTCTGCCTAGCCACTCGGCCACAAGACCTTTTCCACCTTTGCCGCTTCTTAAACCGAATCGGCTTCGGGGAGCGCAAAAGTAAGGAATTTTGTATGATATTTGACGAATTATACCAGACCTTTTATGCAGCCAATCCCTGAATCGGAACTGATAATCAATAACCGCGGTGCTATTTACCACCTCAACCTGAAGCCGGATGAACTGGCGCCTACGGTTATTACTGTCGGAGATCCGGAACGGGTTCAACTCGTAAGAAGTCACTTTGATTCCATTGAAACCACCGCAGCTCACCGGGAATTCGTTTCAGCTACAGGATATATTGGAAAAAAAAGACTAACGGTTATTTCAACAGGCATCGGAACCGACAATATAGATATAGTATTGAATGAACTGGACGCCCTGGTCAATATTGATTTAACAACCCGGATCATCAAACCGAAGCTCACACAACTTCAGATAATCAGGATCGGCACTTCCGGATCGCTGCAGGAATCTATACCGGTAGACAGTTTTGTGATGTCGACCCATGGATTGGGAATTGACAACCTGCTCAATTTTTACCGGCACACCCAAAATGAAGAAGAAAAAGAGCTTTTACAATCATTCACGACCCAGACGCAACTTCATCATTCAATTGCGCATCCTTATATTAGCAGTTGCAGTCCATCGCTTGCCAAACATTTCGTGGGAGAATTTTATCGCGGTATCACCGTGACCTGTCCGGGGTTTTACGGACCCCAGTCGAGGATCCTGCGACTCGGGCTCAGTCAGCCGCAATTACAGCAACGGTTAACCGAATTCAGTTTCGGAATGCACCGGATCAGTAATTTCGAAATGGAAACCTCCGGGATCTATGGCCTTGGTAAAATCCTCGGTCACCATTGTATCAGTCTCAGTGCAATCGTGGCCAACAGGGTTTCGAAGCAGTTTTCAAAAAATGGCAACAAAACGGTCGAACAACTGATTACAAAATGTGTTGACATAATCAGCGGAATCTGAAATAAACAAAATATCCCGATCAAAACAAACATAATATTTTTCAAAACAACATAATATCCGATCAGAACAAACTTAACTTCCATTCAAAACAACAAATTCATTCAAAACAACAAATCCATTCAAAACAACAAACCCATTCAAAACAACAAACCCGTTCAAATTTTAACCTTAAGACTTTAACCGATATTTAAATTTCTTTAACGACACAATGAAAATTCACTTCTACAAATATCAGGGTACCGGCAATGACTTTGTGATTCTTGATAACCGGGATTCTGCTTATAACGGGCTCACTGAAAAACAGATCAACGCATTATGTAACCGGCGATTCGGTATCGGTGCCGATGGACTAATGCTGTTGAACAAAAAAGAAGGTTATGATTTTGAAATGATCTATTATAATGCCGATGGCGGGGAAGGTTCCATGTGCGGCAATGGTGGACGTTGCCTGGTGAAGTTTGCCAATGATATCGGCATCAAGAAACTTAATTACAAATTTATCGCTACGGATGGGGAACATGAGGCCGAAATTGATGAAGACGATGGAACAATAAGCCTTCGCATGAAAGACGTTACCAATGTGGAAGAGGAACGCGGCGATTATGTACTGGATACCGGATCACCGCATTTTGTACGCATCGTTAACGAGTTGGAAAAACTGGACGTATTGGAAGAAGGCCGGGAGATCCGTTATAATGATACCTATAAAAAGAAAGGTATTAATGTCAATTTCGTGAGTGTAAAAGGCGATTACGAAATTGATGTGCGGACCTACGAACGGGGCGTTGAGGATGAAACTTATTCCTGCGGCACAGGCGTTACCGCCTCGGCACTTGTTTGCTACCACAACGATAACGGATTCAATAATGTGTCTGTTCATACAAAAGGCGGTGATCTCACAGTCGAGTACGACCGCCTTGACGATGACCGGTATACCAATATCTGGTTATGCGGCCCTGCAAAAAAGGTATTTGAAGGCGACCTGGAAATCCAGTGAACTTTCCAGCGTAATTTCACATCCTGGCAAACATCTGACCGAAAACTTCTAACTTGCCGCCCTTGATACAGTATTTCAAAAATATTAACCATCAGACCGTAGCCATCGACAAAGCCGAAAATGGCACCTGGGTGAATGTCCTGCCCCCACTCAAGCAGGAAGAGTTCTCAGAACTTTCAACTTCCCTTGACATACCGCTCGACTTTTTAACCGATTCACTGGATATCGATGAACGCTCCCGTTTTGAGCAGCAAGACAATGTGAAGCTGGTGGTTATCAAAACTCCGACCGAAAACAATTCCTTTAATGAAAGTGATGCTTATTATATCACTATTCCAATTGTTATCATCCTCACACATACGGAAATTGTAACTGTAAATTCTTTTGAAAACAGTGCGATCAAAAAATTCCTGAATAGTTTTCAGAATCGTCATCCGGACAATCGCAAAATGATGATGCTGAAAATTTTTGAAAAAATAATTCAGACCTACATGGAGTCATTGAAGGAAATCAATCTCCGCCGTAATGCGCTTGAACAAAAACTTTATGCAGCTAACAGGAACGAACAGTTGCTGCAACTGATGCGTATCCAAAAAAGCCTTGTCTATTTTATCACTGCACTTCGTTCCAATGAATTGCTGCTGATGAAAATTGAGAGAACACATTTCCTCGGACTTAACGAAGAAGAGAAAGAATTTCTGGACGATCTGATCGTAGATAATTCACAGGCGCTGGAAATGGCACATATTTACACCAATATTCTCAGCAGTACACTGGATGCATTTGCAAGCATCATCGCAAACAATCAGAATGAAGTGCTGAAGCGGCTTTCAGTGATTACGATCGTTCTTACTTTCCCGGTACTGGTAGCCAGCATATATGGTATGAACGTACCAATCCCTTATGCCAGGTCGCCATACGCCTTTTATATTCCGGTATTTCTTTCATTGATCATTTCCCTTGTGATCGGATGGTTTTTTCTACGGAAAAAGATATTTTAATTTCAATTCTGTTATATGCATGGTTTCAACGTAAGAGTTTACGGAATTCTGCTGGGAGAAAATAACCAGCTACTGGTCAGTGATGAGTATATACGTGGCGGTTATTATACAAAATTTCCGGGCGGCGGTCTCGAGTTCGGAGAAGGCACCCGGGATTGTTTGAAAAGAGAATTCATGGAAGAAATGTCGCTGCACGTTTCTGTCGGCGAACACCTTTATACAACCGATTTCTTTCAGATGAGTGCCTTCAATCCAGAACACCAGATCATCTCGATATATTATTTTGTGAAAGCACTTGAAAATATAAAGGTGCCGCTCAGAACAAAGCCTTTTGATTTTGATGCCGACCAGATGAGGATGTATGATGCGAAAGGGGAAACGGAAACTTTTCGCTTCATAAATTGGGAGGATCTGTCTGAAGATGACATCACACTTCCCATCGACAAAATGGTTGTTAAGATTTTACAAGACCGTTTCTCATAGTTGTCAACTGTTTTCCTTTGAGGATGGAATAAATATAACATGTATTAAGAAATGACTTTCATACGATTATATCCCAGATTTCAAGTTGCTAAAGTATAAAGAGTATGCTACCTTTGCCAAAATTTTTGAAATATGTCTACAACAACAACATTAAACGTTGATTTAACTTTACCCTACAAAGTAAAAGATATCAGTCTTGCAGAATGGGGACGTAAAGAGATCAGGCTGGCGGAAGCTGAAATGCCTGGTTTGATGGCCCTGAGAAGTGAATATGGTGCCAGCCAACCACTCAAAGGCGCACGTATCGCAGGCTGCCTTCACATGACAATTCAAACCGCCGTTTTGATCGAAACGCTGGTTGCTCTTGGTGCTGAAGTAAAATGGAGCTCCTGTAATATATTTTCTACCCAGGATCACGCTGCTGCAGCTATAGCTGCTGTAGGTATTGGTGTTTACGCGTGGAAAGGTCAGAGTCAGGAAGAAGCTGACTGGTGTATTGAACAAACCCTGTTCTTCGGAAAGGCTGACCGCCCATTAAATATGATCCTGGATGATGGCGGAGATCTTACAAATATGGTGTTTGATAAATACCCTGAATTTGTTCAGCATATCAAGGGTCTTAGCGAAGAAACAACAACCGGTGTTCACCGTTTATACGAACGTATGGCTAAAGGTACCCTGCCAATTCCTGCGATCAACGTAAATGATTCTGTTACCAAATCCAAGTTTGATAACAAGTATGGTTGTAAAGAATCACTGGTAGATTCAATCCGTCGTGCTACTGATGTAATGATGGCGGGCAAAGTTGCTGTTGTTGGTGGATATGGAGATGTTGGCAAGGGTTCTGCTGAAAGCCTTCGTGGTGCCGGTGCACGTGTTATTGTTACTGAAATCGATCCTATTTGCGCTTTACAGGCAGCTATGGACGGTTTTGAAGTGAAAAAAATGATCGATGCTGTTAAAGAAGCCGATATTATTGTTACTGCTTCCGGTTGCCGCGATCTGATCACTGAAAAACATTTTAAATTAATGAAGGATAAAGCGATCGTTTGTAACATCGGTCACTTCGATATCGAGATCGATATTGCCTGGATCAATAAAAACTACGGTCATACAAAAGATACAATAAAACCACAGGTTGATCTGTATAATATTGAAGGCAAAGATGTAATCGTCCTGGCAGAAGGACGTCTGGTGAATCTGGGTTGTGCAACAGGTCACCCAAGTTTTGTGATGAGTAATTCATTTACAAATCAAACCCTGGCACAGATTGAGCTCTGGACAAACCACGCGAGTTATGAAAACAAGGTTTATGTTCTGCCAAAACACCTTGATGAAAAAGTTGCCCGTTTACACCTGGCAAAAATTGGTGTTGTACTGGAAGAACTTACATCAGAACAGTCAGCCTACCTGGGAGTACCTAAAAATGGTCCTTTCAAAGCAGATCATTACAGATATTGATTTTTATATTTTTATCAAAAACCCGGCTGTATTAAGCCGGGTTTTTTACGTTTAATACGATTTCGGTCATCCATTTGTGTTAGATGTCGTCAGTTATCAAAGTAAGGTGATGGCATTAAAGTTGATAAGAGACTTTAAACAAACATATATGTATACAACCGAAGTAAGGGCACAGGAACAGGCTATTTGTCATTTGTTCTTTCATTGCTGCATGAAGGATGGCAAGTTTAGTGATGCGGAACTTACCGAAGTTTCTTCCCGTATGGTTGAGGTGGGCCTTTATAAACAACTCGATTTCAAGGCAGAGGTACTTCGGTATCAGTCTTACAAAACATCGGTAATCAACGACACCGATTACCTTGAATATCTCATAAAACTGATCACACCTGTTAACACACTGGCTTTATATTCTTATTGCGTCGAATTAGTTCTGAGTGATTCTACTTTAAGCCCGGAAGAAGAAAGTCTGATCGGCCGGATCGCCCGGATCCTGGACATTGATGAACAGGAACAGGCGATTACAAAAAAACTATTAGCCCAACGTAAGGTTGTGAAGACTGAAAAGGTAATTTAATGCAGCGCAAATGGAAGGAAACTGGTTTAGCATTTTCTTTACAACGCTCCGCAAAGCTTTTATCGGTTTCCGGCAAAACGAGCCATTAAGGATGGCTGGCGCGACTGCTTTTTTCGCAACTTTCGCATTACCTCCGATTTTGATCATCCTCACGCAGGTACTTGGCTTTATCTTCGAAGCAGAAGATATTAATGACAGGCTGGCGGAGCATCTGAAGGCATTTTTTGGTGAAGACAGTGTAGTCATGATCATGGAAACCCTGAAAGGCTTCCGCGACCTTGCAGTAAATTGGTACATAGCGATCGGTGGCTTTATCTTCCTGATGTTTGTTGCTACGACGCTGTTCAAAATTATCCGCGACTCAATTAACCAACTCTGGAAGTTTGGGTCACAGAAAGGAAGATGGGCATCTCAAAAGCTCATTCCCCGCTTAAAGTCAATGGCTATTATCGTATTGACCGGTTTATTGTTTGTAGCAGGGTTGTTGGCTGAGGCAGCTCAGGCCGTGCTGAACCGATATATAAAGGAATGGTGGTCCGATGCCGGATCAACCGTGGTCATCCTGTTGAACCAATCTGTTTCGCTTTTAATTGTTACTATCTGGTTTTCGGTCCTGTTCCGTCTTTTGCCGGAAGGAAGACCACAATGGAAAGTGGCTATTTCGGGTGGATTATTTACCGGTATATTGTTTACGATCGGCAAATTATTGCTGGGCTCCATGCTGGCTCTGAGTAATATTCAAAACATCTACGGTGCAGCCGGATCGTTTGTACTTGTGCTGCTTTTTATTTTCTATGTGTCGTTTATTTTTTATTACGGAGCAATGTTTACCTATTATTGGGGCGAGCATACCGGAAGACCCATTGAGCCTTCAAAGTTTGGATTGAAGTTGTAACCGCGAAAGCCCTTGTTCGAAAAGATGTACAATGGATCTCCCGATCCGTTGATTTTCAAAGCTGTTTGGAATTACAATTTATCAAACTATCAATTTATCAAACTATCAATTTATCAAACTTTCTATTATCAAACTATCTATTTATCAAACTTTCTATTTATCAAACTATCTATTTATCAAACTATCAATGTGTTAGCCCGCTCGGATCTGATCCACTTATCAACGGCACTGGAAATCCGCTGCACTTTTACCGGCGGACAAAGACGCCGCACTTCAAAATCAGAGGTTTTTTATCCCCAGAATTAAGGGCACGTTTATTTTGTAGATTATTAAAATTAATTCCATGCAAAACGTAACGCCGGATAAAAAATCCCAAAACAAAAGAAGAAGTGACCTGACCGACTCTCCAGAAGATCAGGAAAAACTAAAACCGGAATTTACTACAATTGATTTACCTGAGGTCCGGGATATTCCGGGGCAGGAAGATGTAAGGGTTCCCGACATGCGCGAAATGCAGGATACCACCGCGAGTTCAGCAGATGAAGAGGCCGAAGAACTGTTAAGCGAAGTAAATAACGACGACGATGACGATCGCGATAGCAACAACAATGCGAATGTCACTGAGGAAGAAAAGAAGTTGCTTCGCCGTGGTGCAGGCCATCCCCGGAATGCCGAAAATGAAGATCTCCATAACATGAATCTGGATACAACCGACGAAGATGGCGAAGATTTAAATGAGAAAGGTCTTGACAAAGATCGTTTTGGTGAAGACCTCGATGTACCCGGTTCTGAACTTGATGACGACGACGAAGATACCGGTGAAGAAGATGAGGAAAATAATCAATACAGCCGTAGAGATTAACACGGGCATAACAGAACAATATCACTATGTTTTTAAAATACGAAAAAGCCAGTTTTAGTTTATTTGTGCTATTATCCTTACTGATGTTTAGTTCATGCGGTGATGGCGTTTCAAAAGACAAGAAGAGTGTTGCTGATACGACTGCAACTAGGACAGCTACAAACACCAACGCTGAATATCAGGATACCTCTGCCTTGCCTCCTCCGTTTGCCACAAAATCAGTCAGAAACTCGTCCAGAGTAATCGGATGGAGCAATGGCAATACTCCTGTAGCACCTTCGGGATTTACCGTTTCTAAATTTGCTGACAGCCTAGATAACCCAAGATGGATTTACGTAGCATCTAATGGAGATATATTTGTAGCAGAATCCGGCACTGAAGTGAAAGGCGCTAAAAAAATTGCCGCCAAAATATCCGGTCAGGGAAGGTCACAAAATACAAAATCAAAAAACGTTGGCGAGAGCGCTAATCGCATTACGATGTTCCGTGACAACGACAAAAATGGGATGCCCGAAAAAAGATATGTCTATCTGAAGGATCTGACTCAACCTTTTGGAATGCTGGCATTGAATGATAAATTTTATGTAGCCTGTACAGATGGTTTACTTGAATTCCCTTACAATGATACAGCGACCGGGATTTCAGTAAAAGGAAAAAAAATCGTAACGCTCCCTGCAGGCGGTTATAACAATCACTGGACACGCAACGTGATTCCTAATAAGGCGGGGAATAAATTATATATAACTGTTGGCTCGGGAAGCAATGTTGCTGAACACGGAATTGAAAATGAAATAAGACGGGCAAATATTCTTGAAGTGAACCTGGATGGTTCTGGTGAAAAAATCTATGCTGCCGGTTTAAGAAATCCGGTAGGTCTCGATTGGGCACCTGGCACTAACACATTATGGACCGCGGTAAATGAAAGAGATCAACTGGGTGACGACCTGGTACCTGACTATATTACCGGCGTAAAAGAAGGCGCATTTTATGGCTGGCCATATGCATACTTCGGAAAAAACGAAGATCCCCGAATGAAAGAAAAACAGAATATGGAACTGGTCAAAAAAACCATCAAACCAGATTTGCCTGTCGGCAGTCATACAGCATCGCTCGGACTGATTTTTTATAATAAAAATGCGTTCCCTTCAAAGTACCGGGGAGGAGCTTTCGTTAGTCAGCATGGTTCATGGAACAGATCTGTACTTTCCGGATATAAAGTAATTTTTGTGCCTTTCAGTAACGGTAAGCCTTCAGGCAAACCTGAAGATTTTTTAACCGGATTTATATCGCAATCAGGCAAAAATGAGGTATATGGCAGGCCTGTTGGCCTTGCCGTTTTAGATGATGGTTCTTTGCTTGTTAGCGACGATGCGAGTAATACGATCTGGAGAATATCTGCTACGAAATAATTTAATTGGAGTTTATTAATACCTCTTCTTAAGCAGCGCTGGTTGTGCTTTTTTTTTATGCCCATATACGGCCAATCCCAATAATGGAAAATAGTTCTATTTCTTGGAAAAATCAATGCCAAAATTAGAAGATAACTATTTGAATATCAACATAAAACTCCTGGGCATGGCTATTGTTATATAGTGGTATCTGTAACCCTATCCTGAAAACTGTATTTTATGAAACAAGTCAACTTCATCATGAACCCTGAAAACATCGTCGCCCTTATAAGCGGACGTGTTAGCGCTAAGCAGGTTCTGATGGCAAGTCTTATTCCACTGCTGGTGATAACTCTGGTATTGTTATCAAACGCGTCTTATTCCCAGTTTAAAATCAACGAAATAATCACTGATTATAGTGGTTATTGGAAATCAAGTGCAACTGCGATTAATTCAGTTAAACCGGATAACAGCCATAATCTTTTAGCTTTCTCATATTATGGCAAGAGATATTCTACCGGTGTAAACGATACCAAATTATCAACAAACGGTGATCTTTTTATTCCGGGAGATTACCGCGCTCTGCCAGTACAGGCTATAACAGGGACTGTAAATGGTAACACAAAAATCGGTATAGGTGAAAAATATGATGGTGTTACGGGTGGCAAAAGCACTCCTTCGCCGGTCAACAATATTCCCTATTATCTTACAGATGGCATCAAAGGATTGGATATCGGAACATGTATTGCAAATTTGCCTGTTGGTAAACTTTCTTTTGCCGTGACAAGCATCAATTTAGCTGCTATTAACGATAGTATCCCCGATGTGGTGATTACACAAACTGCAGATCCTGCCGGAAGTGAATATGACCGTTATGAATTCACAGATATTGAAGGTAACCGCGTTGGAAATTATGTAGATATTGTTTTAAGTAGCCTTCCGTCTGTCGGTACCTGGGTTGCTGATTTTTATGAAGCCAGTACTAATCCTATGACACTTTCATCCGGGTATGTAAAAACAGAAAGGGGATTACGTTTATGGGCTGCTGACTTTGGGGTGTTTGGAATTAATGCAACTAATATTTCAAGGGTCGCTTATTTCAAGATTTCACTAAACGGCAACAGCGACGTAGCATTTGTTGCTTATAATAATAACGCTGTTAATGTTGGTCTTATATTACCAACAAAATTAACATCATTCACAGGTAAAACGTCAGCGGATGGAAATAACCTTAACTGGCAAACTGCCACTGAAAGCAATAGTGCAACTTTCATCATTGAAAGGAGCTTTGATGGATCAGCATTTATGCCAATTGGCTCAGTAAAAGCGGCAGGCAACAGTAATAACCGCCGTGACTATAGTTTTAAGGCTCCTGCTTTTTCAGGAAGAAGTTTTTACAGGCTGAAAATGGTTGACCTTGACGGAAAAGCCGAATACAGCACAACGATAAGCCTCTCGGGTAGCCAATCTACTACTGTGTCTATATCTGCCTATCCAAACCCGGCCAACGCAAGTACCTGGATCAAACACCCGTTTGTTACAGGAGTTGAGAACATTCAATTGTTCAGTGCTCAGGGTATACTGGTAAATCAGATCAAGGCCACAAACAATCAGACACTGGTCGATGTTTCCAGGCTTACGAAGGGAAATTATCATGTGGTTTTCAGCTCTGATTCCGGACGTCAGGCTTCAACGCTTATCGTGCAATAACCAACGACTCCTATCAAAATGATATCTGGCAAGATTATTGAAAACCTATGGGTATTGTTAATTCAACTAAAATTGCCAGATATATGAGCTTACAAAAAATAATTATTGGAACCTTATCAGGATTGGCAGCAGGATTGGCTATTGGAATTCTGACTGCGCCCGATAAAGGTGTAGAAACCCGAAGAAAGATCACAGATTCAGCTGAAGATCTTAAGAACCGGCTCAAACGGTTTAAACATACTGGGCTTAAGGAACTTGAGGAGCTGAGCAACATCTTTCAACATGAGGTACAGGGATTAAATGAAGATGTGCGGTCGCGGGTACTGGACTTGATCGAAGGTGCCAAATCCGGCGTTAACTACATAAAAAAAGAAGTCAACTCAAATTAAAAATATAGTTTCACGGAATCGGATCAACTGGTTGCCATACAAATGGCAACCTTTTTTGTGTACAAAACACCTCAAGCGTAGAAATGGAGTAATACATTTTCAGCACCACTTGTGAAGAGCCGGAACTTTGTTTTTATAAGAAATTATTTAAAACAAGTCTCTATTTTTAATAAACTAACAACTCACTTAATGATCATCCAGGCCTATAATTTCATCGCTTCATGGCAGTTGTTTCCGGAAAAAGGCGAATACGAACATGGTAACCGGCCCAAATCAGGTTATTATAAAATACAGGCTTCTGAAGACAAAAAAAAACTGAATATTCATAATACATGGGTTACGCTTGAAAATGACGCGTTCAGTTCAGAGTTTTCTGTAATTCCTGACGGCGAAATTTATCCCTTTACTGATTCGGATCTGGCAGGGTCCGTTAAAGCCACCCCGACAGATAGTAACAACCTGCATTTTTTATTTTACAAACAAGACAACATTGTTTTGGATGTACTTCATACAATTACTCCAAACGGCTATCTGAAAATAATTCAGAAAGGTCTTACCAAAGACAATACTCCTTTCACTAACATTGAAATTTTTCATAAGCAATACAGCGTATTACCTTATGCAGCTTCAGTGTCAGGAGCTGTTATCCGGCCTACTGAGGAAGGGATGGTAAAACATAAGGCCTTGACTGCAATGGAAGAACAAACAAATATGCAGATGGATCAGATCCGGAGACAGATTGAATTACTGGCTTTACAAGCCAGGGAAATTATCAGCCGGAAAGAATTGTCAATGCTGATTTATAACGCCAAACTCAGTTTCTCGCCAGTTATAGGACAGGTCTATTACTTATACGAAAAACAAAATGGAGATCATCACGTCTCAATGATAAGTCCAAAAGAATGGGGCACGCCAAACGGTCCGTTTAAAAGTTTCATTGCCAAAGTCAAATTGCTTGCGGATCATACATGGCTTGAAGTAAAGTAATTTTATTCCAGTGCAAATTCAACCGCAGCACTCGCATGTAGAAAAGTAGTGTCAAAAAGCGGTAGTTCAAAATCAGATTGTTTGATTAACAAGGGAATTTCTGTACAACCAAGTATTATCCCCTGTGCACCGTTTTGCTGAAGCACACTCATTATATTCAGAAATATGGCCTTTGTTTCCGGAAGAAACAAATCTCTCCCCATTTCATTATATATAGCTGCGTTAATATAGGCCCTGTCTGCAGCATCCGGGATTATAGCGGTAATTCCGCGGGATGATAGTTTCCCGGTAAAAAAATCAAGCTCCATAGTATACTTAGTGCCCAGTAACGCTACCGTAGTAAGTTGCTGTTTTTCTATTTCGACGGCAGTAACTTCGGCGATATGCAACAAGGGTATATTTATAGCCTGTTGTACGGCCGGTGCGATCCGATGCATGGTATTGGCTCCGATAATGAGGCAATCAGCACCAGCTGCTTCAAGTTTCCTGGCGGCATCAATGACTAAATCAGTGATATCATCCCATCTCTCCTGATCAGTTAACTCTTTAATTTTCCCGTAATTGACAGAATATAGAATGATCTTACCGGCATTGAACCCTTTCAGTCTCCTGTTGATCTGCTCGTTAATTATACGGTAATAGTCTATTGTTGAAACCCACGAGATCCCTCCTATCAGGCCGATTGTTTTCATAATATTCCAGATAAATTTATGGTAAAGATAATATGTGATATTGGCTATCACAAGCATTGACTGCCTGACCCGCTATTAAGATCAATAATTAATATTATCCCACCCGACCTGATTCCAATATTTGTGGTAATTTCCGGTCTCATTTTTTTTCAATAATTAAAATATTATGATTGATCTGCGCTCGGATACGGTGACCCGTCCAACAACTGGTATGCTTGAATATATGTTAAAAGCGGGCGTCGGAGATGATGTTTTCGGAGAAGATCCTTCTGTTAATGAGCTGGAATCTCTCGCGGCAGAGATGTTCGGAATGGAGTCTGCTTTGTTTTGCCCTACAGGAACAATGTCGAACCAAATAGCCATAAAAGCGCATACACATCCGGGTGATGAAGTGATTTGTGACAAAACCGCACATGTATATCAATACGAAGGTGGTGGCATTGCCGCTAACTCAGGTGCGCAGGTAAGATTGCTTGAAGGGGACCGTGGAAGGTTCAATGCCGCGATGGTACAGGCGTCTATAAACCCTGATGATGTACACAAAGCCCGTACATCGCTGGTTTGTCTGGAAAACACATCGAATCGTGGTGGTGGAAGTTGCTACGAGCTCACAGAAATTGAACGGATCCGCGAAACTTGTGATAGTAATAAATTGCAGTTTCACCTGGATGGCGCAAGACTGTTTAACGCCCTGGTTGCAACCGGGCAATCCGCTAAATCTTACGGTGAACTTTTTCATACCATATCTGTTTGCCTTAATAAAGGGCTCGGATGTCCGATTGGAAGTATCCTGATCGGTAATAAACAGTTCATTAAAAAAGCAAGACGGATACGGAAAGTATTTGGAGGGGGGATGCGTCAGGCCGGGTTCATGGCGGCCTGCGGCATTTATGCTTTACAAAATCATATTGAAAGGCTAAAGGAAGATCATAATCACGCAAAAATGGTTAGCGCCAGGCTGCGCACCAAAAGTTTTATAAAAGATATTCTTCCGGTAACAACCAACATCATCATCTTTGAAGTTTCGGAAGGAACAGATGCAAAAAAAATTGTTGCGAACCTGAATGATATGAATATCAAATGTCTGACAACTTCTCCAACCCAAATAAGAATGGTATTTCATCTTGATATAAAGGCAGATGACATACAGATTATCAACAAAGCTATTGATGCAATATCCTGATAACTTTGGTTCAGCACAACAACATAACCATCGAAGTTTTTTTTGATTATTTAAAAACTGATTTCAATAACTAATTATATGCTAAGTAACATCAATCCAACAAAAACAAAAGCCTGGCAACAGCTTCAGCAACAAAAACAAAAAATCGCCGGGCAACACATGCGCGACTTGTTTACGGAAAACAAAAATCGTTTTTCAGAGTTCAGTATAGAGGACAACGCACTCTTGTTTGATTATTCTAAAAATATCATCAGCAAAGAAACAATGGAATTGCTGCTGGCGCTTGCAGAAGAATGCAAGGTAAAACAGGCGATTGAATCGCAATTCAACGGCGAAGCAATCAATGCAACTGAGGGGCGGTCCGTGCTGCATACCGCACTCAGAAATTTTTCCGATAAGCCGGTAATTTCAGAAAGCCGTGATGTAATGCCCGACGTACTGAAAGTGCGTCAACAAATGAAAACATTTTGTGATAAAGTTCATAGCGGAGAATGGAAAGGTTATACCGGCAAAAAAATAAAACATATTGTCAATATCGGTATTGGCGGAAGCGATCTCGGACCTTTAATGGTAACGGAGGCCTTAAAGCCTTATTGGGTCGATGGTATTCAGGCCCATTTTGTTTCCAATATCGACGGCACCCATATAGCTGAAACATTGAAGCTGGTAACTCCTGAAGAGACTATTTTTTTGATAGCCTCTAAAACATTTACGACCCAGGAAACTATGACCAATGCTCAGACAGCAAGAAAATGGTTTCTTGATTCAGCTGTTGATGAAAAAAATATTGCATTGCATTTTGTAGCGCTTTCAACAAATGAAAAGGATGTTATAAAATTCGGAATAGACAAATCGAATATGTTCGTGTTTTGGGATTGGGTCGGCGGAAGGTATTCTTTGTGGAGTGCAATTGGATTATCGATCGCTTTGACTATCGGATACGATCATTTTGAAAGGCTGTTGAAAGGGGCTAATTATTCGGATATACGTTTCCGTGAGGCTCCATTTGACCAGAATATTCCTGTTATTATGGCTCTTGTAAGTTTGTGGTATATCAACTTCTTCGGTTCTCAAACAGAAGCGATACTGCCTTATGATCAGTATATGCACCGCTTTTCGGCATATTTCCAGCAGGGCAATATGGAAAGCAATGGGAAAAGCACCGGCCGCGATGGCAAGCCCGTTACCTGGTCAACCGGCCCGGTTATCTGGGGCGAGCCCGGAACCAATGGCCAGCATGCTTTCTACCAACTAATTCACCAGGGTACGGTTTTGATTCCTTGTGACTTCATTGCTCCGGCAATCAGTCATAACCCCATAGGCGATCATCATCAAAAGTTGTTATCAAACTTTTTTGCCCAGACAGAAGCCCTGATGAATGGAAAAAATGAGGAAGAAGTGGTTGCTGAACTCAAAAAGTCCGGAAAATCTGAAGAGGAAATTAAATCAATTGCTCCATTTAAAGTTTTCTCCGGGAACAGGCCTACCAACTCAATCCTCATAAAACAGATTGATCCGTTTACTTTGGGCAGATTAATTGCTTTATATGAACAGAAGATATTTGTCCAGGGCGTGATCTGGAATATTTACAGCTTTGATCAATGGGGGGTAGAATTAGGTAAACAGTTGGCAAACAAGATCTTACCTGAGTTGGCAAGCGATGATCTGGTACAATCGCACGACGGTTCCACAAATAATTTAATTAACTATTTTAAAAAATTCAGAAAATAATTCCTTAATTTAAATTTTCCCGGCAAACGATTGCCGTTCCTGTTGATTAACCCTTCCCGATTTAATTTAATAGTCACTTAAATAACTCAGTCGCATGAGAAAACTGATTCCAGTATTGTTGTTTACATTTTGTGGTTCGGCAGCATTTTCACAGACTTCATCAGATCGGATAAATGATAGTAAAGACAACAGTTTTGCGGAATCTTTAAGACAGGAAATTGTATCGGGCATCAAAAAGAAGATGTCTGCTGATACAACTTTCAGTAAGTCGCAGGAAGTAATGAGTGAGTATTATAAGGCATGCGGCGTTCAGATGACCATTAAAAAGAGTCCCCAGCCAGATCCTGCCAAAGGATATAAATTTGCCCCCGAGAATCTTGCTTTGATATTAAAAGAATTCTAGTTAGTAGCTGCCCTCCTGCGAAGGAAGGCGGCGAGCATAGCGAGCGGGCTTTGGCCTCCGAAGCTTTAGCGTAGGAGGCTGGTTGTTCTTTGGTCTTCGCAAATTATTAGTTTGCAGTTACCAAAAAACAACCACCCCATGCCTTCGGCATTTCCCCTCCTTCGCAGGAGGGGAGTTTTACTCCTTCACCAACTTCTTCGTAATTACAACTACACCAGCTTTTACTTTCAGCATATATATGCCAGCTGCCAGATGTTTGTTGCCAACTTCAATTTTTACTATTTTTTGCCAGGCAGGCACTTGTTTTATGGCGATAATCCTTCCGTTCAGATCTATCAATTCTACTGTTGCGGTAGAAGCAAATCCTGTTTCAAGCACAAGATCAATGCTGTTTTTAAAGGGATTAGTGACACGGACAGACTGGTCTTCGTTCATCTTATCACTCCGTACGATCAACACAGAACTGAAAGTGCTTTCAGCATTCATATTCGTTTGTACCAGCCGGTAAAAATATAAGGGTAAATGTGCCTCGTGATCCGTATAGGATCTTTCAGAGCCTGAAACAGTGCCGATTCTAAAAAAATTTGTCCCGTCTACCGAACGTTCTATATCGAATTTTTTGTTTTCGGCCACCGTCTCCCATTGAAGTAAGACATCATTTCCCGTTTTCCTTCCCTTAAAATATCTCCAGCTGGCCGGTAATACACTGGCAATATATACCGGAAAATCTTCCGTCTGGCCATATCTGGGATCATAGCAGGCATCTGTTATAGCCGGATAATATGGACCATAATTACTCGCTAATTCATTGAGTACTCGCATGCGTAAAACTGTGTTGGTAACCGCTGAAGAAGGCACGATAAAAGACGTCACGACGGTGGTGATATACCCTCCGGTTACAAAGTCGTCATATAAAATCAGTTCGGTGGAATTGTCAAACAGCCCATCGTTATTATAGTCGATCCAGGCTGCAATCTGTTGGTCATAAGATGCAGTGTACAAGTGAGTTGACAATGAGAAACTGGCATTACGGCTTAAAGGAATAAGGTGCAGCGGGCTATTGGATTTATCAATATATCCCGGATCTGTAGCCGTAATACCCGATGAGAAGACCCTGTTCTCAACTGTCACTCCCATCAGGCCGCCATAATCATCACTCAGTCCTAAAGCGTCCGAGGTCGAAGCACAGGTACCAACAGGATTACTAAATGTATATGGATAAGCGACAGATTTGGACCATGATGCAACCAGGCTGGCCCGGGTAGGATAAGTCATGTAGGCCAGCATACGGTCTTTCTGCTGTTGAGTAAACAAGGTGAAGCGATCAGTATAGTTCATGAAATTATGCTCAGTGTAAATATTATAGGGCGTACCTGTGCAGATATTCGTTCCGGTCCTTGCTATAAAAGCTGGCTGTCTTATAGGGTCCGTATCGCAAATCAGATCTCCTGTTGTAGCACACGGTGATAACGGAGGACAGGTCGTAGTGTTTCCTCCTTCGAATGGATGACCTAAACCCAGTGCGTGACCTATTTCATGTGGTAACGTTTTCTGGTTTGGAATCATTTGTGTAGCCAGCATTACGGCGCCGTCGGTATTTACGTAATAATCAGGAAACTGGGCATAACCGGCAATAAAAGGACCGCCACCGTAGCCATCTTTACTATCGATTTTATTAACAACGTAAATATTGTAATAAAGTCCCGGATCCCAGCGTGCGAGGCTTTTCAAATGGTCATCCGTGAGCCCGTTTGATGTCTGGATCTTTACCCCATAATTAACGTAATCAGGTATTCCACTCAAATCCACCCGGTCTATTCCTGTAGTTGGGTTGTTGTGAGGGTCGCGTGTCGCAAATACAAACTGGACTCCGATTTCACCCACCCCTTCGCCTCCGGGCAATGTTCCATTATAAACGCTGTTGAGATAGGTGAGTGCATCCTGGATGTTCGCCGTTGACGGATTATATATCGTTCCTTCTGCGCCACCAGTATTTAAAACATGAATTACTACAGGGATGGTATAAATTGTCGCCTGCATGCCAAAGTAGGAACCAACAATATTTGCGGCTTTCTGTAACTGTACCGTTTTCGCGATCAGCTTTTTATTTTCCTCAAACGTTCTGCGATAAACGCTATCCGTTTGTAGCTTGTGTTGATGAATGATGTCGGTACCACAACTTTGGCAAAATGACCGGAAGGTTATAAGACTTATAAGAAGCCAAAGGGATAGACGGATTTTCATGGATCGACAGAATTATTAGGGTATTGATTAAACGAATAATCAACCCAAAAAGTATGATCCGCCGCAAACCGTATTAAAAATGTATTAATAAGGTACCAAATAAAAAACCCCTGATAATCAGGGGTTTAAGAAAATATTAAAAATAAATATTACCATTTATCAACTTCTTCCGATCCGGTAGTATCAGAGGCTTGCGCGGTAACTGCAATTACCGGCGTTTCTGCGATTGAAACAGTTTCTACTTCAGGAGTCGAAATTCTTTCCTGAGGCTCCGAAACGTATTCGCCCTCATTTTCACCACCTTCTACCTGATCGTGGTTATAGGCATCAAAATCAAAGTCTGGCATCAGATCCGTTTTTACGTAATCAACAGCTTCGGTCAATGCTTTCAAAAACTTATTAAAGTCTTCCTTGTAAAGAAAAATCTTATGTCTGTCGTACCCATTTTCATTGAATTTCTTCCGGCTCTCAGTAATGGTAATATAGTAGTCATTACCACGGGTTGCTCTTACATCGAAGAAGTAAGTACGTCTTTTACCAGCCCTGATGCGCTTACTGTAAACGCTTTCCATTCTTTTTTCATTATTGTCGTACGCCACTGTTAAGATTTTTTTGTACCGTTAAGAATTTTTCTTTCTCACAAATAGTAGTTACAAATATAATATTGTTTTTGAATCGACAAAATTTCCTTAAAAGTTTTTCCGGCTTCCGATACCTGCCTAACACAAAAGAACACCTGTAATCAGTTTTCAGCTTCAGCATTTTCCTGTTCATGTCGTTGCTGATTATACAGAAAAGTGTAATATCCGTTACGTGCAAGTAATTCGTCATGTGTCCCCTCTTCCGCTATGCGGCCATCTTCCATGACGACAACTTTGTCGAAATCCAGCAACGTGAAGATCCGGTGAGTGATGATAATTGCAGTCTTATTTTCAAGGAACCGGCTGAGATTTGTCAGGATTTCTTTTTCGGTTTTTGCATCCACGGCACTGAGGCAATCATCAAATAAAATGAATTCCGGGTTGCCAATGAGGGCCCTGGCTATTGAGATCCTTTGTTTTTGACCGCCGCTTAACGTCACTCCGCGTTCCCCTATCATCGTTTCATATTGTTTACTGAAACCAAGTATCTCTTTGTCAACATAAGCGTTTGAAGCGGCTGTTTTGACTTCTTCCGTCGATGCCGACGGTTTTCCAAACCTGATGTTATTGGCTACAGTATCACTAAAGAGGAATACATCCTGCGGCACATAACTAATACGGTTCCGTAGCTTCCTCACAGGAAAGTGATTGACCGGCACATTATTAACCTTAACAGTCCCACTACCGGGATCATACATGCGAAGAAGTAATTGGGCTACAGTTGTTTTACCAGAGCCTGTATGGCCGATAATAGCGATCTTCTGGCCTTTCCGGACTGAAAGGGTAAAATCTTTTAAGGCATGTATACCGGTATTCGGGTATGTAAAATTTACGTTATCAAAAACAATGTCACCCGCTATTTCAACGGAAGAAGGGTTTGCCTGATCCTTTATGACCGGATCAGTATCCAAAAACTCATTCAGCCTTTTCTGCGACGCCGCACCACGTTGTATCATACTGGCCGTCCATCCGATGGCGCTCACCGGAAAAGTAAGCAGGTTAATATACATTACAAATTCAACTATAGTCGTTACATACGCGCCTGAAGGGTCTTTGGCTGCATATAATCCACCTATCATGATCGTCAGCAATGTGCTCAAACCGATCAGCAACGTCATTGTCGGAAAATAAATGGACTCAACCTTTGCCAACCCAATCGCATTTCTCTTATAATCCTCGCTGTTCTGATTAAAAAAACCCAACATCGCTTTTTCCTGAACAAAAGATTTAATTACCCGGATTCCGGAATACGACTCCTGCGCATTAGTTGTCAAGTCTGCCAGTTTAGCTTGTATATTTTCGCTTTTCCGGTTGATTATCGTATTGACTACATATATCGTAATGGCAAGAACGGGTAGCGGGCTCAGGACATATAACGTGAGCACGGCATCTTTCTTAAACATATAAAAAAGACAAAATGAAATTCTGAATACAAGGTTTACCAGGTACATGACTGCAGGTCCTGTATACATCCTGACACGGCTGACATCCTCTGCAATTCTACTCATCAGATCGCCGGTGCTATGAGTTTTATAAAAATTCGAATCGAGGGTCAGATAGTGAGCAAAAACTTCGTTCTTCTGATCAAATTCGATATGACGACTCATCACAATGACCGTCTGCCGCATCAGGAACATAAAAAAACCACTAAGCAATGCAAAAATCAGGATCGAAGCTCCGAAGAATCCAATGCGCTGTGCAAAATTGAAATTGTGGTCATTTAACTCATCAATAAAAATGTATACGAGCGGATCATAGTTACTTGTGTGTCCGCTTGACGTGTTAGATCCAACATACTCCTGGATCATATTGAAAATATAGCCTGTAATCTGCGGCGCAAGGATCGCAAAATAGTTGGATAAAATGATGAACAGGATGCCAAATCCAAACCGGTAACGATACTTCCAGAAATATTTATTTAAGACAGCAAGATGTTTCAGATTTTTTTTTGCAAATTTAAGCAATCCCCATCAAATCATAATAGTATACGGAAACGGTTATGGAGACCGGGTCGGTCTCATTGTGAAGTTTTCGTGTTGCACTTAATTCATTTTATCAGAGTGTGCTTATATTCATTTAAATTTCACATTGATGAGGTTAGTACTGATTATATATATGCTGGATCTGCTGAGTTATAAATCGCTGGCACAAATGCCCGAAAGATATCGCAACCAGGTTTTTTCAGCTGTAGTCAGGAAAAAAAATATCTTCTATGGGGAAAATTCCACTACTAAACGAAAACGTCATTTATTAGACATTTATGAGCCCGCTGGAGATTCTTTAACCAGACGGCCATTGATAGTATTGATGCATGGCGGCGGGTTCAGATTTGGGTCAAAGAATATCAGCCGGATGAGGATCTGGGGTAAACATTTTGCCAAAAAGGGCTATGTATGTGCAACCATCAATTACCGTTTAAGTAACAAAAAACCACTCCGGAATTTTGGAGATCTGGCAGAGGGATGCAGGGATGCATCAGAAGATGCGATCATTGCTGTACAGTTTCTTAAAAAACATACCAGGGAATACTACATAGATTCTTCCAGGATTATTTTGGCCGGCCATTCAGCAGGAGGAATGATTGCCCTTCAAACCGTCTACAGCAGCATACCGGAAATAAACCGGCTGATCAAAAAAGACATTCCTGCCGATACAAACACTGAACACAATCCTGCCGGCATCGCGGCCATCATAAATTTCTGGGGTGCCATTTATGATACGGCATGGCTCGCAAATGCAAGGGTGCCTATTGTGAGTGTGCACGGCAGTAAGGACCGGGTAGTGCCTTTTGATTTTAAGAAGGACAATCCGATATTTGGAAGCGGAGCGATACAACGTACTGCCGAACGTCTCAAAATACCAAATGCCCTAAAAACTTATCCAGGGAAAGGCCATGAGCTTCAAAAACACTTCAATCCGGTTTATGCTGGTCCTGTAGTACGGAAGAGGTGGCGGAAAGCAGCGGATTTTGCGGCTGATTTCTTATTTTTTCAATTGTTCAGCGACTCTGTTGAGAAAACAGATATTTCCAGTAAAGCGGTTCACAACGGGAAAGTTGTGGTATTATAAATAGCAGCAGTAAAGGTTTTTATTAATGTTTTCAAGTCATTCCATTTCGTAAATGATTTATCATATTTTTGATTTAAGGAAGACAACAGGGCCGAATTATTTAAATTAAAAGATTCGAATGAAGAGCGTTTTGCTGGCTGATGATGATATTGACGACAGGGAAATGTTTGAAGAAATTCTTGCAGATAACCGGGAGGTGTCACTCGCCGGTAGTGTTGAAAACGGGCAGGAATTACTTTCTCTTTTGTTTGACCTGGATCCCCGGTCCTTGCCTGACCTGATCGTACTGGATCACAACATGCCAAAGCTGAACGGCATTCAAACATTGCAGGCGATAAAAAAAAATGAAAAGTACAGGCACATTCCGGTAGTGATATTTTCAACCTATTGTGACAACAAATTAGTTACAGAAGGCACCGGAATTTTGAGAAAGGCGGTGTTCACAAAACCGTCTTCATTTAATGAATATGAAAATATGATCACCGCCTTTCTCAAAATTATCACCTGATATTAAGCTGCCCTCCCTCCCCCACAATGTGGGGACGGGGATTTTCCCTCCTTCGCAGAGCCTGCCCCCGACTTGACGGGGAGGGGAGCCTTAAAACGGCCAATAATCGAACATAAATGGCCATTCACCGAAAAAGTTATTTAACTCAATATTGTTTTTCCATCTTTATATCACAATCCGATACCAACGAAAACAAACCGATCCAAACCCTTAAAAAACCACCAACATCCTGAAAACCAATCAAACCCAATCCTAAGAAAAACAGACCAGATCCTGAAAAACCGCCAAATCCTTAAAAAGACCCAAATCCTTCGAAAAAACCACCAAAATCCTGAAAACCAACCGATTTCCAGAAAAACCCAACAACATCAAATTTACCAAGCCTTGATTCCTAAGTCCGACCATCAACATCCTGAAAACCAATCGATCCAGTCCTAAAACAAAATCCAAAATCCGTAAAACTTTTCCAAATCCTGGTAAAACAAAACCATCTAAACCGTGAAAACTGTAATCCAAATCCTGAGAGACGCCATTGAAATCCTTAAAAGGGGTAATCCAAAAATGAAACCAGCTATGCTGACCCCTGAAAACCCAAATCCAAGACTTCCTGTAAAGCGTAGAACCTTTTGAAAAACTAACTAACTTTTTAGCCGAGAAAACCATCCTTAGAAAAACCCATCGGTTGATTCCCGACCAAAAAGATTTAACCGCTTAGATTAAAGCGGTTTTTTTTATTTTAATCAATCACCCTGCAGAATTAATTACTGAACAATAACCTGGCTGTCCGACTCATGCCCTTTCGGCTTATCTTACATCCTTATAAATTTATTGTATCAATGAAACTCGGAAGACTGGCTGCAGCAGGTATAACGTTTATGTATATCTTAAGTATTTCATCGAATATTAATGCACAATCATCAAAGCAGGATCAATCTCTGTCATATACCCGTAAGCCAGCCGCTGAATCACTGGCACCGCTCCAACAAAAATTTATAGATTATCGTTTTGGAATGTTCATTCATTTTAATATTCCAACATTCATGGATCAGGACTGGGCAGATCCGGAAGCTTCCGCCACTACTTTTGCGCCTACTGGTGTTGACTGTGATCAATGGGCAAAAGTGGCGAAGTCTGCGAACATGACCTATGGCTGTCTCACTACTAAACATCACAGTGGTTTCTGCATCTGGGATACAAAAACCACTGATTACAATGTTATGAACAGTCCATATAAAAAAGACATTGTAGCTGACTACGTTAAAGCCTTCCGGAATAACGGCTTAAAGGTGATGTTGTATTATTCAATACTGGATACACATCATAAATTAAGACCGCACCAGATCACAAAAAAGCATGTAGAAATGGTTAAAGCCCAGATCACTGAACTTCTGACAAAATATGGCAAAATCGAAGCCCTCATAATCGATGGGTGGGATGCGCCGTGGTCAAGGATTTCTTATGATGATATTCCTTTCGAAGAAATATACCTGCTTATTAAAAAATTGCAACCGGATTGCCTGGTGATGGATTTAAACGGAGCAAAATATCCGGGTGAAGGAATGTATTATACCGATATCAAAACTTATGAGATGGGAGCTGGACAAAGACTTGCAAAAGAGGCCACCGCCATGCCCTCACTTGCCTGTCTGCCGGTTAATGGTTCCTGGTTCTGGAAAACAGACTTTCCTGGTAAAGCCGTTAAGGATCCCGCCAAATTGATAAAAGATTATATTATTCCATTAAACGAATCCAGTTGTAATTTTATCTTAAATGTGGCACCGAACCGTGAAGGGAAAATTGATGACAATGCCGTTAATGCATTGCAGGAAATTGGTAAGCTCTGGAAAAACGAAGGCCCGTTAAAAAAATTACCAGCATTGGATGCACCGGTTATTTCAACCAATCTTGCACTGAATAAGCCTTCGAACTCCAGTTGGAGTGATGATATGGACATTATGGATTTTGCAAATGACGATAATTTTCATTCTGCATGGGTTTCCAATAAAACCGTAAAAAAGCCATGGATTGAAATAGACCTTAAAGAAAGGAAAACTTTTAACACCATTGTAATAGCGGAACAGAAGGCCAATGTGACTGAATACAAAATTGAATATTTCGATAATGGCAGCTGGAAACAAATTGTAAACCGCGAAAACAGCAAAAAATTTAAGTTTAATCGCTTCAACGATGTTCAGGGTAGTAAGATAAGATTATCATTACTTTCATTTACAGAACAGCCTGCCATCACAGAGTTGCAGGTCTACAATGAAAAAAGATAATTATGTTCTTAGTACGCCGGCAAAACTTCTTAAAATCTCATTTACATAATAAAGTTGAACTCCTATTCCTTCCATTGGTTCAGCGTTCAGTCTTTGACTAAAAACTGTTCTGGTATGATGAGCAATGGCATAATAAGCGAACAATTTATTTCCTGATTCAGGTACAGGTGACGCATAACCTGTAACAGCAATCCCATAGTCGCTCTGAAATTTATTTCTGACATTTACGGCCAATTGAATAGCCACTTGTTCGGAAACACAATTAACCGCAAGTGCATGCATGGGTTCAATGTTTAATTGTCTGAATTTTTGATTTGCATTATAGGCTGTTATGCCACCCTGAAAAAACTGTATGGTGTCCACCGTATTCGACATCGCAAACTGAAGTAAACCAGAGGTTACACTTTCTGCTATTGAAATAGTTTCGCCGTTTTTTATAAGATTATCGCGTATCGACTTAAGCTGGTTATCTTCAAATAATTTCATGAATAAATTAGAATTTACAATTCGACGCTAAGACTTGTTATATGGCATTGTATTGCAAAAAAAGGCCAGGATCACCTGACCTTTTTAGGTGTCACAACGTGTTAAGTTATATAGCCTTTTTGATCGCTTTCGCAGCATCAAGATGCGTCTTCAATTTAGGTAATGTGTTATCGATAAATGTCTTCAATTCGGCGTCCTTAACATCCTTAGAACCCTTTTCGAACAGATCTACTGCTTTTTCGTGGTCTTTAACCTGCATGTCCATATAAGCTTTATCGAAATTCTTACCGGACTTTTTTGAAAGATCAGCAGCGGCTTTCTGATGTTCGGCCGAAACACTGTCGGGCAGCGTTACATTTTTCTTCACGGCAAGTTCTTTAAGGCCTGCATTTGCACCAGTGTGATCATTTACCATCATTTCGGCAAATTCTTTGATTTTAGCATTGGTGGACTTTTCCTGGGCGATCTTTCCGGCAGCTACTTCAGCCATGCCTCCATCGGCTGCCTTTACAAAAAACTCAGCACTTGCCTCATCAACGGGCGTAGCAGTAACAGTTGCGTTAGACCCTGAATCAGCAGCGTCCATTTTAGCCTCATTTGAGGAATCGGCACTTTCTACCGAATCTGATGTTCCTGCATCGTTACAGGCAAATAGAACGGTAGAAATAGCGATCAATAGTGGCGTTACTTTTTTCATAACTTTTTAATATTTAGTTTAATTATCAATATTTAGTTTAATTATCGTTTTCGGGATTAGTTTATCAAGTTTCAGGCCACCTCGTTTTAGTGTATTTCATACGCATCCCACATGGGCGGCTAGCACGGATTTTGCAGTTCGCAGCATTTATATAAGTCAGATACAAATTGAATCTCCATGGATACTGTTAAAAAAACAGGCAATTATTTATTAGCCGTAATCATTCTGCTGTATATCGTGTGGTTTATGGGGGTCGCGTTTATTGAATCTGATCCATTATTTCACATCGCCGGCGCATTAGCTACCATTTTATTCATATTCCGGATAATCAGGGGTGACGATTAACGACGTTAGAGCTATCAGTTAGCGACTATTAATCTGACTGGCAATGGCGTTGAGAAACCCATTGCTGACATAATCCTGGCTCAGTTCCCAAAACATGATTCCGTTCAACCGGCGATCCAAAACATACTCTGCTTTGGCTCTTACAGATTTGAAATCTTCAAAACTTATAAATTCTCTACGCCGCCCGTTAAAACCATAAGCTGCCTGTGCAGCAGAATCATAGAAAGAAAAAAAACCGTTCCGCTTATCAAGCATGGGCCTCAACTTCTTATACAAGATAAATCTTGTAAATTTTCCGGGTTCAAACAGCCCGTTATTAGCAGTGTCAGCAACTTTAAATATTCTTCCGTAGAAAGCCGCGCCTATTACGATCTTTGATGCCGGCACGCCTGCACGCTGTAAATATTTAACTGCATAATCTGCAGATTCTTCCTGACTCTTTGTAGAAAAAAGCGGGGCATGATGTCCCGTTGTTGTATGTCTGCTGCTTCGCAGGTCGTATGTCATCAGATGAATACGGTCAACAAAAGTGGATGCATTTTTCCAATCGACAGATCGTTCCAGACATTCGCGGTAAGCCCCTGCCGCGAAACTTAATTCTTTATTACGATCATGTTTCCTATCATTCTGAAACGACATTTTTATTTCTTTCAACAGCGATGTGAAATTAGATTTATCATTAACGTTCCACTGATGCCCGGGATAGCCTGGAATTGAGGGATATTCCCAATCAATATCCAATCCATCCGCATCGAAGAAATTTAACAATGATACTGTGGAAGTTGCAAACGCGGATCTTCCGTTTTGTGTAGAAAACACCTCGCTACACGTCTTGCAGCCGCCCCACCCGCCCAATGCTAACAATATTTTTAATTGCGGGTATTGTTTCCGGAGATTCACAAGTTTTACTATTGTGGAACTATCATCTTTCCCTGCTATCGTTAACCTGTTACCGGTCAGCCTGCAAAAACCAAAAATAATATGGGTTATGTTTTTAAGGTCATAATTCTCAATGGCTTTATAGTGGCCGGTATAATAGGCAATGATATTAGGTTTTGGAATGGTTTGTGAATTTAATATTGCCGGTAAAAGAATTAGATAATATAAAAAAAGCGGAAGCCAGATCCGCAACTTTGAGAAGGAATGCAAAACCGGAAAATTCATTGATAGTGACAATCAAAAACGAGACCTGCGACAAATGCGCTTATGTAAACAAACATCAGATATTTTATCTCCGGATTAAATCAATGGTGTAAATTATGACCGGTTTAATCACGTAAAATAAAGTGTTATGGAAAACAAATTAATTAAGAGATATATCCTTCAATTACAGCAAGCATACTATGGAGATAGCTGGCTTGATGAAGACATAGAAAAAAAACTACGGAATATAAATGAGGAAAATGCCTTTATTAAGCCGGACGGTTATATACATAGTGTAGCAGAAGTAGTTTCTCATTTAACTGAATGGCGTAAAGAACTAATTGAAAGGCTTCAATTTGGAAGACATGCAAAACTCACAACGGGTTCAGAGAATAACTGGCGGTCTAACGAAACTTTAAAAAAGAGTGGTTGGGCATATCTGAAAGAACAATTGGATAATACCCAGAAAGATCTGATTGCCTTGATTGAAACCAAAGATGACAGTTTTCTCGATAGCAAATGGTTCGGTGAGTATGATTATGATTATCTGCTGGTTGGTTTAATACAACATGATATTTATCACCTGGGACAGATAGGTTTAATTTATAAAATGATTTCTTATCGAAGTGTTGCTAACTGATATCGTTCTGACATTAAGTGTGTGGAATCCGTGCTGAGAGGTATTTGTAGATGTCCTCCTGAGAGCGGATTGCCGGATATCCCCTATTTACAGGTTTGTTGGATAATTCGGAATCAATAATAACCGCCTGCACATTATCTGCTAATTGTAAATTGATCAAATCAGTAATCTCATTTTTAAGGGATTCATCATAAATGGGAAAACAGACTTCAATCCTGTGAAATATATTTCGGTTCATCCAGTCGGATGAACCAAGATATATAGCTCTGTTTCCCCGGTTCTCGAAAATAAAAATCCTTCCATGTTCCAGATATCGATCAACGATGCGACGAATAGAAATTTTTTCACTTTGATCAGGCACTCCGGGAATGAGACGGCAAATTCCCCGTATTATCAATTGAATATTGACGCCTGCATTAGACGCTTCATATAATTTCGAGATGAGAGACTCCTCTTCCAGGTTGTTTAGCTTCAAAATAATTCCAGATGAATGTCCTGCAGCGGCATGATCTATTTCACGATCTATCAGGAAAATAAAATCTTCATACAGATTAAACTGAGCTATTAACAAATGATTCAGTGAAAGGATACCCGATTGCTTTATTTTATTCACATGCAGCAATTTTTCAAAAAGTGCCTCCATCTCATGCAACATAGGCTGGTGAGACGTTAACAATATATGATCGGTATAAAACTTTGCTG
>Ga0193752_1000575_pt1 | contig 34610 bp, 36 predicted proteins | sample H1c1metaG_FD_144924 | JGI IMG/M metagenome (GOLD analysis project Ga0193752, IMG submission 144924) | Soil microbial communities from a riparian zone of the East river system, Colorado, United States - H1c1 | ecosystem: Environmental > Terrestrial > Soil > Riparian zone | place: USA: East River... | reverse complement strand
TTCGCGGTGCTCAAGGCCCCCGTCGACGCGTTCTTCGACAAGGTGATGGTGATGGCGGAGCAAAAGGCGCTGCGGCAGAATCGGCTGGCGCTGCTAGCCGACCTGCGCAAGGCCATGAACCGCGTCGCCGACATTTCCAAGCTGGCCGTATGAAGCGAGGCATCCTGCCGTGAAGCTTGTCATCCTGGATCGAGACGGCACCATCAACCACGACAGCGACCAGTACATCAAGTCGCCGGCGGAGTGGCGGCCGATCGAAGGCAGCCTGGAGGCGATCGCGCGGCTGACGCAGGCCGACTACCGCATCGTCATCGCGACCAACCAGTCCGGCATTGCGCGCGGCCTGTTCGATACCACGACGCTGATCGCGATCCACGACATGCTGCAGCGCGCCGTCGCGCAAGTGGGCGGGCGCATCGACGCGTTCTTCTTCTGCCCGCACGCCGCCGACTCCGCGTGCGAGTGCCGCAAGCCGAAGCCCGGCATGCTGCTCGAGATCGCGACCCGCTTCAACGTCTCGCTCGACGCCGTGTACATGGTGGGCGATGCGCGCCGCGACCTCGAGGCCGCCGCGGCCGCGGGCGCCAAGCCGGTGCTGGTGCTCACCGGGAAGGGCGCGAAAACGCAGAAGGAAGGCGAGCTGCCGCCGGGCACCGCGGTGTTTGCCGATCTGGCGGCGTTCGCCGGGCACCTCGCGCCATGACCCGCATCACATGACCGTTGCGCGCTCGAGCCTCTTCGTGCTCGCGCTGATCCTGATCACCCCGCCCTACGCGCTGATCGCGCTGGCCACCCTGCCGCTGCCGCGCATGGCGCGCTACCGGGTGATCTCGGGGTGGTCGCACCTGGTGATCATCCTGGCAAGGTGGATCCTGCGGATCCAGTGGCGCGTCGAAGGCCGCGAGCACCTGCCGCAGCGTCCTGCCGTCATCCTGGCGAAGCACCAGTCGGCCTGGGAAACGATGGCGTTCCAGATCATCTTCCCGCCGCAGGTCCACGTGCTGAAACGCGAGCTCCTCTGGATTCCGTTCTTCGGCTGGGGCCTCGCGCTGATGAGCCCGATCGCCATCGACCGCAGGCGCGGCCTCGCGGCGCTGCGTGCCATGGCGAAGAAAGGTGCGCTGCGCCTCGGGCAGGGCTTCTGGGTCGTGGTGTTCCCGGAAGGCACGCGCGTCGCGCCGGGCGAGCGGCGCGCGTACCAGCCCGGCGGCGCCTGGCTCGCCGCCGCGGCCGGCGCGCCGGTGGTACCGGTGGCGCACAACGCGGGCCTGCTGTGGCCGCGCTACGCCTTCCTCAAGCGTGCCGGTACGGTCACCGTGCGCATCGGGCCGGCGATCGACCCGGCGGGCCGCGACCCGGCCACCATCAACCGTCTTGCCGAAGCATGGATAGAAGAGCAACAGAAGGCACTCTGCTGATCGAGCTCGGCGGCCGGCCGGTCGAGTACCGCTTCGCGCGGCGGCGCCGGCGCACGCTCGGAATCGTGGTGGACGCCGACGGCCTGCGCGTGGCTGCGCCGCTGCGCGCGCCGTGGCGCGACATCGAAGACTTCCTGCGCGAGAAAGAACCCTGGATCCTCGCCAAGCTCGAGGAGTGGGCGCGCGTGCCGCGGCCGGAAGTGCTGCGCGGCACGAGCGGCGAGTCGCTGCCCTACTTCGGCGTCGAGCACACGCTGGACGTGCGCGAAGGCGGCCGCGCCGTGGCGCTCTCCGGCGGCGTCATCACCGTGTCGGCGCCGCGCTCGCGCGTGCTCACCACGCTGCTCGGCTGGCTGAAGACGAAGGCGCTGGAAACCCTCACGCCGCGCGCCGTGCATTACGCCGGGCTGCTGGCGCTGCCGGCGCCGAGCATCGTGCTCTCGGGCGGCCGCAGGCAGTGGGGCGTGTGCTCCGCCAATGGCACGATCCGCCTCAACTGGCGCCTGGTCCTGGTCGAGCCGGCGCTCGCCGACTATGTCGCCGCGCACGAGGTGGCGCACCTCGTCGAGATGAACCATTCGAAACGCTTCTGGAGCCTGCTGGCGAAGCTGTATCCTGCGTGGCGCGAGGCGCGCGAGCGGCTCGAGCTGGCGGGCGCCGCCCTGCCTATCATCCGGGGAACCCCATGAGAATCCTGCACACCATGCTGAGAGTCGGCGACATGCAGCGCTCGGTGAAGTTCTACACCGAGCTGCTCGGCATGAAGCTCCTGCGCACCACCGACCGGCCCGAGCAGAAATACTCGCTCGCCTTCGTCGGCTACGACACCGAGGAGCGCAGCGCGGTCATCGAGCTCACCTACAACTACGGCGTCGACAAGTACGAGCTCGGCGGCGCCTACGGCCACATCGCCGTCGAGATGCCCGACATCAAGGCGGTGTGCGAGAAAGTGCGCGCCGGCGGCGGCAAGGTGACGCGCGAGCCCGGCCCGGTAAAGGGCGGCACCTCGGTGATCGCCTTCGTCGAAGACCCCGACGGCTACAAGATCGAGTTCATCGAGCGGCGCAGCTAGCCCGCCGCCCGGCGGGCTGCATCAGTCGTCGTCGTCGCGATCGTGGCGGTTGAAGTCGTGGTCGCGGTCCCAGTCGAAGCGCGCGCGCGGCTGCTCGCCGACACGGCTCGCCAGCGCCTCCTCGATGGTGGCGACGGCATCGGGCTTGAGGATGAAGCCCTTCTTCAGGTTGTTGCGGGTCACGCGCACCACGTCCTCGAGGTAGTCGCCGTGGCTGCGGTAAAGCGAGCGCAGCGTGGCGAGGTCGAACGGCTGGTGGTAACCCCAGCGCGGGCAAGCGCCGGCGCCGGTGTTCTCGCCTACGTTCTTCGCCGTCGGCACCGCGATCTGCGAAAGCTGAATGCCGCCCAGCGCGAGGTCGAAGCCGTTGCGGGCGACCTGCGCCTGGTTGCCCGGACCGAAGGAGGCGATCTGCATGCGCGGCGCCGTCGGCGGCCGCTTGCCGTCGCGGGTCCAGCGGATCAGGTGGTCGATGGCCGCCCCGACCACGTAGTGGTTGGGCACGCGGCTGCCGATGGTCGGGATGGTGCACGTCGGGGCGAGATTAGCCTCGGAGGACACCAGCAGATCGCGCAGCTCGAGCGGCTCGCGCGACAGGCGCAGGTGATGGTCGACGTGTGCGGTGCCGGCCACTTCCCAGCTGTGGTATTTCGGGCCGTCCGGCTGGCGCAGCGCTGCCTCGCCGGACTCGAGGTCGAACTCGAACAGCGTCTTGAAGGTGCGGATCGCGACGTCGGGCCGGATCTGCTGGCCGTAGTTCGACAGCAGGTAGGCGCTGTGGTACGGCGTGCCCAGGGGCGCGACCGAGTTGAGGTAGATCGAAAGGCGCTGCGCCGACTGCGACTCGCCGGCCGCGATCAGCATCTTCGGCTTCAGCCCGCCGAGCATGTCGACGCCCGAGGGCCTGGCGAGCGCCTTGCCGGCCTGCGAGAAAATGTCGTAGGACAGGACGTCGTTCGGCACCGAGCCGCCGGCCACTACGTCGAGGCTGCCGTAGCGCGTCGGGCTCCAGCTCTTCAGCCGGTCGACGCCGACGCGCTGCGTCGAGACGCCGACCCAGGCGTAGCCCGAGCGCAGGATGTGCTCCCAGCCGAAGAACCAGACGTTCTCCGCATCGAACCCGTTGGTGACGTTGTACCACTCGACCAGCACGATGCCGTTGAACTTCTTCGCGTCGGTCGGGCGGCGCACGACGACGCGGGTCTTGTAGGTGTGTCCGCTCGACACGATGCTCCCGGTGGCCAGGGTCGGCGTGTCGTACCGATTGGCCGTGCCTTCGATGAAAAACTCTTCCTCGACATAGCCGTTCACCGCCATCGGATGGTCGCTGGCAAAAAACACGTACTCGCGCGCGCTCGAGCCCGGAATCGCCGTGGAGGCGATCGGCCCGGTGACGGTCGGGTTCGGGATCTGCGCCGCGGCCGCGGTCGAGAAGGCGGTCGCCGCGGCGAGAAGGAATCGCTTGAGCCTGGTCGTGATCATGTCGGTCCCCGGGTTGGTGGAATCGGCATCGATTGAACACCGGGGGATCGAGCGCACAAATTCGACTCGGTCATGCCTTGATAAGCAACTCCGATGAATGGCTACGTGCGGCGTGCCGCTGAAGACGCGGAGGAGACTCGCAGATAATCGTCGGGGGAAAGGTTCTCCGGCCGGAGGCCGGGATCGATCCCCAGCGCCGCGAAATCGATCCCCGGCAACGCGTTGCGCAGCGTCTTGCGCCGCGCCGAGAATGCCTTGCGCAGCAGGTCTTCGTCGATCTGCATGATTTGCGGGAGCGGCTCCAGGCGCACCACGGCCGATTCGACCTTGGGCGGCGGCTTGAAGGCGCCTTTCGAGACGTTGAACAGCTTCTTCATCTTGAAGCGCGCCTGAAGCGCAACCGAAAGGCGCCCGTACTCGGGCGTCGAGTGGCGGGCCACCATGCGCTCGACCACCTCGAGCTGGAGCATGAAGTGCATGTCGCGCACGCGCTCCGCAAAGCGCGCGAGGTAGAAGAGCAGCGGCGTCGAGATGTTGTACGGCAGATTGCCGACGATGCGCACGCCGCGCGGGAAGACGGCGTAGTCGAACTCGAGCGCGTCGGCCTGGTGCACTTTTATGTTTTCCCTGACCAGCCCCGCGGCAAGGTCGCGATCGATCTCGATCGTTTCGACGTTCGGGGTCTTTGCCAGGAGTAACCGCGTGAGCGCGCCCTCCCCTGGCCCGATTTCAACTACGCAGTCGGCAGGCTGCAATTCCAGCGCGTCGACGATCTTCTCCAGGATCCGCGGATCGTGAAGAAAATGCTGGCCGAAACGCTTACGCGGCCTGTGAGAGCTCGATGGCAAGCTTGAGCGCCTCGATCAGGCTGCCGGGGTCGGCCTTGCCGGTGCCGGCGAGGTCGAGCGCCGTGCCGTGGTCGACCGAGGTGCGCACGAACGGCAGGCCGAGGGTGACGTTGACGCCGCGGCCGAAGCTCGCGTACTTCAGCACCGGCAGGCCCTGGTCGTGGTACATGGCGAGCGCGCAGTCGGCGGCCTTGAGGCGCTCGGGCACGAACAGCGTGTCGGCCGGGATCGGGCCGCTCGCGGCGATTCCCGCGGCCACCGCCTCGGCGACGGCGGGCGCGATCACGTCGATCTCCTCGCGGCCCAGGTGGCCGGATTCGCCGCTGTGCGGGTTCAGGCCGGAGACGAGGATGCGCGGTCTTGCGATGCGAAAACGCTTCTTCAGATCAGAATCGATCACGCGCAGGGTTTGCTTCAACCCTTCGCGAGTAATCTTTTTTGAAACTTCGGAAAGAGGCAAATGCGTAGTGGCGAGCGCCACGCGCAGGCCGCCGCCGACCAGCAGCATGACGACGTGCGATGCGCCCGCTTTCTCCGCCAGATACTCCGTGTGCCCGGTGAAGGCGATGCCGGCGTCGTTGATGACGCTCTTCTGCACCGGCGCCGTGACGATGGCGTCGTACTCGCCGTCGAGGCAGCCGCGCACCGCACGGTCGAGGATCGCCAGCACGTAGCGGCCGTTCGCAGGATCCAGCTTGCCGGGGACCCGCGGCCGCGCGAGCGGAACGTGCTCGATATGCGGACATCCTTGCAGCAGGCTGCGGTCGCCGATCGCGACGATCTTTGCCGGCAAGGGCTCCTTCGAAAGCATGACGCACAGCTCGGGTCCGATCCCGGCGGGCTCGCCGGAAGTCAGCGCGATGACCGGCGGCTTTATCGCTCCTCCAGCCGCAGCTCGATGTAGGTCTGGTCGCGCAGCTGGCGCAGCCACTCCTGATAGGCGTCGTCCGACTTGCGCTCGCGCAGCGCCTGGCGCGCCTGCATGCGGCGCCGGTCCGGGCTCAGATCCGCGGTGCGCCGCTCGAGCACCTGGATCAGGTGGTAGCCGAAAGGCGTGCGCACCGGAGCGCTCACCTCGTTGAGCTTGAGGTCGGCGTAGCTGCGCTCGAAGTCGGGCACGGTATCGCCGGGGTAGACCCAGTCGAGCTCGCCGCCGCGCGCCGCGCTGCCGTCGTCGGAGTGCACGCGCGCCATCTCGGCGAACTCGGCGCCGCCGCTGACGATGCGCTCGCGCAGGGTAAGCAGGCGGCGGCGCGCGTCGGCGTCCGACACCGAATCGCTGGTGCGGATCAGGATGTGCCGCAGCCGCGTCTGCAGCACCGGCGCACCGGCCTCGGCGGCGCCGCCGGCGCCGCGCCGCTCGAGCAACTTGACGACGTGGAAGCCCGCCGGGCTGCGCAGCACCTCGCTGATCTCGCCCGGGCGCATCTTGGACAGCGCCGCGACGAACAGGTCGGGCAGCCGATCCTGCGCCCGCCAGCCGAGCACGCCGCCCTGCAGCGCGTCCGGGGCGTCGGAATAGCTCGCCGCGAGGCGCGCGAAATCGCCGCCGCCGCGCGCCTCGAGCACGACCTTGTCGGCGCGGCCGCGCGCCGCCTCGATGCGCTCGGGACTGGCCTGCTCGGGGATGCGCACCAGGACGTGCGCAAGGTTGAACTCGACGCGGTCGGCCGGCGCCTTCATCTCGGCGAGGAACAGGTCGATCTCGCCGTCGCTCACCTGGATCCGGTCCATGACCTCGCGCTCGCGCAGGCGCGACAGGATGATCTGCTCGCGCAGGTCGTCGCGGTAGGCGGCGAAGGGCACGCCGTCGCGCTCCAGCGCGCCGCGAAACTCCGCCAGCGTCATGCGGTTCTGCTCGGCAACGCGCTGCACGGCGCGGTCGAGCTGCAGCTCGTCGACGCGGATGCCGGTCTCGCGCGCCATGTTCAGCTGCGCCTTCTCGATGACCAGCCGCTCGAGCATCTGGCGCTCGAGCAGATCGCGCGGCGGCAGCTGCGTCCCCTGCCGGCGAAGGTGGCGCTCGGCCGAGCCGACCGCGTCGTTCAGCTCGGAGGCGGTGATCACTTCCTTGTTGACCACCGCCACGATGCGGTCCACCAGCACGGCGCGCTGCCCCCAGGCAGCCGGCAGCCAGGCTAGGAGGCAAAGGAGGAGGATTCGCGCGGTCATGGTCGGTACGCCTTCAGTACACCTGCTCGAACGGCAGCTTCTGGCGCAGGCTCGGCGGCGCCAGCGCGTCGTCGCGCGGATTGGTCACCGAGTAGCCGGCGACGTTCCGCGTCAGCAGCTGCACCACGTCACTGGTACCGATCTGGCCCACGCCATTGAATTCCAGCTGGAAGAAGAATCCCGTCGAGCTCACCTGTTGCGCCGCCTGGACGCGCTGCGCCACGGCCCGGAACACCCAGCAGCCGGCGTTGCGCTCGAAGCCGGCGAGGCCGTCGAGCAGGCGCCCGTCCAGGAAGGAATAATTGTACCGCCCCACGGCATACCAGCCCGCCGCCACCGGCCACTGCGCCGACACGTCCACCTCACGCCGGCGACCGTCTCGGTGGCGCGCGTGAAGCGGTAGCTTGCGTTGATGACCTTCGCCTGCTCGGGCGTATAGCGCGCCGCCACGGAGAAGCGCTCGGTGCGCTGCTGCTGCTGGCCCCATTGCGTGGTGACGTCGAAAGCCCACTCGCGCGACGGCCGCCCGCCGATCGAGGCAAGGATGTCGGAATCGCTGGTCGTGCGCAGCACCGAAGTGGGCGTCAGGCCGACGCGCTCGTCCTGGAAGTAGTGCCGCTGGGCGATGGTGGCGCGCAGGCCCTCCTGCCCGTCCGAGCGCAGCAGCCGCGAGGTCAGCGCAAGGGTGACCTGCTTCGCATCGCCAAAGCGGTCGCCACCGACAAAGCGGTTCTCGCTGAACAGCTGCGAGTAGTTCAAGTCGGCGAGCGCGGTGTCGAAGAGCGGCATCGCGTCCTGGTTGCGGTACGGCACGTAGACGTAGAACAGCCGCGGCTCGAACGTCTGGGTGCGCGCCTGGCCGAACAGGTTGATCGGACGCTCGAAGAGCAGGCCGCTGTCCGCGCTGAACCATGGAATCGTGGCGGTGGGCGAGGTCGGCTGCCCGGGGGCAGTATTGCTGATCAGGTTGTAGTCGACATAGCGCAGCCCGACCTTCGGCGTGAGAAACCAGCCCGGGGCGACGATCGGGGCGGCGAACGTCGGGTTGAGCGTCGCGCGCGCGCCCTCGACCAGCGTGGGATGCGCGAAGCTCACATACTCCGCGGGCAGCGCCGTGTCGAGAAAACCGCCAAGATTGCCGTAGCTGCCGCTGAAAGTGAGCTGCGGCAGCCGCGCGTAGGGCGGCACGATCGGCGCGAGCGGATCCTGCAGGGTCTGGTAGCGCTGGGTGCGCACCTGCGCGCTGTACGCCGCACCGCCGGCGAGGCCGCTGTAGGTCAGGTAGGCGTCCTGCGGCAGGTTTCCGATCGTGACCTGCCTCACCTGGCTCGCCAGGTCGACGAAATAGCGGTCGTCCGAGACCCGGTTGTAATCGATGTTCGCAGTCAGGCTGGTGCCGTTCACGGCGCCCGGCTGGATCGTGCTGAAGAAGGTATGCGCATGCTGGAACGACACCCCTTCGCGCGACTCGCCGAACTCCTTGTCGTCGGGCAGGTATTCGATCCTGAGCTCGCCGTTGTACTGCGGGTCGAGATAGCGGAACTCGTTTTTCAGCTGGGTGCCGCGCCGGGTCATGACGACCGGCGTAATCGTGTCGTCGTACTCGGGCGCGATGTTCCAGTAGTACGGCACCCCGACCTCGAAGCCGCGCTGGCTGCTCTGCGAGTAGTAAGGCGCCAGCAGCCCGCTGCGCCGCCGGTTCTCGAGCGGGAACGACGCGGCCGGCGCGCCGAGGATCGGCACGTCGAAGAAACGCAGCCGGGGGCTCTTGGCGCGGCCCACGTCGTTCTCGTAGTCGAGCTCGAGCTCCCTTGCGCTGAGCACCCAGTCCTCCTGGCCGGGACGGCAGGTGGTGTAGTGCGCGCCGAAGAAGCGGAACTTGTCCTTGCCGAGGAACTCTACCCGCTCGGCACCGCCGCGCGCCTGGTTCTCGCGCTGCAGGAGAAAGCTCGGCTGCTCGAAGAACCCCGTGCCGTCGAGGGAGTTGTACTGCATGCGCGGGCCGAAGAAGCGGTCGACGCCGTCCTGCAGCCGCACGCCGCCGTCGCCCTCCGTGCGGCCGAGCTCGCGGTTGAAGCGCAGCGTATCGCCGAAGATCACCGTATCGCCGCGGCGGATCTCGGCGTTGCCGCGCGCCGTGACCTCGATATCGCTCACGCCCTCGATCACCTCGGCATCGATGGTCGTCGGCTCCTGCACAGGCGGCTTCGTCTGCGTCTGTGCGAAGGCTGGTGCGGCAACGAGAAGTGCAACGGCCAGCGTCGCAAAACGAAACGGCATGGAGCGACTGTAAGTCTTTCTGCCGATGTTAGAATTTTCAATGATAACCGACGATGATCGGCGCACTGCCCTGCAGCGCTGGCTCGAAGCCCAATTGCCGGGCGCCGGCTTCAGCCTCGCCCCCGCCTCCGAAGACGCCAGCTTCCGCCGCTATTTTCGCGCCACGCTCGAGGACGGGCGCAGCTTCGTGGCGATGGACGCGCCGCCCGACAAGGAGGACTGCCGGCCCTTCGTGAAGGTGGCAGGACTGTTGCGCGAAGCGGGCGTGCACGCACCCGAGGTGTTCGCGCAGGACCTGGCGCAGGGCTTCCTGCTGCTGACCGACCTTGGCACGCGCACCTATTTGCAGGAGCTGACGCCGCAGAACGCGGCACAGCTCTTTTCCGACGCCACCGACGCGCTGGTCAAGTGGCAACTCGCCAGCAGGGCCGGCCTGTTGCCGGACTACGACGAGGCCCTCCTGCGGCGCGAGATGAACCTGTTTCCGGAGTGGTACATACAGAAGCATCTCGGGAAGACGGTTCCCAGGGAATCTCTCGAAAGTGTCTTTACGCTCCTGGTGAAAAGCGCGCTCGCCCAGCCCGCCGTCTATGTCCATCGCGACTACATGCCGCGCAACCTGATGCTGTGCGAGCCCAACCCCGGCGTGCTCGACTTCCAGGACGCGGTGCTCGGCCCGATCACCTTGACGAACGTGTCGCTCGTGCGCGACGCGTTCGTCAGCTGGCAGGACGAGCAGGTGCTGGACTGGACCGTGCGCTACTGGGAGAAGGCAAGGAAAGCCGGGCTCCCGGTCGATGCCGATTTCGCCGAGTTCTGGCGCTCGTTCGAATGGATGGGACTGCAGCGCCATCTCAAGGTGCTCGGCATCTTCGCGCGCATCAACTACCGCGACGGCAAGCCGAAGTATCTGGCCGATACGCCGCGCTTCCTGAAATATGTGCGCGACACGGCCGGGCGCTACCAAGAGCTCTGGCCGCTCATCCGGCTGCTCGACCAGCTCGCGTGAAGGCGATGATCCTCGCCGCCGGCCGCGGCGAGCGGCTGCGGCCGCTCACCGAGCGCCTGCCCAAGCCGCTGGTCGAAGCCGGCGGCAAGGCGCTGATCGACTGGCACCTGCAGCGCCTGGCGGCCGCGGGCTACCGGGACGCCGTGATCAACGTATCGCACCTCGCCGGCCAGGTGGTGGCGCACGTCGGCGACGGCGGGCGCTACGGCATGCGCGTCGCCTGGTCGCACGAGGCCAAGCCGCTGGAGACCGCAGGCGGCATCGCCAACGCGCGCGCCCTGCTCGGCGAGGCGCCGTTCCTGCTCGTCAACTCCGACATCTATTGCGAGTACGACTTTTCCAGGTTGAAGGGCGTTTCCCTGAAAACAGCTCTCGCCCATCTGGTGCTGGTGCCCAATCCCGCGCACCACGCGGCGGGCGACTTTACCCTCGAGTCTGGAATGGTCGGCAACGGCGCCGCACCGCGTTACACTTATGCAGGCGTCGCGGTCGTGTCGCCGCAGTTGGTCTCCGGGGTGAACCCCGGAGAGAAAGCGCCGCTCGGCCCGCTGCTGCGGCAGGCGGCGGGCGAGCGCAGGCTGTCCGGGGAGCTGTTCAACGGCCTCTGGACCGACGTCGGCACCGCCGAGCGCCTCGCCGAACTCAGGACCTTGCTGGCATCACCATGAACCTCACTGACAATCCCGCAGCCCACCGCCGCCGCCGCGAGCGGCTCGCGCAGGCGATCGGCGCCGGCGTGGCGGTCGTGCCGACCGCCCCCGAGCGCGTGCGCAATCGCGACACGCACTACCCCTATCGCTTCGACAGCCACTTCTACTACCTGACAGGGTTCCCCGAGCCCGAAGCTGTGCTGGTTTTGACTTCTGAAAAAGCAATACTTTTCTGTCGCGAGAAGAACGCCGAGCGCGAGGTCTGGGACGGCTTTCGCCACGGCCCCGAAGCGGCGCGCGAGCGCTTCGGCTTCGACGAGGCGCATCCCATCGACGACCTCGATGAGGTCCTTGTCGGACTGCTCGAGAACCAGCCGGCGCTGCACTATCCGGTCGGCGCCGACGCCGACTGGGACGCGCGCGCCATAGGCTGGCTGAATGCGGTTCGTGCCAAGGCGCGAAGCGGCACGACCGCGCCCGACCGAGTGCAGGACGTGAGAAGCCTGATCGACGAGATGCGCCTGGTGAAGGACGCGCACGAGCTCGCGGTGATGCGGCGCGCCGCTCGCATCACCGCCGGCGCGCACCGCCGGGCCATGCAGCAGAGCCGGCCGGGAAAGAACGAGTACGAGATCGAAGCCGAGCTGCTGCACGAGTTCCGGCGCAACGGCGCCCAGTTCCCCGCCTACTGGCCGATCGTCGCCGGCGGCGCGAACGCATGCGTGCTGCACTACGTCGCCAACGACGCGCCGCTGCGCGACAGCGACCTTCTGCTGATCGACGCCGGCTGCGAGCTCGACGGCTATGCCGCCGATCTGACGCGCACCTTCCCGGTGAACGGCCGCTTCACCGGCGGACAGCGCGCGCTCTATGAAGTGGTGCTCGAGGCGCAGCGCGCGGCGATCGCCACGGTGAAGCCCGGCAGCACCTGGAACGATCCGCACGACGCCGCGGTGCGTGCGCTCGCCCAGGGCATGCTGGACCTCAAGCTTCTCACCGGCACGCTGGACGCGGTGCTGGAGAAGGAAACCTACAAGCGGTTCTACATGCACCGCACCGGGCACTGGCTCGGGCTGGACGTGCACGACGCCGGCGAATACAAGCGCGCCGGAAAGTGGCGCCCGCTCGTCCCGGGGATGACGCTCACCGTCGAGCCCGGCCTGTATGTGCGCGCGGCCGACGACGTGCCGAAGGCGCTGCACGACCTCGGCGTGCGCATCGAGGACGACGTCGCCGTAACCGCGAGCGGCTGCGAGGTGCTCACCGCGGAGGCGCCCAAGGCGGTCGACGACATCGAAGCTCTGATGCGCGATGCCCGCAGCAGCGCCTGACGTCCTCATCAGGGGGGCCGGACCGGTCGGCTGCGCGCTCGCGTTGGCCTTGGCCGATTCGGGTTTAACAGTAAGAGTTTTTCAAGGGGGCAGCGCAACACCGGGCTTCCGTCCGATCACGCTCTCCTATGCGAGCCGTTTGATCCTCGAGCGCATCGGCGTCTGGGGCGAGCTCGCCGTCACGCCGATCGAGACGATCCTCGTCTCGCAGTCCGGCGGCTTCGGCCGCACGCGCATGGACGCCGCCGACGCCGGCGTCCCGCACCTCGGCTATGTTCTGGATTACTCCGCCCTCGCTACCGTCCTGCGGGCCAAGGCGGCGCCGTTCGTCACAACAGAAGAAGAAGCGGAAGCAGGCTGCACGGTGCACGCCGAAGGCGCAGCCGCGGATGCCAAGGAAACGCCGTACCGGCAGCAGGCCGTCGTGGCCCTCGTGCGGACCGAGCCCCTGGCAACCACCAGCGCGTTCGAGCGTTTCACGCCGGAAGGCCCACTCGCACTGCTGCCGCTCGACGGCCGCTATGCCGTGGTCTGGAGCGCGAGCCCGCAGCGCGCCCAGGACCTGGCCCGGGCGCCGGAAGGCGACTTTCTCGCTGCGCTCGCCGCGGCCGCGGGCCGTCGGCCCGGGCGCCCGGTGGCGGTGGAGACCCGATCGGTGCAGCCGCTTGCGCTGCGGGTGCGCCCGGCGCGCGTCGAGGCGCGTGCGGTGTACATCGGCAACGCTGCGCAGACCTTGCATCCGGTCGCCGGCCAGGGTCTCAACCTCGGGCTGCGCGATGCCTGGGAACTGGCGCAGACTTTGCATGGCGCGCGCGACCCCGGCGATGCCGTGTTGCTCGCGCGCTACGCGGCGCGCCGCAGGCTCGACGCCGCTGCCACTATCCGCGTCACGCATTGGATGGCCGAGGGCTTCACCGGCGCGAATCGCCTGTCGCGCCTTGCGCGCGGCGTCGCATTGACGGCGCTCGACGTGCTGCCGGGCCCGCGCCGGTTCTTCGCGCGGCGCATGATTTACGGCCCGTTCGCGCTGCCGTAAAGAATCGATATAAAATTCCGGTCCCCCATGAAGATCGGCGCCCATCAGCTGCGCAACGGCCTGCTTGTCGCCCCGATGGCCGGCATTACCGATCGACCGTTCCGGCGCATCGCGCGGCGCATGGGCGCCGGCCTAGCCGTGTCCGAAATGGTCTCCTCGCGCCCCGAGCTGCGCGAGTCGCGCAAGACCCGGCTGCGCCAGGACCACGCCGGCGAGACGGGACCGATCTCGGTGCAGATCGCCGGCGCCGACCCGCAGATGCTCGCCGAGGCCGCCCGCTACAACGCCGACCTGGGCGCCGACCTCATCGATATCAACATGGGCTGCCCGGCGAAGAAGGTCTGCAACGCGCAGGCCGGCTCGGCGCTGCTCGCCGACGAAGCCCTGGTCGCACGCATCCTCGAAGCGGTGGTGGCGGCGGCGGGCGTGCCGGTGACGCTGAAGATCCGCACCGGCCCCGCGCCGGAGCGGCGCAATGCCTTGCGCATTGCGCATATCGCTGAAGCCGCCGGCATCCAGGCGCTCGCCATCCACGGCCGCAGCCGCGCCTGCATGTTCGAGGGTCGCGCGGAGTACGAAACCATCGCCGAAGTGAAATCGCGCGTGCGCATCCCGGTGATCGCGAACGGCGATGTCGAATCGCCGCAGGACGCCAAGCGGGTGCTGGAGCTGACCGGCGCCGACGGCATCATGATCGGCCGCGCCGCGCAGGGCCGTCCATGGCTGTTCCGCTCCATCGCCCGCTATCTGGAGACCGGCGAGCTGCTGCCGCCGCCGGCCGCGCCCGAAATCGGTGCGCTGCTCGCCGAGCACCTCGAGGCCCTCTACGACCTGTACGGCGACGAGCAGGGCGCGCGCGTCGCGCGCAAGCACATCGGCTGGACGGTACGCGCCATGCCCGGCGGCGAAGAGTTTCGCCGCGAGGTGATCCGCATCGACGATGCGGGCGCGCAGCACTGCGCAGTGAACGACTATTTCGCTAAACTCGCCGCATGAGCCGAAGCAACGAGCTCGCCGACTGCGTCAGGCGCTCCCTCGAGCGCTACTTCAAGGACATGGACGGCGAGAAGCCCACCTCGATCTACGAGATGGTGCTGAAGAACATCGAGAAGCCGATGATCGAGATCGTGCTCGGCCACGCCAAGGGCAACCAGACGCTGGCCGCCGAGATGCTCGGCATCAATCGCAACACGCTGCGCAGCAAGATGCAGCAGCTGCGCATCAAGGGTTAGCGCCGGAAAGCTGGTGCAGAAAATCCAGCGGGCCCTCGTCAGCGTCTCCGAGAAATCCGGGGTCGTCGGCTTCGCCCGGGCGCTCGCCGCGCTCGGCATCCAGATCATCTCCACCGGCGGCACGGCGCAACTCCTTGCAAAGGAGGGCATCGCCGTCACCGAGGTTTCCGCGCACACCGGGTTCCCGGAGATGCTCGACGGCCGCGTCAAGACGCTGCACCCGAAGATCCACGGCGGCCTGCTCGCGCGGCGCGACGATGCGGCGCACATGAAGGCGCTGCGCGGCGCCGGCATCGAGACCATCGACCTGCTGGTGGTCAATCTGTATCCGTTCCAGGCGACGGTGGCCGACCCCGACTGCCGCTTCGAGGACGCGGTGGAGAACATCGACATCGGCGGCCCGGCGATGCTGCGCGCCGCGGCGAAGAACCATGCCGGCGTCGCCGTGGTCGTCGACCCGGCCGACTATCAGCGCGTCCTGGATGAAATCAATTCTTCAGGAACCGTTTCGGATGCCACGCGCTTCGCACTCGCAAAGAAGGTCTTCGCGCATACCTCGGCCTACGACGGCGCGATCGCAAACTACCTCTCCTCGCTCGACGCTGAACGCAAGCGCGGCGAGTACCCTCAGACGCTGAGCCTGCAGTGGCACAAGGTGCAGGACCTGCGCTACGGCGAGAACCCGCACCAGAGCGCCGCGTTCTACCGTGACGAGCGTCCCGTGCCCGGCGGCCTCGCCGCCTACCGCCAGATCCAGGGCAAGGAGCTCTCCTACAACAACATCGCCGACGCCGACGCCGCCTGGGAATGCGTCAAGAGCTTCGCCGAGCCGGCCTGCGTCATCGTCAAGCACGCCAACCCTTGCGGCGCGGCCGTCGGCGCGACGCTCGCGGCGGCCTACGACAAGGCGTTCAAGACCGATCCGACCTCGGCATTCGGCGGCATCATTGCCTTCAATCGCGCGCTCGACGCTCCGGCTGCAGAAGCGGTGAGCAAGCAGTTCGCCGAGGTCGTGATCGCACCTCGCCTCGAACCTTCGGTGAAGGAAATTTTTGCAAGAAAAGCGAACGTACGGGTACTCGAGATACCTCTTGCGCATGAGGCTCAAGCGCACGACTACAAGCGCATCGGCGGCGGCGTTCTGGTGCAGACCAGCGATACGAAGATCTCGGACCGCAAGGACATGAAGGTCGTCTCGAAAGAACAGCCCACAGAGTCGCAGTGGAGCGATCTGCTGTTCGCCTGGCGCGTGGCGAAGTTCGTCAAGTCGAACGCCATCGTGTTCTGCGGCGGCGGCGCGACGCTCGGCGTCGGCGCCGGGCAGATGAGCCGCGTCGACAGCGCGCGCATCGCCTCGATCAAGGCGGAGAGCGCCGGGCTCAAGCTCGCCGACTCGGTGGTCGCCTCCGACGCCTTCTTCCCGTTCCGCGACGGCCTCGATGTCGTCGTGAAGGCCGGCGCGACGGCCGTGATCCAGCCCGGCGGCAGCATGCGTGACGATGAAGTCATTGCCGCGGCGAACGAGCACGGCATATCTATGGTATTTACTGGAGTTCGTCACTTCCGCCACTAGGCTTACCGCCGCGATGCTTACTGACCTCGAAGTCCAAAACTACCGCTCTCTGCAGCACGTCGTTGTGCCCAAGCTTGGCCGAGTAAATCTGATCGTGGGCAAGAACAACTCCGGCAAGAGCACGGTGCTCGAATCGCTTCGCGTCCTTGCTAAGAATGGCAACCCCGCGCTCCTCGATGAACTCATCATTGAACATGATGAGTATTTCTCATCGCAGACCGAAGGCGGCGCTGCACTAATGGACGAGGACCAAGGACTTTTCGCGCTTCGAAACCTTTTCCATGGCCGAAACCTGCCGGATGCAGGAACGGGATCGATATACATAGGAACGACCGATAAATCCGAATACGTGCGCGTCGATCATCGACTCTTTACCTATGAAACTGTTGAGGTAAAGGATGAGCAAGGTGAAACCATGGTGATTCGGCGTCGGAAGATTCACGAAAACGGCGGCGGCCTCTTTCCTGAACCATTGCTTCAGCACGCTCTCGTCGTAAGCTCCAGCAGGACAGAGCGCACTCAACTAATCGACCTATCTAGTCGGGAGGAGTTCCGTCGACGACCGGCAACATATGACGCGGAACGTGATACGGCGATTAGCTACGTACCAACTCAGTTCATTACGCCGGACCGCCTTGCCCAACTTTGGGACACCATCGCCCTAACTGATGCAGAAGCGACCGTTACAAAAGCTCTGATGGTTATTGAGCCAGCGGTGCAGGGATTGGCATTTGTTAGGAGAGCCAGCACGCGCTCTCAATATCAGTATCGAGTTCGCCGAACGACATCCGAGCGCTCACCCATCATCAAACTTTCAGGAGTGCGCACACCCTTGCCCCTCAATAGCATGGGGGACGGCATGTCGCGCGTGCTGCAGATCGTGATGTCGGCGTTTGCGTCGCGCAATGGATACTTCCTGATAGACGAATTTGAGAACGGACTTCACTACAGCATCCAGCAACAGGTCTGGGAACTAATATTCCGGCTGGCTGAAGAACTCAATTCTCAAGTCTTTGCAACGACACATAGCTGGGACTGCATCAAGGCATTCAGAGATGCTGCTAAGGCGAGTAGTGAGAGTGGCGTTCTGTTTCGACTTGGCCGTAGCGTGAAAAAGGATGATCACCATCGATTGATCGCTACGATTTTCGACGAAGAAGCTCTTTGGAAGATCACCCAAGCCGATATTGAGGTCCGATAGTGTCGCAGCAGCTCCTCGTTGTAGAGGGTCGGTGCGACGCGGATTTCTACGATGCGTTCTGCAGAGAGTGCGGACACAAAGATATCCTAGTCACCCAGCCATCCGTTTGCGGCGGTGGCGGCGACGGCAAGGGCAATGCCATCTCCCTGTTACCTCTGCTTGTTCTACAAATGCATGATGGAAGTGTCGACAGGTTAGCCGCGGTAATAGACGCTGATTTCGCCTCCGAAGGTACGGGATTCGTGCAAGTTCGCGATCAAGTGGAGCAGATTTTTCAAGACGAAGGTTTCTCACCTGCGGCCGGCCTCCCGGCAGGAATCAGCGGGCGCGTCTTCACTCATCCTGGATCAAATCTACGCGCCGGGTATTGGATCATGCCAAACAATGCGCAGGACGGCATGCTGGAAGATTTCGTCCTAGGAGCAGTAACAAATGCGGCCCAAACCAGTCTGCTGGCGAGAGCTAGGAAAGCAGTTGGACAGATTCCGCAGCCACTTTTCAAGGCCATCCACCGGTCAAAGGCAGACGCAGCAACATGGATGGCTTGGCAAAAGATTCCTGGGCAACCTGTAGTTGGTGCTATCGGTGGAAAATTGGTTGACATGAATCACACAAGTATCATCGCGTTCCGAAGCTGGCTACAGCAGATCTTCAATTGAAGCTCCTAGTCATCGGCGGAGGTGGGCGCGAGCATGCCCTGGCATGGAAGCTCGCGCAGAGCCCGCGCGTGCAGAAGGTCTACGTCGCGCCCGGCAACGCCGGCACCGCGACCGAGGAGGGGCTGGAGAACGTCGAGCTCTCGAAGATCGACGACCTGGTCGCGTTCGCGAAGAGGAACGACATCCAGCTGACCGTGGTCGGTCCCGAGGCGCCGCTCTCCGCCGGCGTGGTCGACGCGTTCCGGGCCGCCGGCCTGAAGATCTTCGGGCCGACGCGCGCCGCGGCGCAGCTCGAGGCATCGAAGGACTTCGCCAAGTCGTTCATGGTGCGCCACAAGCTGCCGACGGCGCTGCACCGCACCTTCGAGAACGCCGACGAGGCCAAGGCGTTCGTCGCGAAGCGCGGCGCGCCGATCGTGGTGAAGGCCGACGGCCTCGCCGCGGGCAAGGGCGTGGTGGTCGCGACCAGCGTGGCCGAGGCGAACGCCGCGATCGACGCGATGCTGACCGACAATCGATTCGGCGCCGCCGGCGCGCGCGTCGTCATCGAGGAATTCCTCGAGGGCGAGGAAGCGAGCTTCATCGTCATGTGCGACGGCACGCATGTGCTGCCGCTCGCCACCAGCCAGGACCACAAGCGCCTGCAGGACGGCGACCAGGGGCCGAACACCGGCGGCATGGGCGCCTATTCCCCGGCGCCGGTGGTGACGCCGAAGATCCATTCGCGCGTCATGCGCGAGATCATCCTGCCGGCGGTGCAGGGCATGGAGAAGGACGGCGTGCCGTATACCGGCTTCCTCTACGCCGGGCTGATGATCGACAAGGCCGGCAACCCGAAGACGCTGGAGTTCAACTGCCGCATGGGCGACCCCGAGACGCAGCCGATCATCCTGCGCCTCAAGTCCGACCTGGTGGATCTTGTCGAGCGCGCAGTCAATGGGAAGCTCGATGAAATAGAAGCCGAGTGGGATCGGCGTGCCGCCCTCGGTGTGGTGATCGCGGCGCACGGCTATCCCGAGGAGCCGCGCAAGGGCGACCGCATCGAAGGCCTGCCCAAGCCGACCGAGGACTGCCGCGTGTTCCACGCCGGCACCAGGCTCGAGGACAAGCAGCCGGTGACCAACGGCGGGCGCGTGCTGTGCGTCACCGCGCTAGGCCACTCGGTGCGCAGCGCAGCCACCCGCGCCTACGAGACGATCCAGCGCATCCGCTTCGACGGCATGCAGTACCGCAAGGACATCGGCCACCGGGCAATGACGCGCAAGTGACGGTCCTTGAGTACTTCAGCGAGCTGCAAGCCGGGATCGTCTCCTCGCTCGAGTCGCTGGACGGCAAACCCTTCACCACCGACTCTTGGAAGCGACCGGAGGGCGGCGGCGGCGTCAGCCGGATCCTCGAGGACGGCAATCTCTTCGAGCGCGGCGGCGTCAACCTGTCCCATGTCCAGGGCCCGCAGCTCCCGCCCTCCGCCACCGCCTCGCGCCCGCAGCTCGCCGGCCGGCCGTGGGAAGCCATGGGGGTGTCGCTCGTCCTGCATCCGCGCAACCCCTACTGCCCCACGGTTCACCTCAACGTAAGATTTTTTAGTACAAAAGAAGAAAAGCCAGTCTGGTGGTTCGGCGGCGGCATGGACCTCACGCCCTACTACGGCTTCGAGGAAGACGCGCGCCACTTCCACGCCACATGCAAGAAGGCGGTCGGCGAGCGCTATCCGCGCTTCAAGAAATGGTGCGACGAGTACTTCCACATCAAGCACCGCAACGAGCCGCGCGGCGTCGGCGGCATCTTCTTCGATGATTTCTCGGAGCCGGATTTCGATTCCGCGTTTTCCCTGGTCCGCTCAGTCGGCGATCATTTCATCACCGCCTATGCCCCGATTCTTGAAAGGAGAAAACAGCTGCCATTCGCAGAGCGAGAGCGCGCCTTCCAGGCCTATCGCCGCGGCCGCTACGTCGAGTTCAACCTGGTGTACGACCGCGGCACCCTCTTCGGCCTGCAGTCGGGCGGACGCACCGAGTCGATCCTGATGTCGCTGCCGCCCGCCGTGTCCTGGCGCTACGACTGGCGGCCCGAGCCCGGCTCGCCCGAAGCCAGGCTCTACACCGACTTCCTGCGGCCACGCGACTGGATCTGACGCCATGAAAGTTCATGTCTACAACAAGCGGGGCGAGCTGGTCGGCCCGGTGCAAAGCGCGAAGGTCGTAAAGAGCGATGCGGAATGGGAGCGGCAGCTCACGCGCGAGCAGTACGAGGTGGCGCGCGGCAAGGGCACCGAGCAGCCATTCTGCGGCCTGCTCCTCGACAACAAGCTGGACGGCGTCTACGCCTGCGTGTGCTGCTCGCTGCCGCTGTTCTCGTCGACCTCCAAGTTCGAGTCGCACACCGGCTGGCCGAGCTTCTTTCAGCCGGTCGCACCGGCAAACGTGGTCGAGGACGTCGACGACAGCTACGGCATGCGGCGCACCGAGATTCTTTGTGCCCGTTGCGACTGCCATCTCGGCCACGTGTTCGAGGACGGCCCGAAGCCGACCGGCCTGCGCTACTGCGTGAACTCGGAGTCGCTCGTATTCGTCGAGCGTGAGGATCTCGCACAACTCGCCGACCCGGCGGCGGACGCGTAGCCGTACTAAACTAGCGGCCTCGCAAGGAAGGGGATTTCATGAGATTGGGATACGCCGTTCGCGCGCTGCTGTGCTGCGCCCTCGCCGCCTGCGGCTCGCCGGAGCCGGTCACCGACGCCGACAAGGCGCTCTTTCTGCGCGTGTCCGATCTCGCCGAGTTCGGCGTGCGCTACCCGAACGCCGAGGCGGCGGAAAGCTTCTCGAAAGCCAAGCAGGCCGATGGCTCCTACGAGATCACCTACAAGTTCGAGGTTTCAGGCGACGCGCGGCCGCTGTTCATCCACAGCAGCGTGAACGTCGGGCGCGCCGCGTCGGACGCCTCGCTCGCCGAGAGCGCCGAGAAGGTCGACCTGCTGGTGGCATTCAAGAAGAACGGCGTCGAGGAGCGCGTAGTGCCGGGCATCAAGACCGGGAAGCTGACCCTCCTCGTGAAGGGCGACGTGCCGATCGGCAACGTCTTCACCCTGCGCGACGGCAGCAGGTCGCACCTGCTGGTCATCTCAGGCCTGTACATAAAGGACCCGGCGGCCTGGCAGAAGGTGATGGCGCCGAAACTCGAGCGCCTGGCGCGCTACTCGCCTGAAACCAAGAGCTGACTAGGGCAGCTCGGCGGCCCGGCGGTAGTGACGCTCGGCGTCGGCGGGCTGGCCGATGCGCTCGGCGAGGCGCGCAAGGTCGAGGTGCGCGGCCCGGCTTTCCTCGAATGCCAGGCTCGCCTCGAGGAAGCTGCGCGCCTTTCCCCACAGCTCGGCCCGTGCGCACAACCGTCCGAGCGTTGCGAGGAGCTGCGCGTCGCGCTCGTGCTCCAGCAGCCAGCGCTCGCCGCGCTCGATGCGGGCGCGCGCCTCCTCCCCCAGCGCCTCGCCCTCGAGACGATCGGGCAGCTGCCCGTACAGCGAGACCAGCTGCGGCGACCACTCGGCGTCGAGCGCCGCCTCGATGATCTGCCGCGACATCGCCGCGCGGCCGAGCTTGGCCGCCTGCTGCGCGGCTGCGGCGGCGATCCGCGGCTGCGTGCGGTCGGCCTCCGGAACGGCGCGCCAGCGCCGCTCGAGGGTCGGGGCGTCGGCGGAAGCGCGCCGCAGGAGCTCCACCGTCGCCTGGACCTTGTATTCCTCGGCCAGCGCCGGCGCGATGGCGTCGCGCTTGGCGAGCTGCACCGACAGGCGGAGCACCTCGTCCCAGTCGCCAGTGCCGCGCTCGGCGCGCAACAGCATGCGGCTGGTGGCGATGTGCTTCGGGCCCGCGCCGTGCAGGCTGCGTAGCGCATCGCGAGCAGCGCCGTAGTCGCGCTCCTCCAGCGCAAGCTCTGCGCGACTCACCAGGCGCGCAGCGAGCGCGCTGTCGCCCACGCTCTCGGCGCGCTCGAGCCAGTGGTCGCGCCGCTCGAAGTTGCGCATCTGGTGGGCGGCGCGCGCCGCGAGCAGCGCGGCGACGCCGGCGGCTTGCCCGCCCTCGAAGGCCTCTCCGGCCTCCTTCTCGGCGCGGGCGTAGCGGCCTTCGTAGTAGGCCTGCAGGGCGGCCGCGAGTGCGGCGTGGGCGCGCTCGCGGCGGCGGCGGGAGCGCCAGCCGCGGACATATGAAGGCAGCGCCAGCGCGTTCGACAGCAGACGGAACCCCGCGTACAGAAGCAGGAAGGCGGCCAGCAGGGCGATGACGAAGAACAGCATCGACATCTCGACCCGCCAGGGCGGATAGACGAACAGCGCGTAGCCCGTGTCGACGCGCCCGAGGATCACCAGAGCCACGGCCGCCGCGAATACCGCGAGCAGCCAGAGAAGGGACTTCATCCTGGGGCGCGTTCGCGGCGCGACTTGTACCCGCGCACCGCGTCAAGGCTCTCGGAGATGGTCGGCATCTCGAAGCTGACCGAGGCCGAGGCGAGGCCCTTCAGCTGCCCCAGCGCGTCCGCCGTCAGCTTGGAGCGCGGATCGAAATAGCGGCGTATCCAGGCCTGCGTGGCGCGCAAGTCCTCACGGTAGCCGGCTTCGTCGCGCGCCAGCAGCGACAGGCGCGCATTCAGCAGCCGCAGGCGAAGGTTCTCCCGCAGGAAGTAGGCCTGCGTCGGCGGCAGGAGCGGCGGCTCGGGCGCGTTCATCTGGCGCACCACGACGAGCTGCCGCAGCTCGCCCCAGACCTCTGCGCCCAGGCGGGCCCAGAAGCCGCGCTCGGCCGCCACAGCAGCATCCTTCGCCGCCGCGGGCCGCTCGCCGCGCTCCTCGAACGCGAGGGGCAGCGCGTCCACGCCCGCCACCAGGCTGTCCAGGCGCATGCTCATGGCCGGCATGTCGATCGCCGGCAGCGCCTTCAGGCGGTCGATGTCGCGCGTCAGCGCCCGCTTGATCGGCACGAACTGCGGCCGATCGGTGCGCGCGAGGCGCGCTTCGGCGAGCTGCAGCGCGAGCAGCGCGGCGCGCACGTTGCCGGCGAGCTGCAGCTGCTGCGAGGCGATCGCCAGCACCTGCTCGATCTCGGCGAGCTGCCATTCGTCTCGGTTGCGCGTCAGGTCGGAATAGAGCGCCTCGAGCGCGAGCTGCTGGCTTTGCGACTCGGCGACCCGGGCCTCGAGCGCGGCGATCCTCGACTGCGAGGCGAGCAGCGAATCCTGCGCGGCGCGCGCCGTAGTGCTGGCTTCCCGCGCGGTGGTCTCGGCGGCTCGCAGCCGGCTCGCCATCTCGTGCTGGGTGCCGCTCAGGCGTTGCCGCACGTCGAACCAGTACAGCGTGGCCAGCCCCGTGGCGAGCACGATCGCAAGCAAGGCGAGGCGCCACGGCCGCGACCCCTTCGGTTGCTTCTGCGCCTGCTCGCCTTCGTCGCTCATTGAACCTGGAAGTATGCCACCAGCCGCGCGAGCATTTCATCGTCGCCGGGGCCGGCGGCGTGCGCCTCGCGCGCACCGAGGCGGCGCGCTTCATCGGCGACGCGCGCGTGGGGCACGAACAGAGGCAGGCTGCGCAGCAGCTCGCCGTCGAGCATCGCGAAAAGGTTCGCCAGCCCCTGGGCGGAAGACACCGTCACGGCATGCACCTTGCCGGCCCGCCACGCGGCGACGAGGGGCGCCGGATCGCTGCGCGGGCGCACGCGGCGATAGCACTCGACATACTCGACCGCAGCGCCGCGCTTGCGCAGGACCTCGCCGAGAAGGCCGCGCCCGCCTTCGCCGCGGAAGATGGCGATGCGCTGCCCCGCCACCTGCTGCAGGCCGGGCAACGCGAGGAGCGCCTCGCTGTCGGCGCCCTCCTCGGCGGCGAGCGCCCCCGCGACGCCGTGGCGCTCGAGCTCGCGCCGCGTGCCGCGGCTGAGCGCCACCACCGTCGGCGACAGCCCCGCGAGGTGCTTCAGCCCCTCGCGTACCGCCGTCGGGCTGATGAACACCGCCATGTCGAGCTTCCCCGATCGCGCCGCCGCCGGCAGCGGCTCGATCTCGATTGCCGGAAAGAGGTATGCATGGCCCTGCGCAGCTTCGATCAGGCCGGCCAGCCCCTGCGCGAGCGAGCTTGGTCTTGTCACTACAACGCCTTTGCCCGTCAGGCTCACTGAAGGCTCATTTGAGTATCTCCAATGCTCCCTGGCGGCGGAGATCCTCCGCTGCCAGCTCGCCCAACGCCTCGGGTTGCGTCGCGTCCCCCACGACATCCGCGCGCGCTACGCGGCGGCCGTCGGCGGCCGCCACCAGCGCGCGTAGCCGCAGTTGCGGCCCTTTCAGTTCGGCGAACGCTCCCAGAGGGATCGTGCAGCTGCCGCCGAACACCCGGCTCACTGCGCGCTCGGCACGCACGCACGCGGTGGCGCCCGCGTCGGCGAGCGGTGCGAGCAGCGCCGCGACATCCGTGCGGGCGGCGAGGCACTCGATGCCGAGCGCGCCCTGGCCAGGCGAAGGCAGGCTTTCGGCGGGATCGAGCCGCGAGCGGATGCGGTTGGCGAGGCCGAGCCTCACCAGGCCCGCCACCGCCAGGATGACGGCGTCGTACTCACCGCGGTCGAGCTTGGCGAGCCGCGTCTCGACATTGCCGCGCAGGAGCCGGGCTTCGAGCTTCGGGTAGCGCTCGAGGATCTGCGCCGCCCGACGCAGGCTCGAGGTGCCGATTACCGCTTTCTCAGGCATTTCCTTCAAGGAAGAGAATCCCGAAGAAACGAAAGCATCCCGCGGATCCTCGCGCTCGAGGATCGCGGCGATGACGAAGCCCGGCGGCAGCTCGGCCGGCAGGTCCTTCATCGAATGCACGGCGAGCTCGGCACGGCCGTCGGCGAGCGCGCTCTCCAGCTCCTTCACGAACAGGCCCTTGCCGCCGACCTTGTCGAGGCGCTGGTCGAGCAGCTCGTCGCCGCGCGTGGAAAGCGCCAGCAGCTCGACGGCGAGGCCGGCATGCAGCTTCTCCAGCCGTTCCTTCACGTGCTCGGCCTGCCACAGCGCCAGGCGGCTGCGCCGCGTGGCGATTACCAGTTTTTTCATGGTTTCTCGGCGACCAGCTCGCGCACGGCAGGCCACTGCCGGCGGCTCACCGGCAGCTTGTCGGGCACGCCGGCCAGAACCACCAGCCATTGCGCCTCGTCGTCGCCGGGATTGCGCTCGAAGCCGAGGATCGCGGCGCGCGCGACGAGGCAGTTGCGGTGGATGCGCACCAGCCGGCCGGCGAACTCGCGCTCGAGGGCGACCAGCGGCTCTTCGATCAGGTGCTCGCGCGCCGCCGTGCGCACGGTGACGTACTTCTGCTCCGCGCGCAGGAAAACGATGTCGCGCACCGGCAGCAGCACGATGCGGTTGCGCTCGACCACCGACAGGTACTCCCTGGGCTCCTGCGCCGCCCGCGCCAGCTGCTCGCGGCCCGGCGCCGCGCTGGCCATCGCCTTCCTCAGCGCCGCCGCGAGGCGGCTCGCGCGCACCGGCTTCAGCAGGTAGTCGATCGCGTTGAGCTCGAACGCCTCGACCGCGTGGCGGTCATGCGCGGTGACGAAGATCACCGCCGGCGCTGCCTCCAGCCCGGCCAGGTGCTGCGCCAGCTCGAGCCCGCCCATGCCGGGCATCTGGATGTCGGCCAGCAGCACCTGCGCGCCGCTGGCGGGAACGCGCTCGAGCGCCTCCACGCCGTGCTGCGCCTCGCCGACGACGCTGGTGGCCACCTCGGCGGCGATGTCGCCGAGCAGCTCCTTCAGGCGGCTGCGCGCAGGCTCTTCGTCGTCGACGATGAACACGCGCAGGCTCACGCCGCTCCCGTGCGCGCACTTGCCGGCGCCTCGATCCTGTAGGGGATCTCGATCTCGACGCGATACACCGAGTCGGCGGTACTGGTGCGGATGCGCGCCTCGGCGTCGAAGAACAGCAGCAGCCGCTCGCGGATGTTGTCGAGCGCCATGCGGTTGCCGGCGCGGCGCTGCTGCTCCTCGATGTAGGGGTTCTCGATGCGCGCGAGGACCCGCTCGCCGCGGCGCTCGATGCGCACCAGCACCGTGCCGGGCCCGGTGCCCGGCTCGACGCCGTGGTGCACGGCGTTCTCGAGCAGCGGCTGCAGCACCAGCGGCGGCAGCAGCGCATCGAGGGGCGCCGCGTCGAGCTGCCACACGATTCTCAGCCGATCGCCCAGGCGCAGCTGCTCGAGCTCTGCGTAGCGCTGGAGCAGCGAGATCTCCTCGGCCAGGGGCACGAACTGCCGCGGCTCCGACATCAGCGTGCGGAACAGGTCCGAGAGATCCTCGAGCGCGCGCTCGGCGCGCTTGGGGTCGCGACGAATGAGCGACAGCACCATGTTCAGGCTGTTGAAGAGAAAGTGCGGGCGGATGCGCGCCTGCAGCGCCTGCAGCCTCGCTTCCGTGAGCGCCGGGGAGTACGCCTTGGCGAGCAGGCGGAAGTAGCCGAGCAGAGCGGCGCTGGCGAGCGCGCCCATCGCCAGCATGCGTGCGAGATCGGGCTGCGTCCCGGGCAGCGCGCTGGTCGCGACCTGCGCCGCTGCGGTGAGGGCAAGCACGATCGCGAGCACCACCGCGCAGCCCTGCCAGTAGGCCAGCCGGCCGAGAAGCGGCGACGCCGCAGCGAGCGCAAGCACGCAGGCGAGCAGCAACGGCTCGAGCACACTCGCGCTCTGCACGAAGTAGTCGGCGCCCTGAGCCAGATCGCGCGCCAGGAGCAGCGCGGCGGCGATCGCCGCGAGGTTCACGCCGAGCAGCACGCGTGCGATCACGCCGAGGTTGCGAAAGTCGGGGAGAACGTCGGAATGGGCGTTTTGCCTTATACTCGGCATGCTTAGGGGGCGGTGTTGAACCGCATTCTCAAATTATGCCGAAGAAGGCGCAACCCTGGTCCGGCCGCTTCGCGCAGCCCGTCGACGAACAGGTCAAGCGCTTTACCGCTTCCGTCTCGTTCGATCAGCGGCTCGCGAAGCATGACATTGCGGCGTCGCTTGCGCACGCGCGCATGCTCGCCGCGCGCGGCATTCTCGCCAGGCGCGACCTGGCGGCGATCGAGCGCGGCCTGGCGACGATCGGGCGCGAAGTGGCGAGCGGCCGCTTCAAGTGGTCCCTCGACGCGGAAGACGTCCACCTCAATATCGAACGGCGGCTGACGGCGCTCGTCGGCGAAGCCGGCAAGCGGCTGCATACCGCGCGCTCGCGCAACGACCAGGTGGCGACCGACCTGCGCCTGTGGCTGCGCGACGAGATCGACGCCGTGGGCAAGCTCCTTGTCGCGCTCGAGCGCGCGCTCGTGGAGCAGGCTGCCCGCCATGCCGGCCTGATCATGCCCGGCTTTACCCACCTGCAGGTGGCGCAGCCGGTCACCTTCGGCCACCACCTGCTCGCCTATTTCGAGATGCTGGAACGGGACCGCGAGCGCCTGTTCGAATGCAGGAAAAGGGTCAATCGTCTGCCGCTGGGGGCCGCGGCCCTTGCCGGAACCAGCTTCCCGATCGACCGCTCGCGCGTGGCGCGCGAGCTCGGCTTCGAGGGCCTGTGCCAGAACTCGCTCGACGCCGTGTCCGACCGCGACTTCGCCATCGAGTTTTGCGCCTTCGCCTCGCTCGTCATGGTGCACCTGTCGCGCCTGGCCGAGGAGCTGGTGCTGTGGGCCAACCCGCGCTTCGGCTTCGTGCGGCTGCCGGATGCCTACTGCACCGGGTCCTCGATCATGCCGCAGAAGAAGAATCCCGACGTGCCCGAGCTGGTGCGCGGCAAGAGCGGCCGCGTCTTCGGCCACCTGGTGGCGCTGCTCGCGCTGATGAAGGGCCAGCCGCTCGCCTACAACAAGGACAACCAGGAGGACAAGGAGCCGCTGTTCGACACCGTCGACACGCTCAAGGGCTGCCTGTCGGTGTGCGCCGGGCTGGTGGCGGGCCTCGAGCCGGTGCCCGGGGCGATGCGCGCCGCGGCGCTCGAGGGCCACGCCACCGCGACCGACCTTGCCGACTACCTGGTGCGCAAGGGCGTCGCCTTCCGCGACGCGCACGAGATCGTCGCGCGCGCGGTGCGCGAGGCGGAAACGGCCGGAGTGGACCTGGCCGGCCTGTCGCTTTCACGCCTGAAAGGCTTCTCGAAACACATCGGTTCCGACGTCAAGAAGGTCCTCACGCCCGAAGGGTCGGTGGCCGCCCGCGACCACATCGGCGGCACCGCCCCTGCGCAGGTGCGCGCAGCCGCGGCGCGGGCGCGCAAACGACTGGGCCGCTGATGGAGCGCGGCGGCCTGAAGCAGATCGGCAAGTACCCGGTCCTGCGCAAGCTCGGCGAGGGGGCGACCTCCGAGGTCTACCTGTGCAACGACCCGTTCAACGCGCGCGACGTGGCGATCAAGGTCGCCTTCCAGGACACCTTCGACAATCCGGAGCGCGGCAGGCTCTACCGCAAGCTGTTCCTCACCGAGGCTTCGCTCGCCGGCAGGCTCGCGCATCCGCACATCTGCCAGATCTACGACGCGGTGGCCGACGAGAAGCTGTCCTATATCGTGATGGAGCACGTCGGCGGCGGCACGCTCGAGCGCTTCGCGCGGCCCGAGGGCCTGCTGCCGATCGACCGCATCGTCGAGATGGTGTTCAAGTGCTGCCGCGCGCTCGAGTTCGCCCACAAGGTCGGCGTCACGCACCGCGACATCAAGCCGGCGAACATCCTGTACCTGGAAGGCACCGAGGTTAAGATCACCGACTTCGGCGCGGCGCTGATCGCCACCTCGCGCGACACCACCCAGGTGAGCGCCATCGGCTCGCCCGCGTACATGTCGCCCGAGCAGGTCAAGGAGCACACGCTCGACCACCAGACCGACATCTACTCGATGGGCGTGGTGATGTACCACCTGCTCACCGGCCGGCTGCCGTTCCAGGCGGTCAACAACTTCAGCCTGATCTACCAGATCACCAACGTCGATCCCGAGCCGCCCTCGGCCTACCGCCCCGAGATCCCGCCGGCGCTCGACGCGATCGTGCAGCACGCGATGGCGAAGGACCTCGGCGACCGCTACCGCCAGTGGGAGGAATTCTCGTTCGACCTCGCCGAGATCTTCCGCGACGAGCGCCTGCACGCGCACAAGGCGCAGGAGTTCGCCGATTCGGACAAGTTCGGCACCCTGCGCAAGCTGCCTTTCTTCCGTCACTTCTCCGACGCCGAGCTGTGGGAGGTGGCGCGCATCTCCGCCTGGCGGCATGCCGCCGCCGGCGAGCACCTGATGCGCGAGGGGGAGGCCGGCGACTTCTTCTGCGTGCTCGCCGAGGGCCAGGTGAAGGTGACCAAGAAGGGCAAGCTGCTCAACCTGCTGCGCGCCGGCGAGGCGTTCGGCGAGATGGCCTACCTCTCCAAGCACTCCGCGGTGCGCGGCGCGGACGTCACGGTGATGACCGACGCCGACATCATCTCGGTGCCCACCGGCATGCTGGCGCAGGCCTCCGACGCCTGCCGCCACAACTTCGACCGCGCGTTCATGGAGATCCTGGTCGAGCGGCTGTCGATGGCCAACCTGCGCCTGTCGGGCGTCTAGGAATCCGGGGCGGGCGTTGGAGCAGATCGCGAACTATCCGGTCCTGAGGAAGCTCGGCGAAGGCGCCACTTCCGAGGTGTTCCTGTGCCAGGACCCGTTTCGCGGCCGCGACGTGGCGGTCAAGCGCATCTTCCCCGAGACGCTGCGCGACCCGGCGCGCGGGCGGCTGTTCAGGAAGCTGTTTTTCACCGAGGCCTCGCTCGCCGGCAAGCTCGAGCACCCGCACATCGCGCAGATCTACGACGCCGGCATCGGCGAGGACTCCGGCTACATCGTGATGGAGTACGTTCCCGGCGGCACGATGGAGCGCTTCTGCGCGCCGGAGAACCTGCTGCCGATCGAGCAGACGGTCGAGATCGCGTTCAAGTGCGCGCGCGCCATCGCCTACGCGCACGCCCAGGGCGTCACGCACCGCGACATCAAGCCCGGCAACATCCTGTACGCCGGCTCGCCGACCGACGTGCGCATCGGCGACTTCGGCCTGGCGCAGAAATTCAGCGCCGAGACGACGCAGATCACCGGCATCGGCTCGCCCGCCTACATGTCGCCCGAGCAAGTGCGCGAGGAGCTGGTCGACCACCGCACCGACCTGTACTCCCTCGGCGTGGTGCTGTACCAGCTGCTCACCGGGATGCTGCCGTTTCGCGGCGCCAACAAGTACAGCATCATCTACCAGATCACGCAGCAGGATCCGCCGCCGCCCTCGACGCTGCGCGACCTGGTGCCGCCGACGCTCGACCGCATCGTGCGCCGCGCCATGCAGAAGGACGCCGCGCGCCGCTACCAGAGCGGCGACGAGATGGCGCAGGAGCTGATCGATGCGCTCCGAGCGGGGCTCGGCGAGCCGCGGCGCGAGGAGTTCGGCGACGCCGACAAGTTCGCCGCGCTGCGCGCCATGGGGTTCTTCACGCGCTTCGCCGACCCGGAGCTGTGGGAGGTGGTGCGCGTGGGCGCGTGGGAGCGCGTCGGCACCGGCGCGCAGCTGGTGCACGAGGGCGAGCCGGGGGACTTCTTCTGCGTTCTGATCCAGGGCGAGATGCGCGTCACCAAGAACAAGAAGCTCCTGTCGCTGCTCGGCCCGGGCGAGTGCTTCGGCGAGATGGCCTACCTCTCGCTCTCCAGCCACGAGCGCGGCGCCTCGGTCGCCGCGAGCAAGGAATCGCGCATCGTGCGCATCGGCGTCGCCGAGCTCGAGCGCGCCTCGGCCGACTGCCGCAGCAAGTTCGACCGCGCCTTCATCGGCATCCTGGTCGAGCGCCTGAACCTCGCCAACACGCGGTTGACCTCAGGGTAAAGAGCAGGTTGAACGACCAATTCAAAATAGATCTGCAGATCGAAAGATCCGCCCGCGTCACCGGCGGCTGCATCCATGAGTGCTACCGGGTTTCGATCCAGGGCAAGGAGTGGTTTCTCAAGACAAACTCCATCAGGCACGAGGACGCTTTCGCCGCGGAGGCGGATGCCCTCGCCGGGCTGCGGGGGGCGGGCTACCGCGCCCCGATGCCGCAAGCGCATGGCGTCGCCGCGGGCCGCGCCTACCTGCTCATGGAGTTCCTCGACCTGAAGGGCCGCATCGACTTTCCCGCGCTCGGCCGCATGCTGGCGCAGGCGCACCGCAGCGTCGGGCCGGGCTTCGGCTGGGATCGCGACAATTACATCGGCGCAACCCCGCAGGCAAACGGCTGGTGCGACGACTGGGCGCAGTTCTGGCGCGAGCGCAGAATGAAGCCGCAGCTCGAGCTGGCGAAGCGCAATGGTTTTTCCCTGCCGGAGGTTCCGCTGACGCTGCTGCAAGGCCGCGCACCCCAGCCTTGCCTGCTGCACGGCGACCTGTGGAGCGGCAACGCGAGCTTCACGCCGATCGGGCCGGTGGTGTTCGACCCGGCCGCCTATTACGGCGACCGCGAGGCGGACCTCGCGATGACGGAGCTGTTCGGCGGGTTTCCGCCCGATTTCTATTCTTCTTACCGGGCAGCGTATCCGCTGGACGCGGGCTACGAGAGGCGCAAGCACCTGTACAACCTGTACCACCTGCTCAACCACCTCAACCTCTTCGGCCGCAGCTACCTCGGCCAGGTGGAGGAGACGTTAAGCCTGCTGCGAGGTAGGAGCCTTTAAGCCGGGTTCTCCGGCTCCGAGCAGCTTCTGCAGCTCGCCGGACTCGTACATCTCGCGCATGATGTCCGAGCCGCCGACGAATTCACCGTTGACGTAGAGCTGCGGGATGGTCGGCCAGTTGGCGTACTGCTTGATGCCCTGGCGGATCTCCTGGTCGGCGAGCACGTTGACCGTGTGGGGGTTCTGCACGCCGCAGGCGTTCAGGATCTGGATGGCGAGCTGCGAGAAGCCGCACTGCGGCATCTGCGGCGTGCCCTTCATGAAAAGGACCACCGGGTGCCCGGTGACCTGCTCACGGATGCGCTGTTGGGTGTCCATGCCGGTCATTTTACCTTTCCGCCCGTGACCCTGGGGATTCTCGCCAGATCGGGCCAGTTGTCGATGTCTTCAAGCCCCGCCCGGTCGAGCACCTCGCGCACCGCCTGCTCCTGCCCCATGCCGTGCTCGACCAGCAGCCGCCCGCCCGGCAGGAGATGCCGCGGCGCCTCGCGGGCGATCTCCCTGATGCCATCGAGGCCATCGACGCCGCCGATGATGGCTTCCTGCGGCTCGAACCCCAGCTGCCGCAGGTGGTGGTCGCCGTCGGCGACATAGGGCGGGTTGGCGACGATCAGGTCGAAGCGCTCGCCGGCGAGCGGCTCGAGCCAGCTGCCGTGCCGGAAGTCGATCTGCAGGCCGTGCTTTTCGGCGTTGTGCCGCGCCACGGCAAGCGCCTCGGCGCTGAAGTCGGTCGCCACCACGCGCGCATCGGGCCGCTCGTGCTTGATCGCGATGGCGATCGCGCCGCTGCCGGTGCCCAGGTCGACGACCGAGGAGAAGCTGAGCTGCAGCGCCAGATCCACTATCAGCTCGCTTTCCGGCCGCGGGATGAGCGCGCCGGGGCCCACGCTCAGCTCCAGGCCGTAGAACTCCTGCCGGCCGAGGATGTAGGCAACGGGTTCACCGGTCTTTCTTCGCGCGATGAGTTTCTGATAGGAATCGAAAACCCCGGGAGCGAGTGCGCGTTCCGGGTAAGCAACGATCGTGGTTTGCGAAAGTCCCGCGGCAGCGGCCAGCAAAAGCCGCGCCTCGCGCGGGTCAAGGCCGCTCGAGCGCAGCGCGTCGGCGATGGTCAAGCGGCTTCTTCAGCGAGCTGCGACAGCTGCTCGGCCAGGTGCTCGGCGGCGAGCGCATCGAGCAGCTCGTCGAGCTCGCCGTCCATGATCCGCTCGATCTTGTACAGCGTCAGGTTGATCCGGTGGTCGGTGACCCGGCCCTGCGGAAAGTTGTAGGTGCGGATGCGCTGCGAGCGGTCGCCCGAGCCGATCAGCGACTTGCGCGTCGAGGCGGTCTTCGCCTGCTGCTCGGAGAGCTGCTTGTCGTGAATGCGCGCCGCGAGCACGCTGAGCGCCTTCTCGCGGTTCTTGTGCTGCGAGCGCGAGTCCTGGCACTCCACCACGATGCCGGTGGGCAGGTGCGTGACGCGGATCGCGGAGTCGGTCTTGTTGACGTGCTGGCCGCCCGCGCCGGAGGCGCGGAAGGTGTCGACGCGCAGCTCGGCGGGATTGAGCACCACCTCGTTGATCGCGTCGGCCTCCGGCAGCACGGCGACCGTGCACGCCGAGGTGTGGATGCGGCCCTGCGCCTCGGTCTCCGGCACGCGCTGCACGCGGTGGCCGCCCGACTCGAACTTGATGCGCGAGAACACGCCCTGCCCGACCAGGCGCACGATCACTTCCTTGTAGCCGCCGAGCTCGGAATGGCTCTCGGAGATGATCTCCACCTGCCAGCCCCGGCGCTCCGCGTAGCGCGTGTACATGCGGAACAGATCGCCGGCGAACAGGCCCGACTCGTCGCCGCCGGTGCCGGCGCGGATCTCGAGGAAGGTGTTGCGCTCGTCATTCGGGTCCTTGGGCAGCAGCGCCTTCTGCAGCTGGGCCTCCAGGCGCTCCATCGCCGCGCGCGCCTTCTTCAGCTCCTCGTCGGCGTAGGACTTCATCCCGGCGTCGGCCGCCATGTCGCGGGCTTCATCGGCATCGCGCTCAACCTGGAGATAGTCCTTGAAAAGGGAAACCACGCTGGACACGTCGGCATATTCGCGCGACAGGCGGCGGAACTGGTCCATGTCGCGCGTGGCCTCCTCGGCCGCGAGCAGCTTGTTCAATTCCTCCAGGCGCCCGACCAGGGAGTCGAGCTTGGCGCGCAGCGTGGGTTTCACTTCAAGCGGTACAGGCGGGCAACCAACTCCGCCAGCGAGGCGTCGTTCAGGGCCTGCGTCGGCGCGTGCATCAGCTTGTTCGTCAGCCCTTGCGAGAGCGTCTCGAGAACCTGGGCCGGCGGCTCGCCGCGCGCGAGCGCCTTCAGGGCGCGCTCGATCTCGTGCTGCCGCGCCGCTTCGGCCTGATCGCGCAGCATGCGGATCAGCGGCACGCTTTCGCGCGCCTGCATCCAGTGCATGAACTGGCCCACCTGGGTCTCGATGATCGCCTCGGCCTGCGTCACGGCGGAGCGCCGCACGTCGAGGTTGGCGGCGACGATCTCGCCCAGGTCGTCGATGGTGTACAGGAACACGTCGTCCAGCTCGCCGGCTTCCTGCTCGATGTCGCGCGGCACGGCGAGATCGACCATGAAGATCGGGCGGCGGCGCCGCGCACGCAGGGCGCGCTCCACCAGCCCCTTGCCGAGGATCGGCAGCGAAGAGGCGGTGCACGACACCACGATATCGTGCTCGTGCAGGTGGGCGGCGAGATCCTTGAGCTCGATCGCCTGGCCGTTGAAGCGATGCGCCAGGCGCTGTGCGCGCTCGAGGGTGCGGTTGGCTACCGTCAGGCGCGCCGGTCCCTGCGCCGCGAAATGCGTCGCGCACAGCTCGATCATCTCGCCGGCGCCGATCAGCAGCACGCTCTGGTCCTTCAGGCTGGGGAAGATGCGCGCGGCGAGCTTGACCGCGGCCGCGGCCATCGACACGCTGGTGGCG
>Ga0193752_1000574_pt1 | contig 34613 bp, 32 predicted proteins | sample H1c1metaG_FD_144924 | JGI IMG/M metagenome (GOLD analysis project Ga0193752, IMG submission 144924) | Soil microbial communities from a riparian zone of the East river system, Colorado, United States - H1c1 | ecosystem: Environmental > Terrestrial > Soil > Riparian zone | place: USA: East River... | reverse complement strand
CTCGCGATCGTCAAGAAGATCGTGGAAGAGCACGGTGGTCGCATCGACGCCGAAAACATTTCATCAGGCGGCGCACGCATTCGTGTCGAGCTACCGTTAGTGGCGAGTCAGCGTAGTGGCGGCGCCGGTCGTGCCGCGCGGCCCGTTACTGTGGACGGTCGGAGAGAGTCAGCATGAGCGCACCGCGAATCTTGGTGGTCGACGACGAGGCCGACATTCGCCGGCTCGTGCAGGAGATCCTCGCTGACGAGGGATACTCCGTCGACGTTGCGCCCGATGCATCGCATGCTCGCGCGGCGCGCGCAAAGCAGGAACCGGATTTGATCTTGTTGGATATTTGGATGCCGGACACCGACGGCATCACTTTGCTGCGCGAATGGGTGCAGCCGCCCGGACTTTCGTGTCCCGTTGTCATGATGTCCGGTCACGGCACCGTCGAGACCGCGGTTGAAGCAACGCGTTTGGGCGCGTTCGATTTCGTCGAGAAGCCGCTTTCCCTTGCGAAGCTGCTGCGGACCGTGAAAGGCGCGCTCGAAGGCGGTCGACGTCGCCGGCAAGACACGCGCTCGATGGTGCCGCAAGTCCTTGGGCCGGTCGGCCGCAGCCGCGCGATTGCGCAGTTGCGCGAGCACGTGCAGCGCGTTGCGCCGCACGACACTGCTGTGCTGTTGGTCGGCGAGAACGGCACCGGCAAACAGATACTCGCACGGTATATTCACGATTGCAGCGGACGCGCCACCCGGCCATTCGTGCCGCTTGCCGCAAGCAGCCTCGTCGATCCTGACGCCACGATCACGCTGTTCGGCTCCGAAGAAGGCGGCATTCGACGCGGGGTGCTCGACGAAGCGCACGGCGGTACGCTCTACATCAACGATTTGGCCGTGCTTACATCCGGCGTCGCGCGTCTACTATTGACGAGTCTGGAACGACGCGCCTACACGCGCGTGGGTGGGCGCGAACCGCAAAGCCTCGATGTGCGAGTCATGTGTTCCGCGCGCGATAGCACTGCGCTGACGGGCGCGGCCGACGCCGATCGCAAGGATTTACTGACTCATCTAAATGCTGTGACGATTCAAGTGCCGCCAGTCCGCGAGTACGCCGAAGATGTTCCGGAATTGCTGCGCAATCATGCGGAGAGTTTGGTCGATGAAGAGCGCTTGCCGTTGCGGCGTTTTGGCATCGCCGCGCAAAATCGCCTGCGCAATTATCCTTGGCCCGGCAATGTGCGCGAGTTGCGCAATCTCGTGCGCCGGCTGCTGATCCTAGGTGGCAGCGAGGAAATTACGCTGGCGGAAGTCGAGCGCGAGTTGCAAGTGCAGGCGGGCGTCGATGAGCCGCTCGTGAAGCAGGATTTATTGGCGCTACCTTTGCGCGAAGCTCGCGAACAATTCGAGCGCGCGTACTTGCAGCAACAATTGCAGTTGTGCAACGGCCGTGTCGGTCTACTCGCTAAGCGGGTGGGCATGGAGCGCACGCATCTGTATCGGAAGCTGCGATCGCTGGGGATTGATTTTAGGCAGCTTGCTGAGGATTAGCGCGAGGCGCGCAAGGCTGTAGCCCCTAGGCTGTAGCCAGATAAGAGGAAGGAGTGACGCCGGCGCGCTGTCTTCGCAGCGGCTTGTGCGGCGTATATTGATCCGAGCTAGGCGACCCGCCAGGCTCTTGCCTACAGCCTACAGCCTACAGCCTAGCGACTCTCATTAATCGCCGACGCGAATAACAATCGCGTCTATCTGCGCTTCCCGCAGTTTGCGTCTCGTCTCATCGAGCGACTTCAGATCGCGAATCGGTCCGATGCGGACGCGATGCCAGGTGTCGGCATCGATCGTCACTTTGCTGACTTTCGATTCCACGCCTTGCAGCGCCAACATCGCGCGAATGCGATCGGCGTCCGGATAACTTCGGTATGAGCCGGCCTGGAGAATATAGGCGCCGGGCTTCTCGACGCGCGTGCCGGGCGTGTTGCGCTGAATGTCCTTGTCTTTCTCGGGCACCGTCACCTCGAACTTCGGCAGCATCTCGTAGAAGTCCAGCTGTGCTTGCGGTTCGGCCGATTGCGAGGCGGGCGCGGGCTTTTCTTCCTTTTGTTGAGCGTTTGTATCGGTGTGTGCAAGTCGCTGCTGCTTCTCGAAGGCTTGCTTGTCGTACACGTGGACGCCCGCGGCAACGGCCAGTCCGAGCGCCAAGCCCACGATGAAGTTCACGCTGCCGGAGCTTTTTCCGCCCGATCGTTTGGCATTTTTATAATCGCGAGCCATGTGCTTTGCGGCTACTGCGGCGCTTCCGCGCGCTCCATTTTTTCCGGAGCGGAGACGCCCAGCAAGGCCAAGCCATTGCGAATGACTTGTCTGGCCGCTAGCGCCAGCGTCATTCGCGCATTGCGCAGCACCGCATCGTCGACGATGACTCGATGGGCTTGGTAGTACGAATGGAATTCACCGGACAGCTCGCGCAGATAGTTGGCGATTTGATGCGGTTCAAGCGCTCGCGCGGCCGTGTCCAGCAGTTCGGGATACTGCGCGATACGTCGGATCAAGGCGATCTCGTGGGGCTCCACGAGTCGTTTGAGTTCTTCGGCGCCACTTGGTTGGTACACGAAACCTTTTTCTTTCAAGTTCTCGAGCACGCGACAAATGCGAGCGTGCGTGTATTGCACGTAGTAAACAGGATTTTCCTCGCCTTGCGACAAGGCCAAGTCGATGTCGAAAACGAATTCCGAATCCGCGCGGCGCGAGACTAGAAAGAACCGCACGGCGTCGCGGCCCACCCATTCGATGAGATCGCGCAGCGTGACGTAGCTGCCCGCGCGCTTCGAGATCTTCACTTCCTCGCCGCTGCGCATCACCTTGACCATGCTGTGCAGAACGTACTGCGGGTAGTCCTTCGGGATCTCGCCGTTTACCGTTTGCAAGCCGGCGCGTACCCGGGCCATGGTGCCGTGATGGTCAGTGCCTTGAATGTTGATCGCGTGGTGGAAGCCACGCTGCCACTTGCCGATGTGATAGGCCACGTCCGGCACAAAGTACGTGTAGGTGCCATCGGACTTGCGCACGACGCGATCCTTGTCATCGCCGAAGTCGGTGGTGCGCAGCCAAAATGCGCCGTCGCTCTCGTATCCTTTACCGCTTGCTTTGAATGCTTGCACAGCCGCTTCAACGCGGCCTTCTGTGTAGAGGCTAGACTCCAAGTAGTAGCGATCGAATTTAACGCCGAACTTTTGCAGATCGATATCTTGCTCGTTGCGCAGATACGTCACCGCAAAATGGCGGATCGAATCGAGATCGTTGACGTCGCCTTGCCCGGTAACGGGTTCGCCATCCAGCGCCCGCACGGTTTTCTTCGCCAAGTAATCGTTGGCGATGTCTTGGATGTATTCGCCGTTGTAACTACCTTCAGGCCAATTCGCATCACCAGGTTTCAGACCGCGTGCACGCGACTGGACGGACAGTGCAAGATTGTTAATCTGCACGCCGGCGTCGTTGTAGTAAAACTCGCGGCTGACACGAAAGCCTTGCGTCTGCAGTAGCGCACACAGGGCGTCACCGAGGGCCGCCTGCCTGCCATGGCCCACATGCAACGGGCCGGTTGGGTTCGCGGAGACGAATTCGACCAGCGCCGGTTCATTCTTGCCGACATCCGCGTGCCCGTAGCGTTCCGCGGCCTCGAGTACCCGCAGCAGCTCGGCCGCATAGGCCGTGGCCGAGAGGTGAAAGTTGATGAAGCCGGGCCCGGCGATTTCCACCTTGGCGATGAATTCGTTTTTCGGGATCGAGTCGATGATCAGCTGAGCGAGCTGACGCGGGTTTTTCTTCGCGATCTTCGCTAGCTTCAACGCGATATTGGTGGCGAAGTCGCCGTGGGCGGCTTCGCGGGTACGCTCGAGTTCGGCGGCGACACGCGAGTCGGCCGGTAATACGTCGGCGGGCACCGAGGCCAAAGCCGCGGCGATAAGTTGTTCGATCTGGTGTTTCAAGGGCTGACCGGGCGTTGCAAGGAAGCCGCAGTCTAAGCCATGCGCTGGACGATGACGAGTTACTACGGCGCTGTGGAGACTCGCTTCGACTCGGTACGCTGAGGTCTGGTCACTTCCAAATCAGGCCTCTCCAACTCCACCGCCCTCTCTGCCGTTTCAAGCGGCAAAAAGAAATACCGGACGATGGCCCACAGCCCGCGTGTCGGCCAGACAGTTCGATAGTTGTCGATGTGGGTGGCCAGCTCCTCGATGCGCTCGATAGATGTCGCCGGATCGAGAGCGGTCACCGTGATGCAGCCGAACGGCATTTCCATCACGAAGCGCTGGCCTCGATAATCGAAGTGCGCTTCGAAGCTATCCGACAAGATCCAACATTTTTTGGTCAGCACACGCACTTGCCGCAGACGCTCGATATGCGCCAACACCGTCGAAGCGAGTAGGAATTCCTCTTCGACTTCGATGATCGGCAACTGATTGGAGCGAAGGCGTAGGCGGGTGAGTTTCATCGGCATGATCGAGTATCGCGGCGAGGCGGAGGGTAGCACCGCATGTTGGGGCGCGCTACTTGAAGGCTTAATCGTTGCCAGGAGACGACATATGTATCGACAACACTGTAAATAAAGGGCCGGAGAGCCTCGATACGCAGTCAGAACAGTTCTAACGGATCGATATCGATCGACCATCGCACCTTCTTCGCTTGCGGTAAGACTTCCAATTGCGCAAGCCAATGCGGCATCAACTTTTGCAGCGGCGCATGCGAAGGCGCCTGCAGCAACAGTTGGGCGCGATATCGCCCGGCACGACGTGCCATCGGCGCAGCCACTGGCCCTAATATCCGTAGCTGTTCGCCGCGAGCTCCGCTCTGCAGTGCAATATCGCGAGCCCGATGCAAGAACTCCATCGCATGCGTCATCGATGCGGCCTCAGCGCGCAATAAAGCAAGACGTGCGAACGGAGGCCAATGCGCATGCTCGCGCTCCTGCAATGCCTTCGCTGCAAATCCCGAGTAACCGCCTTGCAAGAGACTGATCAGCAAAGGGTGTTCAGGAAATTCTGTTTGGATGATGACTTCACCGCTGCGTTCGGCGCGGCCGGCTCTGCCCGACACTTGGACGATGTTTTGCGCAAGACGCTCGGCGGCGCGGAAATCGGTGCCGAACAGTCCTTGATCAGCATCGAGCACGACCACCAGGGTCACATTGGGAAAGTGATGACCTTTGGTCAGCATTTGCGTGCCGATCAAGATGCGCACGGAGCCGTCGTGAATCTGAGCAAGCGTCGCTTCGAGCTCGCCCTTGCGGCGAATACTGTCGCGATCGATGCGCGCGGTCGTGACGCCGGGAAAGAGCCTCGCGACCGTTTCTTCGATGCGCTCGGTGCCTTCGCCTACGGGTTTGACCGGCGAATCGCACGATGCACAGCGCTCATGAATCGATTCTTCCTGACCGCAGTGATGACAAATGAGTTTGTTGGCGCGCGCATGCACGGTCATGCGTGCATCGCAGCGGCGGCACGCAGCCGACCATCCGCAGCTCGGGCAGAACAATACGGGCGCGAAGCCACGGCGATTCAAATACAGCAATACCTGGCCATTGCGCTCCAAGTGATGCTTGATTGCCTGCATCGTGGGTGTCGAGATGCCGTCAGTGCCCGCGTGCTTGCGAAGATCGACGACCCGCACCAAGGGCGGTTTGGCATTGCCGGCACGCGTCGGCAGCGACAGCAAGGAGCCGGGCTGCTTGTCGGCGCGCGACAGACTCTCGAGCGAAGGCGTTGCCGATCCCAGCACAACCGGGATGCCATGTCGCTGCGCACGTACGATGGCGAGATCGCGAGCAGAATAGCGAAAGCCTTCCTGTTGCTTGTACGATGGATCGTGTTCTTCGTCGACGATGATGATGCCGATATGCGGCAACGACGCGAAAATGGCCGAGCGTGTTCCGATCACGATTCGAGCCGCGCCGCTGCGCGCCGCGCGCCACGCGGCGAGCCGCTCCGCATCGGTGAGCTGCGAATGTAGCGCGGCGATGCGCGTTTGAAAGCGCTGCTGAAATCGCTCTACCAGCTGTGGTGTGAGCGCGATCTCAGGCACCAGCACCAATGCTTGCCGATTGTCGGCAATCACTTTTTCAATCACTCGCAAATACACTTCCGTCTTGCCGCTGCCGGTGACGCCATGAAGCAGGAAAGTTCGAAAGCTGTTCGCCTCTGCATAACAGGCGAGAATTCTGTCGACGGCGTCGCGTTGCAGATCGCTCAGGTCATGGCCCGGCACCGGTTCGATAGTAGGAGCGATCGATTCTGCCGCAACGATCTCATGGCGCACCCAGCCGCGCGACTCGAGCTCTCGCAATCCGGCGCGCCAAGTTGGCGACAACGTCGACAATTCATCAGAGCCAGCTTCACGAGCCACGGCGGCGGCTAACCCGCGCAATCGCGACGAGCGTGCGGGCAGCGACTGCCATTCCTGCATGCCTTGCTCGGTCAGTCGCCAGCGCTCGACTTGTGCGTCTAATGTCGCGCCAGTGCGCAACGGAACAGGCAGCGCAGCCGCAAATACTTCGCCGATCGGATGCCGGTAATAGTCCGCAGCCCAACATAAGAGTTCGAACGATGTCGGATCGAACAGCGGCTCGTCGTCCAAGACTTCGATGGCGGCTTTGAGTTTGGCGGCGGGTACGTCGCTGGTAGTCGAAGTCTTGAGCAAGATACCGATGAGCCGCCGCTGGCCGAACGGCACGCGGACTCGAGTGCCGGGTTGCAGGCGTGCGCCGTCGATCCCTTCCGGGCACCGGTAGTCGAAGACGCGCCGCAGGGGCGTGTCCAAGGCGATCTGCAAGAAACTACTCATCGGGATGTCAACGAGTCAGCTCGTGGACGCTTCCGCACTTGTCCACAAAACCTGTGGACAACCCTGTGGATGGGCTGCGAGCAATCGCGTCCAGGGCGCGTGAATCGGGACTGGTTCTCAGTTTGGTTAAGAAGTAGGCGTCAACCGATCGAGGGCCCCGGCGTTAATACGAAGGATCCAAGACCGCTAGCGTTGAGTTTACCCATGCGCACCCTTCCACGGGACCCGATTCCACCATGCAAGCCTCTGCCACGCTGTCGCATCAAGTGATGGGCGCCCTGTGCACGCAGGGAGCGGCTCCGGAGGGCACGATCCTGGATCAAGCGCGTCAGCTTGAACAATTCTTGGCTGCGGTCGAGAAACGAGCGTTTCAAATCGCGCGACTTGCCATCCGCGATGCCGATGACGCGTTGGACATCGTGCAAGACGCGATGCTGCAGTTGGCGCGAAAGTATGCGCAACGACCGAGCGAGCAGTGGAAGCCATTGTTCTATCGCATTCTCCAGAACCGCATTCGCGACTGTCAGCGCTGTCGCATGGTGCGCAATCGAGTGTTCGGTTGGCTGCCCGGAATGCGTTCGGATCCTGAGTTGGAAATCGGCGATCCCTATGAGGCGACGCCTGACGACGCCCAGGGCCCTGCCGACAGAGTGGTCACCGATGAGGCAATGCGAGCGTTAGAACATGCGCTCAAGGATTTGCCGGCTCGGCAGCTCGAGGCATTTTTGCTGCGGACTATGGAAGGCATGGACGTGGCAGAAACGGCAGAGGCGATGGGCTGCACCGAGGGCAGCGTCAAGACCCACTATTCGCGCGCCGTGCATGCGCTGCGTGAACGATTGCAAGACTCTTGGGGAGGTTCCGCGTGAGCGATCAGAAGCAAGATGAATTCGAGCAACGCGCCAAAGTGGTGTTGCAAGCGAGCGCCGACGAATTGGACGCTCGAACGAGATCGCGCTTGACGCAGGCGCGCCACGCGGCGCTCGACGCAGCTCGCAATCCGAGTAGCGCGATCAAGCCCTACATGTGGATACCGGCCGGCGCCGCGGCGGCCGCTGTCGCGGTGTTTTTGATTGGCCGTCCCGCGCCTGTCACTGAATCTCAGCAAGTCGCGGCCGCACCCGTCGATGAGTTCGAGATCATCGCCGCGGAAGACAGCTTGGAGTTTTATCGGGATGTCGATTTCTACGCATGGCTCGCGGCCGCGGATGCCGACGCGGATGAAGAGCCCGCTCCAGACGGCGAGGTCTGATGCGATCGCCCTGCATGACATGGTTGTTGGCAAGTTGCGCACTCATCGTGCCGCTAGCTGCACCTGCTGCGGAACCGATGGCGAAGAAAACGTCCGTGGATGCTAAGGCGTCGAAGCCGGACCTCAAATTTTTGGAATACCTGGGTACGTTGGAAGGCGAGGACGAAAACTGGACGGACTTGGCGGTCATTGCTCTAGAAGACGCGCAAACAGATACCGCGCCGGTCATTTCCAAGGTGAAGCGGGATGCCGCACCGAAATCTGTAGTGAAGTCTGTTGGCGATCCCGCGACGGCGGAGAAGAAATGAACATCAGCATTGTTAGAATTTTGGCGCTGTGCATGTGCTTGGCCTACGGCGCTTCAGCGTGGGCGCAAAGCGGGACGGATCGTGGCGCGTCTGCTGCCGGTATTCCCTGGCTGCAACTGTCCCCCGAGCAACGCGAATTAGTCGGCGGCACGCAGGAGCAGTGGAGCCAATTGCCGCCCGGTCGTCAGATTGCGTTGTCGAATGGTGCGAAACGATTTTTGCGGATGGACGCGCGCCAGCGCGAACTGGCGAATCGCCGGTTCGAGCAATGGAACGGGATGACCGACGAGGAGCGCTCCGCCATCTCGTCTCGATATACCGAGTTTCGCGCGCTGACGCCGCGGGAGAGAGCGCGTATTCGCAGAGCGTCGCGCCGATTCGAAACTCTGCCGCCGGAGCAACGTCAGCAATTGCGGCAGCGTTTTCAGGACCTCGCGCCGGCGGAGCGGGTCCGTGCCCGCGAGCAATTGCGCCAGCGGCCTAGGCTTGTGCGGCCCAAAAAATAACGAAGGGAAATAACGATAGGGAAGTAACTATAGGCGCCTCAGACCCCGAAGGGCTCGTCGCCCCGTCCGTTTCATCGGGCGAGAGGCTTAAAATCTCTGCACACTAGCGCGCAGTCCATATAATGCGCGCCGGGATGTCAGGTCCTCCGAGAATGGGGCCGACCGGGATTCCCGATCCTTTGTGTGTGGAGCGTCCATGCCGGTCAAGATTGCTGTGCTCAAAGAGACCCGTCCGAACGAGCGGCGCGTGGCGATGGTGCCTGCGGTGGCGGATAAGCTCGCCAAGCTGGGCGCCGAGATTCACATGCAAAGCGGCGCAGGCGACGCAGTCAAGTTGGCCGATGCCGCCTTCAAGAGCGTCACGATCGCCAGCGATGTGAATTCGTTGGTGCGCGATGCCGATGTGGTGGTTGCGGTACAGCCGCCGAGCGTCGATGTCGTGCGTGCAATGAAAGACGGCGCAATCTTGCTGTCGTTCGTTTATGCGCACAAAGAAGTCGAACTGGTCAAAGCGCTGCGCGACAAGAAGGTCACCTGCTTTGCGATGGAGTTGGTGCCGCGCATTACGCGCGCACAGGCGATGGACGCATTGTCGAGCCAAGCGGCGCTCGCCGGTTACTACGCAGTCCTGTTGGGGGCGACACAGCTCGCTCGCATGGTGCCGATGATGACAACTGCCGTCGGTTCGCTGCGCCCGCAAAAAACATTAGTGATGGGTCTGGGCGTCGCCGGTCTGCAAGCGCTGGCAACGGCGCGACGTCTCGGCGCGATGACGGAAGGCTACGACGTTCGTCCCGAAACAAAAGAACAAGCCGAATCGCTCGGTGCAAAGTTTGTCGACACCGGGGTCGATGCGCGCGGAGCGGGCGGCTATGCGCGCGAGCTCACGCCGGAAGAGAAAGACACGATTGCTGCTGTCGTCACCAAGCACATTCAAGCGGCGGACATGATTGTCACCACCGCAGCCATTCCAGGCCGTCCTTCGCCGAAGCTGATTAGCAAGGCGCAGGTCGAAGGCATGAAGGCGGGCAGCGTGATCATCGATCTGGCCGCGGAAGGCGGCGGTAATTGCGAATACACGCAGCCCGGCGAAACCGTGCAAGTCGGACAAGTGACAATCGTCGGTCCGCTCAATGTGCCGAGTATGCTCGGCGAGCACGCGAGCGAGTTGTATGCGAAAAATCAGTACAACCTGATCGAACTGTTTTTGAAGGACAAGGCGATCAATCTCGATTGGACCGATGAAGTGATCGCAAAGTCCGCGCTCACGCATGCGGGCGAGATCAAGAACGAAGCCGCGAAGAAAGCGATCGAAGCATGAAGTCGTTAGGGATTAGTCGTTAGGCGTAAGCCAGAATGACGACTCCAGATTGGCTAACTCCTAACGACTTTCAGGTATCTAGTCATGGATCTAACAGTCACGCTCACCGGCTTTGTTGCCCTCTACATCTTCATGCTTGCGGCCTTCACCGGCTACGAAATCATCGGTCGCGTGCCGGCGATTCTGCATACACCGCTCATGTCCGGATCGAACTTCGTGCACGGCATCGTGGTAGTCGGCGCCATGTACGCGCTGCTCAACGCGACTTCGTTACCCGAACAAATCATCGGCACCATCGGTGTGTTTCTCGGCGCGGGGAATGCGGCGGGCGGCTACGTCGTGACGGAACGAATGCTCGAGATGTTCAAGCCGAGCGATAAGAAACGCGCTAAGCCAGGCGATAAGCCAAGCGAAAAGAAGTAGTCATGAATCTCAATACGCAAATAATCATCGACGCGAGCTACTTGGCCGCCGCGTTCCTGTTCATCTACGGCTTGAAGCGTATGTCGTCGCCGGTCACGGCGCGCTCCGGCATTGTCGTTGCCGGTGTTGGCATGTTGGTCGCGACACTCGCGAGTTTCCTGTACGTGTTCGGCATCAATGACGCGGCTCAGCCCCATCTCACAGTAAATCTTGCGCTGGCCGCCGGAGCGCTCACGCTCGGTACTGCTTGGGCATGGATCAGCGGCAAGAAAGTTGCGATGACGGCGATGCCGCAGATGGTCGCGCTTTACAACGGCATGGGTGGTGGCGCGGCGGCGGCGATTGCCGCGGTGGAATTGCTGCGCGCGAGCGCCGTGCATCAAACGGTGCCCTTGGTCGTGACCATCATTGGCGCGTTGATCGGCGCCATCTCGTTGTCGGGTTCGTTGATTGCGTGGGCGAAGTTAGATGGCAAAATCAATGGCACCTGGCGCATCACTGGCATGCAAGCCATCAACGGCACCTTGTTCTTGGTAACACTGGCGGTAGGTTTGTATATCGTTTTCGGCGCGCACGGTCATGCGCACCCCGGTATTGTTGCGGCGTTCTTCGGCGGCGCTCTGGTATTCGGCGTGATGATGACGATGCCCATCGGCGGCGCCGACATGCCGGTCGTGATCTCGCTCTACAACGCCTTCACTGGTTTGGCGGTCGGCTTTGAAGGGTACGTGCTGCAAAACCCGGCACTGATGATCGCGGGCATGGTGGTCGGTTCCGCCGGCACGTTGCTCACGCTACTCATGGCGAAGGCGATGAATCGCAGCGTTTCGAACGTCATCTTCAGCAACTTCGGCGCCACGGGCAACGAGGAGCAGGGTGAGATCAAGGGATCGCAAAAGCCGGCCGAAGCCGGCGATGCGGCCGTCAATATGCGGTATGCGTCGAAAGTCATCATCGCTCCGGGCTACGGCTTGGCGGTGGCCCAGGCGCAGCACAAGCTTTTCGAATTCGTGAAATTGCTGACGGAAGCGGGTGTGGAAGTGAAGTTTGCGATTCACCCGGTCGCGGGCCGCATGCCCGGTCACATGAATGTGCTGCTAGCCGAAGCCGGCGTGCCGTACGACATGATTTACGACCTGGAAGACATCAACAACGAATTCAAGGAAGCCGATGTCGCCATCGTCATCGGCGCGAACGACACCGTCAATCCGGCCGCCCGCACGAACAAATCGTCGCCGATTTACGGCATGCCGATCCTGAACGTCGATCAGGCCAAGCAGGTGTACGTGATCAAACGTGGTCAGGGCAAAGGCTACTCCGGTGTCGAAAACGAGCTGTTTTTCGCCGACAATTGCAACCTCGTCTACGGCGATGCCCAGAAAGTCATGGTGGCGATGATTCAGGCGGTGAAGTCGCTGGAAGGCGGGCACTAGTAGCGCGCGATTTCGTCGCTCGTGGGCTACGGACTACCGGCTGCCGACTTCCGGGCAGAGGCTCAACCACTGTCGTTTATTGGGCGAACCTCGATCGCGCAGCAGCCGATGTCCTCCTGCAGGCCATCCGTTCATTTTTTGGGCAGCTGGTAGCCGGTAGCCGCTTAACCGGCCAATTGGCCGACGCTGGCGGTGCCGCTGGCGTCGCTCCCCCTTTGTCGCGTAATCTTGCTGGACTTCACATACAGAGGTTCTGCGCAAGTCTACAAAGGTGTCGTCATGATAAGTGGTACTCAAACCAGCCTGACGCAAGAAATCCTACGAACGGATATTTCCGGTATGCCACTGGAGTGGATCGATTACCGGGATGCTGTGCGGCTGCAATACATGGAACAGATCGCTTACACCTGCGGTTCGCGGTTGTATTCTCTGATCGGTGGTACTAACGCAAAGACCGGACTGCGCACCGTGGTCGATGTGAACTCGATCGTCGCGACCATCGGCCATAGCCACAATCCTGGCAATTTGCGTGGCGACTACATTCCGCCGCTCAACAACCAAACGCTCTTCAAACGCGATGCGCACATGTGTCTGTATTGCGGTCAGCGTTTTCCGTCGAATCAGCTGTCGCGCGATCACATCCGGCCTTTGAGTCAAGGTGGCCGCGATTTGTGGATGAACGTGGTGACGGCGTGCCGGAGCTGCAATAACGACAAGGCTTGGCGCACACCGGAACAGGCGGGCATGCAGTTGCTGGCCGTGCCGTTTACGCCGACCTATGCGGAATACATTTATTTGAAGGGCCGTCGAGTATTGGCCGATCAAATGGAGTACTTGCTCGCGCACTTCCCGCGCAGCAGTCCGTTGCATGCGCGCTTGAAGGCGCATGCCGCTTAGCGTCGCGCTTTCTACAGACGAGACCCAAGGATCGGTCGGTTCCGCCGCCGCTGTTGAACCTCGCGCCGCACCGATCTATCTGATCGATGCCTCGATCTTCATCTTTCGTGCGTTCCATTCGGTGCCGATCGATTTGACGGATCCCGACGGCCAGCCCGTGAACGCGGTGCATGGGTTTGGGCGCTTCATCGGCGACTTGATCGAGAGCGAATCGCCGGCACATATCGCCGTAGCTTTCGATGAGTCATTGACTAAATCGTTTCGCAACGAGTTGTATCCGCGGTACAAAGCGAATCGCGAGCCGGCCCCGGTCGAATTGCAAAGGCAATTTGCCTGGTGCAGGGAGTTCTGCAGCGCTTACGGCCTCGCTCACTTTGCCAACAGCAACTACGAAGCGGACGATTTGATCGGCACGCTTGCTGCGCGCGCACGCGCGCGTCGACAGCGGACGGTGCTGGTCACACGCGACAAAGATCTTTCGCAATTGATTCGGCCCGGCGATGTGTATTGGGATTACATCGGTGAACGTCGCTACGAATACGCCGAGATCCCCGAGCGCTTCGGCGTGCGTCCTGAACGCATGGCCGATTTTCTGGCGTTGACCGGCGATGCGGTCGATAACGTGCCGGGCGTCCCGGGCGTCGGCAAGAAAACAGCGTCGCAGCTGCTGACGCACTTCGAATCGCTCGAACATCTGTACGACAACCTCGACGCGGTCTTCAGACTCAAAGTTCGCAATCCGGGCTTCGTCGTGGGCCAATTGCGCGATCATCGCGAAACCGCTTTCTTGGCGCGAAAGCTCACTGCTATTTTCTGTGAAGCGCCGATCGACGCGATCTACGACTGCGGCGCGCGCTTGCGTTGCGGCTCGCCCGATCTACGCGCTTTGGGCGAGTTGTGCGACCGAATGGGATTCGGCCGGCTACTTCGCAATCAAGCCGAGCGCATCGCTAATCGTGCAATGGCGTTGAGCTAGTGCAAGAAGCCGTTATTCGCAGTGCGCTTGCGGTCGTACTGCAGACGAAAGTGGCCGATGCGCCGCTGACGCGTGTCTCGGGCGGCAATATTCATCAATGCTTTCGCTGTCCTTTGCCGTCGGGCGAAGTGTTCGTCAAGGCAGCCGCACCTGATTCGCTGCCGATGCTCAGTTCAGAAGCCGCCGCGCTACAAGAGTTAGCCGGGGCCAGCGCGCTGCGCGTGCCGAGTGTTTTGGGTGTCGGTAAGAACGAAGGCTGTGCCATTCTCGTTCTCGAGTGGATCGCTCTTTCGCCGCCGTCGCCAGCGGTCGAGTGGCAGTTGGGTGAACGGCTGGCGGATCAGCATCGGGTGACGAATGCCAAATACGGCTGGCGCCATAACAACTACATTGGATCGACGTTGCAACCCAACGTTTGGTCTACCGATTGGCTGCATTTCTGGCGGACGCATCGCTTCGATGTGCAGCTGGATCTAGCGGCTCGCAACGGGGCAGACGCACGGTTCCTGGAGCGTGCCACGCTGTTGAGTGCGTTGATGGATGGTTTCTTCACTTCGTATATCCCGCAGCCGTCGTTATTACACGGCGACTTGTGGAGCGGCAATCGTGCTTCCGACGAACGCAATCGTCCCGTTGTATTCGATCCAGCGAGTTATTTTGGCGATCGCGAAGTCGATCTTGCGATGACACGGCTCTTCGGCGGGTTCAGTCCGGAGTTCTATGCCGCCTACCAGCGAGCTTGGCCTTTAGACGCAGGCGCGGCTGCGCGCGTCGATCTCTACAATCTCTACCATGTGCTCAATCACCACGCGCTTTTCGGCGGTGAGTACTTGCAGCGTGCGAGTGCGATGGTCGACAAGTTACTGGCAGAGACCGGTCACTGACTTGCGCTCGCATCGGTCAGTTCGACGCGATGCGTGATCGCTGCGGTCGCACTCAGCATTTTCGAGGCTGAGCAGTACTTTTCGGCCGACAGCGCTACGGCGCGTTCCACTTTTTTCAGATCGAGATGCCGGCCGCTCACCTTGTAGATCATCTCGATTGCGGTGAAGACTTTAGGATCTGTCTCCGCGCGCTGCGCTTGCATCTCGACGACACAATCGGTCACCGGTTCGCGGCCGCGCTTTAAAATCGTCACGACATCGAAGGCGCTGCAGCCGCCCAATCCCAGTAGCAGCATTTCCATCGGCCTCACGCCAAGATTGCGACCGCCGGACTCGGGCGAACCATCCATCACGATAGCGTGACCTGAGCCGGATTCGCCCAGAAACATTACGTCTTGAACCCACTTGATTCGAGCTTTCATTTTGCTTTGTCCACCTTATTTCTCGATAGTCGGTTTCTTCAATATATCGCTCAGCGCCCAACCCAATGCTCGTTGCGATAGTCGTTGCGACAACGAGGCCGGTTGTAGTAGATCCATGCGCCGCAGATAGGGATCCAGGCTGGCATCCGGAGCGTTGCCGGACAATGCGCGCACCAGCGTGATGGCTTTACCGATCGGCGTGGCGGTTGCGGACTGCAGTCGCTTCAGTGCCTTCGCGAGCACCAACTCCTCGGACGTGAAGTCTGTGCCGAACGGTGTATCGCCGAATAAACCTTGAGTGCGCCAAGGCGCCAGCGTTGCTTCCAGTCGCGCGGGCAAATTGCGACGAGCGGCGTCCGGAATTCGATACTCGCTCGGCAGTTTGAAGTTGCGTTTAGCCTCTGCAACGAATGGGTCCTGGAACCGCGCGTCCATAATATCCACCAGCGCGGCAACCACTTCGCTATCGCTACGCCCACGCAAATCCGCGACTCCGTATTCGGTGATCACCACATCCCGTAAGTGACGCGGAATCGTAACGTGACCGTAATTCCAGACGATGTTGGAAGTGACCCGACCTTCCGTCGTGCGCGTACTGCGCACGCACAGTAACGAACGAGCGCCGGGCAACGCATGCGCCATCGCGACGAAGTTGTACTGCCCGCCCACGCCGCTCACGACGGCGCCGCTTGCAAGGCCATCGGATACAGCAGCGCCTAAGCCCGTCACCATCATCGTCGTGTTGACGAAGCGCGCATCGCGGCGCTGAGCGATTTTCACCTCCGCGTCGTCGCTCAAATCATTGACGAAGCTGATGCGCTGCATGGCAAAGGCGCGGCGCTCTTCGGCCGGAAGACCGCGTAGCGCCTCGTAGAACGCTTTGGGGCCGAAGAAGAAGCCGCCATGAACGAGCACGCCATTGCGCAGCTGTGTGCCCAACGCGTATTGCGCGAGCGCGCGTCGAATGTCGCCGCGCGTCAGATCGGTACCGATCAATCCCGAGGCTGTGTGGATGCCGGCAGTCGTCCAGTGCGCATCATCGCGAAACACGCCGGCCCACTGCAGGGTTTCGAAGTCGCGTTTCGATAGCTGCTGCAACCCTGCGTTCTGCAATGCTTCGAGCAACGACTCATCGATGCCCTCGATCGCCGAGCCATCTATCAGCGATTGCAACAGCGCGTGCGGATACACGCGGCGTTTCAGGATGCCGGCTCGATACAAGTCGAGAAAACCATCGACGAGCATTTCAGTGCAGCCATAGAGCCCGCGTTCAAATGGTGCAAGACCGCCTTCGCTTTCGATCAATCCGCGTTGGCCCGCGGCCGGGTTTGCGGCTTCGATCACCGCAGTGAATTCTTTCGGACGCTCATGTCGAAGTTTGAGCGCGTAGACGATGGCGTCGCCCAGCTCGCCGATGCCGAGCTGTAATGTGCCGCCGTCTTTGATCGTTGTCGCCACGTGCAGCGCGATCAGGTAGTCCGCGGTGCCGATAGGAAGATTCGGTGGACAAAAGAGCGGGAACTCGAGCGCCGGATTTTCCAACACGAAGTCAAATTCACTGCGATCGAGCACGGCGTCGCCGTACATGAAGGGCAGTTCGCGGTGCACATATCCGATCAGCGCGAAAGCCTTGCGTGCGCGTTGCGAACGAATGTGCGGCAGCAAATCGACGGTCAGGTCTGGGTTACAGGACAAGCTCAACGCGCCGGGTGCGTCACTCGAAATTGCCACCAGTTGCGCCACGACATTCACGCCTCGTTGGATGAGATCGCGCGCGACATGCGTGTAGTTACTGCTGACGTAGTGCTGTTGCAGGTGTGCATTGCGCAGCCAAGCGCCGGGCTCCAGGAAGAATTCGTTGACCTGAATGTTGGTGGGCAACTTGTTGCGTTCGAGCATTTGCACGTATTCGAGCTCAGGATAGGCGCCGAATACGCGCTCGACGAACGGCTTCAGGTACCGCCGCTCCAAATCCGATCGACCGCGAGGCGCGCGCAATGACAGCGCTGTAAACAGAGTGAGTTGAATGCTCGAATCCGCTGCCGCTCTGCGCACGAAGGCGTTGACGAGCGGATTGGGCTTGCCGATGCCCACGGGTAGGCCGAGAACCACGCGCTTGCCGACGCGGCTCAGCGTCGCTTCTACGCAAGTGTCGAGCGAATCGAGAACGGTAGGTCCGAACGCGGCGACACCGCTATCCGGGCTGGAAGGATTGGACATTCGAAAGCGCCGCGTGATCGGACGCTTACGATGCTTGGCGCGAGAGCTGTCGTCAATACGAGCGCAGCTGCAGCCGCGCTGTTTGTTACTTGGTCAGCTTGCCGACTAGCCGCGACAGCAAAGACGGGTTCTTCTGAACGCGAAGAACCTGAGTGTCGGTCAGGCCGAGTAATTTTGCTTCGCTCAGCAAATCCTGCTGCAACGAGCGGGCGGGCTTGGCCTTCTGTTTCTGCGCGGCGGGCTTCTTGGTCGTCGTCGCGCCGCGCTTGGTGGCAGGCGCGGCCGCGCGCGGAACCGGCTTGCTCGCGACAGGTCGCGCAACGGTATTCACCGTTGGGATTGGCGCGGACTCGGCGGGTTTCACGGCGCGCTTTTGTTCGAGCTCAATGACGCTCGAAGCGGGCTTCAGCAGGGCAGAGCCCCTCGGAGTGTCTTTGAAGCGCTCGTACTCGGCGTCGGCAATGCGTGTGATCACGGGCTCGTGAAAAAAGGTTCGCAAGTAGCCCATCACGGCTTCGGCTGAGACTTCCTCGCGGAAGAAACCCAGGCGCAGTGCATGACGAATTCGCCCATCGTCCATCGCGGCGACGGAATACAGACTGTAGGCCTCGAAGATGTCGAGGCGCGGCATCGTGTCTAGATTGGCCGGCTGGTCCGAGATGGCGAGTTGCACCGTGAACCATTTTTCGCGACTGCCGTCTTCGATCTCGTTTTTCGACAGCGTACGAATCGTCTGTGTGGTGTCCAGTGTCGGCACTTCGCCGTGTTGTTGGCGCCACTGCGACGACTGCTTCGCCAATTCGCGCACGCGCATTAGATCCGGCGTCACAGCGTTCGCGGCAACAGATTGCATGGCGGGTTGAGTAATGGCGGCAACCGGCGTCGATACAGGTTTTGCAGTGGGCGCTTCCAGCGAAAGCGAGGTTTCTGGAATGTCGACGCCTGCGCCGACATGAAACGGTTGCGACGGCTTGCTCGCGGCCTTCGGGCTCAGAGGGGGCGTGACGGCAGTCCATTCCGCCGGCGCGACCGGCACAGCAGGACTTGAGGGCGTTGCGATCACAGTGGGCGTAACACTCGCACGCGGAGGTGCGGGAGGCGCAGCAGGAGGAGGCGTCGGCTTGACTATGGCTTTCTGGCTGGCTGTTGCCAGGTGAGCCGGAGCCGAAGAAGCCGGACGCACTGGCGCTGATGCCGGCGTGAGCGCTGCAATGACTTTCGCGCGAACGGCAGCATCCGTGGTGGCCATTGCGTGGGCTTGTTGCATCAAGCTCTGCCTTCCCGTTGCCATCATTTGAGCATTGACAGGTTGCGTCGCGTTCGGCGTAAAGCGAGGCGCGGGCGCAAAATCGATTTCTACGATTTCTTCGTCTGCGGTCGAATGGGCGACCGGTGGCTTAACCGCTGCAGTGGCCGACGGCTTCACCGACATAGCCGGCTGTTGCGCGGGCTGAGCTGCGACAAGCGCTTTCTTGATCACTGTGTCTTCTTGGGCACCGTGACGGCTCGGCGTTGGTTTAGTGGCCTGTATCGCGGCCACAACCGGCGCAATGATCGGCGCAACAATTGGCACAACGGGCGTGCGCGTGGCAGGAGCCGGAACGGCGGCTACGGGCGTCAAGCCTTTCATCATGCCTGTGGCATTCGGATCGCGCGGCTTCGGCAGCGTGAATCGGCCTGTGCGCATCAGATCTTGTACAGAACGCTTTAAATAGCCGCTCGCATGCTTCAGATCTTCGTCGCACAAACAGGAGGTAAATGCGGTGGCGTAGCGTTGGCGCACCGAGCTCAAGGCGTCTTCGGCCATCGATTCGCTGGTGAAGAAGCCCAGACGCAATCGATAGCGACGGCGACCGTCCTCAATGCGGGAAACTTGGTACAGCTTGTATTGCTCGAGACCCGGAATCCCGTTGTCGAGATTCAATGGCGTCATGGCGGCACACAGATTGATCACGAATAACGGTTCGTAATCTTCGGGTGCGCCAATCTGGGCACCCGTCAGGATGTCCATGTCGCGTAAAGCGCTCGCTCTGCTCTCGTCCACGCTACCTATCCCCATGCATGAAACGTTAAAAAAACGACGCGGCCCATGCTTTTTTAGAGCACGGTTTGGATCATTTGAAGACTGACGGTATGAGTGCGCTTGCGTGAAGCGCGCCCGATTGCGACGTCCGGGAAGCTGATGTCTAAAACGAGGCGGCCAATTCACCCACCCCATGACTAATACATAGGGTCGAAGACGATAGGGGTGACTCGAACCGTCCGCAGCTTTCCCGAATTCCTGCCGCAAATCGTCTTGCGGCCCGTGGCAACCCCGCTGTCATAGGAATGATCCTTTAGACCGGTGGCTTTGCGTCCCTATCTTTCGATAGGTTTGCCCTTTGCACTCGATGAGAACCTGAAATTTGAGTTTCGCGATCCAGCGACATGAAGTCAAGCGCAAGAGTCTCCGTCCAGAGACAGCCTAGGCCTTCGTTGCTGAAATTGCTGAGTCGCTTCGTGCTTTATGTCTTATGCGCACCCAGGTGTTTCTCCTGATCGCGAAGTGGGCGGAAGAAAGCAGCTCAGACGCGAGATAAGCGTAGGGTCGCTTGAGGTGCCGGATCGCCGACACCGAGAACCTACATCGCGAATTTCATCCAGGCTCGGGTCGGTTCGTGAAGCCGGTCGCTTGTCATGATTCGCGGCCCCAGGCGATGCGCGATGCGCCGCGCCAGCTCAGGATTGGTTTTGTACATCCGTTGGAATGCCGTCAGTAGCCCGGCAAGCACTGCGCGTCGATCGGCGGCGTCGCGGCAAGCATCGCGGGACATGATCGCCAGCTCGTCACCAATGCTGTTGATCGTATCGGCGTAGGTCGGCGCGAATTCACTGTTCTTGCGTCGCAGTCGTTCTGCAAAGCGCAATGCATTGAACACGCTTTGTCGCGCTCGGTGCCGCAACACTAATCTTGCAATCAGGCGCATTGGCCACCTCCGTCACTTGGCATCGCGTCCGCCACGGTGTCAGCGCATGCGGTGAATGCAGTTTGGTGTCGTCGGGCAGGTGCGCGACGTGTTCTGCGTCTCAGCGTGACGAGTGCACTGCGGCGCTTTCCGAGTTGTGCCGCGCATCGTTTGATTATGCTAAGTTAGCTGCGGCATCGATTAGGGGGATTGCTGGTGTCCCTATCCGCGACTCCACGAAAAGAACATAACGCCGCACCACCTGCAGTCTCGAATGGCGCGGATCAACCTATCGCCAAACTTGGCGCTGCGCTGACCGCTTTTGTGGGCCGGGCCTTACGCGGTCCCATCAATTTGCCCGTGGCCGTCAACAGTTTTGCGGAATTTCAGCAGATCTTCGGCGGCTTGTGGCAGCCCAGTTCCCTCTCGTACGCCGTGGAGCAGTTTTTCGAGCAAGGCGGCCGGCACGCGGTGGTTGTGCGAATCGTCAATGGCGGAGCACCGCCCACCATTTCGCTGCGCTGTGGATCGAAGCTACTCAAACTGCGGGCGCTAGCTCCCGGCACGCGCGAATTTCTACGCGCCGCCGTCGACTACGACAATCTGCCGGATGATGAGCAATCCGAGGACGCGTTCAATCTTGTCGTTCAGCGCGTTCGCTCTCATGGGTCCGAGCGCATTGAGATTCAGGAAACTTTCCGGCGTGTGTCGGTCGATCCTGCCACGAATCGATTCGTCGCCACGGTGTTGGCGGAATCGCAGCTGGTGCGCGTCGAAGGGGACGTGCCCGCAGTGCGGCCCGACATCACGTACGTACATGGATCGCGCCACGCCGGCGGCTATGCAGATTCCAACAACGATGGCGATGATGGCGGCACGCTGACGGAGTACGACATCATCGGTTCGGCTGTCGCGGGCACCGGCCTCTTCGCGCTCGCGGGCGTCGAAAACATCGGCTTCATCTATATCCCGCCACTTTCTCGCACGCTCGATATCGGGGCCACTACATTGCTTGTGGCCGAGAAATTTTGCCGCGAGCGACGAGCGTTGTTGATCGTTGATCCGCCGGTCGCTTGGACTTCGGTTGAGCGGGCGATTGCAGGCATGCAGGCGCTGCATTTTCGCAGCGAACATGCGCTGCTCTACTTTCCACGTATCGTGGCGGGCGACCGATTGCGCGCGCGCACAGAAGTGTTTCCGAACGGCGGCGCGGTTGCCGGCATGCTGGCGCGCGCAGAAGAGCAGCGGCCGGTGTACGCGATGAACGCGCCCGAACCGGATCAGGTACTGCGATCGGGCATACGTTTGAGCGTCGCACTCAATGAGCGGGATCGATGGCGATTGGCAATGCACGGTATCAACATGCTGCGTGCCGGACGCAGCGCGTCCGAGATCAAGCTTGTGCCAAGGACTATGGCGGGAAGTTTGAATAGCGCGGCGGATTGGGCCTATTTGCCGCAGCAGCGCCTGGCTTCGTACTTGGTCAACAGCATCGAGATCGGTACTCGCTGGACCGTTTGGTCGCAGTGCGACGCGACGGTGCGCGCGCGCGTCGTGCGTCAAGTCACGGAATTTTTGCAGGATGCAGCAACGCTGGGGTCCTTTCCGGCTGCGCCGGCGGAACAGGCATTTTTGGTCGTCTGCGACGAGCGCATTCACACGCCGGGCGACATAGCGGCACGGCGGCTAAAAATTCTATTGGCGCTTGCCGGCTCACGTCCTGCCGACTATCGCGGATTCCTAATCGATCATTCACCGACGGGCAGCACGATTAAGTCGGTCGCCATCAATCGGCTTGAGCTTCCCATCGTGATCGAGCCCAAGATATTCTTCGACAACGATTTCGACACCACCGGATTCGTGCCTCAAGCGCTTTGACCTAAAGACGCTTTGATCTAAGCACCGTTTCTCTTTCGCATCCTATGACCCTAATTGTGACTCTATTGGCCGCAGCGGCCCTGCTGGCGACCTGGTGGGTGCGTCGGCGCATACAAATCGGCGAGGACTTCGCGTCCGGCCGTCGCCGCTTGCCCGCGACCTTGTGCGGCATCAGTCAAGCCGTCAATAGCGTTCCGTTGTGGTTCCTGCTTGCGCTCGCGGCGTACGCCTACACGGCGGGATTCGCTGCGGTTTGGCTTGCCGCCGCCAGCTTGGCCGGATTAGCGATCAATGGTTGGTTCGTTGCGCCGCGGCTGCGCTCTCAGGCAGTAGGGACACACACTCTCTCGCAATGGTTTGCGGCCAGTGCGGGCGAAAGGATGGAGGCGGCCACTTCACGTTCCGCTGCAATCATTGTGGTCTGCGCTGTGGGCCTCACGACAGTGACGGTGGCGCAGTGGACCGCCACTTCTTTGTCGGCCGCGGTCGGCATCTCATATACGACAGCGCTGATCCTGCTGGCGGCGTTGTTGTTCTTCGTCGTGTTCTTTGGCGGCATCTGGTCCGCCAGCGCGAGTGATCTGATTCAAGCGGGTCTCTTGCTGTTGATCTTGTCGAGCGTGGCGGTCGCCGGTGTGGTTGCCGTAGGGGGGATCACGCCGTTGAAGATGGGATTGGCGTACGGGGGCGCCAATTGGTTCGGCGGCTACACGGGTGTACTCGCGCTCTCGCTTTTCGTTGGCTTGTCGTTTGCCGCCTTTGGCAGCGCGGCGCAACCTGCGTCGATCAGCCGTTATCTAGCCTGCAAGGACGACGCCGCTTTACTGACGGGGCGTCGGCAGGCGATGGTGTGGGGCGCAATCGTCTTGCTCGCTGCATTGACCATCGGGTGGTGTGCGAAGGTATCGGGTATTCAAGCCACAGAGGGTCGCTTTGTACTCGCCGCGCTGATCGCGCGGTCCATGCCTGCTTGGGCTGTCACATCGATTAGCGGCGGCTTCATCGCGGCGATGGGGCTCGCTTGCATGAGTCCAAGCCTTGCCATCGCAACGCATTTAGCGACGGATCTCAATACGAGTTCGACAGCCGTATCGTTGGTGTGGTGCCGCGTCGCGCTGATCGTCCTCGTCGTCGCAATCCCAACCGCGGCGTTGTATTTTCCGCCTGGCGGCGAGGATCGACTTTGGTTTTGCTGGCATGCGCTCTGCGCTGCCTTCGGGCCGTTATTGCTCGTGCGATTGACGGGCAAAAAAGTTCGCGCCGGGTCCTCGCTAGGCGCGATGTGGTCGGGATTCATTCTGACGTTGTTGTTTCATCTGATGCCGGATACCCCAGGCGATTTGATGGAGCGCAGTCTGCCATTCATTGCGGCAATGGGGATTGCGTTGTCTGGCGGCGAGCGACGCCGTAATCCCGATCGCGCCGATCGGGGCGATCGAACCGTGCACGATCACTTACCCATCTAACGAAGTCGAATGAACTTTACAATTCGAACAATGGGCAGCTCACGCCGGCATGCCTACTAAGCGTTCCACTGCCGCGACCCGGCCAGCCATTAAGCCCGTCAGCAATCCTGCATGGGAAGCGATTTATCAGGCCGTCGAGCGCATCCCGCGCGGTCATGTTGCAACGTATGGAGGCATCGCGCATGTGGCGGGGTTGCCGCGTCGAGCGCGATTAGTGGGCACCGCGCTCAAGAAAATGTCGAAGTCACGACCGGTTCCGTGGCATCGAGTGCTGACCGCCAGCGGTAAGTTAGCGTTTCCTAGCGGCAGCGACGCCTTTGCTCGCCAATCATCTCGCTTGAAACGCGAGGGCGTTGAGCTCATCCGCGGTCGCGTCGATTTGCGTCGTTACGGATGGCCCAGTTCCGATCGCGGCTTGGATGAATTGCTGTGGAGTCCACCGGTCGGCGCACGACGAGCTAAATGAACCGCAGGCCCTCGTTCGTTGCGGCCTGATAAGATGGCGATGCCTCGCTCACATCGAGAGATCTGACACATAGCTTCGGCATTCTCGTCATAGTTTTGGAAATCGATGCATGGCACAACCGCTCATCGTCTTCTCGCACGGTCAGGATGGCGAACCTTGGGGTACCAAGATACTGGCCATGTCCGAACCCGCGCGTGCCGCGGGCTATCGTCTCGAATCGGTCGATTACCGGGGACTCGAAGTTGAAGCGCGCGTCGCCAAATTGTCGGCGTTCTGCAAACAACAGGCTGAACGGCCGGTATTAGTCGGCTCCAGTATGGGCGGACACGTAGCGGCCGCCGTCTCGATGGAAGTGCGAGCGCGTGGTTTGTTCTTACTTGCGCCTGCCTTTTTTATGCCCGGGTTCGAGGAGTTCACCCCAGTGCCCGCCGACTGTCCGATTGCGATTGTGCATGGATGGCACGATGACATTGTGCCCGTGAATAACAGTATTCGTTTTGCGCGCGAGCAGAGCGCGGCGCTCCACGTGCTCGATTCCGACCACCGTCTGACGGATAGTCTCGAACAAATTGTCGATTACCTGGCGCAATTCCTGAGGCAACTCGCCGCGCCCGTGGCGCGTTCCATCTAATCGCAATGCTCTAATGATCGTTCCAATGCGAAGGATTCCTCGATTGCCCGCCGACCCCCACCTTGCGATGAACCATGCTGCGTAAGCTGATTTCGCTGTGGGCGCGACCGCGCGTGCTTCCTGAAGATGCGCAGACCCGCTTGCCTGCGGTGTCGCACGTGCTCGTGTATGTCATTGAGACTCGCGGCATCGCAGACAAAGTGGTGGTAGAGCAGGTATGCGAGAAGCTCAACCTGCCGCGACGGCACGGTGCGCTGGCCGGCGCCAAGGCGGGCGAATTTCCGCTTCTGTATTTGGAGCGTCGTCGCGGGTTCTTCGGGAATCGAATCGATCGACGCCTCCCTGAGCCGCTGCGCCATCTGGTGCGTACTGCGCAAAGTAATCCTGCGCTCGATGTCGCGCTGGTTCCAGTGAGTGTTTTCTGGGGCCGCGCTCCGGCTAAGGAAGATTCTTGGCTGCGTTTGTGGTTAGCCGAGACCTGGGATCTCACCGGCCGCTTTCGCCGGTTGTTGTCGGTGTTGTTCAACGGCCGCAATAATTTACTCGTGCAATTCGGCGATCCTATTCCGCTGCGCACGGTCCTCGCGGATGGTGTGGAGACGGCGCGTGTGATTCGCCGTGTTGCGCGTCGGCTGCGATCGGAATTGAGCAGTCAACGCGCCGCGACCATCGGCCCCGATTTGTCGCATCGCCGAACGATCGTCACTCAAGTACTGCGGACTCGCGCTGTGCGTCAGGCCATGGTCGGGGAGATGAAGGCGAAGAATCTCTCGCGCCGCGCCGCGATCACGCAGGCCAAAACTTACGCCGATGAAATTGCCGCGAACTATTCGGCCGGTGTCGTGAATATCTTCGCGCGGTTGCTCGCTCGCGTTTGGAATCGGCTCTACGACGGTGTCGAACTCAATCACTTGGAGAAGTTGCACGACGTTGTCGAAGGCAACGAATTGATCTATGTGCCTTGTCATCGCAGCCACATGGACTATCTGTTGCTGTCCTATTCGGTCTATATGAAGGGGTTCACCGCGCCGCACATCGCCGCCGGCATCAATCTCAATATGCCCATCGTCGGCTCTTTACTGCGGCGCTGCGGCGCCTTTTTCCTGCGGCGCAGTTTTGCGGGAAATTCGTTGTATGCGATGGTTTTCATGAAGTATCTCGGCCTAATGATGGCGCGCGGTCACTCCATCGAATACTTCATCGAAGGCGGGCGCAGTCGAACCGGTCGATTGCTGCAGCCGAAGACGGGCATGCTATCGATGACGGTGCGCAGCTTTCTGCGCGATCCGCGTAAGCCGCTGGTGTTCGTGCCGATTTACTTCGGGTACGAGCGCTTGGTCGAAGGTAAGACGTATATCAACGAACTATCAGGCAAGGCGAAGGAGAAAGAGTCGGTTCTCGGTATGGTGAAAGCAATTCCCGCGCTGCGCAGTCGCTACGGCAAAGTGCACGTCAGCATAGGCGCGCCGATTTATTTGAATCAAGTTTTGAGCGTACATGCGCCGGATTGGCAGAGCGGTTCGTACGATAACGATGATCGGCCCGCGTGGCTGAATCGCGCCGTCGACGAGTTGGCGACGCGCATCATGACCAATATCAACGCGGCCGCCTGCGTGACACCCGTGAATCTGTTGGCGTTGGCGCTACTGGCGACCCCGAAGCAAGCGATGATCGAAACCGACCTGGCGCGCCAAATGGAGTTGTATGCGGCCATGTTGCGACGCGCGCCTTATTCGCCGGATGTCGTGGTGACGAGCATGGACGGCGCGTCGATGATCAAGTACTGCGAAACTTTGAATCTGTTAGAGCGTCGCAAGCATGCAATGGGCGATGTATTGCAAATGTCCGAAGAAAATTCGGTGCTGCTGACGTACTTCCGCAACAACGTCTTGCATCTGATCGTGTTGCCGTCGGTGATCGCCTGCTGCTTTCTCAATAATCGCTCGATGCGGACGGAAGACGTCCAGCGTCTCGCGTGGCGCATTTATCCATACGTGCGCGACGAACTGTTCTTGCGTTGGACCGAAGACGAATTGGCGGACGCTGTAAGGGCCACGCTCGAGCACCTTGCGAACCTAGGTTTGGTCGAGATGTCTGCCAGCGGATCGGAGTGGCTGCGTCCCGCAACCGGCACGGCCGAGGCAGTTCAACTGTCCTTACTGGCGCAAGTCACGGTGCCCATCATCGAGCGTTATTACTTGACGATTGCGTTGCTCTTGAAATCCGGTAGCGGCCGCATCAGCCAGGACGCCTTGGAAAATCAATGTCAGTTGATGGCGCAGCGCATGTCGCTGATCTACGAGCTCAACTCGCCGGAGTTTTTCGATAAGGCACTATTCAAAAACTTTATCGATCTACTCCGCTCACGCAACGTCCTCGGTGTGAATGCCGAAGGCCGTTTGACCTATACCGAGCTGTTGCTGGCGGTGTCGTCGGACGCGCAACTCGTGCTGCATGAGCAGATTCGCAACAGTATTCTGCAAGTCACGCACGTCTAGTGCTTTACAACTTGGCTTGCTTGAGGAGCCGCGCCGATCGCCTTTGCCGGCGATTTTGGCGGCAGCGGAGCAAGCCACGAGACGAGTAGAAACAGTAGGCCGGCCGCAATCACTGTCAGAATATTCGTCAGCTGTCCGAGCGATCCGAAATCCAACACCACGAGCTTGACCGCGCAACCGATCAATAGCGGTGCACCAACGGACCACAGTGCGCGCGCTTGCGCTCGCCGCGCTGCAAGCATTAACGATGCGCCAAGCGTTGCCCAGAAGAGTTAGATTACTGCCGGCCAGCGCAGGTCGAACAAATCCAGTGCACTCAAAATCCCGTCCGGGCCGAGGGCGCGAGTTTCGGTATCGGATTGTTATACTGACAAGCAGGCCAACGAAAGGAGCTCCCGTGTCCGATGTCAAAACGATCATTCGCAATTTGAAGGTGCGAATGCGTACCGAGCACGTGACTTACAAGCAATTGGCGAAATTGGTGGGATTGAGCGAACCCACTATCAAACGCGACTTGAGTCGTGGCGCATTTTCCGTGCGGCGCCTGGATCAGTTTTGCGACGCCTTGAGCGTCACGCTGGCTGAGCTGTTGCAGGAGCCGACGCGCTCGCAGCTCCTGACGGAGTTGAGCGCAGAGCAGGAGCAGGCGCTGGTATCGAATCCAAAGTTGTTGTTGACGACCTATCTCATCGTCAACGATTGGAAGTTCTCGGAAATCATTGCCACGTTTCGTATCACGGACAACGAACTGGTCAGCATACTGTTGAAGCTGGAAAAACTCGGTATCTCCGAGTTTCGCCCGCCGCAGCGCATGCGTAAATTGACCGCGCGTAATTTTTCTTGGCGCAAGGACGGGCCGGTACATATGTTCTTTCTGCAGCGCGTCGTGCCGGAGTTCTTCGACGCGCAATTCGACGCCACAAGCGAGGAGCTGCGATTCATCAACGGCACGTTGTCGCAGGAATCGCTGCGACGGTTCAGGGCGGGGATCGATCGTCTGGCGGCCGAGTTCGAGCAGCTGGCCCACAACGATGCGCGGTTGCCGTTGGAGGAACGCGACGGGTGTTCGGCGATTCTGGCACTGCGCGCGTGGGAGTTTTCGGAGTTCACGCGCTTGCGACGTGCGCCGCGCGTGGTCAAATCGTCGGCGAAGCCGCGTTGCTGACGCTAAACTACTTGCCTAGTCGTCGTTACGCACGCGGCCGCGACCGCTTTTGACCGAGCCGCGCTGTTGCTTATTAACCAGCCGGCGCTCTTTTGAGGCGCGCGTCGGTTTGGTGGCGCGCCGCAGCTTCGGCTCAATCAACGCCTGCGTCAGCATTTCCGCCAATCGCTCATAGGCGTCGCGCTTGTTGTGTTCCTGCGTCCGAAAACGCTGCGCGCTAATCACGATCTCGCCGCTGTCTGTCAGTCGGCGGCCGGCCAAACGACGCAAGCGCGTCATGGCATTTGGATACAGCCCGACGCATAGCGACGGATCGAATCGCAATTGAACAGCGCTCGCGACCTTGTTGACGTTTTGGCCGCCAGGGCCGCTGGCGCGCACGAAGCGCAGCGTCACGCTCTCGTCGGGAATCGAAAAAGTGGGAGTGATTTGCAGGGACATGAGATTTGCGCTCGCCGGCGCGACGAATGAAGCCTGCGAGTTAAGCCGAATTCTTGGGATCTGAACGCCCGGAATCGCGTTCATGCGGCTGCGCTCGGTAAGTGATTTCACTCTGAGTGACGGGAATGACGATGCCATTCTCGTTGAAAAGCCGCCAAATCGACCGGTTGACGTCGGACCGCACGTTGTTGACGCCTTCCTGTGGATCCGAAATCCAAAAGCGCAGCTCGAGTTCGAAGCCGCTGTCGCCGAAGCTCATTAGGCGCGACACTGGCGGCGGTTCGCCCAGCACTCGCTTGTATCCTTGAGTCGCCTCGATCAGCAGCTGTAACGCGAGCTCCGGATCGCAGCGGTAGCTGACGCGAATCGGTAAACGCAAGCGCACGCGCGGATCGGCGTAACTCCAGTTGATGACCGGATTCGTGATCAAGTGCTGGTTTGGCACCAGCGTCTCGACGCCATCGCGATCGCGCAACACGACATAGCGGCCGCGTAACTCTTGCACCCATCCGAAATTGTCGGACGTCGTGCCGGTGCTGCCCGAGAGACTGATGACGTCGCCGGGTTTGATCGATCGATCCATCAGTAACACGAAGCCGCTGACGAAGTTGGCGGTGATGGCTTGCAGGCCGAAGCCCAAGCCGATACCTATCGCACCAGTGAGCACCGTCAACGTCGTGAGATCGAGTCCCGCCGCATTGAGTCCGAGCAGAATCGACAAGCCTATTAAGAACGCCTGGACGAACTTCGAGAGCCCGATCCGCATGTTGATCGCGACGGAGTTCATCATCATCAGCCGCTGTTCGATCCAGCGTGCAAGCCACGCGGCGATCAGCACGAAGGCCGTCACGGTGATCAGTAGTTTGACGACCGACCACACAGAAATTCGCGTGCTGCCCGCTTTGATGCCGAAGCTGTCGAGCGCGCTGACGACGGCATCGAGCCAGCCGAACGCGTGCAGCGCCAAGGCCGCCCATACGATCAGGCTGATGGTCGTGCCCCAGCCCTTAATGGGCGCATGCTCGCCGACCGACACCCGCAAGACGTAGACAGAGATGCGAATCACGAACAACAGCGCGACGAGTGTGAGCGCCACCGATACCAAGTTGTTGTTCAGCTTCGCCATTTGCAGGAAGCCGACGAGTGCGGCGGTCAGAATCAACGCCACACTGTGAGGACTGACGATGATCAATCCTTCCGCCAATCGATTACGCAGTCCCGGCTGCACGCTGATAGCTCTTGCGGGCGCAGAATCGCGGATGAGCCGGCCGATCCAGATCGAAATGCCGATGACCGCCGCGATGGCCAACAGCTGAAACAGCGAGGCGCCGGTCAGCAGAGATTCAATTTGCGCTGCGATCTTTTCGAGGAGTTCCCGCATCTCAACGGGCCTAGGCGTTGAGATCGGGAATGAGCTCGCTTTCGAGGCGAGTAATTTGATCTTTCAGCAACAACTTGCGCTTCTTGAGGCGGCGCAATTGAATTTCGTTCACGTACAGATCGAGCTGCAGGCGATGAATGACGTCGTCCAAGTCGCGATGCGCGATCCGTAGCTCGCGCAGACGCTCCAACCGCAGAAACGTTTTCGTTTCGACGTTTGCCGCAGGGTCGTCCGCAGCGGTGGACGCCGCGTCAGCCGCGTCTGGGGTGTCGTCTTCGGGGTCTTTCATGGAGGTGGGCTCAGATGCGTACTTTAGCCAACGCGCTTGCGGCTGCCAATCATTGCGCCTCTCCGTATCGATTATTTTGCAAGCCGTTCTCCATCGAAACTGAGATTCAGCGATTTGGACGAGCGTACGTGCCCAAATTATCGCTGACGCGTCTTCCGCCAAGTATCCAAGTCGAGCACGTTATTCCCGTTGGCAGACTGATCCGAGTGCTCCGAGTGCTCAATTCGCGGCAAGTCCAAGCTAGGCGACGCCAGGTTTGGTGACGAAGGGTCGGCCGATGACGAGTGGGCCGGTGGCGGGGTCGACGCTGCCGTGGTAATCGAAATTGGCGTAAACGATGCTGGATTGGGCGGATGCGCAGGGGTCTGCGGGTACACAATATCACCGGATGCGGCCCGCCGCTCCGTTCTGGCGAAACCCACGCTTTCCACCCGTCCAGCCAGCAGCACCACAAATCCCTGTAATCGATCGATGCTATGCGAGGTGTAGTCGAATACGTAGGTGCGCTGCAGACGCAGTCGCCCCGCATCGCGCATCAGCCGCAAATGCGAGAAAGCCACCGTGCCATCCAGGAACTGCAGGCCCATTTTCGTACAGGCATCCATCGCGGCGTCGTTCGCGGCCTCGCGCACACGCAAGCTGTCTTGCCAGAACCACGCCACGCAGACGCCGGCGATCGTAAACATCAACGCAGTCCAGGTTAATTCCATGGCGTCGCTCGGAACAAGGATGGGCTCAATCTGCGGGGGCAAGCGGAGATGTTATGGTGCGCGCTTCGCACGACTCCAAGCAACCCACCTTCAGAATCGCCCGCCCGAATCATGGCCGAGATTTCATCCACTGCCGACGCTCCGCGCGTCATTGCGGAATGGTCGACGATCGATACCGTGCTCTTGGACATGGATGGGACGCTGCTCGATCTGCGCTTCGACAACTATTTTTGGCAGGAGTTGGTGCCGGCGCGTTTTGCAGAGTCGCGCGGCATGCCGCTCGATGCCGCTCACGCGGAGCTGTCGCCGCGCTTCGCGGCTCATCAGGGCACGCTCGCATGGTACAGCACGGACTTTTGGTCGCACGAGCTCAAGCTCGATATCATGGGTCTTAAGCGGGCGGCTCGCGAGCAGATTGGTTGGTTGCCGGGCGCTGAGCGATTCGTCAGCTCGATGCGCGCGGCCGGCAAGCAGCTCTTGCTCGTGACCAACGCGCATCCGGACAGCCTGCAAATCAAACATGAGCACACGGGGCTCGGAAGGTATTTCAACGCGCTCGTGAGTTCGCACCAGTTCGGCTTTCCCAAAGAGCACCCAAGTTTTTGGACGGTGCTGCAGCGCGAACACCCCTTTGCCGCGCATCGAACGTTGTTCATCGACGACAGTCTGCCGGTATTGCGCGCGGCGCGAGGGCATGGCATCGCGCATGTGGTCGCGATCACGCACCCGGACAGCTCGCAAGCACAGCGCGTGTGCGATGAGTTCGCGGCGGTCGCGCGCTTGAGCGATTTGCTCGACGAGCGTCACTCCAGCAAATAGATTAGGCCGGTTCGCTCGCGATGAGAAAGAAGCCGGCGACTTGTTGCTCAACTCGATAGGGCACAAGGTCAATGATGAGCGTTGCTTCGCGGCCGCTTAAGCATAGCGGCGCCGAGTAGCGCAGCGTTCTGCCCGCAAGCGCTTCTTGCATGCGCGGCGGCAGCGCCTGACGTCCGGCGGCGTCGGTGAGCTCGAGCAATGCCTTGCCCGATAGCTCGGCCATGGACGATCCCATCCATTCCGAACAACTGCGATTGACCCAGCGCACGATGGCGTTGCGATCGACGTACAGAATACGCGATGGCAGCGCATCGAGCGCATTCTGCAGGAAGCGCTGTCCTTGTTGCTGAGCTTGCGCGGTCGACATGCGATCGTCGACATCGGTGAGCGTGCCTACCCATTCCGTGAGCAAACCGGCGCTATCGCGAAGCGGCAGAACGCGCAATTCGACGAAGCGCCACTGACGGGTTGCCGCGTGCCACAAGCGGAAAGTGCAAGTGTGTCCAAGATGTTCCGAATCCGCATTCGTCCCGGCGGATGATTCGTTGGCAGTCACAAGTTTGAGCGGCGCGCTCGACATGACATCGCGAGCTGCGTTAAACAGCGCGCGATCGTCGGCATGAATGGCCGCGCTCCAGTCGCCGCTGCGATAGTCCTCATAGCGCAGACCCGTGAACGTTTCGAATTCGGACAGCGGCGCGCGCAATTGGCCATCGGCGCCGGTAAAGAGCGTCATGCCGCCGCTTGCGGCCACCAGCAACCGGTGCAAGCGCGCGGAGCGCTCCAGCGATTCCTGGGTTTGGCGTCGTTCGCTCATATCGCGCAACGTCGCGACAAGGTGCGTGACCGCGCCGTTCGCCGAGCGAATCGGTCGCAGCAACATGCCGTTCCAAAATGGCTGACCGTCCTTTCGATAGTTGAGCAATTCGATATAGAGCGGCTGTGCGCGGCGGATGGCTTCGCGAATACGATCGATGTCGCGCGAGTCCGTCTGCGGCCCTTGTAAGAATCGGCAATTACGCCCAATTACGTCGCGCGGCTCGTAACCGGTCAGCGCGACGAAATGATCGTTTACGTAGATCAGCGGAATATCGGGCTGCAACGCATCGGCAATGGCATAGGCGACGGGTGCGCCTTCGACGGCGGCCGCAAGCAAGCGCGCGTTGCCGGCTGTCCGCGCACCTTCGAGCATCAAGTGCAGTAAGCGCGCGGTGCTGGGTCCTTGCAGATGCAGCATCGACAACACATCCGTAGCGCCATCTCGCCGTGCCGCGACGGCCGGTTCCCCGTGCTCGTCATCGTAGAGGCCGTACACCACCGTTGCGCCAGCGGCCGCTACGATTTCCGTCATGCGAGCGCGCACCTCTTCGACGTTCAAGTCGACGAGGATTAAATCGAAGTTCACGCTGTTCATGCGCTGCAAGGCACTCGAGATCGAATGCGACACTTGCAAACGCCACTTGGCACCGACCCCGGCGCCGGCTAATCGCTTACCCATCGAGATCGCCGTCTCACGCAATGCCAGCAACAGCATTTGCGCAGGGCGACCGAACGGTTGCGTAGACAAAAGCGCAGCCGGAAACCGGCCGCTAGACTCGTGTGTCGCAGACACTCATGCTCCCGCTTCGCGCGTTTTGTCACTCCCTGTGATAGTTATCGCCCGCTCGGTACCTAATCGGTGCCGCAGTCGAACGCGGCTAGGTTGCCGAGTAGTACACGTGAAACGCTTTGGAGATTAAGTCAGTGAGACAAACCGCACAAGTGGGTGCGGGCGCGAAGCGCCGCGTTACCCCACAGCGGAAACACAATGTCGGTGTGGTGAGAGATCGAGTCGATCGCCAACCTTTGGCGAACTACGCTCTGCCGACGTTCGCATCCTGCGGCGAATGAAAGTATTCGCTCTCATTGGCAAATTGATCCATCAACGCTTTCAGCTCGGCCATCCGTCCCTGCGCGGTGCTGATCGGACCGCAGTCCTCGCACAACGCATCGCCGCAAGGTTGACGCGAATACAACCAAAACTGGAGCGCACCGGCCAACAAGCCATCGGCGACGTCCCAAAGATCGGATTTGCTGTCGTTCTCGGCGATACGATTGCCAAGGTCGACAGTTTTGCCGAATGCTTCCTCGAATGCTTGATCGGGTGGTTGCATGTCAGAACGTAATTAGCTGGGGATGGCGAATTGTAGCGCGGTCCGGGACGGCGCGGCGACCGGCGTGACATATGAACTGCGCGAAAACTTCTGCTACTGTGCGCCCATCTTCGCTATTTTCCAGGGGCTGCCATGGCTGACGAGCGTCGCGACGCGTCGATGGACGTAAATTCGCTGTATCTAGAAGAGGTTATTACGGATCGCAAGATGGGCATGATTCGGCGCATGACGCCGTTAACTGCCGAAGGCACGCCGGATTCCTCGCGCCAGGTGTTGTACGTCGGCCAGGCCGAGATCATGACCAA
>Ga0193752_1000573_pt1 | contig 34663 bp, 31 predicted proteins | sample H1c1metaG_FD_144924 | JGI IMG/M metagenome (GOLD analysis project Ga0193752, IMG submission 144924) | Soil microbial communities from a riparian zone of the East river system, Colorado, United States - H1c1 | ecosystem: Environmental > Terrestrial > Soil > Riparian zone | place: USA: East River... | reverse complement strand
CGCCGATCTTGCCGAAGCGCTCTTTGATCTCGGACGTCGTGCGCAGGCTCAATACCGAGATGGTGAAGATTCTCACTTCCGCCGAGATCAAAGAGCGCTTCGGCAAGATCGGCGTGGAAGTCGTCGCCGGCACGCCCGAGCAGTTCAGCGCCTTCCTCAAAAGCGAAGTCGATCGCTGGGCGAAGGTAGTGCGCGAAGCCAACATCAAGGCGGATTGATGGCGCGCAAGCCGATCCGTTCCGACCTCGCCTGGTCGACCGTCGATCGCATCGTGGTGCGCGGCAAGGACCTGCCCGGCGAGATCCTCGGCACCGTCAACCTCGGCGACATGGCCTTCCTGATGCTCACCGGGCGGACCCCGGACGCGAAGGAGTCGCGCCTGTTCAACGCCATGGCGGTCACGCTGGTGGAGCACGGCCTGACGCCGAGCTCCATGGTGGCCCGCCTCACCTACCTCGGCGCCCCGGAAGCGATGCAGGCTGCAGTGGCCGCCGGATTGTGCGGCCTGGGCAGCGTGTTCGTAGGATCGACGGAAGGCGTGGCGAAGATGCTTTCCGAGACCACGGATGTCGGCAAGCTGCTCGAGAACAAGAGAATTCCCGGCCTGGGGCATCCCCTGCACAAGCCCGTCGATCCCCGCACCAAGCGCCTGTTCGAGATCGCGCGCGAGACCGGGCACTACGGCAAGTACTGCAAGGCGATGGAGGAACTTTCTTCCATCAAGAAATTGGCTCTGAATGCAACCGGTGCTATCGGCGCCCTGTCCTGCGAGCTCGGCCTCGACTGGAAGAGCGTGCGCGGCATCGGCGTCATGGCGCGCGCCATCGGGCTGGTCGGCCATATCCTCGAGGAGACGCGCAACCCGATCGCGCTCGAGATGTGGGAGCGCATGGAAGAAGAAGCCTCCGCCCACCTGAAGCCAAAGAAATGAATCTGGGACGCGACAACCATCCCGACCTGCGCGACGCGGTCAAGGCACTCTGCACGCAGTTCGACTCCGCCTACTGGCAGGCGATCGACGAGAAGCGCGCCTATCCCGAGAAGTTCGTCGACGCGCTGACCCAGGCCGGCTGGATGTCGGCGCTGATCCCGGAGGAGTTCGGCGGCTCGGGCCTGTCGCTCACCGAGGCCAGCGTGATCATGGAGGAAGTGACGCGCTCCGGCGGCAACGCCGGCTGCTGCCACGGCCAGATGTACAACATGAACACGCTGCTACGCCACGGTTCTTCTTCTCAAAAAAAACAATATCTACCCAAAATCGCGAGCGGAGAACTGCGCCTGCAGGCGATGGGCGTGACCGAGCCCACCGCCGGCACCGACACCACCAAGATCAAGACCGTTGCCGTGAAGAAAGGCGACCACTACGTCGTCAACGGCCAGAAGGTCTGGACCTCGCGCCTGCAGCACTCCGAGTTGATGATCCTGCTCGCCAGAACGACTCCATTGAATGAAGTAAAAAAGAAATCCGACGGCATGTCCGTGTTCCTGGTCGACACGAAGAGCAAGGGCATCGACGTCAAGCCGATCCGCAACATGGTGAACCACGAGACCAACCAGGTGTTCATCGACAACCTGGAGATCCCGGTGGAGAACCTGATCGGCGAGGAAGGCAAGGGTTTCCGCTACATCCTCGACGGCCTCAACGCCGAGCGCATCCTGATCGCCGCCGAGTGCATCGGCGACGGCTACTGGTTCACGGACAAGTCCACCAACTACTCGAAAGAGCGCGTGGTGTTCGACCGTCCCATCGGCCAGAACCAGGGCATCCAGTTCCCGATCGCCGAGACGTACATGGAGATCGAGGCGGCCAACCTGATGCGCTACAAGGCAGCAGACTTGTTCGACAAGAAACTTCCTTGCGGCGCCGAAGCCAACATGGCCAAGCACCTGTGCGCCAAGGCGGCCTGGGAAGCGGCCAACGTCTGCCTGCAGACCCACGGCGGCTTCGGCTTCGCGGCAGAGTACGACGTCGAGCGCAAGTTCAGGGAGACGCGCCTATACCTCGTCGCGCCGATCTCGACCAACCTGATCCTCTCCTATCTGGCCGAGCACGTGCTCGGCCTGCCCCGCTCGTTCTAAACTCCCATCGTGCGCGCCAAGATTCTGGTCATGGATGACGACGAGGTGATCCGCGAGCTTCTCCGGCTCAACCTCGTCAATGCCGGCTACGACGTGCGGGTCGCCGCGGACGGGGTGCTGGGCAGCCTCGCGCTGCAGAAGGAGCGTCCCGACCTGGTCCTGGTCGATATCGAGATGCCGTATTTCGACGGGCTGCAGCTGCTGAAGGCCATGAAGGGCGATCCTTCGGTGGAACGCATCCCGGTCATCTTCATCACCTCGCAGACCGACGCCGAAGAGCAGGCCAGGCGCTTCGGCGCCGTCGCGTACTTCGCCAAGCCGCTGCGCATGGAGAGCGTGCTGGCCGCGGTGGCGAAGCACCTGCCGGCCTAGCCGATGAGCGACGACGCCGCGCCGCAAGACGCGGCATTCCGCGAGCGCCAGGCGAGCATGCTGTTCGCCGACCTGCGGGGCTTTTCCGCGATCACCGGCGCGTATCCGGCCTACGTGGTGCTCGGCGTGCTGAGCCGCTGCTTCGGCGAGCTGGCCGACCTGGTGGTGCGCCACGGCGGCACGGTCGACAAGTTCCTGGGCGACGGCATGATGGCCGTGTTCTACGGCGACCTGGTCGCCGACCACGCGCGGCGGGCGGCGCAGTGCGCGGTCGAGATGCAGGTCGCCATGGACCAGGTGCGGCAGCTGCATCGGCGCGACGAGCTGCCCGAGGTGTACCTCGGCATCGGCATCAGCTCGGGCACCGTCATGACCGGCATCATCGGCTCGCAGGCTTATCGCGCCTACACCATCGTCGGCGAGGACGTGAACCTGGCTTCGCGCCTCGAAGCCCTCAGCCTGCGCGGCCAGGTGCTGGTCAGCGAGGCAACCTACGCCCTGTGCGCCGACTTCGTCGAGGCGGCCGCCCCGTCGGAGGCCTATGTCAAGGGAAGGCCGCAAGCCGTCCGCATGCGGGAGCTGCTCGGCATTCCGTCGGCCGGCATCCAGGTTCCGCGCCTGGACCTGCGCCGCAGCCCGCGGGTTCCCGTCTCCCTCGGCCTGCAGTACCAGATCATGAACGGCAAGGTAGTCTCCGAAGAGACGCTGCCGGGCGAGGTGAAGGACCTCGGCTACCACGGCTTGCTGGCGGACGTCGGCGGCCCGTTCCCGCTGCATACCGAGTTGAAGCTGGTCTTCGACCTGCCCTTCCTGGCGTTCCGCGTCACCGACGTGTACGCGCGCGCGGTCTCCGTCCGCGAGCGCGGCGGCCGCTACCTCTGCGGCCTCGAGTTCACATCGATAAGCGCCGAAGCGGAGAAGCGCATCCGGCTGTTCGTCCAGATGCAGGCGCAGTGACCATCGAGAATCTATATCGCGGCGCGGTGGCAAAGCCGGCAGCCGGGCAGCTATACTCGCGCCCCCTCTGTTTTTTCGACTGAAATGAGCGCATACGAACCTGAACGTCCGCGCCGGAAGCTTCCGGCGGTCCTGGTCCTCCTCGTCATCGTGGCAGCCGGCCTCATCGCGGGCGCAATCTATCTGCGGCCGAGCTTCGAGTCGCAGCCGCCGCAGATCCGCGTCGCGCCCGACGGCGACGCGATCGGCACCGCGCCGCTCGAGATCACGGTGCTCGACGCGGGGCGGGGCCTCAAGTCGTTCTCCGTCACGCTCTCCTCGGGCGGAGCGGAGACCGTCCTTGCCTCCGAGAAATACGAAGTGCCGGTGGCGGAGAAGAAGCTGAGCGTCTCCCTCGCCAAGGTGGCGGGCGTCAAGGAAGGTCCGGCGACGCTGCGCGTCGTCGCGCGCGACGCCTCGCTGTGGAAGTTCTTCAAGGGGAACGAGGCCGTGGTGCAGCGCCAGCTCACCATCGACCTCACGCCGCCCAGCCTCGATCTGGTCGCCGACGACCGCTACATCAGCTTCGGCGGCGCCGGCGCCATCGTGTACCGGACTTCCGCCGACGCCGCGACGAGCGGCGTGCGGGTCGGCAGGCATTTCTTCCCGGGTTTTCCCGGCCAGATCAAGGACAAGCCCGACCACCTGCTCGCGCTCTTCGCGCATCCGTACGACACGCCGCCGGGGACCAAGGCGATGCTCGTCGCCACCGACAAGGCCGGCAACACGCGCGAGATGGCGCTCGTCTACGAGCTGAAGGACGTGAAGTACCGCAAGAGCACCATCGCGGTCTCCGAAAACTTCTTCCAGGGCAAGGTGGCGCCGCTCCTGCAGGACGCGGCCGCCCGCCAGGGCGCGCCGAAGGACGTGTTCATCGCCGTCAACCGCGCCTTGCGGAAGGCGAACGACGAGAAGATCGCCGAGGTGACGAAGAAAGCGTCGCCCGCGATGCTGTGGAAAGGCGCGTTCGTGCAGCTCAGCAACTCGAAGGTCGAAGCGAACTTTGCCGACCAGCGCACCTACACCTATAACGGCGAGGCGATCGACACCTCGTACCACCTCGGCTACGACCTGTCGGTGACCAAGCGCTACCCGGTCGAGGCGGCGAACGGCGGTGCGGTCGCCTTCGCCGGCGATCTCGGGATCTACGGCAACGCGGTGATCCTCGACCACGGCCTCGGCCTCTTCACGCTGTACTCGCACCTCAGCGCGATCGACGTGAAGGTGGGCGACAAGGTCGAGCAGAAGCACGTCCTCGGCCGCACGGGCGAGACCGGCCTCGCCGCCGGCGACCACCTGCACTACGGCGTCTATCTGCACGGCGTCGCCGTCCTGCCCGTCGAGTGGTGGGATGGCAAGTGGATCAACGACAACATCGCCCCGAAATTGCTGGGGCTGAGCGGCGAGGAGATCGCCGTCTCGCAGCAGCCGAAGAAATCCTCCCGCGCCGGCGTGCGCAAGCGCCGCCGGTAAGAGGGTTCCCAGCCAGTTGATCGACGCGGACCGCTACCCCCACGCCTTCCGGGGGATCGGCCTGATGCTGCTCGCGACCTGCTGCTTCGGCTGCCTGGACACGATGTCGAAGTACCTCATCGCCTATTACCCGGCCTCCGCGCTGGTCTGGATCCGCTACACGCTGCAGACCATTGTCATGGCGGCGATCTTCCTGCCGCGCATGGGCGTGCGCCTGATGCGCACCTCGTCGCCCGGCCTGCAGATCGTGCGCGGCCTGATGCTCGTCCTGAGCAGCGTGGTGTTCGTCGTCGCGCTCAGCCACATGCAGATCGCGGAGGTGGCGAGCATCGTCTTCCTCGCTCCCATCATCGTCGCCCTCGCCGGCGGCCCGCTCCTCGGCGAACGCGTGAGCACGAGGACCTGGTTCGCCCTGGCCGCCGGCTTCACCGGCGTGCTGCTGATCATCCGGCCCGGCGGCGACGCCTTCACCTGGTGGGCCCTTCTCCCGCTCGGCTGCGCCTTCCTCTTCGCCGGCTACCAGATCCTCACCCGCAAGCTAGCGGGACACGACGACCCGATCACTACCCTCTTCTATCCCGGCCTCATCGCCGTCCTCGCCATCCCGCCCGCCTTCCCCGTCTCGACATTCACCCTTCCCACCACGCCGTTCCACGCCGTCATGATCAGCGTCATCGGCATCCTCGGCGCAGTCGGCCACTTCCTCCTCATCCGCGCTCACGGCCTTGCTCCCGCCTCCCTCCTCGCGCCCTTCGGCTACACCCAGATCCTCGTCGTCCTCATCCTCGGCTTCCTCATCTTCGGCGAATTTCCCGACGCCCTCGGCCTGGTCGGCATGGCCCTCATCGCCGGGGCCGGCCTCGGGCTGATCCTCGCCAGCCGCCGTCCGGCCGCCGGCTAGATGGATCCGCGCTATCCCCACGCCGCCCGCGGCATCGGCCTCATGCTCCTCGCCGTCTCCACCTTCGCCTGCCTCGACAGCACGTCGAAGTACCTCGGCCAGCATTACCCCGCGCCCGCCGTCGTCTGGCTGCGCTCCGTCCTGCAAACCCTGGTGATGATGGCCGTCTTCGTGCCGCGCATGGGCCCGGGCCTCGTCAGGACCTCATCGCTCGGCCTGCAGGCGCTGCGCGGCGTCCTCCTCACCGCCTCGAGCGTGATCTTCGTCGTCGCACTGGGCTACATGCAGATCGCCGTGGTGACGAGCATCGTCTTCCTCTCGCCCATCATCGTCGCCCTCGCCGCCGGCCCGCTGCTCGGCGAGCGCGTCGCCCCGCGCACCTGGTTCGCCCTCGCCGGCGGCTTCACCGGCGCCCTCCTCATCGTGCGTCCCGGCGGCGCCGCTTTCGGCTGGTACGTCATCCTTCCTCTCACCTGCGCGTTCAGCGTCGCCGGCTACCAGATCCTGACCCGCAAGCTCGCCGGGCACGACCATCCCATCACCACCCTTTTCTTTCCGAGCCTCCTCGGCTGCCTGCTGATCCCCGCCGCCTTCCCCGGCTCCTTCTTCGTCCTCCCCACCGAGCTTCCGCACGCGGCCGCCTTCATCGCCATCGGCGTGCTCGCCTCGGTCGGCCACTTCCTCCTCATCCGCGCCCACGCGCACGCCCCGGCGACCATCCTCGCGCCCTTCAACTACGTCCAGATTCTCATCGTCCTCGTCATCGGCTGGGTGATCTTCGGTCAACTCCCCGATGGCATTGCGCTCACCGGCATCGCCCTTATCGTGGCGTCCGGACTCGGGCTGATCCTTGCGAGCCGGCGGCCGTCAGCCAGCTAGTCTGTCTGAGGTCGACCTAGTTGCTTACACTGGCTGACGAGCATTCAAGTTAGGGACAGTAAGATGAATGGGTTTCCAGACAAGCTCCTCAACGAGTTCGAGCTCCAGGTAGGGTTGCCTGAGAATTTTTGTGTTCAGCTGATCCATGAACACTCCTGGTCACTGGTCATAAAGTTACACGCGGTGTTCGAGGCCGCCCTAACGCAACTCCTGGAAGCAGAGCTCCATCGACCCGAATTGGTGGAGTTTGTATCATCAATGAATATGGGCGGGCAGTTTGGAAAGCTAAATCTGGCTCGCAGCTTGAACGTTCTTGAGGATAGGCATCTACGCTTTTTGCAGACGCTTGGAACAATGCGAAACGCGGCAATTCATAACATCCAAAATGTGAATTTTCAGTTCCAAATTTATCTTGAAACTCTTCCGTCTCAGCGGAGATCAGAAGTGATAAAGGCAGTCCGCGGCGCAGCGTTCTACAGGAACACAGAGGGTCACGAAGCTTTCTTAGACGAACTTACCAGCGGGAATATGAAGACGGCTGTCTTTACAGCCGGGATTACTGTCCTTGCTGAGATTTCGAAGAAGGCGAAAATTGCGCAGGAAATGGCAAGAATAAACGTAGCGGCAACCGACGAAGCGCTCGCCCAAAGGGAAAAGTGATTCTACGCTCCGAGCGGGACGCTAGAAGGTTCGGTAGGTGTCATGGGTTCGAGTTCTCGCAAGCGCTGAAACGCCTTGGCAACAATTTGGTTAGCGCACGACTTACAGTAGTGGTCCCATCCCATGCCATTACGAATCTTCAGCCGTAGGTCTCCCTTTTCGATTCTGTGTTTGGCATTCGCCTGGCAATTGTGAGCTTTACCCGCGTGGTCCACACCTACCTGCACGAGGATCGATCTAACGGCCATCGAAAACCTCCTTGATCGCGGCAGCCTCGATCGCGCCGAAGTTCCCTTCGATCTTATCGAGCTCTTCTCGAGAGAATTCGCTCCGCTCTCCGGACTTGCGCTTGACGAAGACATTTACCTGGCGATCGAGCGCGGCCTTCATGGCGATGAGATTCGATTTCTGGTGCAAGGGATCGAGAGTCTTCCCGCCAGGGTTAACTCCGCGCTCGGCCAGGATTTTCGCAGCTCTTGTCTTGCAAACCTGATCCAACGACGCGCGTTTTGCCTGGCGTTCCCTCGCCCTCGTCGTGGGGACTGGTTGCAAGCTGTCGAGCGCAACGTTGATCTCGTCTCGCGAGTAACCGCGTTCCTGAAGGAGCCGCAAGGCTGCCATAGCGTCATCGTCTTGCAGGAGCGGAATTTCCTCCATGCGAACGTCCGATTGCCCTCTGATCTGAACTGGATTTTCGCCACGCGGATTTGGCGTGACCTCGCGCAAGTCCTCGTCCGGGTCTAGATCCTCAAGCGGTAGCAGCTGCGCGAAGAATTCACGATCGGCTTCCGTATAACTCTGGAAATCCGTCCACTGACGAGCTATGTTTGCGCCGGCATGGAACACGACCACGCCCTGGTTGAGCGGGTGCCCCGGCTGGTTCTGCACAATGACTCGCATGATCCGGCCGACGAACTGCACGAACGGAGAGAGGTTGGCAAAAATGCTAAAGACGGCAGCGACGGCGAGATAGGGGTGATCGAAACCCTCGCCAAGCTTCCTAACCTGCACGATGACATCGATCTGATGGTTCTCGAGGCGCTGCATCACGCGCTGATTCGCAGCACCGTCTTCCTTCGAGTGGACGTAATCGGCTCGGCGACCCTTCGCGCGATATGCTTCCACGATCTGAGCGCAATGGTGAAAGTTCAACGCCGACGCGATGATTTTGAGCCGCCTCTCTCCGGTGGACTCCCGTAGCCGATCGAGCTCTCTAATCGAGGCGTCGACAATGGTATTCAGCGTAGCTGTCGACGTGACAATGCTTCGCCGGAAATCCGACTCCTCCTCTCCAAGTCGCCGAACTTCCTCGAGCGTGACCTCGATTTCCTCTCCATCCTCGCGTCGGACGTAGCGGAGCGTGCGGGGGTTTAGCTGGACGGCCTTTAGCCGCTTGACGTAACCCTCCTGGATCGCTCGAAAGATCGGGTACGAATAGACGATCCGGCCGCCCATCATGCGACCGTCAGCGCGAAGCGGCGTTGCGCTGAAGTTCACTACCCGCGCCGCCGGAAATTTGGCCTTGAGCATTTCCCAGCTCGACGCGACGCTGTGGTGACCCTCATCGAACAAGATAAGCTCGAAGAAATCCGCCGGCAGGTCCTGGAGCCAGCGATTGGACTCGCCTTGCAGCTGTTGGATGTTGGTGATGACGACGTCGGCCTCCGCGAGGTCGCTGCGGTTCGTCGTGGTGCCGCGGATCTCGACCGGCTCGGGGTACGGCGCACCAGGGAGCACGCGGCACTTCTGATAGAACATCTGCGCGTTCGTGGGGTCGAAGTCCGCCGCCAGCTGCTGCGCGATCGCGATGCTCGGGGCAATCACCAAGGCGCGCCGCGCCCGAAACGCGAAGGGGGCGATCGTTATGCATCCGGATTTGCCGCATCCGACCGGAAGAACAATTCCGACCTCTCGATCCCGCTGAGGTGTCTCTGCCGCGTAGGTCAGCAGCGCCGCAAACGCCTCGCGCTGCGGCGTTCTGATATGGGGATTGCCGTCAACGCTGGGCTGGACTGCTTGGAAAGGGCTGGGCATAGGTAGAAGAAAAGCATACCTGACTGTTTATACAGTAGCCAGCCGCGCGCCCCTACACGGCGCCTACACAGCGGAAGCGCGCGTTATCTGCCGCGCCTGAATTTCGGCTTAAGGCTTTGAATGGATTTGGCTCCCAGAGAACCTGGGAGCCGCGGATTAACAGTCCGTCGCTCTCACAAGCAGGCCGAAGCCCGGCCAATAGCACACTAATCGGAAGCGCTGGTGAGCGCGCTGAGGTCCCCGGAGGAAAGTTGAAGCCGAGCGGCGCGGGCGAGGCTGTCGACTTGCTCGATGCTGGTGGCGCTGGCGATTGGGGCGGTGACGCCTTCGCGGGCGATCAGCCACGCGAGCGCGACCTCCGAGGGCTTGGCGCCGCGGGCGGCGGCGACCTTGTCCAGGGCGTCGAGGATGCGCATGCCGCGCGGGTTCAGGTACTTCGCGATACCGCTGCCGCGGGCGCTCTTGCCGAGGTCGGCTTTGCTGCGGTACTTGCCGGAGAGGAAGCCGGAGGCGAGAGCGTAGTAGACGATCACGCCGATGCCCTCCTTCAGGCAGAGTTGGCGTAGTCCGTCCTCGAAAGGCTTGCGCTCATAGAGGTTGTACTCGGGCTGCTCGACTTCGTAGCGAGGCAGCTTCTTCGTGGCGGAGGTGTCGAGGGCCTGCTTCAGGCCGTCGACGGTGGAGTTGGAGCTGCCGATCGCGCGCACTTTGCCGGAGCGGATCAGCGATTCGTGGGCACGCAGCGTTTCCTCGATCGGCGTGGCGGAATCGGGCTTGTGGCTGAGGTAGAGGTCGATGCGGTCGGTCTGCAGGCGTCGCAGGGAAGCCTCCACGCCGGCGGCGATGCTCGCGGCCGACAGTCCCTTCCCGTCTGGACCGGGTGCGGCCCCCACCTTGGTGATCAGCACGACCTGCGAGCGACGGGACGGCGAACCCTTGAGCCAGTTGCCGATCATCGTTTCCGACTCCCCGCCCGTGTTGCCCGGCACCCAGCGCGAGTAGACGTCGGCGGTGTCGATGGCGTTGAGGCCGGCGTCGACGAATTGGTCGAGCAACCGGAAGGCGGTGGGCTGGTCCACGGTCCAGCCGAAAACGTTGGCGCCGAATACGAGCGGCGCGATCTCGAGGCCGGAGCGGCCCAGCGGGCGGGCTTTCATCGGCGCATTATCGCCCCTCGCCCGCCATCGCCCGGCTAGCATGGGGCTCAGGCATACACATTGCTGGAATGCTGTTCAACGTGTCCAACAACAACCAGCGACCGCCAACTCCCTTGCAAACCGAAGAGCGCTTCCGCCTCCTGGTGGAAAGCGTCAAGGACTACGCCATCTTCATGCTCGACCCGCAGGGTCGAGTTGCAACCTGGAATAGCGGCGCCCGCCTGATCAAGGGCTATGAAGCCGATGAGATCATCGGCCAGCATTTCAGCAAGTTCTATCCGCCCGAATCCCTGGCGAAGGACTTGCCCGGGCACGAATTGCGTACCGCTACGGCCGAGGGACGCTTCGAGGACGAAGGCTGGCGCCTGAGGAAGGACGGCTCGCGCTTCTGGGCGAACGTGGTGATCACTGCGGTTTACGACCGTCAGAAGAGCCTGATCGGCTTTGCCAAGGTCACCCGCGACCTGACGAACCGGCGTGTGCACGAAGAGACGCTACGCCTGAGCGAGGAGCGTTTCCGCCTGCTGGTCGAGGGCGTCGACGACTACGCGATCTTCATGCTCGACGTCGACGGCCGCGTGGCGACGTGGAACAGCGGAGCCGCGCGGATCAAGGGCTACAGCGCCGAGGAGATCATCGGGCAGCACTTTCGCAAGTTCTACCCGCAGGATGCGATAGACAGCGCGTGGCCCGAGCACGAGCTGCGGGTCGCGGCCGCGGAAGGCCGCTTCGTCGACGAAGGCTGGCGTATCCGCAAGGATGGCACCAGGTTCTGGGCGCTCGTCACCATCACGGCCTTGCGCGACGAGCACCGCCTGCGGGGATTCGCCAAGCTGACGCGGGACCTGACCGAACGCAGGCGAACGGAGGCCCTGGAGGCGACCGGCGCCGAGCGGGCGCAACTGCTCGAGGCCGAGCGCAACGCGCGCATGCTTGCCCAGCGCAGTGCTCGCGTGAAGGACGAGTTTCTTGCCACCCTGTCGCACGAGCTGCGCACGCCGCTGAACGCCATTCTCGGGTGGGCGCAGCTCCTGCGTACCCGGGCGGACCCGGAGCCGGCAGAGGTCCAGCGAGGAATGGAAGTCATCGAACGCAACGCGCGGGCCCAAGTGCGCCTGATCGACGACCTCCTCGACCTCAGCCGCATCATGTCCGGACGGTTCCGGCTCGATGTGCAGAAGGTATCGCTGCACGATCTCGTCAAGGGAGCGCTGGATTCGATCGAGCCCACCGCACAGACAAAGGGGGTGCGGCTGGAGAGCATCCTCGACCCGCAAAGCGTGATCGTCTCGGGCGACCCAGGGCGCCTGCAGCAGGTGTTCTGGAACCTGCTGAGTAACGCCATCAAGTTCACCCCGAAGGGCGGAAGGATCCAGGTCCTGTTGCAGCGGGTGAATTCCCACATCGAATTCAGCGTGAGCGACAGCGGCATCGGCATCCCAGCCGACTTCCTGCCGCATGTGTTCGAGCGCTTTACGCAGAAGGACAGCTCTACGCACCGCAAGTACGGCGGCCTCGGGCTGGGGCTGGCGATTTCCAAGCAACTGGTGGACCTGCATGGCGGCTCGATCCACGCCAAGAGCCTGGGGGAAGGCCACGGCGCCACCTTCGTCGTGAACCTTCCGCTGGTCATGCTCGGGGAAGACAAGCACGGCCCCCATCGCGTCCATCCCGCCGCCTCCGAGCTTTCCGATGGCCTGCCCATTCCGAGACTGGACGGCACCCGCGTGTTGATCGTGGACGATGAGGCGGATGCCATCGAGCTGGTTCGTCGCGTGCTCGAGACTCAGGGCGCGATTGTCGCGACCGCCAGCTCGGGAGAGGAGGCGCTGCGAATACTGGAGACATCCGCGCCCGACGTGCTCATCAGCGACGTCGGCATGCCCGGCATGGACGGCTACCAGTTCATGAAACTCATGAGAGCTGCCGAGCCCAAGGGCCGGCGCCTTCCGGCGCTGGCCCTTACCGCCTTTGCCCGGCCGGACGACCGCAAGCAGGCGATCCTCGCCGGTTACCAGGCGCACCTCGCGAAGCCTTTCGACATGGGCGAGTTCGCCATCGTCGTGGCGGGGTTGGTCGGACGCACCTAGCCTCCCCAGCCGCCCCCGGGATCACTCGGTGATCTCGCGGATCACCCGGCACGGATTGCCCGCGGCGAAGACCCTGGGCGGAATCTCCTTCGTCACTACACTCCCGGCGCCGATGACCGCCGCGTCACCGATCTTCACGCCCGGCAGGATGATGGCGCCGCCGCCGACCCAGACGTCGGAGCCGATCTCGATGGGTTTGCCGGATTCCTGCTTGCGCCGCAGCTCGGCGTTCATGGGATGGGTGGCGGTGTAGATCTGCACCGCGGGGCCGAATAGCGTGAAGCTGCCGATGGTGACGCGGCAGACATCGAGCACGACGCAGTTGAAGTTGAAGAAGACGCGCTCGCCCAGCTCGATGTTGGCCCCGTAGTCGCAGAAGAACGGCGGCTGCATCCATACCGTGTTGCCGCCGGCGCCGAACAGGTCGCGCAGGATGCGCCGCCGCTGGCCCTGGGCGGCATCGGAGCCGGCGTTGAGCGCCTGGCACAGGTCGCGAGCGCGACGTCGGCCGGCGACAAGGGCGGCATCCATCGGATCGTACAGCTCGCCCGAGAGCATTTTTTGCTTTTCACTTGTCATCGTCCTTTGGGATCATCGTCCCGGACACAAGTTCGAAAGGAGCAGGAAATGGAAACACAGGAGCTGTACCGCGGACGGCTGATCGACCACATCCAGCTCGTCGTGAAGGACCTCGGGGCGAGCAAGCGGTTCTATACGGCCGCCTTCGGCGTGCTGGGGATCCCGCTCGCCGGCGAAGACAAGGATTACTTCTGGGCCGACGAGCTGTTCGTCTCCACCAGGGACAGCCAGGCGGCGCAGGGTGCGCTGACGGGACGGCACCACATCGCGTTCCAGGCGAAGAGCCGGGAGATGGTGGAGAAGTTCTACCAGGCCGTGCTGGCGGCGGGCGGGAAGGACAACGGGAAGCCCGGCGAGCGGCCCTACCACCCGGGGTACTACGCCTGCTTCGTCATCGACCCCGACGGCAACAACATCGAGGCGGTGTTCCACGGACCGGCGAAGAAGTCGGCCGAGTCGGTGAAGATCACCTTCAGCGCGTAGCGCCTAGAGAACCCGGCCGAACCAGAGAAGCGACATCGTCGCGGAGACGGTTGCCACGAGCGCGGCGACGGCGCACAGCAGCGCCGTCACCTCGGTCCTGATCCTGGCCAGCATGACCTTGGCGCCGAGCCCGGCGTAGACCGCCCTGAGATCCGGCGCGCTGTTGGCGTAGAAGTATTCGGAGCCCGTGATCTCGGCGATCGCCTTGAGGGCGTCCTCGTCGATTCCCACGGTCATCCTCCAGCCGCGCTCGTCGTTTATCTGGCCGTATGCGGTGCCCACGCCCACGGTATAGACGCGCACGCCTTTTCCGGCCGCCAGGCGCGCCGCGTCCATCGGGTCGGGTCCCTGGCTGTTCTGCCCGTCGGTGAGCAGGATGATGGCGGCCGAGGTCTCCGGGGAAACCGCGCCGAGCGAAGCGAGGATGCCGCTGCCGATGGCGGTGCCGTTCAGCGGCTGCAGCGAGTCGATGGCGAAGAGGACTTCCTCGCGGCTCGCGACCGGCGCCTGCACCAGATGCGCCTCGTCGGTAAAGGCGACGACGCCCACGCGGACGCTGGCAGGCAGCGCATTCAGGAAGTCGCGCGCCGCCGCCTGCGCCGCGGCGAGCCGTGTCGGGACCACATCGTCGGCGCGCATGCTGCCCGAGACGTCGATGGCGAGGATCACGGTGCGCGCCTCGGTGGGCATCACCATCAGCGCAGTCGGGCGTGCCGTCGAAACGAGCAGAAGCACCATCGCGAGCGCGAACAAGGCCGGCGGCAGATGGCGCAGCGCGAGCAAGCCGTTCCTTTTCACCACGCGGCGGTATCCGGCGATGATCGCCGGAACGAGGAGGAGGAGCCAGAGGCTGTTCGGCCAGATGAAGTTCATGCGCGCTGCTTGCCTGCACATTGGCACGGCAGCGTGAAGCGCTTCGACTCGCCCGCCTAGGCGGGTAGACGCAGGGACGTGGTGCTTCGGCGACGCGTGTCGCGTTTCTTCTATTGCAACTTCAGCTCGAGATAGGCCGTTCCCGGCACCGGATTGAACCGATACGCATCGGTCGGCTTGAACCCCAGCGAGGCGTACAAGGCCTGCGCCTGGTTCATGGAAGGCAGCGTATCGAGCACCAGCCTGGCATAGCCGAGCTTCCTCGCCGCATCCACAATGCCCTCGGCCAGCAACCGCCCCACCCCGCGCCCCCGCACCGCCGGCACCGTGTACAGGCGCTTCATCTCACCGACGCCATCAGGCAACGGCCGCAGCCCCACACACCCGACATTGACCCCGTTATCCGCCGCCAGAAGAAACGCGCCAATGGGCGGGCCGTACTCATCCGCAAGATGCTCCAGCTCGTGCGCGAAGTTCTGGAAGCACAGATCCACCTTCAGCGAGGCCGCGTACTCCTCGATCAGCCGCCGCGCTTCGCGCCAGTCCTTTTCCGACCCGGGTTGGGCAAGGCGTAGCGTCATCGAGGGGCTTGCAACGCGTCCTTCGCAGCCAACGCGGTAATCGTGGCCGTCCAGGTGCCTTTCACCCCGACGACATGTTCCCACTCTCCCACTACCGTGTCCTTGGCTCGCTTGCCTCTGTAGTGGATGTCTTGTCCTGTGCTCGCCCCTTGCTTCAGCGGATGGAGGAGAAGCTCGTACTGCTCACCCCTAACACTTCCGCTTACCGCCGCCTCCTCCATGGAGCCATCAAAGGCGCGGCCCGAAATCTGCTCACCTTTGACGACAAGGTCCAGATAAAGCGGAAACTTCGTCGAATCGTTCGGAAAAGAATAGGTGCCTACCCATTTTTCTGATCGCTCTTCACAACCACCCAACACCGCTATGGCCAATACGCATAGAGCGAGCCGCAAGCGGTAATCTGCTTGCGGCCCACTCCTCTTGATTTGGTTGTTAGATGACGAGCTCATTCCCTAAAAGAAGTGGTCGCGATCTGAGCCGTCGTATTCGCCGGTCAACATGCAGCAGTTCTTGAAACCGTCGATTGGAGCCACACGGGCATGGGTCATTGCGACCCAGCTTCTCGATGAGCTCTTTGCTTCCGTTCACAACGCGATGACCACGTTGGACTCGGGCTTCGGATGGGAAGCCCTTGCGGCGCTTACTCGTGACCTCGAAACCGAAACTGGTCGAGGTGCTTGGTCTTTTGTTTCATGGCACACCTCCAACATTCCAAACCCCGAAATTTGGGGCCGCGGATTATAGCGACCGCACGCTAAGGTTGGCCAGAGGTTCATTGAGCACACGGTCGGGCTCGTCATCTAACGTTCGCGTTTTTGCCGCGCCGCATGCGCGGCGTAGCAAGCTGGAGGCGTCGGACAACAACGCGTTGTTAGAAGGCATGTGCGTCATTTCCTTTTCCTGCGACTTACCTTCGCTAAGGCCTTCTTCTCAATGGCACGAATTCGTTTGCGTGTTTTCCCGAACAATACGCGCACTTTTGCAGCCGAAGTCGTGGTGCGACCTACCTTAGCTCGCTGCGCCGATCGCTTTCGGCGCCGGCGTGGCTTTACTTCGTCGGCTGGGGCCGGCAAGAGGCCTTCAATGTCTTCGAAGCATCGACCGTGCGGCCAGCGAACGTCTACGGCCCTACCGTCCAGATCGAACGGAGTGGTCGTCGAACCTCCGACGCCCTCACCACGACCCCACTCATCGAATGAGTTCGGCTTCCAGGTGGCCGGGTTCCTAATCACTCTATCGCCGACGCGGAAAGTCATCGTCCGATGTGGGCTTGCCTTCTGGCCGTCTAGCGTCTGGCGAGCTTGATGTTTGCCTGGGTCAGGCGGTCGATGAGGACGCGCATGAAGGCCTTGTTGAAGGCCACCTGGCAGCCGTCGGTGGCGGCGCGCAGGGCATCGGACTTGATCTCGAGAACTACGATCTTGTCGGCGGCGACGATGGTGGTGGTGCGCCGGCCGCCGGAGCCGGCGAAGTAGAGGACTTCGCCGAAGCAGTTGCCCGGGGTGATGGTGGTGAGCGGCTTGCCGGTCAGGGTGACGCCGACCTCGCCTTCGACCAGAAGGTAGACGTGCTCGCCCTGCTCGCCTTCCTTGATGACCACGGTGCCGGCGTCGATGCTGCGCCAGCGGCCGATGCGAACCGCCTCCCACAGGGCGACGTCGCCGAAGTCCTGGAAGAACGGCATCTCGCGCAGCTTGTTGAATTTCTCCGAGTCGGACACCGACTCGCCGGCCAGGCGCAGGGTGGTGAAGGCCTGGCTCAGGTCCTTGCCCAGCTCCAGCCACGAGGGGTAGCGCTCGGCGAGGTCCTTGGCGATCGCCTTCATCACGATGGCGCCGAGGAGCTCGGGCAGGTCGGGGCGCAGCTTGTTGATGTGCGGCGGCGGGGTGTTGAGGATGGCGTAGGTCAGCCCGGCGTGGGTCGAGGCGTTGTAGGGCAGCCTGCCGGTGAGCAGGCGGTACATGGTGACGCCGAGGGAGTAGATGTCGGTCTGCTGCGTGAGCGTCTCCATGCGGATCTGCTCGGGCGACATGTAGGCCGGCGAGCCGACGCCGGTGATCTGCGTGGTCTCCTGGCCGTGGCGCTGCTGGAACGAGGCGCCGAAGTCGCCGACCTTGGTCTCGCCGCCGTGCGACAGCATGATGTTGCCGGGCTTGATGTCGCGGTGGATCACGCCGTGCTGGAAGGCGTACTCCAGCGCGCGCACGCACTTGAACACGATCTCCACCACCTTGCCCAGCGGCAGCAGGCTGTCGACCTCGGCGTGCGCCTCCAGCGTCACGCCGGGCACGTACTCCATCACCAGGTAGCTGTAGTCGGGCTCCACCACCGCGTCGAAGATGTCGACGATGTGCGGGTGGTTCATCTTGCCGGCGAGCGAGGCCTCGGTGACGAAGGCCTTGTGCGTCATGCGCTCGGTGTGCGGATCGGAGTCCTGCGCGAAGAGGAACACCTTGACCGCGACGTCGCGGTTGGCGAAGGGGTCGCGCGCCAGGTAGACGCGGCTGGTGGCGCCGCTGCCGATCTCCTTGATGACCGGGTACTTGCCGATCGTCTCCTGCAGCTCGAACTTCAAGCGGCCAGGTATTTAGCGACGTGCTGCAGCAGCTCGGACTCCTGGTAGGGCTTGCCGAGGAAGGCGTTGACCCCCAGCGAGACGGCCTGGTTGCGGTGCTTGTCCGCGGTACGCGAGGAGATGATGATGATCGGGATCGCCTGGGTGCGCGGGTCGCCGCGCACGGTGCGCGTCAGGTCGAAGCCGTCCATGCGCGGCATCTCGATGTCGACCAGCATCACGCCGGGCAGCGTCTCGCGCATCTGCTCGAGGGCGTCGACGCCGTCCTTCGCCGTGAGCACGGTGTAGCCCTCGCGCTCGAGCAGGCGGCTGGTGATCTTGCGCACGGTGAGCGAGTCGTCGACCACCATCACCACCTGGAAGGAACGCTGTCCGCTTGCCGTCATATCGATGCCTTGCGCCGCCATCGCCGCGGTGGCGCCGAGCTTGACCACCATGGTGGCGCCGAGACGGGCCGCCGAGGTGCGCACGCGGCTCGCCAGCGCGACCGGGTTGATGATCAGTACGATCGAGCCGTCGGCCAGCACCGTGGCGCCGTTGACGCCGGGCACGCGGGCGACCTGCGGCCCGACGTTCTTGACCACGATTTCCTGGTTGCCGACCAGCTCGTCGACGTGCAGCGCGATCCTCTGCACGCCGGAACGAAGCAGCAGCACCGAGTTGTAGCTCTGGATCTCGGCCGCGCCCGAGGCGCCCAGGAGGTTCTGCAGGTAGTGCAGCGGATAGGCGCGCCCCTGGAACTCGACCGACTTGGCGGCGTACAGGCTGGTCATGCCGTCGGTCTTCATGCGCATCACCTGCTCCACCATCGCCGAGGAGACCGCGAACAGGGCGCCGCCGGCGCGCACCAGGACCGCCTGGGTCACCGCCAGGGTGAGCGGCAGGTAGATGGTGAAGGTGGTGCCCTGGCCGCGCGTGCTGGCGATGTCGATGCGCCCGCCGATGGCGGAGATCTCGCTCTTGACCACATCCATGCCGACGCCGCGGCCGGCGAGCGAGGTGACGGACTCGGCGGTCGACAGGCCGGAGGCGAAGATGAGCTGCGCCAGCTCGCCCTCGGTCGGGTCGTCGCCGGCCTGGATGAGGCCCATGTCGAGGCCCTTCTGCCGCAGCCGGTCGAAGTTGAGGCCGGCGCCGTCGTCGGAGAACACCAGCGCCATCTCGTTGCTTTCCTGGCGCAGCGCGATGTTGATGCGCCCGCTCTCGTCCTTGCCGGCGGCGACGCGCTCGGCGGGGGTTTCCAGGCCGTGGGCCATGGCGTTGCGCAGCATGTGCTCGAGGGGCGCGCCGATGCGCTCCAGCACGGAGCGGTCGAGCTCGACCTCGTCGCCCTCGATCGTCAGCTCGGCCTTCTTGTCGAGCTCGCGCGCGGTCTGGCGCACGATGCGGTACAGGCGCTCGTTCAGGGTCGAGAACTGGACCGCCCGCATGCGCATCAGTTCCTGCTGCACGTCGCGGTTGATGCGCGCCTGCGCGAGCAGCGCGGCGTCGGTCTCGCCGATGTTCTTGTTCAGGGTCTGCTGGATCGAGACCACGTCGCCCAGGCCCTCGGCCATCAGGCGGGTCAGCTCCTGCAGCCGCGTGTAGCGGTCGAATTCCAGCGGGTCGTAGTCGCCGCTCTTGTCGTCGGAGACCGCGGCCTGGCGCGACTGCATCTGGCTGTCGGCCTGCACCTCGATCTCGCGCAGCTGGCCGCGCAGGCGCGTGATGGAATCGCCCAGGTCGGTCAGCGACTGCTTGAACCCGCGCAGCTCGGCCTCGACGCGCGAGCGGGCGATCGCCACCTCGCCCGAGCCGTTGATGAGGTGGTCGAGCGTATCGGCGTTGACGCGCAGCATCGCCGCCGCCTGCGGCAGCAGCGCCTCGATCACCCTGGGCGCCGGTTGCGCGGCTTGCGCCGGGAGCGCCATCTTCTGCGAGATGTCGGCCGGCGCCGCGTGCGCCGGGATCGCCATCGGCTGCGCGGTGATGTCGACCGCCCCGCCCCCCTGCATGCGCTCGACATCGAGGCTGAGGCGGTCCATCTTCTCTTCGAGCTCGGCCCACAGGTCGGGGGTGAACTCGTTGGCTTCGAAAGCCGCTTCCATGCGGCTTTCCATGATGTGCGTCAGCTCGCCGAGGCGGATCGCGCCCGCCATCCGCGCGCTGCCCTTGAGGGTGTGCAGCCCGCGGCGCAGCGATGCCACCACCTTGTCGTCGGCGGGGTTCGCCTTGAGGTCGCGCAGGTCGGAGCCGATCTGCGGCACCAGCTCCTGCGCTTCCTCGAGGAAGATCGGCAGCAGCTGCGGATCGATGTCGTCGCGCATCACGCGCTTGGACCTGCCCGCGACTTCGGCCGCCTCGGCCGCAGCGGTCGCGGCATTCGCGGCCGGCGCGGCGGCTACCTGGGCGGCGACGGGCGCAGCCCTCGGCTCGAAACGCGGCTGGGTGACATCTACCGGCGGCGCGGGCGTCGCCTTGAGGCGCCCGGTGAGCTCGCGCAGGCGGCGCGCTTCCTGCGCCCCGGAGCCCTGCTCCGCGCCGCCGGCGACCGCCTGCACCATGGCGCGCAGCTTGGCGACCGCGCCTTCGAGCACCAGCGCGTCGGCCGGCTTGCTCGCCTGCGCGGCGAACGGCATCCATTCTTCGAGCGCATCGGCCAGGTCGGCGATCTCGCTGAAGCCGGCGGTCTGCGAGCTGCTAGCCAGGGTATGCGCGGCGCGCATGAACTCATGCGAGGCCGCTGCCGGCGCAGCGCGCCAGGCCGCAAATTCGGCATCCAGGGCCGCGACGTGCTCGGCCGCCTCGCCCAGGTAGATTTCGGCGAGGCTCAGCGACCCCGTGCTGGAAAGGTCGAGATCGATCGCGAACTCGGCCGGGGCTTCCGCCTCCGCCGGCGCCGGGGCGGGCGTATCCGCCGGCCCGTCCTTCAGCTTGCGCACCAGGGCGATCAGCGCCTGGCCGTCGACCTCGCCCTGCAGGCTGTTGTCGCGCAGCTGGCCTACCCAGACCGCGAACGAGGCGCTCGCCGTCGCGATCAGCTCGAGCAGGCCGGCGTTCGCCGGGCGCTTCTGCTCCAGCCAGCCGTTCATCAGGCGCTCGACTTCCCAGGCCACCTCGCCCAGGTCCATCAGCCCCACCATGCGGCCGCTGCCCTTGAGGGTATGGAAGGCGCGGCGGATGGTGGTCAGCGCGTCGAGGTTGTTCGGCTCGGCGCGGCACACCGGGATCGTATCGTTGATCGTCTGCAGCACCTCGCCGGCCTCGTCGAGGAAGATGCCGAGCAGCTCGGCGTCGACCGTGGCGCGCGGCATCGCCGGCGCCACCGAGGGGCGCGCGGCGAGCGCGGCCGGCGCGGCGGCGTCCATCTTCTGCGTGATGTCGGCTGCCATCGCGTCGAAGTCGAGCTTGATCGTGAGGTCCGCCGCCTCGGCGGGGGCGGAGGCAGGGGCGGCGGCGCTCGCCGGCGCCGTCAGGCTGGCGCCGGTGCGCTTGCCGTAGCGCTCGAAGAACAGCTGGATCGCCTGCTCGGCGGGCTCGCGGCCGTGCAGGCAGGGCTCGAGGAAGAAGCCGAGGCTCGACAGGCCTTCGGCGATCCAGTCGATGTCCTCGGCGGAAGCGGCGAGCTCCTTGTCGGAGCAGCCGGCGATCATCTTCTCGCAGATGGCGAGCGCCTCGGCGGCGCGCTCGAAGCGCAGCACCATCAGCGCGCCGTGGATCTGGCGCAGGTAGGGCGGCAGCGCGGCGAGCGTGTCGCGCTTGGAAGCGTCGCGCACGTAGGCGTCGAGCACCTGCTCGACGTGCTGCAGGTTGGCGGTGATCTCCTTCGCCACCTGGGCGCGCAGCTGCAGCGCGCCGATCTGCTGCGTGAGGTCGGGGCGCAGGCCGGCCGGCGGCTCGCCGGTCGACTTGCCTTTCGCCGCGTCGAGCAGCCAGCCGCCCATGATCACGATCTGCGGCGCGAGGTCCTCGGGCGGCGTGGTGAAGTGGTCGACGACGTGCTCGACCAGCAGGAAGGCCGACGCCATCTCGATCACCATGAACTGGTTCTGGCGCGGATACGGGTCGGGCAGCTTGGCGGCCACCAGGCCGATGGCGTCGAGCAGCTTGATCAGGTGCTGGTTGCCGAGCTCGCCCGCCTTCGCCTTGAATGCCGCCACCAGCTCGCGGAAGCGCCCCGCGCTCTTCTGCTCGCCGGACACGTACTGCACCCAGGCGCCCTTCAGCGCCTCCAGGCGCGAATGCAGGTCGTACAGCGCCACCTCGAGGAACTCGATGTCGAACTCCATCGTCCCGGCCTGCTTGGGCGCCTCGGGGAACAGGCTCTCGAGCTGGTAGAGCTGCCTGATCTCCTTGATGCGCGGGGTCACCGGCTTGCACTTGGCGACGGCATAGAGGACGTCGCGCAGCAGCGTGTCCTGCACCTTCTCGGAGCCGGCGGCGAGGTCGCGCATCTGGAAATCGATCTTGTTGCACAGCGGCTTGACGCTCGTTTGCCACTCGGCGTCCTGCGACTGGGCCATGCCCTCGAGCAGGCCGAGCGTCGCCCACCACAGGGCCTGCGGCTCGGGCAGCTGGCCCGCGACCTGGTACAGGCCGTCGAGCGCCTGGCGCATCTCCTCCAGGCCGGCAGCCTGCTTGCGCAGCCAGCCCAGCATGCCGCGCTGGAAAATCGCGCGCTGCGCCTGCAGGAACAGCGTCAGCTCGGCTTTCGAGAGGCTCTTCGGCTGCTCGTGGCGCGGCGTCTGCAGGCCGAGGTCGGGGAAAAACAGCTCCTTCTCGGAGGCGTCGTTCTTGCCGGCGAGCGTGGCCAGCTCCCGGTACACCGGGAACAGGCGCAGCGGCACGTCCGCCTGGCCGCGCGCCAGGTCGGCCACGAACTCCTTCAGCGCGAGCACCGCGCGGTCGATGGTGCCGATGGCATTGCCGTTGCGCGGCTCCTGGCCCAGGCCGGAGAAGCTGCCCTCGATCGCCTCGCAGAAGCGCGTCGCGCCGGCGAGCCCCACCATGCGCAGCGCCCCGCTCACCTGGTGCAGGTGATCCGGGCAGACGCGCAGCATCGCGTCGTCCTCGGGCTTGCCCGAGACCTTGGCGATGTTGTCCCGGACCACCTTGAGGGCTTGGTCGACCTCGGCGTTGATCCAGGACAGGAGGGTGGCGTTTGCCATCAGTGGTGCTCTTCGCTTTTCTCTTTAGGCGAGCTTGAAGCCCGACACCGAGCTCTTCAGCCCGTCGGCGAGCGTGGTCAGGCGCGCCGCGGAGCCGGCGGTCTTCTTGGTGCCCTCGGTGGTGAGCTGCGTGATGCCGAGAATCACCTTCATGTTGGCCGCCACGCGCGTCGCCGAAGCCGACTGCTGCTGCGTCGAGGTCGAGATGGAGCGAATCAGGTCGGCGAGCGTGTTCGACACCGTGCCGATCTCGCGCAGCGCCTGGTCCGCCTCGTCCGCGGTCTTGGTTCCCTGCACCACGTTCGCCGTGCTGCGCTCCATGGCTTCCACCGCGTCCTGCGTATCGCGCTGAATCGACTTGACGATCGCGCCGATGTGCTTGGTCGCCTCGCCCGAGCGCTCCGCCAGGCGCTGCACCTCTTCCGCGACCACCGTGAAGCCGCGCCCCGCTTCGCCCGCCGAGGCCGCCTGAATGGCGGCGTTCAGCGCCAGCACGTTGGTCTGCTCGGTAATGTCCGAGATCAGCTGCACGATCTCGCCGATCTCCTGCGAGCTCTCGCCCAGGCGCTTGATCCGCTTGGAAGTCTCCTGGATCTGCTCGCGGATGTCGTTCATGCCCTTGATCGCGTTCTGCACCGCCAGTGTGCCCTTCTGCGCGGCGTTCACCGAGGACTCGGCCACCTTCGCCGAGTCGTTCGCCTTGACCGATACGTCGGTCATCTGCTGGGCCATCTGCGTCACCGACTGGCCGGCGCCCTGAATCTCGGTCGACTGCTTCTGCGTCGCCTGCAGGAGCTGCCCGGTCACCGTCGAGGCTTCCTGCGTCGCCGCAGTCACCTGCACCGATGCTTCGGTGATGCCCGATACCAGGCGGCGCAGCTCGTCGATGGTGTAGTTGATCGAGTCGGCGATCGCGCCGGTGATGTCCTCGGTCACCTTGGCGCGCACCGTCAGGTCGCCGTTCGCCAGGTTGCCGATCTCGTCCAGCAGGCGAAGAATCGCCTCCTGGTTGCTGCGGTTGACCTTCTCGCTCTCCTCCGCGCGGCGCCGGCCGTCGTCGATGTACAGCTTGCCGATCAGCAGCAGCACGCCGAAGGCGAGCAGCGAGACCACCGCCAGCGCGATGAAGTTCGTCTGCCGGCCGCCCAGCTCCGCCTCGTAGCGCTCGTTCAGCGCCGCGGAAGCGCGCAGCAGCGCCTCGCTGTCGTTGAAGATGTCGCGCGTCGCGCGCTTGGCGTTCACCAGGCGCTGCATGTTGCCGAGAATGTCGCTCACCGCGCGCTGGTACTCCTTGAAGCCCGACTCGAGCTCGGAGAGCTTGCCGCGCATCTCCGCGTCGCCGACGCGCGTGATGCGCAGGCCCTCGTTGCCCGTGAGCAGGCCCTGCAGCGTGTCGCGGAAGGTATTGGTGTCTTTACCGAGCAGGAACGCCACCTCCGGGTCGACGATGTCGCCCGCCAGCATGGTGTTCGCGTTCTTCGCCATGCGCTGGGTCAGCATGACCAGCTGCGAGGTGATGGCGTTCTGGCGCAGCGAGCCGCCCGCCTGCACGCTCATCGCCGCGATCTCGTCGGCCAGCTCGAGCAGCGTCGGGTTGCTGGCGTTGATCGAGCGCACCGCGTTGCCCAGGGCCACCAGGTTGGTCTGCTCGCCCACGACCAGGGCCGCGTTCTTCTCGGTCTTCTTCCACTCCTTGTCGAGCGCGTCCAGGGCCGGCCGCGCCGCGGCGGAGGTCGGCGGCAGGCTGGTGCCCGCCGTCTGGCCGCCGTCGGAGAGCAGCTTCATCAGCGTCGCGAACTCGTCGCGCGATTCCTTCAGCTGCTTGAAGGCCTCGATGTTGCCCTGCGAGGCCTGCTGCGCCGCTTTCGCCAGGCGCTGCGAGAGCATCTGGATCTTGCCGACGCTGGCGATGTAGAGCGTGCCGAAGGTGCCCTGGCGCGCGTCGAGCGCGACGATCACGCCGTCGACCGCGAGCAGCACCACCAGCGCGCCGATCAGGAGCTGCAGCTTGCGAGCGGTGCTGAAGCCGGAGGCGCGCGGCTCGCCGGAATGCGCCGGTGCCTGCTCCTCGGCCGCGTCGTCGCGGCGTCCGAAAAAGGGAAGTTTGAGCGCGAATGCCATGGTGTGCCTCTCTTATCGCAAGAACTTGCCGTCGCGGCCGATGATCGTCAGGTCGACGAACTTCGAGCCGGTGTGGCTTTTGGGGGAATAGCTGATGAAGAAACCGCCGAGGTCGACGTCCTGCATCTTCTCCATCGTGTCGACGAATGCTTCGCGGGTCAGGTTCTTGCCGGTGCGGCGCAGGCCCTCGACCATCACCTTGGCGACGAGGAAGCCCTCCATCGCGCTGAAGTTGTAGTCGGCGAAGCCGGCCTTCTTGGCCAGGCCCTGGTATTCCTTGACCACCGGCACGCCGGTGGCCCACGGGAACGGCACCACCTGCGAGATGGCAACGCCGAGGCCCTCCTTGCCGAGGGCGTCGGACAGCGCCTTGCTGCCGACGAAGGACACGTTGTAGAACTGCGCGCCGCTGCCGGCCTTCTGCATCTGGCGGATGAACTCGGCGCACGCCGTGTAGGCGCCGACCATCACCACCGCGTCGGGCTGCGAGGCATGGATCGTCTGCACCGCCTTCTCGACCGCCACGGTGTTGCGCTCCACCGTGCCGTTCGAATGGATCTGCAGGCCGCGCTTCTTGAGCGCGATCTCGGTGCCCATGCGGCCGGCCTCGCCGTAGGCGTCGGCCTGGTAGAACACCGCGATCTTCTTGCCGCCGGTCGACACCACCTGCTCGACGATCTTGTCGGTCTCGTCGTAGTAGCTGGCGCGCACGTGGAACACGTAGCGGTTCATCGGCTCGCGCAGCACCTCGGCGCCGGTGAACATGCCCACCAGCGGCACCTTGGCCGCGGTGGTCACCTTGAGGTGCGCCACGCCCGTCGGCGTGCCGACGTAGCCGAGCAGCGCAAACACCTTGTGCTTCTCGATCAGCGCCTGGCTGGCGGTGGTCGCCACCGCCGGCTCGTACTTGTCGTCCTCGGTGACCAGCTCGAGCTTGCGCCCGTGCACGCCGCCCTTCTCGTTGACGAAGTCGAAGTAGGTCTTGATGCCGTTGCGCATCTGGATGCCGAGCTGCGCCGCCGGCCCGGTGTACACCGCGGACTGGCCGAGCAGGATCTTGTCCGCGGTCACGCCCTGTGCGCCGGCGGGCAGAGCCGCCATCCAGAGAACCGCAAGAACGATATGTCGTGTCATTTGGGTATCCTCCTCAGGCCACGCTTACCGACAGAAAATCCGCATGCCGCACGAGCTGCGGCACGTCGAGCTCTTTCCAGGCCTTGCCGTCGCCATCGTCGAACTCGCCGCGCTGCCACGCCGGCGGCTCGCCGGCCGCCGCGCGCGGCGTGAGCTGGTCGGGGTTGCGCAGTCCGAGCGAGCGGTCGATCAGCAGTGCAGCCGAGGTGCGGAAGCGCTCGCCGAGCAGCAGCAGCCGCGAGCCCTCGCCCACCGTCACCGCGCCCACGCCGAGGAACGCCGGAAAGTCGATCACGCTGTAGAGGTTGCCGCGCACGTTGGCGATGCCCTTGAACCAGGGGCGCGTCAACGGCACCGGCGTCACGGCCGGCACGGGAATCACTTCGCCGGCGTCGCCCAGGTCGACCAGCCAGGACTCGGTGCCGAGCTGCACGCCGAGCTTCGAGGCCATGCGCCCGGCGCCGGCCTCGCGCAGGCGTTCCGCGAGCCCGCGCTGGTAGTCTTTTAGGGAGAGCCGCTCGGCCATGCCTGGTCTAGCCCAGCGCCGAGATCTTGGCGAGCAGGTCGGACTGGCTCACCGGCTTGACGATGTAGTCGCGCGCGCCCTGGCGCATGCCCCAGAGCTTGTCGGTCTCCTGGCCCTTGGTGGTGCAGATGATGACCGGGATGTGCTTGGTGGACTCGTCCTTGGTCAGCTGGCGCGTCGCCTGGTAGCCGTTCTGCCCCGGCATCACCACATCCATCAGCACGAGGTCGGGGGCCGCGGCCTTCACCTTGGCGAGCGCCTCTTCGGCGCTGCTGGCCGTGACCACCTTGTAGCCGCTCTTGGTGAGGATGTCGGAGAGGTACTGGCGGTCGGTCGGAGAGTCGTCTACGACGAGGATGTTTTTGATGGGCATGAGTAGGGGCCTTTCTTGTCTTGTGAGTTAGGAGGGATTCACCGCGGCAGGCTTGACGGTCTGCTCGACGGCCTCGATCAGGGCTTCCTTGGTGAACGGCTTGGTGAGATACCGATCCGATCCCGCCAGCCTGCCGCGCGCGCGGTCGAACACGCCGTCCTTGCTCGACAGCATGATGACCGGCGTCGCTTTGAGCAGCGAGTTCTGCTTGATCAGCGCACAGGTCTGATAGCCGTCGAGGCGCGGCATCATGATGTCGACGAAGATGACCTGCGGCTGGTGATCGCTGATCTTGGCCAGGGCATCGAATCCGTCTTCCGCGAGAATGACTTCGTACCCGGCCTGGCGCAGAAACAGCTCCGCGCTGCGCCGGATCGTGTTGCTGTCGTCAATGACGAGAACCTTGGTCGGGTTCGTCGCGCTCACGGAGATCGCTCCCCCTCATTTCTCTCAACTTGTCTGCACCGAACCTGTGCCGGTGCCTCGCCGCTTTTGTTATTAGTTTTGCGGATCAGGCTATTACCGCACGATATTCACGTGGAATAATACATTATTTCCAGGGCACGCTCGCGGCAGGCCAGACGTTATCGGAGTCTCCCGGAGAAATACATCGGGAAGTTCGGTAACTCCCTCTAAGGGTGAGTATTTCTTACCGATTTTTACCCATCGCACGGCAGAATTGTCCTGAGGAGAACCATCGGGATGGAATCGGTCTACGGCGCGTTCGAGCGCACGGCGCGCCGCCACGGCAGCAAGCCGTTCCTCCACCTGCCCGGCTTCAGCTACGCCGAGTGCCTCGACAAGGTCCAGGGGCTCGCCGGGCGCTATCGCGCCCGCGGCTACGGCGCCGGGCACCGCATCGCCCTGAAACTGGGCAACCGGCCTGAATTCCTCCTGCACTTCCTCGCCCTGAATTCGCTCCGCGCCAGCATCGTTCCCTTGAATCCCGAATACCGGCAGGCCGAGCTGGACTTCGTGCTCCAGCACAGCGAAGCCTGCCTGGTCGTGGATCGCGACGATCTTGAGCTGCCCAAAGCACCCTCGCCTGGCCGGTCCGATGAATGCGCCCTCCTCTACACCTCCGGGACCACCGGCAAGCCCAAGGGCTGCCTGCTCAGCAACTTCTACTTCCTCAACGTCGCCCGGCGCTATCTCGGCGAGGGCGGCCTGTGCGAGGTGCGCGAGGGCGAGGAGCGCCTCATTACGCCGTTGCCGCTGTTCCACATGAACGCGCTCGCCGTGTCGACGGTGGCGATGATCCTCACCGCCGGCTGCGTGGTGCAGCTCGACCGCTTCCATCCGCGCCGCTGGTGGGAGGACGTCGCCCTGTCCCACGCCACCATCGTGCACTATCTCGGCGTGATGCCCGCCATGCTCCTGGGCCAGGCACCGGGGCCCTACGACCGCGCGCACCGCGTGCGCTTCGGCTATGGCGCGAACGCCAATCCGAAAGACCACGCCGCCTTCGAGGCGCGCTTCGGCTTCCCGCTGATCGAAGCCTGGGCGATGACCGAGACCGGCGGCGGCGCCCTCATCGCCGCGAGCCGCGAGCCGCGGCACGTCGGGACAAGATGCATTGGTTTGCCTCCGGAGGCTCTCGACGTCCAGCTGGAAGAAGAGACAGGCGAGCTGTTGGTACGGCAGAAGGGGCCGGATCCGAGGAAAGGGTTCTTCTCCGGTTACTACAAGGACGAGGCGGCGACCGAGGAGGCCTGGCGCGGCGGCTGGTTCCATACGGGAGACTCGGTGCGCCGCGGGCCCGACGGCCAGCTGCATTTCGTCGACCGGCGCAAGAACATCATCCGCCGCTCGGGGGAGAACATCGCCGCCCTCGAAGTCGAGGCCGCCCTCGCCGGGCACCCCGCCATCCAGCAGGTCGCCGTCATTGCCGCGCCCGATCCTGTGCGGGATGAAGAAGTCATGGCCTGCGTGGTTTTAAATGAAAAAACCCTTTTGAAAAAAGAAACGGCGATCTCCATCCAGGACTGGTGCCTGGAGCGCCTCGCGTACTTCAAGGCCCCCGGCTACGTCGCCTTCCTCGACGAGCTGCCGGTCACCTCGACCAACAAGGTGCAGAAGGCGAAGCTGGCCGATTTCGCGGTGAATCCCTCGAACTCGTTCGACCTCAGGGATCGCAAGAAACGCACATGACGCGCCGGGGCTACGAGGGGGTCGCGGTAGCGGTGCCGGTCACGGTGCCTTACGCGCGCTACTCCATCCGCTCGGCGCACTGGTGGCTGGCAACGGCCCTTGCACAAATCCTTCGGCAGTCGGGATTGAAAAAGGCCGACATCGACGGGCTGACCATCTCCAGCTTCACCCTACAGCCCGATACGGCCATCGGCCTGACGCAGCATCTCGGCCTGTCGCCGCGCTGGCTCGACCACATCCCCCTGGGCGGCGCGAGCGGCGTGGTGGCGCTGCGGCGCGCCGCGCGCGCGGTGCAATCGGGCGATGCGAGCGTCGTCGCCTGCCTCGCCGGCGACACCAACCATGTCGATTCCTTCCGCCTCACGCTCGCCAACTTCAGCCAGTTCGCGCGCGACGCGGTCTACCCCTACGGCGCCGGCGGGCCGAACGCCAGCTTCGCCTTCCTCACCGCGCACTACATGCGCGAGAGCGGAGCGACGCGCGAGGACTTCGGCAAGCTGTGCGTCGCGCAGCGCGTCGCTCCGCTCAAGTACCCGCAGGCTCTGTTCAAGAAGCCGCTTTCGCTGCAGGAATACCTCGCCGCGCGCCCGATCGCGGACCCGCTGCATCTTTTCGATTGCGTCATGCCCTGCGCGGGCGCCGAAGGGTTTCTCGTCATGGAGGAAGATCGCGCGAGAAAATTGAATCTTGAATTTTCCAGAATAAAAGCAACGATCGAAAGGCACAACGCGTTCCCCGACGACCCGATCCAGGTGCGCGGCGGCTGGGCGCTCGACCGCGACGATCTCTATGCCCAGGCCGGCGCCGGCCCGGCCGACATGGATTTCGTGCAGACCTACGATGACTACCCGGTCATAGTCGCCATGCAGATGGAGGACCTCGGCTTCTGCGGCAAGAACGCCGCGCCGGGCTTCATCCGCGAGCACACCTTTACGCACGATGGCTCTTTCCCGCACAACACCTCCGGCGGGCAGCTCTCGGTCGGCCAGGCGGGCGCGGCCGGCGGCTTCCTCGGCCTGACGGAAGCGATCCGCCAGCTCACCGGCGAAGCCGGCGCGAGGCAGGTGAAAGATGCGAAGCTGGGATTGGTGAGCGGATTCGGCATGATCAACTTCGACCGCGGGCTTGGTTCAGGTGCCGCGATACTTTCATGCTGACGAGACCGAAAAGAAAAAATCCTGTCCTGCGGACGCGGCTGCCGACGCTGCCGCCCGGCGGCCGCAGCCGGGTCGCGCTCGGCCTCACCGCCGCGGCGGCGCTCGGCCGCTTCGAGCTGCAGCAGTGCAAGGACTGCGGCATGGTGCAGTACCCGCCCCGGGAAGCGTGTCAGCGCTGCCTCTCCGTGAAGCTTGCATGGAAAGGCCAGCGCAGCGGCGGAGAGTTGATTTCGGAGACAAAGTTGCATCACAGCAACGACCTTTTCTTCCGCGAGCGGCTGCCCTGGCGCCTGGGCCTGGTGAAGCTCGATTGCGGACCTACCGTCGTCGCGCACCTGCATGAAGCGGCGAAGAAGAGAATCAGCATTCGAGCGATGCTCGATCGTGCCGGACAGGCGGTGCTAGCCGCGCTGCCGGAAAAGGAGGTAGTGAACATGGCTGAAGACCGCCAGCTGCGCGAATTCACCTGCGACCCGAAGTTCCGCAAGGTGCTGGTCACCGACGGCAAATCCTCGGTGGGTCAGTCTTTGATAAAAATGTTTGTCGAAGCACAGGCAGATCTGATCTGGGTCGGTTACGCCGAGCCGTGGAAGCAGTTCCCCGGCTTTGCAGAATTGCAGAAGATTCCGCAGGTCACGCTTGTGCCGCTGGACGTCACCGACTCGAAGAACGTGCGCGAGGTCGCCGCGGAGATCGGCGGCAAGGTCGACATCCTGGTGAACAACGCCGAGCTCCATCGCGCCTTCGGCATCGGCAACCGCGCCGGGGTCGAGACCGCGCGCTCGGAGATGGACGTCAACTACTTCGGCCTGCTGCGCCTGGCGCAGGAGTTCGCCCCGGTCATGCGCGCGCGCGGCGCCGACGGCCAGTCGAGCGCGGTGGCCTGGGTCAACCTGCTGTCGATCTACGCCCACGCCAACTTTCCGCCTCACGGCACGTTCTCCGCCTCGAAGGCGGCGGCGCACTCGCTCGCGCAATGCCTGCGCGCCGAGATGCGCCCCGCCGGGGTGCGCGTCGTCAACGTGTTCCCGGGCCCGCTCGACGACGAGTGGAACCAGCTCCTGCCGCCGCCCAAGCTGGCCCCCGATGCGCTGGCGAAGAGCGTGGTGAAGGCGCTGCAGGACGGCATCGAGGACGTCTACCCCGGCGACGTGGCGCAGGAATGGCTCGAGCGCTGGCGGGACAATCCGAAGGCACTGGAACGGGAGCTGTCGGCATGAACGTGCTGTTGGAATTAACCAAAGAACTTGTATCAGGGAAGATCAAGGTCATAGACCTTACCCACACCTTGTCGCCCGAGTTCCCGCATATCTCGCTGCCGCCGGAGATGGGCCAGGCCTGGCCGTTCCGCATCGAGGAGGTGTCGCGCTACGACGAGCGCGGCCCGGCCTGGTACTGGAACAACTTCTCCTGCGGCGAGCACACCGGCACGCACTTCGATGCGCCGGTGCACTGGGTATCGGGCAAGGACCTGCCGAACGGCGCCGTCGATACGATTCCGCCGCAGAATTTCGTCGGTCCGGCGTGCGTCATCGACTGCACGGAGGAATCGGGCAAGGACGCGGATTTTCTGCTCACGAAAGAGTTCATTCTTCAGTGGGAGAAAAAGCACGGCAGGATTCCGCCCAAGGCCTGGGTGCTGATGCGCACCGACTGGTCGAAGCGTGCCGGGGATGCCGCCGCGTTCCAGAACTACGACGAGACCGGGCAGCACACGCCGGGTCCCGACGTGGACGCGGTGAAGTTCCTGGTCGCCGAGCGCGACATCCTCGGCTTCGGCACCGAGTCGATCGGCACCGATGCCGGCCAGGCGTATCACCTGCGGCCGCCCTACCCCTGCCACTACTTCATGCACGGCGCCGGGCGCTACGGCCTGCAGTGCCTGAGCAACCTCGACCAGTTGCCGCCCACTGGGGCGGTGGTATTCGCAGCGCCGTTGAAAATACGCAATGGAAGCGGCAGCCCACTGAGAGTGATCGCCCTCGTATGAAAATCTGGTTTCAGGGAGCAACCGACCGCGCGCTGATGTCGCCCTACATCGCCAAGGTGGAGGCGCACTTCAAGGCTGTCCTCGACGCGGATTCCACGTTCAGCTTCAACACCACCACGCCGCCGGCGACGACGACCCACGCGCTGACCGAATACCGCGTCGGCCGCAGCTTCATCCGCAACGCGATCCAGGCGGAGAAGGAAGGCTACGACGTGGTGGCGGTGACGCATTTCCAGGATCCCGGCCTGTCGGAGGCGAAATCCGCCGTCGGCATCCCGGTCCTCGGCCTGGGCGAGACCACACTGCACTTCGCCTGCACGCTCGGCCGCAAGCTCGGCCTGGTCACCATCAACCCCGCGTTCATCCCGTGGCATGAAGACCAGATCGCCAAGTACGGGCTCCAATCAAGAATCGTGGGGGTTCGCGCCGTCGACGCCGGCGTCCTCGATTACATCGAGGCCTTTTCATCCAAGGCGAAATACGAGCAGCTGCTTCCCAAATGGGAGAAAGAGTGCAGAACGCTCCTTGAAGCCGGCGCGGACGTGATCGTCCCGGCGGGCGGCATCCCGATGATGCTGTTCGGCGGCGCGCCGGGGGCGTGCATCGACGGTGCGCCGATCATCAACGGCATGACGGTCATCGCCAAGGCGGCGGAAATGGCGGTCAAGCTGAGCCGCCTCGGCGGCATCGGCTGCAGCCGCCGCTCCAACTTCGCCCGCGCGCCCGAGAAGGCGCTGAAGGAATTCCTTGAGTCCTGAGCAGACCGTAAGGGCCTACCTCGACGCCATGGAGCGGCGCGACCTGGCCAGCGCGAAGAGCTTCCTCGCGCCGGGCTTCTTCATGATGTTTCCCGGCGACAAGCGCTTCGACTCGCTCGAGCAGCTGGTCGCGTCGGCGAAGGAACGCTACCGCAGCGCCAAGAAGGTCTATGAAAAAACTGAAACCTCGGGAAACAGCGTCTACTGCTTCGGCACGCTGTTCGGTGAATTGCTGGACGGCACGCCCTACTCCGGCATCCGCTTCATCGACCGCTTCACGGTGAAGGACGGCAGGCTGGTCGACCAGATGGTCTGGAACGACATGGCCGAGGTCCTCGGCGGGAAGCTCAACCGATTGTGAGAATGATCTTGCCGCGCGCGTGGCCGGCGCGGCTGAGCTCGTAGGCCTCGGCCGCGCGCGCGAGCGGGAAGCGCGCCCCGATCGGCACCTTGAGCTCGCCCCGCGCGATCAGCGTCAGCACCGCCAGCAGGCGCTTTTGCGTGGCGCGCACATCGGTCGGCAGCACCTTGATGTCCTTGCGCATGACCCTTTGCAGCGGCTCGGCATTGAGGAAGGCGAGCTTGCCGCCGGGCTTCAGGACCTCGCTCGACAGGCGGTGCACCGCGCCGCCGACGGTGTCCAGCACCACGTCGAAGATCTGCCCCGGCGCGGTGAAGTTCTCCTTGGTGTAGTCGATCGTCCGGTAGGCGCCCAGCGAGCGGCACCACTCCGCGTTGCGGGCGCTGCAGGTGGTCCAGACCTCAGCGCTGCGCAGCGCCGCGATCTGGATCGCCATGCTGCCCACGCCGCCCGCGCCGGCATGCACCAGCACGCGGTCGCCGGCGGCCACCTGCGCGTTCTCCGTCAGCGCGATCCACGCGGAGAGCCCGGCGACGCCGGCGGCGGCGGCGTCCTCGAGCGACACCTCCGGCGGGATGACGCAGGACGAATGCGCCTGGAACACGGTGTATTCGGCGTGCGTGCCGTCGCGGCCCGGCGCGCCGAGGCCCATCACGCGCTCGCCGCTGCCGACGTCGGTGCCGGCGCCGTCGCGCCCCAGCACGCGCGGCAGCTCGAGCGAGAACACCGAGCGCAGCCGCCCGTCGCGCATCTTCCAGTCGATCGGGTTGATGCTCGCCGCCGAGAGGCTCACCAGCCGCTCGCCCACGCCCGGCGTGGGCATCGGCACCTGGTCCAGGCGCATCGTCTCGGGCCCGCCGTAGGCGTGCACCCGCACGGCGTGCATCGTCAAAGACTGATCTTGGGTAGCCATGTAGCGAGCGGGGGAAACAGGATGATGAGGATGATAAGCAACATCACGCAGGCGATGAAAGGCATTCCTGCGAGGTAGATGTCGCGCATGGTGGTGCCGGGCGGCGACACGCCCTTCATGACGAAGAGCAGCAGGCCGAACGGCGGCGTCGTGTAGCCGATCTCGAGGGCGAGCAGCATGATCAGGCCGAACCAGGTGAGGTCGAAGCCCAGCGTCTTGGCGAGCGGGAAGAAGATCGGCGCCGTCAGCAGCATCTTGGACAGCGGGTCCATGAAGCTGCCGAGGAAAATGATCACGCCG
>Ga0193752_1000572_pt1 | contig 34691 bp, 35 predicted proteins | sample H1c1metaG_FD_144924 | JGI IMG/M metagenome (GOLD analysis project Ga0193752, IMG submission 144924) | Soil microbial communities from a riparian zone of the East river system, Colorado, United States - H1c1 | ecosystem: Environmental > Terrestrial > Soil > Riparian zone | place: USA: East River... | reverse complement strand
CGTGCCAAGCGAGATGTGCCGGAGGCGCTCGAATCACGGGTGCTCGGCTGTTTGGCGAAAGACGCCGCCGAGCGGCCGCGTACGGCGCGGAGTTCATCGCGCGCTTGGACGGTGCAGACGAGATCGAGGCATGGACGGAACGACACGGAAAACATTGGTGGGCCGAGCGCGGCGCGACTGTGGTGGCCGCAGCGCGCGCAGTCCGTGAAAACGAAGCGTCCGCACGCAGTCCCGATACGATCGTATTCGGCCGTAGCGTGCAGCTGCGAGCTGCGGATTTTCGAGTCTGAGTCGCCCCGACGCGTTCAATCGATGTCTTCGAGTCTGAGCGGCCAGTCGAGGTGGTCGGTGCCGAGTCTCCCACCGCGAGTCGTCCAATCGTCGACGAGCGAGTTACTCGCCGCTGCGCAGCGTCTTGAACGCGCGGCAGCGGGCCGTTGCCCGGCACGGGTGACGAGTGTCCGCTGCGGATTCGAGCCGCAAACGTATCGCGTGGGAGGCGAGACCACGTGTCTGCTTGACGGATCGCTGTAGGCGAATATATCGTGTCACGATATGAATGCGGCGGTCGATTACGGCGCGCTCGCGGAGCTCCGGTATCAGCTTCGCGTGTTCGTGAGCTTCAGCGAACGTGCTTCGCGCGAGCTCAGCGTCGAGCCGCAGCAGCATCAGTTGCTGCTCGCGATCAAAGGTCTGCCCCCTTCGCTGCGACCTACACTCGGCGTGCTCGCAGAGCGGCTGCAGCTGCGTCATCACAGCGTCGTCGAGTTGGTCGATCGGCTCGAGCGCGCCGATCTCGCAATGCGCCTCCAGAGCCCGACAGACCGGCGCGAGATTCTCGTCAGCGTCACCGCGCGCGGCGAGCGCCTGCTTCGCAAGTTGTCCGTCGCGCATCAGGAAGAGCTTTTAATCACCGGGCCGAGGTTGCTCACCGCGCTGCAAGCGGTGATAGCGCCGCGCCGCCGCACTGCAGCTGCATCGAGGAAGTCTCATGAACCCCAGCGAACTCGCGAACGCCGACGCGCAACTCGGTGACTTCACCACGACGGCGCGCGTCGTGCCGATCTCTCTGCTCGCGATCGTGATCGGTGGAATTGGCGGACTACTCGCGAGCGCACTCCTGACACTGATCAATCTGTTCACACAGTTGTTCTTCTTTCAGCGGCTGTCGATCGAGCCGGGCTCGCCGGCGAACAATACGCTCGGTGGTTGGGCTGTGATCGTTCCGGTGATCGGTGCGTTGATCATCGGAGTGATGGCGCGCTACGGCAGCGAACGCATTCGCGGTCACGGCATTCCGGAAGCGCTGGAATCGATTCTCATGCGTGGCAGTCGCGTCGAGCCTCGCGTCGCGCTCCTCAAACCCGTTTCGTCGGCGATCTCGATCGGATCGGGTGGACCGTTCGGTGCGGAAGGCCCGATCATCATGACCGGAGGCGCGGTCGGATCGATCGTCGCGCAGCTGTTTCACTTCAGCAGCGCGGAGCGCAAGACGCTGCTCGTCGCAGGCGCAGCTGCGGGCATGTCCGCGACGTTTTGTGCGCCGATGGCTTCGGTCGTTCTCGCGGTCGAGCTACTCTTGTTCGAGTTGAAACCGCGCTCGCTCGTGCCGGTCGCGCTCGCGAGTGCCGCTGCGGCATTGGTCCGGCATTACTTGCTCGGCCCAGGTCCGCTGTTTCCCGTGCCTGTGCACTCCAGCTTTCCGGGCCCGAGCGGGCTTCTCGGCTGCGTGCTGATCGGTGTCCTCGCCGGTGCGCTCTCGCTCTTGATCACACGCTCGGTGTACGCCGCGGAAGACGCGTTCAAGAAGCTCCCGCTGCATTGGATGTGGTGGCCTGCGATCGGCGCGATCGTGGTGGGCTTGGGCGGTTTGGTCGAACCGCGTGCGCTCGGCGTCGGCTACGAAAACATCGCAGCGCTACTTCGCGATGCGATTCCGATGCGAGAGATCGTGCTGCTCGCGGTCGTGAAGTGGGTGATTTGGGCGGTGTATCTCGGGTCGGGCACCTCGGGCGGTGTGCTCGCGCCGCTTTTGATGATCGGTTGTGCGCTCGGCGGCATCGCGGCGCCTTTCTTGCCCAATGAAGGGGCGGGTTTTTGGCCGCTGATCGCGATGGCTGCGATTCTGGGCGGAACGATGCGTGCGCCGCTCACGGGCGTCGTGTTTGCGACCGAGTTGACGGGTGATCACGGCTCGGTGTTGCCGCTGCTGGTAGCTGCAGTGGTTGCGCACGGGTTCACGGTGCTCACGGTGCGGCGTTCGATCCTCACGGAGAAGATCGCGCGCCGCGGCTTTCACGTGACCCGCGAGTACGCGATCGATCCGTTCGAAGTGCTGTTTGTTCGAGACGTGATGCACAGCAGCGTCGTCGTGTTGCCTGCGAGCGCGGGAGCGGGAGTCGTGGCCGCGCTGCTCGCCTCGCACGCCGGTCGTTTGGAGCCGCTGTATCCGCTCGTCGACGCGGATCAGAAGTTCGTCGGAATCGTCAAACGGAGTGAGCTCGAGGGTTGGGTGCAGCGGAAGGCGGCAGGCCCGCTGAGTGATCTGGCGAGCGAATCGCCGACGACCGCGTACGACGACGAACCCCTCGGCATCGTGCTCAATCGCATGGCGAACACGGGGGAGACGCGGCTGCCCGTGCTCGCGCGTGAATCTCCGGGTCGGCTCGCAGGCATGTTGACCCTCGCACACACGCTCAAAGCAAAGCGCCGGCATTTGGAAGACGAGACTCGACGCGAACGGGCGAGGGCGGTCGACCTGCTCGTGCCGGCGGCGTTCCGACGCAACAAGCGAAGAGCCGCCGCTCCGAGCTGAACGCGGCTGGTCCACGGGTGTAGTCCGCCGCCCGTCTTCTAAAAAAGACATCGCGTTCTCGTTTTTTGCCCGCTGGCCTCGACAAACGGCGCTAGGCTTCCTGAAAACCGCGAGCCCGAAAGACCGTTATGCGCATCGTTCGACTCGATCACGTTCAGATCGCTATCCCGCCGAACGGCGAAGCGAAAGCACGTGGCTTCTACACCGACTTGCTCGGCATCCCGGAACAGCCCAAGCCAGCGAACCTTGCCGCTCGTGGCGGCGTCTGGTTCGAGCGCGGCGAGCTCAAGCTGCACGCCGGCGTCGAGCGGGACTTCCGCCCGGCGACCAAAGCCCACCCAGCACTCCAAGTGGAGGGTCTCGCTGAGCTGGTCGACCGGTTGAAGGCCGCCAGTGTGCGCGTCGTGGACGACGAGCCACTGGCCGGATACTCGCGGGTCTACGTCGACGACCCGTTCGGCAATCGCATCGAGTTGCTGGAACCCGTCTAGGCTGGTTTTCTTGCGTGAACGCGACGCGATCAAGAGGCCTAACGAACAGGCCTCGGTGGCCAATAGTTCTCGAGGTGTTCCTCTCTCAACACTTGATCGAGGAAGCTCGTATCCACCCATGTGTTCAGGTCGACCTGTTTGCGAATCAAGCTGTACTTCTGTGCGTCCGCGACGCCTTCGGTGTAGCGAGCGCGCAAATAGCCGTCGACGAGCGGGCTGGCGCGCTGCTTGAACGAGTCGCCGGTCCACTCCTCTTTGTGATTGGCAAACGAAACGCCTGACTTGCTGAAGAGCTGGTAGATCTCGGTCGGGTTGGTTTCGTGTTCGGTGAACCATTTCGCCATCCGCACGTGCGCGCGGACGATCCGTTTCACGATCGACGGATACTTGCGGGCGAAGTCGTCGGCGACGACGATCGTGCTGTTGCAGGTGAACCGCGGGTCGCCTTTGGTGCTGTGAAGAATCTTTACGACACCACGATCGCGCAGCTGTAGCAACTCGGGGCCGCCGATGGCTGCGTCGATGTCTTTGGTCGTCAGCGCAGCCAGCATGCTCGGAAGGTCCATGTTGATCGTGCGTACTTGGCGCTCTTGCAACCCGTAGCTGTCGAGAATGCGATTTACGGCAAGGTGGTTGCACGTGCCCTTGCTCACCGCCAGCCGCTTGCCAGCGAGATCCTTGACACTAGTCGCCGAGGACTCGGATGGGACTGCGATGTAGCGGTTGGAGAGGCCGGACGTTGCGAGTAGCCGCGTCTTGACGCCGCTCGACTTCGCGATGATCGACGGGAGATCACCGAGTGAGGCGATATCGGTCAAACCGTTGGCAAACAGCTCGTTGACGGCGGGACCTGCGCCGCGCAAGAACGTCCATTCGACCGGGATGCCATCGGGTTTGAACTCGGCTTCGAGTACGCCTTTGATGTGCAGTAGCGACCACGGGCCGTTTGCGACAACGGGTCGACCACCGATGCCAACGCCAGGGTTCGCGATGCGGATGACTGCGGGTTTGTCCTCGGCGTGAACGGAGTGCGTGGCGAAAAGTACGCTCAGTACCGCGGCGAGTACGCTGTAGTTCGCGCGTGACGAGATCTTCATGACGACGCCTTTCGAGCGCGAGGCGTTCGGGGCCTCGCGAATGTATCGAAAGACGATATATTCGACATCGAACGGGTTGTCTACTATTCGAGACCAAGGGTTTTGAGCACAGTGTCGTGCACCATGCACTCGACCACGTCGCCGCGAACGGCTGCGGAGAGCTGCACCATGCCGCCATCCAACCCGCGGTTGTACTGAGCGGGTTGCGTAGCTCATGCGCGATAAACGCTAGTTGATCGTTTCGACGCTCGAGCTCGCGTTCCGCTTCGATGCGCCGAACTTGTTCGCGCGCAAGATCGACTTCGAGTTGCTTGAGATCACTTTCCGGAGCCGCCACTTGCTCTGGGTGTGGTGCTTCTGACTTCGGGACTCCGCCGGATCTGGAGCCGAAGACTTCGTGGTCGCGAGCAGCGCGCTGTTCATGCAAAATCCAGCGAAGCGTAGAAGACCGTCCATTGTTTTCTCGGGCTCGGTGCACCATCGCCGAGACGTTCACGGGCTCCGAGGCTCCGCGCGGCCGCAGCTGAATCTCGAAGCTCGACCGGTCGGACGTCGAGTTCAAGAGGCCGAGGACCTCCCGCATCAGCGCGCGGTCCGCACCGGAGACGTACAGCCCCATCGGTGTGCCGATGACGAAGACCGACTCGATGTTGAGCAGCCGGCACGCGAGTTGATTGGCCTCGAGTACCACCCCAGCAGTATCGGTCACGAGGTACGGCTCCGGCGCGCCTTCGAACAGGTCGCGATACCGACTCCGGTCCTGTTCCAACGCGCCGTACACGGCAGACAACTCTTCAGATTGGGTGTGGAGCTCTTCCTCGACGACCCGCAGCTCCTCGTGAGTCACGTCGAGCTCCTCCAGCGCCCTGCGACATCCAATGTTGCTCTGGCTGCTCTTTGGCATTGGCCCGTTTTCGCGGGCTCGTTGCGCGCTCGAGGGAAACGTTCCGGATCTCGACTGACTTCGATACGAGAAGGGGATTCATGGCGTCTCTCTCTACTGGCGGATCGGACGACGCGGCTCTCGATCGCCGCCGGGCGCAACCGCCACGCCACTCACGGAGAGCACGCGCGTTTGCATGCCTGTTTGCACTACGTGACAGAACGCCACGCAAGCCGGCTTGACGGACAAGTTCGCAGCACCGGTTTCAGGCGGGAATTCGTGCGGCGCCCACGGGACCGCCGCGCCCACGAAAAAGTCACTCGGCGAACATGCCAGCACGAGGGCCTGCGCACGACGTTCGCCGAAGCTTCGGACACTGTAGTGTCGGCGTACTGTGCACGGGATGAGCAACGCTGCCGCTACTAGCTGCAGCGACGTTCAAAAAAGAACAGCTCTCTTCTCCTGAGCAACCTCGTGCTGCTCGACGCGAGTGAGCGCGGCGCGCCTGCCTCAAGCGGCGCAGTTGCCAGCTTGATTTCGTCTGTCGAGCAGTATCCGGCGTTCCGTCACGCGGCAGTCACGGGCATGCAGTTTGCTCCGCAGCGCAGTCAAAGGAGACTCCATGCCAACCGCGCAGACGAGCAAATCGACGAACGAGAAAACCAAGACCCGACGTCCAGCCAAGTCGAAAGACGTGGCGAGTGAGACGGGCGAACGCGACGAGAATTACAACCTGATATCGGTGCTCTACCACGCGCTGCAAGGTGCGGAGACCGCTGCGAAGTACCAGCAAGATGCGCTGAAGCAGGGCGACGAGGAGCTCGCGGAATTTTTCGATGAGGCACGGAGCGGCCAAACCGAGCTAGCGAGTGAAGCAAAGCGCTTGCTCGCGAGCCGCATCGAAGCAGGGCCTGACGACGACGAAGACGAAGATGAAGGCGAAGCGGACGACGAGGACGAAGACGACGACGATTGATCGACTTTTACGCACGCGCTGACCGCGGTGTGACTGCAACTCGGTGCTAGGTAGCCCCGAGTGCTCAGGTAGGCTTTCAACCTGAGCACTCGTGGGCGCCTGGCTTGCGCCTCGCATTCTCGGCACGACGCCCGTTCGCTCCTGCGCGCAGCCCATCACTCCGGAATGAACACATCGCAGGGGAAACTGGCCTGCACGCTAGACTGTTTGCCCGTGAAGCTCACGCAGGCAGTGCCCGTGAGTGTGAACGTGTTGTCGTCGACTAAACGCCAGCCGTCGTCACTTCCGCACGTTAGTTGTTCGCCGTTGAGCGTGACTTTGCCGCTGCACTCCTTGCCTGCTTCGACTTTTCCCTTGAGGTCGATCTGACAGCTCGCGGTTCCCACGATGTCCCGGAACGTCGCGATGAGATCCTGTTGAGTCGAAGGCGTGAACGGCGGCGTCTTACTCTCCGTCGCGGCCGCGACCTGCTCGAGATGGGCTTGCAGTGCGGTGTCGTCTCCCGCGAGGCTGATCACGTACATCAACATGCCGTTCATCGTGCCTTTAGTCGTAACGTCGACCACGCGCTGCTCGACCGAGCCACCGCCGAGTCCGCCGAAGCCACCACCGCACATGTCATTCGGCTGGCCGTCCGTTGCGAGCACGACGTAGATGGGATCAGCAGCCGTGTCGAGCATCGCTTGATTGGTGACCGGTAACGTGGTCACGACGTGATCGAGAGCTTTGTCGGTCGGTGTGCCGCTACCGATCGGCTGCATCGGATACTGCGCGAGGAGGGCCGCGTGATTTTGAAGCGCCGGCGCGACCGTGACTAGCTGCACGCAGTCGGCCGCTCCAGCTCCACCTCGAGCTCCACCCGAGTAGATCACCATGCCGAACTTCGCGACCGACTGCAGGCTCTCCACTACACCGCCTGGATCCATCAACGTGGAGCGCAGCGTCTGCCAGCGATCGCTCGTCCCAAAGGCTTGCGTCATGCTGCTGCTGCCGTCGACGACGAGCCAAATCGTCGGCGTGACCGGCCGAGTATCGGCAGTCCCCATCGCGCACTCACCTTCGGGCAACGTGGATCCCGACCCGGCACTCGCCGACGGCGCACCCGCCAGTGCAGGAAAACCGCCGAAGCCGGTCGAGCCCGTTCCTGCGAAGCCAAATCCAGGGTCGGGTACTCCGGGGCCGGCGTTGGTGCCTGCCGCGCCGCTTTTGGCGCCCGCGGCGTTAGCTCCGCGCGAGGCGACACGTTCAGCTACTTCGGAGCCACAGCCGACAGCTACGCTCGTGACTAACGAGAGCGCCGCTGCCCACCACAACCCCTGCGATCGCGTGACGAAAGAGTGTCGCACGAGGAGTATTGGCCGGCGTAGCGGGCTTTTTTGAGATTGCGAATGGCATCCGAGCGTCGGTGCGGGCAGATCTCCGCGCAGTGATCAACTCGGCGCTTCGCCATCGTTCCGAGCGTCAGCCGTCACCAGAACCTCAAAAAGCCCCGGTCACGCGGCCAATAAAGGGTGTGTCTCACGCCCTACTTCGAGGATGCATCGTCGCGGTCTGCCTGACCTATGGAACCGGGGGCCTGTTCGCGTGGGCTCGCAGCGAGGCTGTCGGTTCCATCGCGCAGCTCGACCACTCCAGCGTGGAGGACGAGCCGTCGGCGTATGCACTGTTGTGGAGCTACTTCAGCGCGTTAGTGGTTTCCGATTCGGGCGCCGCGATGCGCGACTAATGTTGCGAGCGGCGTGATCGAAGCCCGCAACACCGGCCCGTCCGATGCCGCTCACGGCTGCAGCGCAAAACAATAGATACCGCCGTAGCCTCCGCCCGATCCCACCGTTGGATTGTTCGTGTTCGGCGGGCCCATTTCGATCAACGTCACACCCGGCGCACAACCAGCTTCGTTCAACGATGACATCCAATTCACACCGTTGATGTCTCGGAACTCGCTGGGATCGAAACCTCCGTTCGGACCTCCACCCGGAAACGGAAACCCCATTCCACCGTCCGGGAACGGAAAGCCCATTCCACCATCCGGAAAGGGAAAGCCAGCCGTTCCGCCGGGGAAAAACGACGCGAAATCACGTGGCCAGGAGTGCCCGACGCGCGGCCGACCATCCGTGCCGACTACGCTGGTCCAGTCGTGACAAGTCGAACCCCAATCGGTTCCGAACAGCTGACCTTGATCGTTGGTGCCGGTCAGGATGTCGTGGTTGTCGACCTGCGTGCCGTCCGGCGCGTGGTTGGGGACGCCGTCCTCGTTCGGCAGGTCGTCGACGATCGCCGGGTCCGCACCGATCGGTCGATCGCTCACCAAGTCAGCCTTGGCGTCGGCGACTAAACGCCCCCGCCGGTCGTACCAAGGGCCGTCGCCGATGCGATCGATCGCGTGCACCGGTTGGCCATCCGAACCTTTTGTCGCGCTCAAGAACGCGCGCCACTTCTTCTTGCCCGCGCCCGCGAGCGAGCCTTCGGCAATCTCGCGGCAGATCTTGTCGGCGCCACTCAACCCATCTGGCTCGCCGTAGCGCAGATCACCGCCGAACCCGCTCTGCGAACCGGACAGCCGCTGCATCGCTGCGTACGAAGTCACGAAGAAGCTGAACTTCTCGGTGCTCGCGGCTTCAGCTACGTCCTTGCTCCCGCCGTCGCGCGACTCGGCATCGTCGGACGCGCAAGCACACAACACTTCGGACAGGACGAACGCACAGGTGGCGACGAGTTTTCTCTTCATGACAATCCTCTGAGCTGAACGTCAGCCCGCCTGACACAACAAGTTGCTGCCACAACTTTGGCTGGCTGGACACTGACTACTATCGGTGCACGACACTACACCGGGCAACTCGACTGGACGCTCGACCGTCTCGAGCACAGTGAGTGTGACTGCATGTGGCTCAGCGTCGGCCTCGCCGCGCGAAACACGCGTGAGCGCGATCGTGGGAAAGCCAGCGACACCGAGCTCGACCAATCGATCGATCATGGTGCTCGCGATCGTGATCGCGCCGTCATCCGCCGTGTCGCACTCAATCTTGCCCTTGGCGCCACCGTGATGGCTGATGTCGACCTTGACTTGGATCCGCGCCAACGCGGGATCACCGGCGGCAGTCCAGCCGAGCTCGAGGTCTCGGCCACTCTCGAGCCTCTGCGTTCCTTCGAACTCGAGCGGGGCAATGCAGCTCGCCTCGAGCGAAAAACCTTCGTAGTCACCGCCGTTCGCGCGCAGCTGCACCGCGTCACCTTCGTGGCACGGCGGATACGGCAGCGCAGCACCGACCGGCATGTATTTTCCCGCGATCGGCTCCATCTTCAGGGCGCGTTCCCCCACACCGCGCAGCTGCACGGTGCCGACGTCGCGCGCTCGCGGATACGGCGTGCACTCGTCTCGCGCCGTGCATACCGCGCTGCCACCGCACGGCATGACGCACAACGGCGCCTCCGGTTCCGAGAGCGAACAGTCTCCGTCCTCCGACGTGACGTGCCACGCGATCGGAGAAGGGTCCGGGCCGTCTTTCACGACGCCAAACACGCTCGTCTGCGCGCTCGCGCCGCTCGACGAGTTACTCGCGGTCAGTCGCACTTGAAAGTCGCCGACGAGCTCACTCAGATCGCGCGTGGGCTCCGCCGCTTGTGGCTGCGAGGGTGGAGTTTCGTCGTCCCCACAGGCCCCCGCGGCCAAAAGCATCCACACGAACGGTACGTTGGCAATCTTTCGCATCGTCTACTCTATGTGACAAGAGCGCGACGATAACGTGTCAGATCTCCATTTGCCTACGATGAACAATGCGTTCGTCGCGGCATGTGAGGCTCGTTGCTCGCAAAATGGTTGCTTAACAAATCTCTTACACAGTTGAGAGAGCTCACTGCGCGATGGCTCCAGCGCGAGCGCGACTAGCAGCCAATAGCTGCAATGAGCCGCGCGCGAAACCGGCTGCGATCCAGCCTTTGCAGCGGCGGAGTTTTGCGAGCATCGCGAAGTTCGGGCTTCGTGGCCTAGAACGGCCCGCGTTGCGGCTCGGTGCAGATTGCTCGTGGCTGGTGCCCGGCCCGTTCTTGCTGGCCGCCCCGCCTCGGATTGCCCCTAGCGTTGAAAAACTTACCTCCTGAATCACCCGCGTTCCGGTGCGCCAGATCGATGGCAAAACGTGTCGTAGGCGAGCCGACTCGCCCACGTTTCGGAAGGAACCTCGTGTTCGTACGCGCTTCTTTTTCTCAGATTTCAATTGGTGTCGTGCTCGCGCTCGAGCTCTGCATGGGCTGCGGCAATGGAGAGCCCGAGCCTCCGATGTCGGGATCGGCTGGCACTGGCAGCGCAGGGCTCGCCGCGACAGCGACGGCTGGTAAGAGCTCGACAGGCATCGCTGGCACGAGCAACGCCGCAGGCGCGAGCGTGCTTCCGCGCCCGAGCGGTTCCGGCGGCGCGGGTATCGTCACGGCGGGCGCTGGTGGTGCAGCCGTGGCCAGTACCGCGGGCACCAGTGGTAACGCGGGTGCGAGCGGTACGGCCGGAAGTGGTGGTTCGGCAGCTGCGAGCAGCAGCTCTGCCGGAGCAAGCGGAGCCGCTGTGAGCGGCAGCTCGGGTGGCAGCGCCGGTGCGAGCAGCACGGCGGGAACCGGCGGCAGCAGCATAGCCGGAACGTCTAGCAGTGCAGGCACCGGTGGCGCCGCCGGCACGGGCGTCGCGGGTGCGGATGGCACGACCGACCCCGGGACGGGTGCGCGCGATCCCAACGGACCATGCAAAGATCTGGAGCTGTTCTGCTTCGATCCGTTCGACATGTTCATCTTCAATCCCGAGTGCTTCACCTGCAACAGCGGCATGGGTTGCGTCGCCTGCGAGTTCTTTCAGGCGATCTGAGACTTTCTCGGTCCAATCACGAACCGAGCGAGCGCACTCACGGATAGGTGTGCGGGGGCGATTTTCCGCCCCAGTACTCGAACAGACGTGGCACGCGCAGCAAGTTCTCTCGAAACGGCTTGAGCTGTGACTCTGCCGGATTCCGCGAGAGCTCACGCTGCAGCGGCGCGAGATAGTGCACGTTCATCAGGTGACCCCAGGTGTCATCTCGACGATAACGGTCGCCCTCGATGCGCGCGCTGCCGATCCCGTGTGGTGGTGCGAGCAATCCGAGACGTGCGACCGCATCGAACTCGTTGCCATAACTCTCGATCCACGGCGCGTGACGCGGTGGCGCGCCGACCACCGCGATCGGCGTCATCGACGTCGAACAGTTTGCAAAGCAATAACACTCGAGCTTCGCGATCAGCTCGGGGCGCAAACACGCGCGTGCCTTGTCTTCGGTCCGCTTGGATTCGACAGGCTGCGTCTCACTCGTGCTCGTGCCCGCGATCTTGCGCGCAGCTTTGCGCTCCGGACTGACCTTCTGTGCGCCGGGACCGCTCGTGACCTGTTCCGGCGGTGTCATCCACTCTTCGAGCGTCTTGAGCATGATCGACGCGACGATCGTGCCCTGCGAGTGGCTGATCAAGATCACGCGTTTCACGCTGTCGTCGCACAAGGCGTCGACGAGCGGCGCCATGTTGCTAGCGGCAGCGTCGGTGATCGATTCGAATCCTTTGCCGACCGCCGACTCCCAGAGGTCTGCGACGAGCCCATTCGTCGCATTGTGCAGAACTGTGAACGGACGCTGAAACATGTGAGACAGCGCGCGTGCATTGAGCTCGGCAACTCTGCGATCCGCGCACACACCGTTGATGAACAGCCAGCGTTGATCGGGCTGGCGCCCCGCGTATTTGCCATCGAACTGGAACGGGCCTGAATTCTCGCGCCAGAGTTTCCCGACGACTGGTAATGAGACGAGCCCGCGAGCCAAAGTGCCGAGTCCGGCCGCACTCGCGTCGACCGCTTCCAAATCGTTCTCGATCCCCTCTGGCAAGTCTTCGTGCGAGCTAGGCAGTCCGAGGATCGAGCGAGGCCACTGCAGCCACGGCAACGCGAGTGCGAGTGCCACGTTGAAGCTCAGGTTTACGGTCCGTGAAAGGAAGTGATCCGGCATTACCGCTGTTTCCTAGGCGTTCGTACGACTGCGCAGACTGAATACCCGCCACGGGCGCAGATTTCCAGGCGTCGTCTTCTCGCTCCAATCGCCTTGCGTGTACGTCTGGATCGCAGCCGGCCAGAATGCGAGCCCGCGCGGATTTCCGGTCGACACCCGCACCATCCAGTTTCCCGGCAACACATCCCACAGCAGATGTGCGGCTTGCTGGCCGACCCCGAGTCGGCGATGTCGACGCAACACGAAGAACTCGGCGACGTCGAGAACGGTCGGGTCGTCGCTCGCGGGTGATCCGATGCACGCGAGTGCAAACCCTGCGATCGCTGGCCCGTTGCGAATCACGTATGCGAAGCGGCGTTCGGGTTGCGCCCAATAGTCTGCGAGGCGGTCGTAGCCGAAGCGTCCGTTGGCGCCGACCTCGATCGCGAAGGCTTCGCTCAGGTCATGAATGTACAGCTCGAGCAGGTTCGCGAGCAGGGACGAATCCGACTCGGTGGCGCGTTGCAGCGTAATCGTTTCCGGCAGACTCATTCGGACATCATTGCGCCTCCTTCGTCGACTGTCTGCGTCGAACGGTCATTTTGCCGGGTATTTGCCCCGATCTCGGAGGCTTGCGGCGCTACGGGATAGATTGGTGAAGCTCGACTGGATCACAGCGCCAGTCGAGAACGTGGTCTAGAATCGCGGGGAACGAGAGGGGGGCGTCGAACATGTCTCGACTACTGCTGAATGGGTTGCGCGTTCGTGCACGGGTGGGCTGCAAGGACACCGAGCGTGCGCACTCGCAGATGCTGAAGGTCGATCTCTGCATCGACTACGACATGCGCGAGGCCATCGCCGGCGACGATGTCGCACGCGCGGTGGACTACAAAAATATCGCGACATGCATTCGAGAGCGTCTCGGATCACAGGAGTGGAAGTTGTTGGAGACGCTGACGCACGACGTGGCGACGAGCGTTCGGCACATGAGCAGCAAGATCATGCGCGTGGAAGCGTCGGTGACGAAGGACGTGATCCCGGACGTCGCGTCAGTCGCCGTGGTCATAGTAGTCGAGTAGTCGAGCCGGGGGAGCGCGGCCTGGGCTAGGGCCTAGGACATCGCCGACCACACGACGCGCGTGCGGGTGCCGAAGTCTGGCTCGTACAACCAGAACTGCATGACTCAAGCGGTGGGGTCGGTGCAGCCAGCGCTGCCGGCGCGCTCGCCACGAGCGTGCGCGAGCTGGGTTTCGGAGATGCGGAGATCGGGAATATAGCCGTAGTCGATCGCCTCGACTGGTGCGTCTGAATCCTCGCTCGCACCCGTCAACCTCAGTACTGACAAGTCGCGACTGAGCGTCGCCAGGAATTAATGTTCAGCGAAGGGCGCAGCCATGCCGATTAGCTGCAACGGGACTTGTCCCGGCACCATCGGCACTGTGATGCCGGGACTTGCGAAACCTTCGTGGCCGATTCCGCGCGCTTCCACGAGTGATGTCGCGTCGCGCGCGACGAAGTGGTGCCACGAACCGTCCGAGGAGAGCTCGATGGGAGTTCTCGTCATGCAGCGCGACTCCGACCCGAGCCGGTCCACAGCTCTCACGATCGGTATGCCGGGCGGCGAAACTCTAGAATGGACGCTCGAACTCGAACGCATTGGCGATTGATCACTCCGCAACGGTGTCGCCAGCGGGTTAGCGAACCACGTGTCGACCGTCCCCAGTTTTGGAGTGTCGGCGTGAACCTGATCGAGTACGGAGCGGCGCCGCCATCCGCGGCCGCCGCTCCGAGCTGCACTGGATCACGATTCGTGTTTGTTGCGCCGCCTGCCTTGACTATGAGGACACAACCTCGCAATGAATAACGACGGGGTTGGGGTTGTCGTCGGCTGCGATACGACGGATGCAATTGGCCTCCTTCATAGGTCTGCTGGAAGCGCCGCCCTCCCGGTGGGCGGCATGTTTGGCAGTCGTCGCGATCCTTGTCGGCGGCTGTGGCAGGCACCGCGATATGGGCGAGCAGTCCGATGCGAGCGCAGCGGCGGGCCGGCGCAGCCGACCGAACACTGCAGGTCGAGGTGGAGCCGGCGGTGCGGCTGGCAGCCGGCCTAACGCTGGCGCGGGTGCCGGTGGTACCGGCTCGATGCAAACTGGTAGAGCCGGCGGACCCGTGGGCGAAGACGACCCGGTCGATGCCTGCGCCGATCTCGCTAACGCATGCGACGAGTCCGGTACGACGTGCATGGGCAATACACTCGTGACATGCGCCGAAGATGAGCGTGGTTGTCTGGTTGTGACCCGCCGTGACTGCGCGGGCGCGAGCGGGAAAAACGCCTGCGGCGGTTCTCCTGCGGACTGCACGCTCGACCCGTGCCGCGACGCCTCAGGCAAACCGAAGGCCGACGTGTGCGCGAGCCCGAAAGACTCATGTGCTGGCGACTACTGGATTCATTGCGTTGCGGACGGCGAAGGTTGTTCGATCGCAACCCGAACTGATTGCACTCTCGAGTCCGGCAAGAACACCTGCAACGCCAAAGCCGCGGTGCCGGCGTGTGACTTCGATCCGTGTAAAGGCGTGACGAACTGTTTGAGTGCGGGCAAGACTTGCGATGGTGTCCACTTGGTCGAGTGCGCTCCGAATCCGGATGGTTGCTTGGTGAAAACCACAACGGATTGCACGCAGGGCCAAACCGTCGCTCAGACCTGCGACGCCAGCAGCGGCACGCCGATGTGTTCCACCTGCCGCGACGCGGAAGCGTGCGTGGGCAAGGTCGAAGGCGATAGCTCATGCGACGGCAACGTGTTCCAGCGTTGTAACGACAGCGACGGCGACACCTGCTTGAACGCGACGCGCAAAGACTGCGGAGCCAATTTCACATGCGACCCCGATCCGACTAAAGGCTGCGTCTTTAGCCGTGGTGACACGTGCAGTAGCGACATCGCAGCTACGCTCCGCGAGCCCATGTCGTACGGCCCGTTCGATACGGCCGGCGCGGGCAACGAATACTCGGGATACACGTGCCCGGGTCTGTTTTTTGGGCTGCAGGCGACCTCGCCGGATTTGCTGTTTGCAGTCGACGTCGAGCCCAAGACTGTCGTCACCATTTCACTCACCGCACCGAGCGGATTTACCGGCAACGGTGCATCACTCTTGGTGTTGACGCGGTGTGGTGACGATTCCGCAAACGCTTCGAGTACGGCTGAGGCGAGCTGCCGAGTCGCGTCCAGCGGCCCGGCCACGTATACGAATGAAACTGACTCCGCCACGCGAGTCTACGTCGTCGTCGATGCCAATCGGGCGAACAACGCGGACAACGTGGGTACGTTCGGGCTCACGCTCGACTCGCGGCCACTGTTCTGCGGCGATGGGAGGCGCGACGGAAGCGAGGCTTGCGACGACGGCAACGTCGTCTCGGGCGACGGATGCACGCCGACGTGCACCGGCGAAATGGGCTTCAGTTGCACGTCGAGCAATCCCTCCATTTGCACTAAACGGCCGACTGACGGCGTTTGCGCGAACGTGTTGTGTCCGCAGCTTCCCGACGACGTGCCGGCGAACACGCAAACCTGCTGCACGAGCGACCAGCGCTGCGGTGTCGCGTACGGAGTCTTCTACGGCGCCGGCTGTTTTACGCGCGATCAACCCGGCAGAGACGATGAGACCTGTCCGGACGAACAGAGCATCTTCCCGCCTTTGATCCCGACGCTCAACGGTTGCTGCCGACCTGACAATACGTGCGGGCTGACGGCTTTGAGTGGTGCGGGCTGTGTCGAACGCACGCAAGCGTGGGCGAACATGGTCGACGGAGTCGGGAGTTTCTTGTACGGCGGTCCGTTCGCGCGCATCGCTTGTAGCGGCGAGTAAGCGATCTAGTCACTTCTCGCGCGACGTTTGCAGCCGAACGTCGCTTTCGAACACGAAGCGACTCCGGTGCCGAGTGTGTTCGGCCTTTCATCGATTTGTTCGAAAGGCGCAGGGCGTTCAGGTGGGAGGCCCTGATGAAGACATCGCCTACGCTGCAGCCAACATGGACTACGACTTGTTGAAGGATGGTGTTCCCGGGATGGTCGTAAACCGGTCGATGGGCGATCACGTCACCGTATCCACTGACGAGATGATCCTTCCGCAGCACGCCGAGATCGCGCTCAACTGGATGGATCTCGCAATCTACGGCACGCGCGAGGCTGCGGAGACGTTGAAGTCGCCGACCTTGTGCACCGGTTGCCAAGCCGGTGTCTGGACACTGAAGTCCAAGAACCTCGACACGCTGGTGAAGCAGCGAACGGAGTGTACGCCCACAGGTCGTCTACGAGGCAGCCTGGTGCCTCGTAGGCGATCAGGTGGATCACGCACTCGCGCGGTCATCGAGCGTGATGCGCATCTCGAGCCCGAGCCCGTGTACGAAGTCCTCGTCGTGACTGGCCACGACGAGCCCTCCCTTCCAGTGCGAAAGCAGCTCCTTCAGCGTGTCGTAGCCGATGAAGTCCAGGTGGTTCGTGGGCTCGTCGAGAATGAGGAGCTCTGGTGCGGATGGCCGGTGCAACAAGCAGATCAGCGCGGCCCGCAAGCGTTCGCCCGGGCTGAGCGAGGCGAGGGGCCGTTCGGCGAGCGCAAACGGAAATCGGTGGGAGTGGATGCAGCTAGCAGCTGCGTCGGCGGTGTGGTGGCAAGCGTAGACCAAATGCTGGAGGAGGCTCTCGTCCTTCCGCCAGTTGGCTGCGTTTTGAGCGATGTAGCCGATGCGGTGAGGCTCGATACTGGCGTGGCCGCGATCGGGCGGGCGCGTTCCAGCGAGGAGCTCGAGCAACAGACTCTTGCCCGAGCCGTTCGGGCCGCGCACGGCGATCCGCTGTCTCGGTGATGCTCGCGAACCGTCGCGAGCATTTGTTCTTTCAGCGCTGTGACACCGGCGGGGTCGCGGCTGCTCAGCACCACGTAAGGGTGCCCGCCGCTCCATGCCGCGAGCAGTGTATGGTCGAGGGCTTCCGTCACGCGGTCGACCTTGTTGAATACGACGATGCGCGGGATGTGTCCCGAGCTCAGCTGGTCGAGGATGGTGCCGGTGGTCTCCAGGTGTTTTGCCGCCTCCGGATTGGACACATCCACGGTGACGAGCAATAGCGATGCCTCGGAGACCTCGGCGAGCGTAGATTCGAAGCTAGCGAACAGTCGTTCTGGCAGGTGCCGAATGAAGCCGACCGTATCGCTCAGGAGAACATCGCCGCCGTGCCGTGTGACCGAGCGCGACGTGGTATCCAATGTTTCGAACGGCCGGTCGCGCGTCGACAGTGCGGTCGAGGTCAGCGCGTTCATCAGCGAGGTCTTGCCGGCGTTGGTGTAGCCGACTAACACGACGCGCGCGCATCCCGCGCGTTGCTTCCGCTGCGCGGAATCTGACTGTTTGAGCCGTTCGAGCCCGTTGCGCAAATCCGCCAACCGGCCGTCGAGGCGTCGCGCGAGCAACTCTGAAGCAGTCTCGCCGGGCCCGCGTGCTTTCGTCATGCCGCCGGCCTGTTGATCCATGTTCAGACCGAGTCCACGAATGCGAGGCCGGAGGTACTCGAGGTGCGCGATTTCGACTTGCATGCGTGCACGCCGAGTCGTCGCGTGTTTCTCGAATACGTTCAGTATGACCGCTTCGCGATCGCAGATCGGTAAGCCCGATGCGTCTTCGAGATTGCGCATTTGAGATGGGCTCAGATCAGCGTCGAGCACCAGCATGTCTGCGCCGCACTCTCGTGCGCGGGCGCTGACCCGCTCTGCCACCCCACTGCGAATGAATGTTCGCGCGTCGGGTTTAGTCAGCAGGTGGCTTTCGGCACCTACGAGGCGGTCGCCTTGAGCGGCGACTAAACCCATGATCTCGTCGAGCTGCGCTTCCGCGCCATCCGCGTCTCGGCGCCGATAGATGGACAACACGTAACACGCGTTGCCGCCTACAGCTGCTTTCGGCGCGGATTTGCGATCAGTCCAATGCGAGATCAGTTGGTCGAGACGGCCGTCGTCGGCCAACGGTACTTCGGCGTGTTCTACGATCGGTTTCGAGTGGAATTTCACGGATCTACCCCAATGTGTACGGGTTGGGCTCCCCTGGACGCGCGGCGCGCTATGCCAGCGCGGGCAGTCCGGAGGTATTCGTTCGTTTAGTCGGCGCACGACACCGTGTCCCAGGTGGGCCCGAGGGCTACACCGGACGACGCGCGCGTTCAGCTCATCGCAGCAGATGCTTGCGAGAACGACGGACTATACGAAGTAGTAAATCCACATGACGGTCGCAAGGTAGCGCAGCCGTTTGGACATGCAAGTGAGATTTGTGAGCGAAGCTGTCCTTCATCGCCGTCACCCCAACACCACGCGATAGCGGCCCTGGCGGCTCGACGAGCTCAGCGTTTTCGACAGTCGAACTCACAAAAAATCAGTCGCGTCGACGGGTCGCAGCCGTCAGCAGCAGAACCGAACACCACGCTGCTGAGAGTGCCATGGTCGCTTCCGGACGCTCAATCAAGCGGAAGCGACGCGAAGTCATTCTCTGGGGAGGCTTCCGGAGTCAGAGTCCAGCCTCGGCCCCAACCAGAGTCCTACATGACGTACGAAAACAGCATCATCGTCGAAGCTTGGAACACGGTCCTCTTCGATAAATTCGTTCGCTTCCGCTCAATCCTCACCGACGGACTTCGTGGCCACAGCGACGCGTGTTTCGAGCGAGACCCGATTCGCGCAGGAATACGTGTACTCGACGTCGGATGCGGCTTTGGCGATACGACGTGTGAGCTCGCACGCGCGGTCGGTGACCACGGTCACACGACTGGCGTCGACTGCGCGGAAAACTTCATCCGCGAAGCGCGGCTCGGGGCGAGCTCGCGCAGCCTGAAGAATGCATCGTTCCTCGTCGCGGACGTTCAACGGGAAGCCCTCGGCGGGCCGTACGACATCGCGTTCTCACGCTTCGGAACGATGTTCTTCGCGCTCCCGGGTGCCGCGCTTCGGAACGTGCGGCGGTCGCTCGTGCCGGGCGGGAAGATCAAGCTGATCGTATGGCGCCGACGCGAGGACAACCCGTGGCTGTTCGCAGCTGAACGCTGCGTCCGCGAGCTCGTACCTGTCGTGTCGCACGACGAGACCGATCAAGTTCATTGTGGACCGGGACCATTTTCGATGGCTGGCCCCGACCTCGTCAGCGATCTGCTGAGTAGCGCTGGCTACACGCAAATTTCGTTCGAACGCTGCGATCTCGACATCTGTATCGGACGCGATCTCGACGAGGCGGTCGAGTTCGCGATGGCGCTCGGCCCCGCTGGCGAAATCGTCCGGCTCGCAGGCGACGAAGGTGTAAGGCGCACGCCAACTGTCATGGCCGCGCTGCGCGAGACATTGACTCAGTTCGCCCGGAAGGACGGCGTCTGGGCGCCTTCGAGTACGTGGTTCGTGTCGGCAACCAATCCGGCCTTCCCAGACCGGACTTAACGCTGTCGGTTGGCTGCGTCCAACCATACCTCCAAGCCCTGCGCGTTGAGCTCGATGTCGCCCGCGAGGAGCTGAAGTTGCCGGTCAGTCGATACAGTCGTGTGCAAACGTCGTTGCTCCGACAGATACAGCGAAGTCAGAGCCTCTTTGAGTCTTGCGTGCCGCTCCGGATCGAACGCGTGCGTGCGCGCTGCTTCGGCCATCGCATCGACTTGACGCAAGAGGACGACCGACAGCGCGTCGGGATCGGTAATCGGACCGTAGTGAGTGAGGTACATCGCCTTCGGTCGACGTTCGAGCAAGCGAGAGACAGAAGTGTGTAAGGTCTCGGGATCGAATTGTGTCGGAGTCGTCGTAGGCAGGATGTACGGGCCGTTCGGTGTCGCAAGCTCGGGATAGGCGATGCCGAACGTGTCTCCTGTAAACCAGCCCTGGCTGCGCTCGTCCCAGATGCAGTGGTGATGTTTGGCGTGACCCGGCGTGTGGATGATGTGGAGCGGTCGTCCAGCGAGCTCGATCGTCATCGCGTCGCTCGTCGTGACGATTCGATCCGCCGGCACTGGGATCAGCTCGCCGTAGTCGCGTGTGGCCACTTCCGCTCCGTAGACAGCGCGAACGCCTTCGCTCAGCTGAGTCGGATCGATCATGTGTCGCGCGCCGCGCGGGTGAATCACGAGACGCGCAGCGGGCAGCTCGCGCATGAGCGCGCCGACACCACCCGCGTGGTCGAGGTGCACGTGCGTCGCGATCACCCACTCGACCGAGTCTCGGGCAAGTCCATGTTGCTCGAGCGCAGCGAGCAAACGTGGCACCGCGTGATTGGGACCGGTGTCGACGAACGCAGCGCTCCCGTTTTCGACGACCAAGTAGCTCGCGGCGAAGTGCGGTCGACCGAAGTCGGTGTCGATCACGCTGATGCCGTGCTCGAGACGCTGGTAGAGACTTCCCATCCCCACAGGATAGGCGATCCATCCAGCCGTGCAGGCGTCGTCTCGAGGGGTACACACGCACAAGAAGAAGTCCGGCGTGTAAATCGCCCGTGTGCTAAAGCTACCGCGTGCGGATGTCACACGGTTCATGAAGATCGCGTTACTCGGGCCGGTGGCCTGGCGCACGCCACCACTTCACTACGGACCCTGGGAACAGATTGCGAGCTCGATCGCGGAAGGGCTCGTCGAACGCGGTGTCGACGTCACGTTGTTCGCGACGCTGGATTCGCAGACGCGCGCAAAGTTGGATGGCGTTTGCGCGACCGGCTACGAAGGCCAGAAAGGCGTCGACGGCAGAATCAGTGAGGCGCTTCATGTGTCACACGCACTCGCGCGCTCGGGCGAGTTCGATCTGATTCACAATCACTTGGACTGGTTGCCGCTTGCGTTCGCGCAACACGCTCGAGCGCCGATGCTGACCACGATCCATGGCTTCTCAGGCCGCGGCATCCTGCCGGCGTACGTGAACGCGCGTTCGTCGGCGTTCGTCTCGATCTCGGACTCCGATCGCGCTCCCGACCTGGAGTACATCGCGACCGTGTACCACGGCATCGACCTCGCCGCGTTGCCGCTATCGGCTGCAGGCGGCGACGCGCTCGTCGTGTTCGGTCGAATCCATCCGGACAAAGGTACGGCCGAAGCGATCGAGATCGCACGCCTCGCCGGTCGCCGGCTCATAATCTGCGGGATCGTGCAGGACGCGCGCTACTTTCACGAACGGATCAAACCGCACATCGACGGTGATCGAGTGCGCTATCTCGGATCCGTCGGGCCGACACTTCGTGCAGAGGTCTTGGGTTCAGCAGTGGCGCTCCTGCACCCGATTGCATTCGACGAGCCCTTTGGACTGTCGGTAGTCGAATCCATGGCGTGCGGCACGCCCGTGATCACGTATCCTCGTGGGTCGATGCCGGAGATCGTCGACGAAGGGGTGACCGGCTTTCTCGTGGACGGTGTAGCGTCGGCGGCGCGCATCGTCGACGCAGCTGCCGCGCTCGATCGCGGTGCGATCCGGCGCGTGGCCGAGCGCCGTTTTGGCGTCGACCGCATGGTCGATGACTACTGCGCGATCTATCGGCGCCTCCTCGGCCACGCGAGCGCCGTATGACGCGCCCACCGGTCCCGCGCTTCGAGCTGGGCTGCAACTACTGGCCGCGCCGCAGCGCGATGTACATGTGGCGCGAGCTCGATCTGGGTGAAGTGCGCGCCGAGTTCGCACACATGCGCGACCTCGGCTTTCACGTGGTTCGATTCTTTCTGCTCACCGAAGACTTCTTGCCAGAACCCACGCGCGTGGCGAGCGGAATGCTCGCAAAGCTGGTCGAAGTCGCGCGCATCGCCCGCGAGGAACGACTTGCGACGATCCCGACCCTGATCACGATCAACATGAGCGGTAAGATGTGGTGGCCGGCGTGGATGCGCGAGCCTCGCGCGAGTCTGTTCGCGGATCCGACGTTGTTGCGAGCGCAAGCGCTGCTCGTCGAGACTTGCGCGCGTGCGCTCGCGGGTGACGACTCGATCCGCGCATTCGATCTGAGCAATGAGATCGATGACGCGCAGCCCGTGCCGAACCGGGATGCCGGCTGGTTGTGGACCTCACTTCTCGCCGGAGCGGTGCAGCGCGGTGCCCCAGGCGTACCGATTCAAGTCGGCACGCATCTGCCGTCGTTGCGAAGCACCGCCCACCTGCGCATCGATGATGTCGCGCGCGTCGCCGATGAAGACTGCATGCACGCGTATCCGCTGTATTGCGATGCAGCCAAGGGCTTTCTCGATCCCGAGCTCGCACCGTTTGCGTGTGCACTGACTACGGCGTTGTGCGGTTCGGGCCGGCCTACGCTCATGCATGAATTTGGGATCTGCACTGCGCCGCGGGGAGGTCCCGGTGTCTCGATCACGGACGACTTCCTCGGCCGAGCGCTCCCGCAGTATCTGGCCTCGGAAGAGGAGGGGGCGCTGTACTACTCCCAGGTGCTCGAGCGATTGGCTGCGACGGGTGCGGCCGGCGCGTATGCGTGGTGTTACGCCGACTATGATCCGCAACTGTTCGATCGACCGCCGTTTGATCGTGCGATTCGAGAGCGGTCGTTCGGTTTGATCCGCGCGGATGGCAGCGAGAAACCTGGCGCGGTTGTCTTTCGGCGTTTCGCTTCTGAGCTCGCACAGGGGACGGTGAAGCTCGGTGAAGTGCCCCAAACGCTCGACGTAACGCCGGATGTTTACTACTCGGCACCCCACGAGCATTTCAAGCGCTTGTACGAACGCTGGCTCGAGCTGCGGGTCGAGTGAACCGCAGCCCGTCACGTTGAAGCTGTCAGGGCGCCGGCGGCGCGATGAGGTCGCACTTGTGATCGGCCGTGAAGTTGGTCGTCACCGCGATGCCCCCGCTTGCCGGTGCGAGGCTGAGAATGCCGTTCGCAGCCGTCGTGTAAGTGGGCCACGCCGGCGAGCCCGCATTGTTGGGATCGCCAGTTTTCGCAAAGGCCGTCCAATACTTGATCATGCTGTCCGACAGCGCTTTCGACTCGGCGGAGAGCGTCGACTTCGGCAGCGTGAAGAGATACTGAATCTCACTTGCATGCGCCGCGCCGTATTCGATGTCCGGTACCGGAGGTAGGAAGATTTGCGGAGCCTTCGGGTCGTTGAACTCGTACGAGTAGACCTTCGTCGTTGCCGAAAGCGATTGAACCGTACGCAGCATCGGACACGCAAAGACCGCGTCTGTACCCGCGGACCCGAACGCCAATCCGGGATTGTTGGCGTACGCGGCGGGCGCGTACAAACCCGCGAGAGCTTTGCCCGCATCGGCGCCGAAGGTCGTCGTCATCGCGGCTTCGTACTTGTCAGCCGTCAGCGGCCCTGCCGGAGCGTCCGGCGGACTGAGCTCGTTGAGGGCCACGAACAACCGATATTCATCGTGGTTCGAGCCTTCGATCACCGGCACCTTCACGTACGTACCGGCCGTGTAGGCAGCGCCGACTCCGGTCGTCATGAGCTTTCCATCGATGGACGGAATCCAGCCGGACGCGAGCGCCGGGAGGCCGGTTTGACCTTTGAGCAGCGCGTCTACGCCGAGTGCGCGCATCGCCTCCAGAGAGCACGGCGCCGCGCATCCGGCTCCGGTCAACACCGACGCGCCGACCGCTTCGGATTGCGCAAGTGACATCTGGCGACCGGCACCGTTTGCATAGGCGCCGCTCTGAACGATCGCTTTGTGAAACAGTCCGGCTGCGCCCGTGATCACGAGCTGCGAATGCACGCTGAAACCGCCGGCCGACTCGCCGAAGATCGTAACGTTGTTCTTGTCGCCGCCGAAGGCTGCAATGTTGTCCTGGACCCAATGCAATGCGAACTGCTGATCCATCAGGCCGTAGTTGCCCGATGCACCACCGCCCTCTGCTGTAAGTGCGGGGTGCGCCAGAAATCCGAGCGCACCAAGACGATAGTTGATGGTGACGACGACGACACCTTGCGCGACTAACAACGTCGGATCGTATTCATCACTTTGACCGTACGCGAACGCGCCGCCGTGAATCCAGAACATCACGGGGTGCGGTCCGGCCGTGGTGGGCGTGTAGACGTTGAGGTACAGGCAGTCTTCCGCGATGTTCGTTCCAGAGCCGAATGGCGACGCAATCTGCGGGCAATGCGTGCCTGGCATGATTGCGGGGCGTGTGCCGGTGAACATCGCGGCCGGAGTCGGTGGCTTCCAACGCAGCGGTCCGACCGGCGGCGCAGCGTAAGGGATGCCTTTGAACGAGCGCATCGTCGCCGTAACGCCGCCTTGCACGGAACCGACAGTCGTCGTGACCAGGGACGGATCCGTGGTCAGGGACATGTCGGTGCCCTCGTCGCCGCACGAGAGCAGCGGAGCGAGATGGAGCGAGACCAGAAGCAAGATTCCAAACTTCGGTTGAGTCACGGTTTTGTCCAGCCTTCCACGAATGGAAATCGGCGGAGTTGCGCGCTGCAGACTAACGCCGATGTGTGGCGTGTCATGCACCTCATACCGCTGGCAAGCCGAACCGCGCCTCCGCCCACCGCGCACGTTCGCGCGGTTGAGGCGCCGACCCGAGATGGTCATCGGACGGCATATTTGGCTCATCCTGTGCGAGCAGGCTCGAGCTCTCGACCGCGTTCGCCAACGCGCCGACAACTACTTGCAATGTGCAACCGCGGAAGGCCGCACCCGTGGGCTTGGTTTGGCTTTGCAGCAATTCAGGAAAGCTTCCCAGCCGCCTCAAGAATCCAGCGGTTTCGGCCGTTCGATCGCTCGCTCGCATCGGGCGTTCGGGGGCGAACATGGATTTCTGCACGTTGCTCTACAGGTCTGGTCAAGGCTGGAGCGTGCCGCTTCCCGCTCACTTGGATTCGGAGCAAACGCTCTTACTCGCGTTCGGCAATAGCAGGGTCAGTGACGACCCGAAGCCGATTCACGAGTTACTTCGTGCGTTTCCTCGAGCAGTTTTCATGGGTTGCTCGACTGCAGGGCAAATCTCGGGGGTGCAGATCTTCGACGATGAGCTCAGCGTTGCAGTGCTGCGCTTCCGCCACTCTACGTTGCGAGCTGCTTCCTCGGCGCTACTCAACGCAGGTCATTCGCGCGAGGCAGGCCAGGCCCTGGCCCGACAGTTGATCGCATCCGGAGCTCCGCGAGCGATTCTCGTCTTTTCGACCGGCGTGGGGGTGAACGGCAGTGAGCTCGTCGCCGGCATCAACGCGATCACGAAAGGAGACGTGATTGTCACGGGTGGGCTCGCCGGCGATGGGGACCGATTCCAGCATACTTGGGTCATCGATGAGGGCGAGCCGCGAGAGGCACGCGTCACGGCCGTGGGGCTCTACGGCGACAAGCTCGAGATCGCGTTTGGAAGTGGTGGCGGTTGGGACATCTTCGGTCCCGAACGACGCATCACGCGCTCTACCGCGAACGTGCTGCACGAACTCGACGGCAAACCCGCGCTCGCGTTGTACAAGAGTTACCTCGGAGATCGCGCGGCCGGTTTGCCGGCGACTGCCTTGCTGTTCCCACTCGCGCTGCGCGAGAACACGCTCGACGAACGGCGGCTCGTGCGCACCGTGCTCGCGGTCGACGAGAGTGATCAATCGATGGTGTTCGCCGGCGATGTGCCAGAGGGAAGCCTCGTCCAGTTGATGCGAGCGAACTTCGAGCGCCTCATCGAAGGTGCAGGGGCCGCAGCACTGCAGACACGAGCCCCGCGGCACGCTGCTGGGCCCGTGTTCGCGCTTGCGGTGAGCTGTGTCGGCCGTCGACTCGTTCTGCGCGAACGTGCCGAGGAGGAGGTGGAAATGGTGTCGCGTGCACTGCCGGAAGGCAGTGCGCTGATCGGTTTCTACTCGTACGGAGAGTTTGCGCCGCGCGGCGTGGGAACTTGCGATCTCCACAATCAGACGATGACGATCACCACGATCACGGAACGCTGATGTCGCTGCATTCGGTCCTCAAACGCCAGTTGGCCCGATTGCAGATCGAAGAGGCGACGCCCCCAAGTCCAGAATGTTGGCGCGAGCTGCTGCAGCGGATCAGTCGCACGTATTCCGATGGCGACCAGGATCGCTACACACTCGAACGTTCGATCGAAGTCTCGGGTACGGAGATGCGCGAGCTCTACGCCGACGTCTCGAACAAACACGAGACCTTGCTCGCGAGCCGTGAACGTACGCGAGCAATCTTCGAGCACAGTGTCGTCGGCCAAGCGCTCATCGATGACGCGGGCCGATGTATCGAAGTGAACGCCGCGTTGTGCAAGCTGCTCCAATTCGAGTCGGACCAGTTGATCGGTCGCGCGCTCGTGGAGTTCGTCACCGAGGCAGACCGAGAGCGGTTTGGCACCGTTCTCCAACAGCTGATGAGCGGTGTCGTTCATGATCTGGGTGCCGAACAGCAGTGGCAGTCCCGCGACGGTGAGGCGCGCTGGGTGAACGTCACGCTTTCGTTGATGAAGCCGACCGGATCCCAGCCCCGCTTCACAGCGGTATTCGTCCAGGACGTACACGAGCAGAAGCGCTTGGAGATCGAGCTTCGCCACGCTCAGAAGCTCGAATCGGTGGGCCGTCTTGCGGCGGGGATCGCACACGAGATCAACACGCCGGTACAGTTCGTCGGCGACAACCTGCCATTCCTCGCGGAAGCAACTGCAGCTGTCACTCAGTTACGCATTCGCTACTCGGAGTTGCTCGAGCGAGCGATCACTGCCGGCGTGGTCCAGCGCCCGGAGATCGAGGCGGCTGAGCGCGACACCGACATCCACTACTACGACGAGGAATTTCCGCGCGCTCTCGCGCAGACGCGCGACGGTGTGGACCGCGTTCGAACCCTCGTGCGATCACTGATGGAGTTTGCGCATCCGGGCTCCGGCGAAGCGGCGCAGGCCGATCTCAACCACGCGCTCGAGAGTACGATCACGGTCGCGCGCGGCGAGCTCAAGCACGTCGCGGACGTTCGGACCGAACTCGGCGAGATTCCGAAGATCCTCTGTTTCATCGGCGATTTGAACCAAGCGTTTTTGAACATCTTGGTCAACGCCGCACATGCGATTGGCGATGTCGTCGCCAAGACCGGCGGCCGCGGAACGATCCTCGTACGAACGGAGCTCCAGGGCGACTTCGTGGCGGTCAGTATCAGTGATACCGGCGGTGGCATTCCCAAGGCGTTTCGATCACGCATCTTCGAACCGTTCTTCACGACGAAGGGTGTCGGTCGCGGAACAGGCCAGGGTCTCGCGCTCGCACGTTTAGTCGTAGTCGACAGACACTATGGACAGCTTTCGTTCGAGACTCGGGAAGGCGAAGGCACGACGTTCCGGATTCTCCTGCCAGTGCACCCGCCCGCCGAGCCGCTTCCGATCGTGGCTTCATCGCGCGCCCCAGCGCGACAGGAATCAAGTCGCTCGGATGCCGATGCCATCGGCAAATGAGACGGTGCGGCGGAGTTTTCGAACTGCCTGATTTTACGCCGTTGCCAAACCTCGGTCCGTGCCGGCTGAAGCTTCGACCACCGATCTCGGAGTCAGAGTGGTGATGCGGACAGGTTGGTAAGTGCGCGCGCGAGGTTCTTGAACAGGCGTTTTAGGTTCGTCATCGTGTCAGCTTCCGTGTCTCCCCAAGCCCAAAACGAGATCATCAGCTGACAACCGAGTTGGTTGTCGCCGTGGTCCGCGAGCGCTAGGTATCGGGTGGGCACGAGCGTCGTACCGATGACCCCCCACTCGAAACTCCGATCGAGTGGGGCGAGCTCGAGGTGCAGCTGATTTTTGAGTTGCTCGACGCTGCCGGGACGGGTGTTCCGCTCGATCGCGCGAAACAGCACCATGACGCGACCCGAACATTGAAACGCTTTTGGTATCGCAGCCTGATCGTTCGGCTCGGGACCGGTGAATGCACAGTCGTTCGACTCGAACACCGACCCGCGGCGGTTGAGCGATTCGAGCATGCGATAGAAGTCTTCGATCGCCGCGTAGTGGCCCCAGGGTTGAAAGTCCTCGAGCGAGTTTCGAATGTGCTCGGGAGCCGCGGTCAGATCGTAGTATCGAAAATGCGGATTCCCCGTCGCATCGGTCCACGGATGAGAGCGCGCTTGTTCGAGCGGCGCACCAGCGTATTCGCAGGTTTTCATGAGTCACGGGAGCCTAGCGCGTCGCGCCGAAATCTTCGACCGAACGCGCGCGGAGGCCGAACCTGCAGGCGATCCACGTCGTGCCGCACTTCGAGTGCGCGCCGAACACGATCTTCTTCCCAGTGCGCCGCGCAGAGCTGGCGCTACGGCTCGCGCCGCTTGCGGGCCGCTCGCGCGCGAGCTTTGCGTTTGCCGGTGAGTCGCTCGTATGCGCGCAGGACCGCGCGAAACTGCGCGGCGTCACCGCCCTGATCTGGATGCGACTCGAGCGCGCGATCGTGAAACGCGCGTCGAATCGCAGCGACATTTGCGCCCGGCTCGAGTCCTAGAACAGACCACGCCGAACGCGGCGTCGCTACGGCTGCGGCGCTCGCAGGAGGGCGCGGCTTGGAAGGTGGTGGGGGCGCGGGCTGACCGCGCAACACTGTTTTCCAAGCGCGTGCCCAATACGCATCCACGATCACGAGGTGACGACCCGCAATCCGTTCCGCTTCGGCCAACGCCGCCTGCGCGGTGCGAGCGCCGCCGTTGGCTGCATCCGGCTTTCGAAATGGCGCATGAGTCGGCGCACCGGTCCACCAGGCTGCCCAGAAAAAGCGCCGGCGTTGCGTGGCGGTGATCGAACAAACGGCAGTAGTGAGATCGGTCAAGCGCGCTGCGAAGGTAGAAGAGTGTCGAAGACTTTCCACGCGAGTTTAGCATCGGCGCCGGGCGTAGGTTTGGACACCTCGCGGGTTCTGGATTGCGGCCACGCCGTGCCGCACGACCTGTTATGCTGCGCGCGGAGCCTTCGCATGAAACTGCTACATCGGCCGGATCTCTTCAGTTGGTCAACCTTCGACACCAGTCGGAACATCGACTTTCATGGTCTGGCGTGGGTTCGGCCCGAAGGCAACGTGCTCGTCGATCCGCTGCCGATGAGCGAGCACGACCTCGCACATCTAACTGTGCTCGGAGGCGCCAAGCACATCGTGGTCACCAACTCCGATCACACCCGCGCAGCGCAAGCACTCGCCGAACGCTTCGCGGCCGAGTTGTGCGGTCCAGCGGGTGAACGCGAGAGCTTTCCGTTTCAGTGCGCGCGCTGGCTGTCCGACGGCGAGGAGGTGGTGCCGGGGCTGCGAGTGCGTGAGCTTCGCGGCAGTAAGACGCAGGGAGAGCTCACATTGGTGCTCGAGGAGACCACACTCATCACCGGTGACATGGTGCGCGCCCATCAGGGCGCCCGGCTGAACCTGCTCCCCGATGCCAAGCTGCAGAGTCGTGGCGAGGCGCTCGCCTCGGTCGCACGCTTGATCCGCGAGCATCCACGGATCGATGCCGTGCTGGTCGGAGATGGCTGGCCGATATTTCGGGACGGGCTGGCGCGCTTACGTGAACTGGTGTGAACAGCAATGTGAGACCTACTGGCGCGAGAGTTTGAAGGACTGGCCACCACCCGGCAGTGATCGACCCGAGGAGAAACCAGCAGTCTTAATGCGGTTCAGCGATCGCGCTGCCACTGCCAGCGTGCAGGCTGCCACTTCGCATCGAAGGCTTCCGCCTCCAGTACTGGATCCATGAATCCTCGCGCAGCCGACGTCACGTCCGCGAGCGTGGGCCACTCGAGCTGATCATTGCGCGCCATCGCCTCGTACGCGTGCGACCAGGCCGGCATCGGATCAGGCAGCATCAGAGGTAACTGATGGGTCCTTCGAAAGCCGAATGTCTGCTCCAGGGCTTCACGCAAGCGCTTGGAATCGATGCGTTTCGTGCGTGCAAGTAGCGCAATATCCGGCAGATCTTTCACGCGCGAGTTCGGGCGCGTTCGGGGCATCGTGTACGCGTGAAGTTTTTCTGCGATGTGCGTCTCGACGGGATAGAGAAGGAGCTTTGGCGGCGCGATGCCCGCAAATGCGAGGACGTCTTCGGCGGTGATCACATCTGGCTCGCCGAGCATCGGCTCGCCGAGTACGACGTCGACGCCGAACGGCTGCGCGTAGAGCTTGCCGGCGAGTTTGCATTCTGCACGGAAGCGCAAGCCGTCGTATGGCATCGCCTCGTTCTGGATCGTGGGATGATCGGTGTCGGTCGTCAGCTCGAACGTCAGAAAGTCGGCCAGGTCTCGACGTGCCGCTGCTTGTAGGGTTTCGAGCACCTTGTCGGGTGAAACGGCCAGCCGCAGATCGACGTCCCGCGTAGCGCGCGCACGTTCGAGCCGATGCTCGAGGACGAGTCCCCCTTTCAAGGTCGCCGCGTGCCCGAGTGTGGCGGAGACTCGGGCGAGGAACCGATCGAAGACGAGCAGCTGGCGCTTACGCCCGATCACCGCGCCGCTGACGGCTGCGGTTCGCAATCGCTGTTCGAGTGCTTGTTTGAACGACTCGGGGGATGCGTACGTGCGGAGGTTCAGGTGAGACCTCCGAACGGTTTGAGTGCGCGCGTGACTTCGGCGAGCTCGTCACGCGTCACCAGCCCGCGGTGGAGTGCTTGCTGCGCCGCTTCCCGGAGTGGCTCCGGTGATAGTCCGTCGAGCGCGCAGTCGTTCAGCGTTCGCGCTGCGTTCGTGGTTGGAACTGCACCAAACCAAGTGCGTTCCGCCGGCGTCACGTCTGAGTAGTGGAGCCTGACCTCTGCGGGAACTCTCAGGCGTCGTTGGCGCCAAGCCGCCGGCAGTGTGAAGTCGATGTGAGCGGGCAGTGCGTCGGAGAGTTGATGCAGATTGAGTGCGGTGAGATGTGAACACACGCCCGCGTGCTCCGACCAGAGCCAGACCGCGACCAGCTCTTCGTGATCAGTCGCGGGGAAATGAACGAGTCGATAGACGCCGCGAAGAAGGCGCAGCGCGCGGTTTGTGCGGACGTAGTGAACGAGAAGCTGTGGCGAGTATCCGGCGTCGCGCGCCTGACGGGTCGTGAACAGCCCCTGCTGCCCAGCGGCGGTCTCAAACAGCCGGTCCCAGTCGGGAGAATGGGCAAGATCGAGCACGCACGAAACGTAAATCTCATTTTACTTTTGTGCAAGCCGGGGCGCCGCACCACCGCAGACATCAAAAGAAGCTTTACTTTTGTGTGGGTAGGCGCCGATTTAGTCTGGAATTTGTGAAATATCGTCTGCGCCCGGCAGGCGACGAATGTGGCTACTCAAAAACGCGTGATCCCTGAACTCGTTCACGCTGCAGTGCAGCTCACGGCGGCGCGGTAGACGGCGCGCCGCGAGCTCTGCGGTGACGTGACGCTCAGTGTGCGGCCGCAATGATCTCGACTTCGACGAGCATGTTCGGTTTGACGAGCTCCGGAATGATCGCGAGCATGAACGCAGGTTGCACGCCTTCGAGAAACTCGGAGCGGACCTTCGCGTAGGCAGGGATGTCCGCAGCGTTCGTGAGGTAGGTCGTCACCTTTACGAGGTCACGAACAGTCATGTTCGCTTTAGCGAGAGCGGCGACGATGTGTTGCCACGCAAGTCGCGCTTGCGCGTCGATGCCGTCCGGCACAGCGCCAGTGTCGGAGATTCCAGGCGTGCCAGACGTGTAGAGCCAGCGGAGTCCGGCTGCGACTTCAATCGCGTCGCTGTAACGGCCGATGTGCTTGGAGACGCCGAGATCATGCAGTTTGTGACTCATGCAGCGCAGTATCCACGCAGCATTGCGGCTTGTGAAGGCTGCGCTTGGAGCTAACGCGGCGTCGCGCTCGCCCCGCCTTCGCGTGACACTAACAGACGATACGAGTAGTCCATTTCGTCACGGTCCAGTAGCGCTTGGTTGCGGCGCGCCCATGCGCCGGACTTCAGGTCTGCTGCCAGGCGCTCGATGGCGCACTCGACCAACGCCTCAGGCAGCATCGCAAGCGTCGAGATACTCGCGCGTGTTTGCGGGTTCAGATAGGCCTCGGGCCGGCGCCAACTCGCGGCTTGAAAGCCGTCCGTGCAATCCCAAGGAATCGGCACGACGCGCACCTCGGCGCCGCCGAGGAGATCTACGAGCGTCTCGATGCGTGGTGCACGCGCTAGCTCGAGCTCTTGAATCTCAGGCAGATAGTCGCGGGCGAGCCAGAAGTCGTTCTGACGCAGCGGATCGAACGTAAACAAGACGCGCAGCGGTGCGATACGTCGCAACTCCGCGATGCCCGCTGCGAGATCTTCCCAGTGGTGTACGGTCAGCAGCGCCATCGCTGCGTCGAACGTTCCATCGGCAAACGGCAGCGATTCGGCGCGCGCCCGAACCACCTGTCGCCGGTCGTGCCGTTGCGCGATCATCTCGCGCGAAGGCTCGACTGCGATCACTTCACGGTCGCGCGGCTCGTACGAGCCAGCGCCCGCGCCGACGTTGCAGATCCGTTTTGCATCGCCGAGCGCCGACCAGATGTGTGCGGCGATGCGGGGATCAGGCACGCGCCGGCTCGCGTACCCGCGCCCGATCACGTCGTACGTGGCTGGGTCCGACTTCGGATGCTCGTTCGCCATGGGCCTCCCGGGGAGCTGTGCGTGGCCTCGACTGGATCTGGTCGCAGGATGATGCGGAAATCAACAGTGAATTCCGCCGGCAGCGTTCGCAAAGATGCAGGGAGCGGGAGTCTCCGGCTACAGTGCGATTCGAGCGCGGGCGCGCGGCGCCTACGCTCACCTCAACCGCGAAATCGTATGGGAGTCTGATGAATGACTGAGTCGCAATTTACGGCCCTCCAAACTGCAGCGCGAGAGCACAGCGACGCGAGCATCGAGCACAGCCTGGTGCAGGGGTCGATCGTGACGGTGAAAGACGCGGCAGGGAAAGTACTCGGCCGCTACGCATGGAACGTAACGCCGGTGGCGCGAAACAAGGCAGCGACGAGCCGTGTGCGGCTGAAGAAGCTCAGTGCTGAACCATCGCGGAGCTGAGCAGGTACGCGCCCGGGGTCCGACTACCGGATGCGGAACTCGGCTCTAAGATCAGTTTTGGATGACTCTCGGCTCGCAGTTCGGCCCGTCGCAACTTCGCCTCTTCGAGAGCGGCGAATTGCGGCTGGATGCGGACTTCCGGAGTGTGCGCCGCGTCCCCCTCGACGGTAGCTCTTGGGTTGAACACGTCTCGGGTTGGATCTCACGCAACGAGCAGCTGCTCGACCTGCTGCGTGAGATCCCCGGATGGGAGCAGCGCAAGCGTTGGATGTTCACGAGGTTGGTCGAGGAGCCGCGTTTGACTGCGGAGTACCCGGTTTTGTCGGACGCGCCTGTCCCGTTCCTGCGGGCGATCGGCGAGACACTGTCTGAGCGCTACGGCGTGCCCTATGACAGCGCGTGGTTGAACTTGTACCGTGATCATCGCGACAGCACGGCGTGGCATGCAGATCGGCCATCCTGCAGGCGAGAGCGCTGCATGGTTCCGGTTGTGAGCTTGGGCGAAACGCGCCGCTTCCAGCTTCGCCACCGAGAGGGTGGTCCAACGACGACGTTCATCGCGAACGGTGGCGACCTGATTGTGATGGGAGGTCGCTGTCAAAAGGACTGGGTCCACTGCGTCCCGAAGGAAACACGAGGCGCAGGTATGCGAATCAGTGTGAACTTCGCAAGCTCGGTGCAGGCGACGCCGGGGTAGATGTGACGCTGGGGGTAGTGCGGTGCAGAGACACGCGTTCATTAGGCATACGGGCATTCTGCTTGCGATCCTCGTAGCCTCGCCTGCATGTGCGGTTCCCGCGAGTGTGCCTGCGCCAGTGGCGCCAACCAGCAGCGAGACATTGCTCCAGTCGCCGCGTGTTCCGGAAACGCCTGCGCTTGCGTCGCCGCCCGCGATTCAAGTGTCGCCTCCGCTCTCGGACGCCCTGATCGTCGGCAGTGCTCGCGGGCTCGAAGCTTGGGCGCGTGATGGCAGCGAACAGCGGCGAATCAGTTTGGGTCCGGCGCTGCATCCGCGCCGACTCGATGCGGACTCGGTGATTCATCCGATGACGGTGCAGAGTGATGATGTTGCGATGTGCTCGAAAGAGTCCTCGTCGCCGGTGCGGATCAAGCTTGGACCCGGCCCAGACCGGGCCCGATTGTTCGGGCGACTACGATCACGAGACCGATCGTCAAGCGGCCCGTTCTGCGTCAACGCCGGCGAAGAACGCTGACGAGTGTCGACGTTGATCGTGACCGGCCGCCGATAGCTGCGTGTTGCTGACGTGTCCAAAATACTGTCGAGCACGGTCATCTGGCAAACTCAGTCGAGTCATCGGACAGACTCGATGGCAGTTGCGGTAAAATAATTGTTTCGCTTTTTCTCGGTGAGGGCTTGACGTGGTTTGCGACGCCACTCGAGAACGTTCGCAGCTCAATTCGTCGGTGCCGTTTGCAGCATCGACGTTGCGCCGTGCGGTCTCGCGCTCCGAGTTTTGGTTTGCAACGTCGATGCT
>Ga0193752_1000571_pt1 | contig 34716 bp, 23 predicted proteins | sample H1c1metaG_FD_144924 | JGI IMG/M metagenome (GOLD analysis project Ga0193752, IMG submission 144924) | Soil microbial communities from a riparian zone of the East river system, Colorado, United States - H1c1 | ecosystem: Environmental > Terrestrial > Soil > Riparian zone | place: USA: East River... | reverse complement strand
TGTGGAACTTCACCAGGGTTTACAGCGTAGTTGGAAGCGAAAGTGAGTTTATGAGACTTCAGTGGCGAATTCGCATCACTGGCAATAACAGCAGTAATCACCTCGTCCTTCGAGGTTAAGTCTTTTTGACAACTGCTTAATAATAAGACTAGGCTTAAGGCAAAGCATAAATGCTTCATATGGGAGTGTTTGTGTTACGCGGGTGCTGGGTTAGCCAGAGGAAGAGTGGAGAGACTGCAAAATAGCGATTCCCAGATACTGTAAGCTGCAAATCGGTTTTTAATTAAATTTTAATTCGGAGGGTCGGTATAGACACATGTCCGGGCATTTTAAAACAAAAAAGTCCAGCTGTGAACAGCCGGCCGACTTTCCTAAAACCAACTGCTTAACTTCCACTATGATTGTTATTCTAAAAGTTGAAAAAGGCGAAAACGGAGTCCTTTGGGGAACTGTGATCTATCAAAATAATTTAATAGTTGATAGTGCTCCCAGCCTTGCTGAGCTCGAGGTTCATTTTAAAACCCTGCTTAAAGACTTTCATGGTGTGGATCCGGAGACTGTTGAGTTTTCGGTTGAAACATTTAATCCTTAGAGTTCAGAAAAAAGCCCCGGTTTCCCAGGGCTCGATCTGATAGAGCATTTCAAGGGGTCGTCCGGATGAGAAATCAAAGATGGACAACCCTGGGAATGGGAGCAACTTCCTGCATTAGGTGAGTCGAATTCTGATTGAGAAAAACACCGCCGATCAATACAAATTGATTGTGTTTTCAAATGGAGCGCAGCGACTTTTTTATGGTTACAATTATCGATCCTCGATAATTCGAATTGGGAATATGAAATGAGTAAGACAGGATACCTTAGATACTTTCATGAATTTTGGGAGAAATAAATTACCGTCAGCACTCTGGAGCAAACTATCGTCGCCCATTTGACTTTTGACAATCTTTGCGCTGGATCTCATGAAATCTTCATTTACCAGTATATTGCTAATCTTAGAACTGCAAATGCGACAACTCGTTGCCATATTATTCGCCGACATGACAGGCTATACCGCCATGATGCAGGAAAACGAAACACGCGCGCGCGATCAACGAAGGAAACTTAAAAGCGTACTTGATGAATCGATCCTGAAATTTCGTGGCAAAACGTTGCAGTATTATGGCGACGGTTCACTCAGCATTTTCAACAGCGCTATCGATGCGGTAAACAGTGCATTAAATATGCAACAATTGCTGCTCGAGGCACCGAAAGTGGATGTTCGGATGGGAATTCATATCGGAGACGTAATCATCGAGGAGGAAGCCATCTATGGAGATGGCGTGAATATCGCCTCGCGTATAGAGTCGCTCGCAGCACCCGGCAGCATCCTGGTATCCGATAAAGTGTTCGACGAAATCAAAAATCAGGAAGCTATCAAATCTGTTGAACTGGGATATTTCGAACTTAAAAATGTAAAGCAGCCGATACGTGTTCATGCGATAAGCAACTTTGGCGTTGTGGTGCCTTCACGCGAATCGATGAAAGGAAAAACCAGTTCGCCATCAAACAGACTGGCAGTTCTACCTTTTGTGAACATGAGCGCCGACCCTGAAAACGAATATTTTAGCGACGGCATCACCGAAGAGCTGCTCAATTCACTAACAAAAGTGGACGGCCTTCAGGTTACATCAAGAACATCGGTGTTTGCATTTAAGGGAAAGAATGACGACATCCGCGACATCGCGATTCAATTGAATGTCGACAAGATACTCGAAGGAAGTGTCCGCAAATCCGGCAACCGTGTGCGGATCACTGCGCAATTGATCAATGCAGCTGATGGCTACCACATCTGGAGCGAAAATTACGACCGCGACCTGACCGATATCTTCGATGTGCAGGACGAAATCAGCGGCATCATTGCAAACCGTTTAAGAGAAAATCTTATTGGCGCTAAGCCCCAGGCAAAGTTCTCGGTCAAAAACATCAAAGCCTATACAAGTTATCTCAAGGGCCTTCACTACCGCAATAAACTCACTCCCGCGGATGCCCGCACCGCAATTAAGTTTTTTGAAGACGCCATTGCAACAGATCCGCACTATGCGCTGGCATATGCGATGATTGCAGAGGCCTACAGTTATCTTGGCTCAACCGGCCAGATGTCACCTCACAAGGCCTTCGACTTAGTTAACGAGAATGCAGATAAAGCATTGCAGCTGGATGATTCCATTGCTGAAGGCTATGTTGCAAAAGCAAGCCGTTTATTATACTACGAATGGAAATGGAAGGAAGCATTCGATGCACTGAAAACGGCGATGGAACTGAATCCGGGATCCATTCCCGTGTACAAGATGCTTGGTTATTACTACATCACCATGGGACAAAAGCAAGACGCTGTAAGCATTCTCGAAGAAGCCGTGCAGATTGATCCCCTCTCTGCCGCCCTAAACCAGGGATTGGGTAACATGTACATTTTTGTTGAGCGCTTCAACGACGCGATTGCGCAGGCGGAAAAAGTACTTGAGCTTGAACCAGGCATGCGTATCGGGATTGAATTGAAAGCTTGGGGCACGGGACTAAAGGGAGATTGGAAGGAAGCATTGGAATTATTTCTTGAGGTGCACCGGCTCACTAATCATCCGCTAAAGGGATTAATGGGAGTTGGGTTTGCGTTAGGGAAGCTTGGTAGAAAAGAAGAAGCTTTGGAATGTATCCAAAAAGTTGAGGAGCGCCAGCGTCAGGAGCCGGATGTGGTGCTCGACGGCGACCTGGTAGGTATGTACTTCGCGATAGGTGACCTGGACAAAGTTTTTTATCACCTTGAAAGATGTGTGGAGCGCCGCGCAGCACCCATAAATTTCTTTCTCGAATATCCAGTATTCAAAGAATTAAAAAACGATTCGCGGTTTTTGGACCTGAAAAGAAACCAGCTTTAGGTAATTATTTTCTTCATGAGCGGCTACATCATTCCGTCACTTTTTTTGCAGCATCCCCGATCCCTCAGTTAGTCACCGTTTGAAAATTTTTCCGAACGTTTAGCGACGCCGTTATCATCTTTTCATAAGTCGGACAACTGACGTCAAAGTAAACTATATCAATTTCTCCTTCATTCATTCATAGACCTCGTTCGTTCATTCAATAACGCAGTTGATTCAATTCTCTTAGAGTTCCTGACATTAGGCAATATTTTTGGACAGAAGTATTCGTCAATTTTTTTTATTTCATCACAACAATCTGTTTAAATTTTTATCTATGGAGTGTTTACGCTTTAAACTTTCGGAGTTCGTTTGCGAACAATGCAACGTGTCCAGGTTCAACGTCCTTATGCAAATCCGGGGAAAGAATTGCTTTTCAAAATATTCTTTTCCCTCATTTCTCGCGGTGCTTACAAGCACATTGTTGCTTGTTGCAAGCACTGCTGGTTTTGCTCAATCTGATAGAAGTTTGGGCCTGCACAATGAAGTCCGGGTCGGTACTACTACTGTCAACACGGGTGTCGGGATGGGTGCCAAATACGGGAATACCTATCACAATTTTGCTTATGCAACTAAGTCTGCAATAGAGTTCGGCTTATGGCAGGCTGGTCCAGGGGTCTTTACCCTGGGTGGAGCGCTTGGGGGGTCCTTTTCTCTTGGGGGATATGAAGACAATTACAAATCCCGTGTGTTCGTAGTAAACTCCAGGGGCGCGTGGCATTGCGGATGGAATGTGCCCGGGCTTGACACCTATGCAGGCTGGTCGGCGGGCGTGGGTTTCAGGAACAAGGAGTATTCAATTCGCAACACCCACACTCACTATTCTCACAATGACATCGTGCCCGCGATAGGTAGTTTTCTGGGTGCTTCCTACTTTGTTTCACCGAATTTCGGCTTTAATGTAGAGATGGGTTACGACATTACCAATATACAGGTTGGCGTTATCTGTAGAAGGCAGTAAGCGTAGCTGCCTGGCCCAGCAAAGCCGATTTCGGTATTTTTGCCCGGGGGATTTCTTTTCAAGAGACAATCATTAAACCATATACACAAACTAATGCAGGTATTTCGAAGGGGGAAGGCTGTTTCCCGTAAATACTGGATACGATGGCTTACCATTTTGATTTGTTACACAGTATTTGCGCTGGTGTTATTATTTCTTTTTTATCTGGATGGTCCCGATGCGCTGTACAAAAATTACGGTCCCCCGGATTGGCGGTTTTTTGATATAGCACATAATATTATAAAATGTACTGTTGTATATTATTTTCTTATTTTCTGGATATTTCTGCCCATAGTGCGATTGAGAGAACTGAAGACGATATTCTTCAAACTGTTTCAGCTCTTATTGTTTTTTGCGTTATTAACCAGATATGAATATTTTATCGTCTTTCAAACAAAGAATTCTGCCGCTCAGCGTCAACACCTTACTTTTTATGACTACATGTTCTGGGAGCTTGGCATTGGGATCACGATCTCTTTGATTAGTTTGCTCACTGCGATTGTTATTGAGGTAAGGGCCAAAGCGAAGCGCCAGCGCGAACTGGAGAAAAGCAAGGTTATGGCCGAGTTGGCAGCCATTAAATACCAGATCAACCCGCATTTCCTCTTCAATTGTCTTAGCTTTATTTATACTAAAGCGGTCGGAAAAAACGATGAGGTGGCGAGTGCCGTCAATCTGTTATCGGAGATTATGCGTTATGCGCTCGGGAAGGAAGAAGACCAGCAAGGATTGGTGCTCCTTTCCACTGAGATTGATCACATGAAAAATGTGATTCAAATGAACCAGATGCGTTTCAATGATGACTTAAAGATCCGGTTTCACGAAAATGTTGATAACCTCAATGTTCGCATCCCTCCGCTGGTGTTGATTACGCTGGTAGAGAACGCTTTTAAGCACGGCGATTTGAGCGACAAGGACCACCCGCTATATATAAAGATGGAAGCCGCCAAGGGAAGGCTATGTTTCTTAATCAGGAACAAAAAAAAGAAAGGTTTGAAAGAATTATCAAGCGGCATAGGGCTTGTTAATGTAAGACAAAGACTGCAATTGATCTATGGGGCCAGGCACAGTTTTCAGGTCAGGGAAGATCAGCAATACTATGTCGCCGAGTTAACATTAACATACAAAAATGATCAGATGCATAATCGTTGATGATGAATCACATGCCATTGAATTATTGTCGATGCATATCAAACAGACCAGCATCCTTGAACTTGTAGGTTCAACCACGAGCCCGGTGAAAGCTTTACAAATGGTATTCGAAACAAGGGTGGATGTTGTTTTTCTGGATGTACAGATGACGGAGATGTCGGGCATAGAATTCATGCAGATGCTGAACGGTAGATGCAAGGTTATACTGGTAACCGCGTATAAAGACTATGCGATACAGGGCTTTGATAACGACGTTGTCGATTACTTACTTAAACCGGTAACCTTTACCCGTTTTCTACAAAGCGCCCGAAAATTATTATCCTTACAGGAAGGCAGCAACTCAGCGGAAAATGACTTTATCCTTGTGAATGCGGAATGTAAAGGGAAATTGTTGCGGGTAAATATCGACGATATCGTTTATATAGAAGGGCAAAGACAATATGTCAGCATCCATAGCCGTCACGACAGGCGGTTTCTTTCCCTGATAAGCCTTAAAGAACTGGAACGCCGGATGCCAGCTGGCAAATTCATACGCGTACATAAATCTTTCTTGCTGGCCACTCAATATATCACCATGATCCAGCACAATATGGTACATATGGCCGGCACAACTAAAGTCATTGCGATCGGAGCCACTTATCGCGAGGCTTTTATGGCCAGGGTAAAAAACAGGATAATTCCCTGATATTTATGCGGAATCAAAAAATATCTCAACTTATGTTATTCGGAATATTCGTCCGATCCATTCACCTGCATTGAGACGATACCAGATCAAGGAATTTTAGTTAATCAATTGTACCGTAAATTGCTGGTCACGATCGCGAACTGCGATGTTATTGGGCTAATCTAATAAATAATAAATCTCTTTTGAAAAGTTTGTTTTTGAAATCAAAATGATCACTCGTCCTTGACCTCATAAATTTTGATAGCCATGTTTAACAAAGTAGACACAAAGTATGAAACAAGTATAGATTGAAATGAGAATGCTCGGGGTGATCGCAAAACCAATTACAACTCGAACCCATTTTCGATGTTTTTGACGTAATAATTGAAACACACAAACATTATAGAAAGTAAATGCAAGAATCAAAGGCGTCCAATCTCCTTCCTCGCCAATTATTCGCGTATCGGTGACGTAAAACACCCAAAACAGTAGTGCCAATGATAGTACTGCAAGAAGTATTGCCCTGGCAGTCGATCCTCTTTGCAATCGATGGTACCAATAGCCGATGAAGGGAGAGAATACCGGTAATAGTAGTAAGAAGATTTTCATCTGATAAGGTCATTGACTTCTGATGAAGTTAATAATTTTCCGTGAAAAGCTTTTGGTATGAGTACAAGATGAGACAGGAAGATTAGCCTGAGCCGAAAGTTGAATACGACGACTAGTTCGGTTGAAGCAAGACGCCATAAAAAAAACGAGGAAAATTCCTCGTTTTTTATTCTTAATATTTTATATGCCGTGATTAATCAGCCAGCGAATTTAGTTTCGTAATGTGGTTTCGACTTCCTCTGAACCTGATGGTTTTTTTCGTACAGGTTAACTTTGAGAGCGACGATGTCATTCTGTAATCTTTTCATTTTTATCTGTGAAAAAATGAAGTATACAAGTGAATAAGCGATAAAGAGTACAACGGTCCAGAATAGCATAGTTATAGATTTTAAGTTTGGTACCTTATAACAACAATATCACCAGATTTAGTATCACGAAATTGAAATTTCTAACTTATTTATAGTCAAGAGTTCATATGGGTAACGGGGAAGGAGTCCAAACCCCGGAGTTAAGGGAGTTTGTCCAATTTTAGGAAGGAATTTTTCTTTTTGGGAAGCCGTAAATCAGAAAGAGCTTCGTTGACACCAATCTTCACCTGGCAATCGGCCGATGATATGAGCAGAAAATGAATGCTGCATAAAAAGATTTTCCACAAATGTTTGAATTTACAGTCTTCTGATTTAATGTTCCCGGAGCGATGAGGATACTTCAGATTAAATCAGAAGATTGAACAAACTAGCAGGCAATCATTGTTTAGATGTGAAGAGGCAATGTAAGCGGTTCACTAAATTTTGTATTTTTCGGCAACCATCGTATTATGAGAATTCAACACTGCCTGTGATGGCCGATGCAGAATTTGTAATACCTTACCAGCCGATAATTTTCGGTTTCGATGGATTTATAGAAGAACCTTTCCCTAAAAATACTTGATTACGTAACTATTGCATCTTTCACAGAATGAAGAAATCTATTTTTTATTGTAGTGTAATACTGATGTTTCTGAGCTGCCACGATGCTGAGAAACCGGCAATCAAATTAAAGAAGGGTGCACACATCATCCTAATCGGCAATAACCTTGGGTCGAGGATGATGAACTACGGTTTTTTTGAAACCGAAATGCATGTACGATACCCCGACAGCTCGTTGTATATAAGGAACATGTGCGATGGAGGAGAAACACCGGGCTTCAGGCCACATTCGGGCAGGAGGAATCCGTGGGCATTTCCCGGAGCTGAAAAATTTCAGACAGAGCTGGCCACCAACTCAGAAAGCGAAGGCCATTTTGAAACACCCGATCAATGGCTTACCAGGCACAAAGCTGATATCATCATCGCTTTCTTCGGCTACAACGAATCATTTGAAGGACGGTCAGGGCTTGAAAATTTCAAAGCTGAACTCGATTCATTTGTGAGGTACACACTGAACCAGAAATACAATGGCGTTTCTGCGCCGCAGCTTGCGCTCGTTACACCAATTTCCTTTCAGGATCTTTCATCAAAAATGGATCTCCCAGACGGTAAAAAGGAAAATGAAAACCTATCCATATACGCTGAAGCCATAAAGCAGATCGCCGGTAAAAATAATGTTCATGTTATAGATGCTTATACACCAACCAAAGAGTGGTTCGATAAAAGTAAGGAACAACTTACTATAGATGGCGCACAACTTAACAGTGATGGATATTTGAAATTTTCAAAACTGCTCGCAGATAATACATTTGGTAAAGACAAACCAGTTGCCGAAGAGCATAGGAACTTAGTACATGCAGCAGTAATTGAGAAAAACTGGATGTGGCACAACGACTATAAGATCCCCAATGGCGTGCATGTGTTCGGACGGCGGTATGATCCTTTTGGACCAGACAACTATCCTGCAGAGTTGAAAAAGATCAGGGAGATGACAGCGATCCGGGACGAAGTGATTTGGAAAGCAGCAAAAGGAGAAAAAATGGATCTAGGGGCTGCCGATGCAAAAACCACACCTGTACCGGATGTAAAAACCAATTTCGATCCTAAAGAAAATGGCGCACTTAAATACCTGTATGGCAAGGAAGCGTTAGATAAGTTACATGTTCCGCCGGGATATAAAATAGATTTGTTTGCTTCTGAACAAGAATTTCCCGATCTGGCCAAACCGGTTCAATTGACATTCGACAATAAAGGAAGATTGTGGGTAGCTGTGATGCCAAGCTATCCTCACTACAAACCCGGAGATCGCAAACCGAATGATAAGATCATTATTCTCGAGGACACCAACGCAGATGGTAAAGCAGACAAACAGACAACGTTTGCTGATAGGCTTCATCTGCCGGTGGGATTTGAGATTGCCGCAGAAGGGGTGTATGTGTCGCAGGGTACCAACTTCATGTTATTTACCGATACTGATGGAGATGATAAGGCTGACAAAAAAGAAATACTCCTAAGCGGTTTTGATGACCATGACACCCATCATGCCCATCACGCTTATACGTCCGATCCCTCTGGTGCTATTTACATGGGTGAAGGCGTGTTTCTGCACACCAATGTGGAAACTCCTTATGGACCAGTAAGAGCCACAAATGGCGGATTTTACAGGTACAGTCCACAGCGGCACAAACTGGAACGTACTGCACAACTTTCGATTCCCAATCCCTGGGGCATTGCATTCGACGAATGGGGTGAGAATTTCTTTGCAGAGACGTCGGGCCCGGATGTTCTCTGGATGATGCCAGGATCCGTGAAGCCACGTTACGGTGTGGCTACACATAAATCGTATAACCTTATTGAAGAAAAGCACAGGGTACGTCCGACATCAGGATTAGAATTTGTATCCAGTCGCCACTTTCCCGACGACACACAGGGGAGTTTTCTGATAAATAATACCATTGGTTTTCTCGGCACAAAAATGCATTTATTGAAAGATGATGGCACAGGTTACAAAAGCAAACACGAGATTGACCTGTTAACATCTGATGATCGAAACTTCAGACCGGTTGACATGGAGTTTGCTCCTGATGGATCGTTGTATATCGCCGACTGGCACAATATACTGATCGGACATATGCAACACAACGCGCGTGATCCACTGCGCGATCACTCACATGGTCGTATTTATCGGATCACTTATCCATCGAGGCCGCTGGTAAAGCCTGCAAAAGTAAGCGGCGCCTCCATTGACGAACTCCTGGATAATTTAACACTTCCCGAATACCGAACACGGTACAGAACACGCCGGGAACTGAGAGGACGAAATGCCGATGAAGTAGTAGGACATATAAAAACATGGGTTCAGCATCTCGACAAGAACGACCCGAAGTATGAGCACAATATTACAGAGGCGCTTTGGGTAACCTGGGGTGCAGACAAAGTGGATGAGTCATTACTACGTGCCGTACTCAAATCAAAGGATTTTAGAGCAAGGTCTGCAGCTGTACGTGTACTTCGGTATACCGGACATCAGGTAAAAGATCAACTGGCACTGTTAAAAGAAGCGGCACAGGATGAACATGGCCGGGTACGATTGGAGGCAATTGTAGCTGCATCATGGCTCGATAAAGCTGATGGATTATCTATTTTGAAGGAAGCCAAAAAAAAGCCGCTCGATCGGTGGATGATACATGCATACGAAACTGCTGAGGCACATCTGAATGGCCGCCAGTTAAAAGTGGTGCAGGATCTTCTAGGCGGAGCCGAGTTGAATGGCATGAATCCGGCTTTTTTTGTAAAAGGCAAAGAGTTGTACCTCAAAGAAGGGTATTGTGGCACCTGTCACCAGCAGGATGGAAACGGGTTACCAAATTCAGGGTTTCCGCCGCTAAGCAAGACCCCACTTGTACTTGGCGATGAAGAAACGCTGATAAAGATTGTGCTAAAAGGGTTGCAGGGTCCAATGGAAGTTAATGGAAAGAAGTATGATGGCCAGGTTCCAATGACGCCTTTTGCAGGATTGATGAATGATGCAGAAGTAGCTGCGGTATTATCGTACGTCCGCAATTCATTTGGAAACAAAGCATCGGCTATTACTCCTGAAAAAGTAAAAATGGTAAGAGAGAAGATCAAGAATAAAAAAGGTTTTTATCATACGGATGAATTGTCATCCAAAATTGAGTAACCAAATAACTTCCTCCAAAGTTTGCGCTACTTAATATCAGGAAGCAAATCAGAAAAACTCATATTCAATCTTGGCGGCATCACCTGATGATTTGAAACGGATCATCTGTGGATTCACCTCTGCGATTTCCGGGGCGGAAAACCTCACTTGTTTCTCTGGTTCGACGATGTCCTTGCCAACGATATAACCGGCCGCATTGAATACCTGTACTACCACACCGGCCTTTGAAGACCGTACAATAATACTTTTCCCATAAGGTACTGGTTTGGGGTCCGACGCGTTCTTTCCAACTGTTAGTCGGTTGATAATTTTTAGTTGCCCATGCTTCGGCTCTTTGAAGGCATCGGACCGATTCAGTACATCTTCCATTTCTTCCCGGTCTTCCCCATAAATATTAAAACTAAACTGCCAGGCTCGCAGCATCATCCGAATGTATGCATCCGGCGTTCGCTGACCAGTGAACTGCTTAAGCGCTCCGATATAATCTTCCCGGTAAACCGTTGGTATAATAATCTTCGAAGACCGTGCAGCAGTCAGTTCTGCATTCATCATCACGCGGGCTATTCTTCCATTGCCGTCGAGGAACGGATGAACTTCGCTGATTAAAAACATCATGTATGCGGCTTTTGAGAACGGATGCCGCAATAAAGAATACCACTCGAATCCTTTCTTCAGGGTTCCTACAACCAAATCCTTATCTACAAACTCTGTGTTTCCTGCACGATTATTTTTATCCTTGAACTGGCCAGGTCTCTTCGAAGTTCTGGAACGAAGCAAGATGGCATGCCTATCCCGAAGAAGGGTTAACAACATCCCTGCATTCACTGGTACAATACTCATCTCTTCCCTGTTGGATACGAGCTGGTAGGTTCCCAACACATCATGAGAATCGTCTTCCCTTGCTGGAAGAGGCGTTTCACTAGCGATGATTTCTTTAGCCTCTTCGATCAGGAACTCGGTTCCTTCTATATAATTGGAAAAATAACATTCATAAAAACCAAAATTCCTGTAAGCTGGCGTGGTAGTATTTTGATCTGGCAAATCCGGAAAAGTGCCGCCGGCCAGCGCCTGATATAAATTCTCAAAAAGATCGATCCGTCCGGCATCAAATGGCTCGCCTAGTACACGGGCTTTTGCTGAGGAAGATTGCAACTTTTTTGACTCTCCGGTTGACAATAGCGCACCGATGAGTTGATTTAATTTTACAAATTCTTTGTCCATGCCGAGTTGATCCGCGACTTTCCGCGCTGCATCCCGCAGTACATTCAACTCTTGCTCGCCTTTTACCTGTATGATTTTTTCTAATCTTTCTTCAATGGCGGCCTGTGGTAAGGTTTTAGACTTTTCTCCCTGTGCCCGGCTGGATTGTAGATTTTCCAGGAATGCCCGAGGTTCCTGCGAGACTCGTAGCGCATCAACAAACGGTTTATCTCCCTCGATGGGTCCAGGCCCCTCCATGAAGTGAATGGTCAGGCCCGGCAACTCAACGTTCCGGGTATAAGTATAAGTCAGGAAGATATGTCCACCGTGGGTGGGCCGGAATTCCAGAGCTGAACGATGGCTCAATAAAGCATCCGGATATTGGGTAGCCAGTATCTTATACCAGTTCCGCTTGATAATAACAGCTGAATCCTCCTGTAAGTTCGATGTGTACAGTCTGGGTGCTATTTTGCGGATAGTTCCCTTTTTTTCTAAGGCACCTATTTTTGCCGATTCCGCCTTATCAGCAGAACCAAATAAAATCTCTTCTAGGCGGGGTGCTGGAATTTTTCCCACTATATCTGTTTGAATCTTCAAAATACGGAATTTTTCAGATTAAATACCTGTTTGTCGAGAATATTTCAGAGTACGCCACACTATGCCTAGATTTTTTCAGATTGAACTCAGTTGGGGGGACTTATTCAGACTAAACTCAAGTTGAAACAGGCCAACGCGAATTTTCCAGATTAAACCATCGATCTTAAGGAATTTTTCGGACTACATTGAGCTTGAACAGATATTCTCCGGAACTAAAACTATCAATATCTCTCATCTGTTTCATCCTTACGCGATATTAAACTCCCTCATCCAGAAAAATGTTCCGATTTTTTTCCGGATTCGCATTTCCTGGAAACACTATAAACATTGCCAATGGCAACCTGAAACGTCCGTTTCATAAAAATTCGTCAGAAGTTTAAGATCGGGAATTCCATTATTGAAGAATGGATCAGTTCAATTAATGAGACTTTAGGACTGCGACCAGGACGCGGTAATTGCCAATGGGGCAAGTAGAAAAACATTGCATCGTCTAAGTGTAAAACCTAAGGAAAAAATACTCATTTACACTGTACCTGAATAAATACTTAGTGTAAAAAATATTTGAATTATTATAATTCTTAAGTTGTTGCAAACCTTAAACCATGAACTACTTAATCTATCCCACATTTCCACATCTCGTTTCGAAATTTCCCATGTTCCCAATCATTTAATGACAATGCCTAACTGACGGCAAGTCTATCCTTGATTTGCTTGCCATTATGCAATTTTTCAGAATTGCCGGACAGGGTAAAATTTCTGCCCGTCGTTCTGACCAAGGCATATTGTGTCCATTCCGTAATTATTACTCACTAATAAACCTTCCCTTATGTTGAAATTCAATTTTTTTCGCGGCTCCCTCCTGCTTTGTCTTGCCGCATTTCTTGGCATTTGCATTCAGGGATGTCGAAAGACTGATACGTCAGCATCCGAACAAATTCCAAATGCAGATGCATTGTCCATTCAGAAAATGAAAGATCGGCTTCAGGAAGAGCGATTTACGACGACAGTTTTGGTAAACAAGCCGGTTACCGCATTCGTTGCTGATGAAAACGGAGAACCCATTGTAAAATCTATCAATGGGAAAAACTCCAAACTAATTAGGACCGGTACCGTCGCCAGTGCTTCTACATTGGACGAATGCGGATACAGTAATGAAAATTATGATGCCAACATTTTTGCTTCGTTAATTTCTGTAACCAGTTATTATCAATGTGGATCGGGATATCAACTTACTGTTAAATGGCGCATATCTGTTCCTATCGCAAATGTCACCGATTTCTCTCAAACGAGAATTCATCCTACTCCAAACAGTTCTATTAAGAGCAAAGGAAAGTATAATCTATACAACGCTGGTAGCACTCTTTTTTCTTCCAATTCCAATATTACTCCGATTATCAATATCAAATTTATTCAGAACGAGACCAATCCCTCTTCTCCGTACAATAAGATATATGAAATGGAGTATATCAGCCCATTCATCGATCCAACTACTTATGGCCAGATTTGGAAAATTGAGAATAGTATGCAGGTTTTTACCAATTGTGCAGATCTTCCATCGGTCAATATTCCTTTCCAACCAAATACAACGCTAACAATTTCCACAACCAATCCTTATGCACGTGTGGATAAAATTTGGATTAATCCGCAGTATCCCGGAATGACCGGCTCCCTGGCCGGTGTAAATACAATTCCATGTGCAAATCCTCCCGGGTACTCCCTGCCCACTCATCAACAGATCCGCATCAGGCCATCAACTTCGCCAACTTGGCTGTACAACATCGATGCACCACCGCCGACATCAGATCCGACTTATCCTGACTTTCTGAAATGGAATAAAATCCTTCAAAATTTTGACTACCTCTCATTGCCGATCTTACCTGGAGGTAGCTACAAGTTTCAATATAGAAACTCTTCTAACAACCTGTTCAGTGCTAGTGGTAAAGGTCCCTGGGGGGCAGAGGAAACGTACTCGTTTGCAACCTACTAGAAAAGCCATCAGGAGGCATTAAACCTGCCTCCTGATCTTTATGAAATCTCTGAAGTAATTTGTATCTTGATTCGACTTTCCTTATCCTATGAAGTTTGCAATACTCAATATTGCTGTGATGTTCACAGCGCTGACTGTTTTCGGACAGCCTCCCAACTGCGCTGATACCAGTTTTCGGAAATTCTATTCTGTAGGGAATGATAGTCTTGCCATTCGCCAGCAAATTTCTACTGCCGACGGTGGAACCTGCATCGTCGGTAATGCCTTTTCCAGTGCTACAAATACTAGTTCCGGAATATTCATCCGTACAACCAGCTCAGGACAGGTTGCCTGGGGAAGGCGGGTTTCGGGAACATCGCCTAACGATAAAATCACATTAGATCGACTGGCCGAATTACCTGATCATTCCCTGGTTGCATCGGGACTGTCTGCTAACATTAGTTCCGGAAAGCGCAATGTCCTTGTTATTAAATTGGATGCGCTGGGAAACCTGAATTGGCAAAAGGATTTTCTTATCGATTTTAAGGGTGTCAGTTCGCCAAAATTTTTAATTAGCAATATTGAACCAGGGAAGAATGATGATGTTATCATTAGCTTTAATATTCTCTCAGCTGCCGGAAGCGGAGTGGGCCTGGTTCGACTGAACTCGACCGGCACAATAATCTGGCAAAAGACCTTCATTCCAGATGACGACTTCGAACAACTCGATATTGGTGGCACCGTAGTGACCCCTACAGGTCTACTAATGGCTGGTCGATATATGACAGGCACACCTTTGTGTCAGGATGAATTTAGAGGAGTCTTTGCGACGTCCCTGAATTATGCAGATGGGAGCACTCTATCAGAACGCTTCTGGTGTCTTCCAAAACCTCCTGCCGGATATCCATACCTAGGTGGAATCTATTCATCCAATCTTAACGTGCTGGATAATGGGAACGTGCGTTTGAATTCCTCCTTTACAGAGGGTGCAGCAGGAACTCAGATTTCGGACCGCTCTTTTCTAACTTGTGACTTCAATTCGCAAGGCGACCTGGAAGCCGGTCATGTGATCGTCACAGGCTTTTCTAGCGGCGCTACCCAGCACCGGATTTCGAGTAGCAGAGACGGACAATGGCAACTGGCCATTTCCAGAAACAATTCCTCAAAACATTTGACAACGATAGACGCCACTGGTAAAATAGTGAACGGTCTCAATAGTGGCATTTCAGGTGTTCTCAATCCTTCTGATCCTTCATACTTCAACATGCCAGTTAGTCAATTTGGGGCAAGTCAGATGGTATACGCAATAAGTTCCAAAATAAGTAACCAGTTCGGAATTGAACTGTTATCAATCAATCATAAAATTATTCATGAAGAAAGTTGTTTCGGAAAGGATAGTAGTGCAGTGCGGCTTTCCCAGATCAGTCTGATAAAAAATGCAAGTACCTGGAAAAGCGTTGCAGACGATGTTTTCACTGGCATTGTTGGGATCTGTGCCTTATCCTCCATTGCGGTTCTGGAAACAGCGCTTTGTTCCGAAGAAAGTCAGTGTCAATCGATCAAAATGGAAGGCCCAGACACCCTTTGTATAGCTGAGAAGGAATATATTATTATAGCACATAAGAATGCAATATGCCGGCAACGTGTGAATTGGAAAATTGAATCAATGCTATTCAGTTCAATCGTGCAAATTGATGACACCACTATTAGTGTTCGGGTTAAAAAGGGCTTGATCTCTACTGAAACGATTAAAATCTTCTGCGCGTTGGAAGGATGCACTGAGATAGTAGATTCACTCACGCTGACCTTGCTTCCAAAGTTCTCACTGGAAGTTTCAGCTGAGCAACTATGTGTAGGTGAAACGGCTGTGATTGCTGCTCCCGGCTGGATCAGACGATACCTATGGTCTGACGGGTCAGTACAGCAAACTCTGCAAGTAGACAAACCAGGTCGATACTGGCTCCGGGCGGAGACTCCTTGTGGCGACCTGCTCAGTGATACCGTTGAGATCAGGCAAAGGAAGGCCGAGCTGAACTTGCAGAACACGCTGGTACGCTGTACTCCAGACAGTGCAAGATTGGTGATAAGCGATAAGATCACAGGACTGCAATGGCAACCGATCACTGGCGTGGCAAAATTTGATGATTCTACTTTCCTGTTTTTCCCTCCCCAAACTCAGGTCTATCACCTTACTGGATATAATACCAACGGTTGTTCAGTATTTGACAGCATAGTCGTCAAAGTGCAACCTACCCAGGATCCATGGCTTCCTAATGAAGGGACGGTTTGTAAAGGTGAGAATGTAAAGTTAGAGACCGGCACCAGATTCCGAAACTATTTATGGAGCACTGGGGGATTGACTTCGGGGATTTCTATTTCGCAGGCTGGAACGTATTCTGTCGAAGTAATAGATGAGCTAGGGTGTAGGTGGTATGACACAATTGTTGTTAAGCCGGGAGAATGCGGAGTATCTCTCGCATTTCCTAATGCCTTCACTCCAAACGGAGATGGTCGGAATGACGTTTTCAAACCGCGAATGGTTAAAAATATTGCCAGATATACTTTGGAAGTTTTCAATCGATATGGCCAACTTGTATTTAAATCTCGAGATATGCTCCTGGGCTGGAATGGGCAGGTCAATGGCAAGTCAGCTGAATCTGGCGTTTATGTGTGGACTTGTCGGACAAGTGATTCCGAAGGAACTATAAATTTTCAGAAGGGGACAATCATATTGTTGAAATAATTTGGGGGGTATTATACCAGTCCCATCATTTAAGCATGAGTATGTATTGATTTCAGGTCGCTCCCCTTACTATTGCACTTTCCAGTCGAATACCTTGTATTCCCTCCTGATCTCCCCCTTGTTAGTAAGGTCGATTACAGCATAGCCTGATCTTGTTTGATGAAAGACTGAATCTCCCCACCAGTTTCCGGATACGGCACCACAACCCATGTATTGTATGTTGTCATAACTGATGTTGTCCTGGAGATGCAGGTGCCCGCTTATACATGCTTTTATATTTGGGTGCTTGCGAAGCAGCGACTGTATAATGTGCGAATCCGCATGCATAAGTCCGCCGCTAACCTTCCACACAGCCTCTTCACATTTCGACCAATCGAAGATCGATGTGGACAATAAAGGTATGTGTGACATGATAAGTACAGGTAAGATTTTCGGCACGCGTTGCAGTTCCTCGTTGAGCCATCGCATTTGTTCTTCATCTATGCCACCGGTATACCCACCTTTATCGTCTGGCCTGGTGCTATCAAGAAAAATAAAATGCCATCCGTTTTGAGTGAAACTATAATATCTACCTGGAAGGTTCAATTCTTTCAACACCCATTGTATTCCGTGCAGCGGATCTCCAACACCTTCACTACTCCACCAGATATCATGATTGCCAATACAATAATGTATGGGAGTATTGAGGTCGCTGATAATATCCTTCCAGACCTTCCACTGATCGGCCGTCTCCTGCTTGCTCGCCTTGAACGAGTCCATGATCACGTCACCTGTATGCAGGATCATATCCGGTTTTTCCTCCTTCGTTATCTTTTCAAGCATCCGTTTAGTATGCTTTGAGCTCTTCTCATCTATTACATGGCTGTCAGTGATCTGTACAATGCGAAGTTGCCTTGGCAGTGCCGAAACCTCTGTTTCACCTGCAAATAACTGTCCTGGCAGAAAAGCTGAGCCTGCGACTGAAGCCAAGGCATTCCTGAAAAATGAGCGCCTTGAACGACTTGGTTTATGCGATACGGTCATGAAAAATACATTTAAGACTTTGTGAAATAGATGGGCTGACTGTAGATCTGTTCACTCGTGTCATCCCAAGCTTCTATCCGAACATAATTGACCATTGGTGTTCCCGATGCATTTTTGGGAAAAGTATGTTGCGCAGCATCTCCGCTATATGTTTCTATGTTTTCGATCAGGTCAGAAACAATTCTTATGCGCCCGCGCTTGTTTAGATTCACAAATAATTTATTATCCTGAAGGTCGATACGCGTGAAAGCTAACCCACTCCCCTGGATGGCACCGTAAAAAGAACCCTGCCGGTAAGCCTTCAAACACTCGTATTCAGTGAATGCAGGCACAAGCAAAACATTTCTTCCCCTACCGAGAGTATGATCGGGAACACAGAACCCCACACATTTCCTTTTTGTTTTAAGTATCTCGTCCCAGAGTTTTACCGCCCAACCTTTGCCCGGATCACCGTAGCCGGTTGCGCAGGTATCGTTGAATATTTCTATACCAAGCACCCTGTTGTCGAAGTCGAGCATCTGGCAGACTTCATCAAAACTTAACGATGACCAGACCGGGTGATTGATGCTGATCCCTCCCGCATCTTCAAATAATAATTGGTCTATCATTTTTTTAAACACCTCCTGCCAGGGAAGGCCGGTACCGAAGTTATACCCATGATCACGTGTTCCAAATTCGTCGTGTGCGTCAAACGTGCCGCTGCAATACAAGGAACCAATAGCATTTGAATGAAGCGACGAATTCGTGAAACTGTGGTGTTCTGCATTTGGGGAGATTATTACATCTTTCGGAATATTTGTAAAAACCTTCTCCCCTTCCTTAAAGGGTAACAGACGCCTTTTCTCGTCCGGAAGGGATTGATACCATCCGGTCTTCTTGTTCATTATGATATCATTCCACACAAAAGGTCCTTTCGCAGCAGATGCTTTCTGCCATCTCTCCTTTCCTTTTTCTTTGTTATCAGGGTTGTACATTACTCCAAAATCCTGTCTCACTTTAAACTGATCCTTCCTGATCCTGTCCGCAGGATAAAAGGGAGCAGACGGGTAATAATTGGATATAGGAATATGCCTTAGCTTAAACTCGTTGTAGATTTTATCGAGCTTTTGCTGATCTGTGATATGCACATGCGACGCAGATGCGATCTGCTGAGATTTTTCCCAGTTCAGATGCGCATAAGGGTTAACTACCTGGTATTTTTCCCGGCCGCGATCTGCAGCGTACACGTTGCCGAGCAGACTGCCACCTGCGACCGTAACCAAGGCAGATTTCAGCGTTTCTTTTAAAAACTGTCTACGTTTTTCCATTGTATATCAAAATTATTTATCCCACCATACTCTTGTTGTGATCAAATCATCTCCCTGCCGTTCGATTGCTTTCTTCACATTTTCACCGTTAATATTTGTCTCTTTTGTCGGATATGGCAATCTTCTCGGAATGACATACTCCGATTCATCGAATTTGGGGTAGCCCGATCTCCGCCAATTTGAGTAAGTCTCGTAAAAATTATAGTGCGTTTCAATCCAGTATTCAGTATTAATACGCTCCAGCGCCGATTCCAGATCGGTGGTATTCAGCGGATGTTCCGACAGGTATGTATCGATTGCCGCGTCAGAAATGGCGTAATCGCCACCATAGATAGCCAACTGCTTCATTGCCGCCGTCACACCGTTTTCATAATATGCAGCAGCATCAGACTTTTTTATTTCAGGAACCAGTTCTCGCATGGCAATTTCGGCCAGCATCAATTGCACCTCGGAATAACTTTGATGAATAAACGGAGCATCATACTTGCCGAAAGTGGATGCAGGAGACACTGAATACTCGGTTAGCGGTTTAGGAAGCTCATCGCGTGTAAACGGAGGGAGACCCAGCTGGTTGCTTATGGAACTATCCCCATTCGGCAGTACAGAATAAATATAGATCCTCGGATCGTCATTATTTTTCAGATAGTCTACAAAAGGAGCAGCCAACTTCCAGGATGTATAATAGATAAATGGTGTGGGCTGACCGTTTGAGATAGTAGCATAGTAAGTGTTCGGCTTGTAAAAAACGGTAAAGTTATCGTCATTGCTTTCATACATTCCGCCACTAATTGCTTCGTTGATCCATTTTGCAGCATTTTGAGGATCTGCTTTACTGATTCTGAGCGCAAGCCTGAGCATTAAGCTATGTGCCATTTTCTTCCACTTAGAGACATCGCCTCTATATATGATATCCGTAGCCGCAGGCATTTTCGCGTCCGGATTGAACTTTGCGGCCGCGTCCTTTAATTCATTAAACATATCCTCATATATCAGCTTCTGATCATCATACTCAGGTTGAAAAACATTATCAATAAATCCTTTTCCGGCATTGAAATAAGGAACATCACCGTAAACATCCGTTAGACTGTGAAATGTATAAGCTTTCAATATCCTTCCGATACTATTGTAATTGACAAGCTCCTCTGATTCTTCTGTTCGGTAAATAAAATCCACCAGATTTTTGACAGCTGTTGCATACTGATACTCAAAATGATAATCTTTGTTGGAGCCAATCGTAAGCGTGCTGAAATTTGTTCCGCTGTTACTTATCTGATACATTACCTGGGATATGATCGTCACGCTTGTGTAATAGGCATTATCCAACAACGTCAGTTGAATATTGGGTAACAGGAAGTCGAGCGTAGGCTCCTGAACCTGGTCGAGACTCTTATTTATTTCCTCAAAGTTCTTTGAACAGCCTGGCATCAATGCGATACACATCAGTGCGCCGACGATTAGTCTATTTGTTTTCATAACATGTGATCGATTTAGTTGGTTATGTTAGAATGTTATATTCAGGTTAAACCCGATATTCCGAACAGAAGGATATACCGTAGCCGCTATACCCTGTGCATTGTCGCTGGTGGTATTGCTTTCAGGGTCCATATTAGGCGTCTTCTTATACAGGATGAATAAATTTCTTGCAACCGCAGAAACATTCACCTGCGACAAGCGGAGTCTGTTAACTAAGGTTTTTGGAATATTAAAACCAATGGATATTTCTCTCAGCTTTACAAAGCTGGCATCGTAAACAAAATTATCGGTAATACTTCCCACGCGACTGTAGTAGGAACTGATGTTTTCCGGCAACACCGTCATGTCAATGGCATTACCTTCTGGGTCAACACCTTTTACGGCCAAGCCGTTTTCTCTCCCTTCTAATGTCATCTTATGGTGACCATTTCCTACAGCCAGCGAATTAATTTCAGAATAAATCTTCGCTCCAAATTTGGAATCAATCAGAAACTGCAATGTTAGATTCTTCCACCTGACACTGTTCCTCAACGACGCAATCTTGTCGAAATTCCCATTTCCAAGTATGTATACAATGCCATTATTCAACGGATACCCATTGTCATCATACACCATTTGTCCTTTGTCGTCCTTTACGTATTTGTAGCCTGCAATCTGTCCGTATGAATAATCTTTCTCGACATTTATGAAAGCATTGCCCGTTTTTGACTGTGCCAATTGTAGTTTGGTGATACTGGGTCCGAGGCTCTCCACCCTGTTTTTGTTGTAGGAGAATATACCCGTGAAATCCCAGGTTACATCAGTGGATCGCACTGCACTGAAATTCAGAGACACTTCGATACCCCTGTTTGAAACATTTCCAAGATTTAGTATGGCGTTACTATAACCGGATGAAATTGATACGTTAGTAGAAACAATGTCCTCCCTGGTGCGCCTGTTATAGTAGGTCAGGTTTAATGTCAGTTTATTCGATAAAAGTCCAACATCCACTCCAGCTTCATATTCAGTGGAGATCAGTGGTTTCAGGTCCGCATTCGGAACGGTACTATTGTTAATAACCTGCAGGTTGATCCCATTATAATTATCGCGATCAAGACGATATGATAAATTCAGAGAATAAGGTGCTGCGCCACCGCTGACCTGTGCAAATGAACCTCTGAGTTTGGCGAAAGATAGCCATGACGGGTACAGCCGGGAATTCAAAACATAACTCAGGGAGACAGAAGGATAAAACAAACTGTTGTTGTCCAGTGGCAATGTTGAGAACCAATCCTTTCTGCCGGTAAAATTCAAAAACAGGTTACTGTATTCGAATTCCGCATTAAAGAAGAGAGAGTTTACCTTTTGCCGCGAATATCCCGTAGACGGATATTTTACTGAAAGATTGTTGATCGTATGAATATCTTCCAATACAAAAAGAGTTCCGTTTATATTTGAACTCTTGACCTCACTGTTGAATATATTTCCGCCGACAAAACCGCTGACACCAAAATCTTTTCCAATGCGGATTTTGTTTGTTCCGAGGATCATTTCGTAGTTCTCTTCCGAGTTCCTGCTTTCAGACTGGTTCATGCCACCTCCTTTCGGTGACCAGATGACTCCAATAGGCGTATAGTCCACTTCTGAATAATCGAAGTAATCCTCCAGGATCCTGCCTTTCGCGTACAACCATTTCGCAAAATCATACTTGATCTCCAGCGCTCCGTTCACCCTTCTCCTATTGTCCTCTTCATAGATTTTGTTGGTGACAAAATATGGATTTGTGGGTATGCCCTGGTCATTGAGTCCTATTTCCGCTCCATCGGGAGTAAATCCCGGTTTTAAATCGTTGACGTTAATGTTTGTAGGTAAATGCAGCAGTGTATAGTTTACATTGGAGTAGTTACCGCCGATTCTTTGGCGGTTTTTCGCCTGCTCGATGGTATAATTCATTACCACATTTACTGATAACTTATCGTAACGCGTCTGTGAATTAAATGAAATGCCATTGCGTTTAAAACGGGTATTCGGAACAATATCGTTATTAGACAAGTTCGATGCAGAGAGACGAAAGTTGGTATGTTCGGTACGTGCTAGCAAGGATACCGTGTTGGAAAAAGTATGGCCATCTTCATAAAAGTTCTTTGTATTCTCTCTTTGAGCAACATAGGGCCTCATCTTTCCGTCGAACTGAACGACATCGCTTCCATCCAGTCTGGCGCCCCAGGAAGACACCCTGGACAACGCCTCCTGTTGTGAAACCGGAGCCTTGCCATTTTCACCCTGCCCATATTCGTATTGCCAGTCTGTAAAATCCCTTACCATGTCGACAGTATAGCTCGAATTGTAAGATACCTCGACACTGTTCTTCCCTAAACGGTTGCCCGATTTTGTAGTGATGAGGATCACTCCGGTAGAAGCCCTGGAACCATATAATGCAGCAGCGGCATTCCCTTTCAAAACAGTTATTTCCTCGATATCGTCAGGATTAATATAGGTTAAGCCATTCCCGAAATCAATACCTCCTCCTCCGCTGGGAGTTGCATTACTGATAGGAGAAGTGTTAATGGGGATGCCGTCTACGACCCAGAGCGGCTGGTTGTTCCCGGAAATCGATGCAATTCCCCTTATCGTCACCCTCTTTGAGCCCGCAACGCCATTTGATGTGCTGCTTACATCCACACCGGGAATTTTTCCTGACAATGCATTCTGAATATTCACCGTTTTATTCACGTTCACTTGATCACCACTAATTTTCTCGACAAGGTACCCGATACTCCTGGCCGTTCTTTTAACGTTCAGGGCAGTCACTACCACACCTTCCAATTGACCTATATTCTCCTGCAACACGATCATCTGTGGAGTTGTGTCACTAACGGCTATGACCTTCTCCTCGTGACCAACATAAGAGAAACTGATGTCGGCAGGAATCTTTTTCACGGGAAGCAAAAAGTTGCCGTCTGCATCGGTCGTAGCAGTAAGGTTTGTACGTACGTCTTTAATAGTTACGCCGGAAAGATTCTCCGCGCCATTGCTTACCTCCCCGCGAATAACAAGTGAACCTGGGGTTGACTGTTTCTTCTTTTTCTCGAGGATAAGATATATTCCGCCCTTCCTTTGAAAGGAGAATGGTATTCCAGCAAGCAGATCGTTTAATATATTAGAAACAAATTGCTCATGGTACTGCTTCTCCTTAACCTGGAACTCCTGAAGTCTGCTTGCATTGTATGAAAAGGGAACCTGTGTTAGATTCTCGATCTGTTTGACCGCCTGAAGCAAATTGCCTTGCGTGATGCCTACATCCCATTTTCTTTCCACCGATTCCTGGGAATATGCAGTACTCGAATACCAAATACAGAAAAGGGAAAGGATCAGCTGATGTTGGCCTTTAAAGGGACTAATCCACCTGCGAGTCTTGTTGAGCATAATTTTGCATTGTAATTTTAGGTAATTGAGGTTTATCGGGTATAATGCCACTCCCAGCTCTTATCATTGATTTTCCGGCATCTGACTGCCGGAGCGATGGTTTCCAGAATATCCATTACGTCACTGAAACCCGATGCCGAGGAAAATATGAAAGTGTACTTTTCATCACTGCGTTCAAGGGCAGCATCCATACTTATGGAAACATTGAAGAACCGGGACAAATAATCAGCAATAGTGTAGATGCGGATTTCACGAAGAACAATTTTCTCCTGCTGCCACATGGCAAGATCGGATGAGGGCACCAATTTTTGAGCATACTCCCACGTGCGCTGATCGACCGACAGATGTTCTTGTGGGTGCAGGACTTTTATTACCTGATCATTGCGTGAAACCTGTACTTTTCCGGTCATAACCGAAACACACATCCGCCGCGAAGCCGAATCATTTTTTACAAGAAAAGAAGTGCCGAGTACTTTGATCCTGACGCTATCTGTTACTACGGTGAAGGGACGGCCATTCTGCTTTCGTACATCAAAAAAACACTCGCCCGACCTCAGCAAGATTGTACGGCTTAAACTATTAAAATCCGACGACCACGCTATTGAACCGCCTCGTTGCACGAAAACCGAGCTACTGTCGGGTAACCATATCTTTTGGATATGGTTGGTAGTATTTTGAAAATAGGTCCATTGAATATTCTCATTTTGTATCCCGGCAGACCGATATAGTAACACAACCGTTAACGCCAATAAAATGGAAGCCGCAGCGCTGTAATACAGCCAGGAAGAAGCTCTTCTCGTATCCCGATTAATATTCTTCTGCGTGTTTCTCCATATCAGGTCCCTGATTTCGTTTTTGTGTTCTTCGTTAGCAAACACATCCTTTTCTGAATCTGCTTCATATTGATCCAGAATGACAGAATAGCCGGAGTCGCGTTTTTTGAAATTGAACACTTGAAAGCTCTTTTCATAAAGACGCTGGCGCGAAAGTTTTTAACCAGTAGAGATTTGGGCTTAACAATTACATAAAATAAGAATCAGCGCAAGATTAGAGTACGTATAAACTTCTTCCTGGCGATTCATGTCTTTGATGAGTTTTCTGACTGCATTGCCGAGTTGGTTTCTCACGGTCTGCTCTGACAGACATAAGGTTTGAGCAATCTCCCTTACATTAAGACAATCATGAAGATATAGCTTAACGATTTGTTTCATCTTTTCCGGGAGCCGGTCGACACTCTGTCGAAGAAAATTCCTGACCTCCTCCTTTTCCAGGTATTTTTCGTACTCTATCACTTGCTCCACATCTCTTGCGATTTGCATATAATGCGTGTTACGCCTTGAATTGGACCGGATATGAGAGTATATGCCATGTTTGACAGACGTAAAAAGGTAACTTTCTATGGAACTGGCGATGGCAATATGATCTCTCTTTTTCCACAGCTTTAGAAATAGGTCCTGGATAATATCCTGAGCGTCATCGTGGTCTTCTAAAATTCTATAAGCATAGGCATATAGTGGTTCCCAATAAGTTTGAAAGAGATCTTCAAATTCCCTGGTTTTATCAACAGGCATCTCAACACTGATCATACGCCGGATGTTTTGCCAAAGATATTTACGGGACCGTATGTGCAGTATTAAATAATTGCTTTCAATTGAGCATTTTTCTCACATATTGAAAATATGTTGTTTTTATAATAACTCCACTCTTATGATATTTCCAATATCCAGGGTCTTGTCGTTTACACTCCTCCAGAAGGCGAACAGATCATGCGGGATAAATTCCCTTTTTCATTGATCTCATAAAATTTAATAGCCGTGTTTAACAAAGTAGACACAAAGTATGAAGCAAGTATAGATTGAAATGAGAATGCTCGGAGTTACAGCAAAACCAAATACAACTCGAACCCATTTTCGATGTTTTTGACGCAACAATTGAAACACACAAACATTATAGAAACTAAATGCAAGAATAAAAGGCGTCCAATCTCCTTCTTCACCAATTATTCGCGTATTGGTGACGTAAAACACCGAAAAAAGTAGTGCTAATAAGATTATTGCAAGCAGTATTGCCCTGGCAACCGATCCTTTTTGCAATCGATAGTACCAATAGCCGATGAAGGGAGAGATCACCGGTACTAGTAATAAGAAGATTTTCATCTGATAAGAGCTTTGACTCCATATGAAGTTAATATTTTCCCGCGCAAGGCTTTGAAATGAGTCTTGTGCTTATCGGCCGAAGTTTGCACGTCGACTTCCCGAAATGAGGATGAACTGCACCTCCCAAACTTGTTCCCTGGCCGGAGTAAATACTACTCCATGTGCCAATCCTCCCGGGTATTCCCTGCCCACCCACCAGCAGATCCGCATCAGGCCATCAACTTCGTCAACTTGGCTATACAACATCGATGCACCACCACCAATATCAGATCCGACTTATCCTGACTTTCTGAAATGGAATAAAATCCTTCAAAAATATTGCCGGGTATTCATTAGAAGTTTTTAATCGATATGGTCAACGCATATTTATATCTCGGGATATGCTCCTTGGCTGGAATGGTCGGGTTAATGGAAAGCCGGTTGAATCTGGCGTTTATGTGTGGACTTGTCGGACAAGTGATTCCGAAGGAACTGTAAATTTTCAGAAGGGGACAATCATATTGTTGAAATAATTTAGGGGGGTATTATACCAGTCCCATCATTTATTTGTGAACCAAGAGTCGAATAACACATTAATTAAAGCACGGCATTGACGCCGTAACAATACAAAAAGCGCGTGATTAAATCACTCATTTTCAATTCCCGGTTTTCTTCCTAATTGGGCTGTAAGAGCGTAAATTTAGGTGTAAGCAGTCATTGTAAATGAAAGGCGAGATATTTAATTGTCATGATTATTAACCTAAAAATATTTATAAGTAAATATGTTAAGCTTTCAGATATCGAATTGGAAGACATTACCAATAAGTTTAAGAGAAAAGTGGTTAAGAAGAATAGTTATTTATTGAGACAAGGTGACACTTGTAAAGACCTTGTATTTGTTCAAACAGGCTGTTTGCGTTTATATTATCTGAAAGATGGTGTTGAAGTATCAGTTTGGTTTGCTTTTCAGCAATCATCCGCAATTGAAATTTATAGCTTTATAAGCGAAAATCCTTCAAACTATTTTCTTCAGGCAATAGAAGACAGTGAAGTTCTATACCTCCCAAAGGCAGAGCTAAATAAACTTTATCAAAATCAACCAAAAATGCACGAGATGATGAGAAATTTTTGGGAAGATGTAATCCTTAACCTGATAAACAGATTTACAGCACTTCAAAAAGATTCGGCAGAGAAACGCTATCTGGATTTATTAAATAGACCCACCTACCTGGAAAAAATACCTCAAAAATATCTTGCTTCGTTTATTGGCGTTACACCAACGTCACTAAGCAGAATCAGGAAGCAAATCATTAAAACCCAATAATTACCATAGGGCAACTTTTTTTCGAAAAAAGGTTTTAAATTTTGTACTCGCTAAAACTGAAATAATGAGTACTACCAAAATGAAATTAATTGAGGCCGAAAATATAGCAATTGAACTATTTAAAACTGCCGAAAGCCGCAATTTAATTACGGCGGGGAAATCAGAACAACAACTTAATACCGAAGTTTTTAAGTTGGCGCATGAACTGTTTGGTATAGAAAAACATTGGCACAAAAGAATTGTAAGAAGCGGTGCCAATACTTTATTGCCCTACAATGAAAACCCACCAGACTTAGTAATACAAGAAGATGATATTTTATTTTTTGATTTTGGACCTATCATCGAGGATTGGGAAGCCGATTTAGGGAGAACCTATGTTATAGGCAACGATTCAATTAAACACAAATTGAAAAGCGATATTGAAAAAGCCTGGTATGAAACAAGAGAGTGGTTTCACAAACAAACAAAATTACCAGCGTCTGAATTATATCAATATGCAGTAGAAAAAGCCAAAGAATATGGTTGGACCTTTGGCGGAGAGATTGCCGGGCATCTTATTGGAGAGTTTCCACATGAAAAATTAGAACCAGGAAATTATCAGTTATATGTTCACCCGGACAATCATAATGATATGTTTTTACCCGATGCAAATGGAAATAAAAGAGAATGGATTTTGGAAATACATTTTGTCGACAAAACAAAACAGATAGGCGGCTTTTTTGAGCAGTTATTAACTTAATAGAAAACTAAAAAATGTATTTTCATACGGCCACATCTCTCTCCGGCTTTTAACAAACCTGGTTTTGGACGACTTCAATTTGTTGTATCCCTTCTCTCTCGTTCAACCACGGTGAATCCTTCAAATAAGTTCAGTTTCATCCAGCTTATTCGCCTAATTGGCATAACTTATACAATAGCGGACTGCGGCCGGCTGGCAAATGAATTTTCTTCAATGGTAGAAATGTAGTGTCCCAAAATGTTGGTTATTTTTTTGAATCGCAAAATATCTTATCTATTTAAACCTCATAAATATGAAAAGAAATAGCTTTTTGAAGGTTTGTTTATCAACGGTTGCCTGGATATCCTCTCCCTTTACCATGGTTGCAAAATCGACAAAAAGGTTTAGAATCAAAAATGCCTTTAAGGTTGATGCTGGTAAAGACAGGAATAATAAAAGCATCTCTTTATTTGAAGGAGATACATTTGATTGTAAGGTATCAACAAAAGACACCGATGGTGACATTTATGTATTTGAGTCAAAGCGTATAAAAGAAGGCGGCCCCTCTCTTCATTATCATTTCGATCAGGACGAATGGTGGTATGTTCTTCAGGGGGAATTTCTGATTCGGACGGGAGATGTTACTCATAAAGTGAAAGCAGGAGACAGCGTGTTCGGGCCAAGAATGATACCTCATAGTTTTGCAAAAATCGGAGAAGGGGAAGGAAGATTATTAATGTTCTTTCAACCCGCAGGTAAAATGGAAGAATTTTTTAAGAAGATCAGTGAAGGAGTTGGGAGAAATTTATCAGAAGAGGAACAGGACAAGTTTAGAGAAGAACACGGCTTCAAAAAGGTAGGTCCGCCAATAAAAGATTTCAAAAAGTGGTAACCCTCACTATGCATGCCATCAATGCATTTAAAGAGAACTCTTTTCAGCAACAGTATATGTTATTTTTTGTTGGACAATAGTCTAAAGGTCTTTTGTTTTGTAATAGTTGCAATAAAAATGATTGCATGAAAATCTATTTTCTATTCATATTTTCCGCACTGTCACTTTTTTCCTGCAATGAAAGCCAGAAAACAGGCAATATTCATTCACCTGTTACTGATCAAAAATCTTCCGAAGAAAACCCACCGACAGACATCCATTTAATAGCTAGGCCAGATTCGATTTCATTTGATGCAGCAAGCACAGCAGTCATTGTAGTCGACATGCAAAATGATTTTGGATCAAAAGGCGGCATGTTCGACCGCGCTGGGATTGATATTTCTATCATCCGGAAAACTATTGTTCCAATCTCTAATGTGATAGCAGCGGCAAGAAAAAGAGGAATCGAAATAATTTATCTCAAAATGGGATTCAATCAAGAACTCTCCGACATGGGAAGAGAAGAGTACAGAAAACGGGTAAACCATTTACGAAACATGCACATTGGCGATACCATTACTGCGCCAACCGGTGAAAAGAGCCGGATTTTTGTTCGTGATACATGGAACACAGATATAGTCTCCGAACTAACACCTCAACCAAAGGATATAATTATTTATAAAACAAGATTCAGCGGCTTTTACCAAACCGCATTGGACTCTGTTCTAAAACGCCTGGAAAAGAAATATTTGATATTTACAGGTTGTACAACAAGCATCTGCGTTGAATCAACAGCGAGAGATGCAGCATTTAGAGACTACCTGCCCATCGTTCTGGAAGACTGTACCGCAGAGCCTGTCGGAAATGGTTTCCCCCGAACTAATCATGAAGCAAGTCTTTTAAACATACAAGCTTCGTTTGGATGGGTTTCAACTTCAAATGAATTCATTAAATCTATTCAGCAGAATTCCGGTGTCGATAGCACCATACTGCAGTGAATTGTGGATTTGTGCGACAAGTGATTACATTTTAAACATTTTCGAATCAGGAAACAACTTCTTGCTTTTCTATTACCCCTTTCAACCAGGGATATTTTTTCATGGTTGCCGAAATAAAATTATCAGCGGGGACAATCTTTTTCTTTAACGTATTTTCAAGAAACTCTGTGGTAAGCAAAATTACTCCTTCATATCCCCTGCCGGGATCGGGCGCATCTTTTCCCATAATGCCTGGTAGTACTTTATTTAATAATCCAAAACTGGTAAAATGGCCATGATCCATATTCTCCATGGCAACAAGGAATTTTTTGGTACCCTCAATGGATTTCAGCCAGGAAAGATCGGTGTAGGTGTCGCGGGGATTATACAGATGCAGCACCGGTTGCTTTATTTTTTTTGGATCGTAGAACCTCTGTGACTGCAGCAACTGAGCACCGAAGGCCGAACCAATTCCACCATCCAGGCTTACAACAGCCACTACCTCGCGATTTCTGATGGCCAGGGCCATTGCAGACTGGCCACCAAAGCTGAATCCCATCACGACAATTTCTTCGGTAATAACGGGAAATTCTTCTCTTACTATTCTTAATCCGAATTCATAATCGAGCACCTGCGATTCCAATCCCTTGTCCTGGTAATCGAGTTCATACTTTGTCGTTCCTTTCACCGGAACCTGCATTACCACGAAACCCTGCGCTGCAAGATGTTCCGCGAGGTAGGCATGGTCGGCAGCAAAACCATGCACCAGTATAACCAGTGGATATTTTTTTCTTGGCAACCGTGCATTTTTGACCGCATTCATCGGCGTTTTCTTATCCAGGAACTCCAAAAACTTTTTCTTATCCGCCTTTGCCGACTCAGGCCAGGCAAAATACCTGGTGATCCCGGTCTCCTGCCAGTTGTTCATCTTAGAAGAATCTAATTCCAATCCGGCAAGGGCCACATAATCGCCGAATGTCATTCTTTCAGCAACTTCTGTTGAAGGATACCATAGGTTGATCTGCATAATGCGACCCAGCTTTTTCTCCGATTGTTCCTGTATTGCAGCCCTGCTACTATCGAAACGCGTGATAGATACAAAACCTGGTTTCGACTGTGGAAATGCATTGGTTCCTATCAACAACAGTAACAACGTGATCGCTTTCATGCCAGTGTTTGAGACACTAAATATACATTACGGGATAACCGGTTACCGTGCCGCTCATCACCCATGTTTACCTGTTGAATAACTTTAATTATGGTAAAATGTCTGTTTGAATTCAACAGGCGTTTGATTGGTTTTATTTTTAAATAATTTATTGAATGACTGGGGATGCTCAAAGCCTAACCGGTAGGCTATTTCTGCAACCGATAAATTGGTTGCAGTTAAATATTCCCTGGCCTTTTCAATCAACTTTTCGTGTATGTGCTGCTGCGCGTTTTTACCTGTTAATGAACGAAGCATATCACTTAAATAACGCGGAGAAAGGTTTAGCTGGTTTGCCAGGTAATCAACAGTAGGAAGCCCTTTACTCAAAGTTTCTTCTTTTTCAAAATACTCACTTAAGAGCAGTTCCACTCTTGTAAGCAGATCGCTATTCACGGCTTTACGGGTAATAAACTGTCGCTTATAGAAGCGGTTGCTGTAGTTGAGCAAGACTTCAATGTGTGAGATAATTACATCCTGGCTAAAATCATCGATGGTACCGTTAAGTTCCGTTTGAATATTATCAAACACAGAAAAGATAACCTCTTTTTCTTTATCTGATAAAAACAATGCCTCATTCGCCGAATACGAGAAAAAGCCGTATGTTTTAATTTTTACAGCCAACGCATAATTTCTGATAAAGTCGGGATGTATGAGTAACGACCAACCTTCATAGTCCATATCATCCTGGCTGGTTGACAACAATTGATTCGGGGCGGTAAATATCATGCCGCCTTCGTCGAAATCATAATATCCCTGTCCATAACCAATTTTGCCTTTTAATGATCTCTTGTATGATATTTTGTAAAAATTGAACAAGAAATGTTGATTCAATAAATCACTATCGACAACCATGTCAGCATTGCGGTTAAGGCTTATCAAGGGATGAACAGGTTTGGGGAAACCAAATAGTTCATGTAAATGCGAAATCGAATTTATTTTAAATGGACCATTTTCTCCTGTCTTCATGTTGCTAATTTACTAATTCCCCAAGCACCATGGTATTCATTTCCTGTACTGCAGCTTCTGCTCCGATTTCCAGGCGTCTTGAGTATAACTGGTTAGCAAATTCACCGGCAACATACCGCAATTGTTTTTTGCCATCTGTAGCTGCTTCATAAACTGTATCAGCAATCCACTCTACCGGTTCAAAATTACTTGGGCTCATTAAGTCAAATAATTTTTGCAAGCCATCCTCATAAGCCGGATGTTTGGCCACATCAAGTGACGCACCTGCAAAATCTGTTTTAATACCACCAGGCGCAATGGTTTTTATGCCGATGTTGTGTAGATTCAATTCAAAGGATAAGCTTTCGCTCCAGCCTTCCAAAGCCCATTTGGTAGCGTGGTAAATAGAATCTAAAGGAAAAGTTAACAGCCCACCAATGGAAGTGGTGGTTAAAAATAATCCCTTTCTATTTTCTCTGAAATATGGAATGAAGGCTTTGGTAACTCTGATAACACCCAATAAATTAGTATCTATCTGCCGAACAATTTGATCGTCGCTGGTTGCTTCCAAAGCACCAACTAGTCCATAGCCTGCATTGTTCAACACAACATCAATGGGATGAATTTCAATTGCCTTATTCACCGTTTCCTCAATTTGCTCAGGGTTGGTAACATCTAACTTAAGAACGGAAACATTTTCAAGTTTAGTTAATTCGGATTCTTTTTGAGGGTTTCGCATAGTTGCAATAACATGCCAGCCTTTTGATTGAAACAATTTGGCAGACGCTTTTCCAAGCCCTGAAGATGCTCCTGTAATAAAGATTGTCTTTTGCATTTTTCTTTTTTTAATTGTATAATGCAAAAGTCTGCAGAAGTAAGAAGTCCTGTGTTGCCATATTGCAGCTTGTTGTAGCCGAAATGACGGTAGTCCAGTTTTTTAAAAGTTTTTAAATTGGCAATTTGCCATTTCGCAGTTCAGCCACCCTGTTTCTATTGTTGAACAACATAAGGCCATCCGTTTTTCATTTTGATGCGCGAAATACACATCACCCTTTTCTGCCCAGTGCTCTTGTCTTTGGAAATAGCATGATATGCGATCCATGCATCTCCATTCTCATTTTTGAAAATGGAATGCCCGGTCGCGGGGAATTATAGAGATGCAGAACCGGTTGCTTTATTTTTTTGGGTCGTAGAATCTCTGTGATTGCAGCAACTGTGCACCGAAGACCGAACCAATACCTTCATCCAGACTTATAACAGCTTTTATTTCGCAGTTTCTGATGACCATGGCCGATTGGCCACCAAAACTATTTCTTCCGAGATACCAGGAAATTCATTCTTTAATAATGTCAGCGCGATGGAATCCTGCGTTGATCTTTATTTCTCCTGAACCACTCTCCCAATCCTCACCTGGATATTATTTCCCCCCATCGAACGGAAGACTGAATTGACCAATCCAATCTTACCTGGCGCAAGTTCATAAATAGAAACCCAGAGACTCCTTTCCCAGGCTTTGGATACTTGCTGCCAGCTGTTGCCATAATCGTTACTAACGGATACGGCTGATGAATTCGAGCTCACCACAAGCGTACCGTTTGCCAGGGAAAGAATATAAGGCCCTCCAAGCTGAGTCGGAATTGCTGTCCCAAGACCCATTGGCCAGTCGACACCATCGGTGCTGATCTTATAATATACGTTGCATTTTTGAGGGCCGCAGATCTCGTACGCAACGATAAATCTTCCATCCTTCATCTTGGTCCATACCGGCATGCCGGGTCGTGAAGCCGGTGAAGCGGAATCAAAAGCCACCCATATTTCTTTCCCCCAGCTACCGCCCATATCCCCTGAAATTTTTTGAGAGATGATCTGGCTATACGCCGGTTGTTCAGTTACATGTTTTTCATTGGCATACATCACCGACAGCCGGCCATCGTCAAGCAAAAGAAAATGGGGTTCATAAGCACCTTTATCCGGCTTGCCAAGCTCACCGGGTTTTCCTTCATTGGCATCAATGGTACTCAGCAATTTCCAGTGCTTTCCCTTATCTGTACTTTTGTACACCGGCAGCCGGTACGATTCCTGCCATCGTACAGAACGACAGGCCAGCAAAACGGATCCGTCTGGACATTCGATCAACTGCGCATTGTCCACATCGCGACCCGGATCGGTGATCAGAGAAATTGCCTTCCAGGTTTTGCCCTGGTCCGTACTGGAGGCTACCTCAATTTGCAACCCGCCCTTCGGGTCCTTCCGGTATCCGTTGTTACGGGAAACCGTATAACCTGCCAGCCAGGCGCCATCGCTGCATTGCAGGAGCCGCGCATATTGTGAACCATATTTTCCGTGCGACCGGCCCC
>Ga0193752_1000570_pt1 | contig 34762 bp, 31 predicted proteins | sample H1c1metaG_FD_144924 | JGI IMG/M metagenome (GOLD analysis project Ga0193752, IMG submission 144924) | Soil microbial communities from a riparian zone of the East river system, Colorado, United States - H1c1 | ecosystem: Environmental > Terrestrial > Soil > Riparian zone | place: USA: East River... | reverse complement strand
GGACTTCTGGCGGGCTGTCATGGCAAGTAGCACTCGAAGGCCTACCAGAAGTCCGCGGCGTGATGGTCACATGAGCGAGCGCTTCGCGATCTTGTACGTGGTCGCAGCTCACGCATCGGCGCGCCTGTTTGCGTCGCGCTCGGACGCGGTGGGTTTCGGTGTGCCGGCGCGCCCGAACGCTTGAGGCCGATCGATCAGCCGCTGTTCGACGCCGCTTTGGCAGCTGCCGGCGTCACCGTGGTCGCCACTGGTTCCTCTGGCAGTGATGGCAACACCGAGAGTGGCACTCGCTTGCGAATGCCGTCTCGCCTCGTGAGGCGCGCCGCTGGGAGCGGCGCCGGCAACTCCATGATCACACGCGAACGCCGCTGGAACGTGAAGTAAGCCCAACCCCACTCGAACAAGACCGCGATCCGGCTCCGGTGCTGGACCAAGAACAGAATGTGGACGACGAGCCACAGCCACCAAGCGAGGATGCCGGACAGCTGAACCCGGCCGACCTGCGCGACCGCCTGATTGCGACCGATCGTCGCGAGCGAACCCTTGTCCGTGTACCGAAACGGCAACCGCGGCATCGCAGCAACGCTTCGCGAAATCTGCCTGGCCACATGCTTGCCGGATTGCATCGCGAGCTGCGCGACGCCCGGAAGCGGCTTTCCATCCTGGGTCTTCGCGATCAGATCGCCGACCACGAACACCTCGGGCCGATCCGGCACGGAGAGATCTTCTTCGACCCAAACCCGACCCGACTTGTCGATCGGCACGCCGAGGTGGCGCGTGAGCGGGCTCGCCTTCACACCGGCCGCCCACAGGATGGTCCGCGTGTCGATCCGCTCGTCCCCGATCTCGACGTAGTCCTCTCCAAGGTCCCGAACCGGCGTCCCAGTCCGCACCTCGATCCCAAGCGACTCGAGGTCGCCCCGCGCCTGCGAGGACAGATACTGCGAGAAGCTCGGCAAGACGCGCGGCCCAGCTTCTACCAACAACACGCGCGTGTGCCGCGGATCGAACGCACGGAAGTCGCGCTTGAGCGTGCGCCCAGCAATTTCCGCCAGCGCGCCCGCCAGTTCGACGCCGGTGGGCCCGCCGCCGATGACCACGAACGTCGTCCAGGCGCGACGGCGAACGGGGTCGGTCTCGAGCTCCGCCATCTCGAACGCGCGGAAAATACGGCGCCGCACGTCGAGCGCCTCGGACAACGTCTTGAGGCCCGGCGCGTGCTCAGCCCAGGAGTCGAACCCGAAGTAGGCGGGGACCATGCCGGTCGCAAGGACGAGGTAGTCGTACGGGACCTCGCCGGTCTCGAGCTCGATGCGGCGCTTCGTCACATCGATCAGCTGCACGTCGGACATCCAAACACGGACGTTCTTTTGCTTGGAGAGCAGACCTCGAATCGGGGCGGCGATGTCTGGAGCCGTCAGCTGCGCCGACGCGACTTGGTACAAGAGCGGCTGAAAGACGTGGTGGTTGTTGCGGTCGATCAGCGTGACCTGCACCGGCACGTTCTTGAGCCCCCGCGCGACGGCGAGTCCGCCGAAGCCGCTGCCAATGATCACGACGTGCGGTTTTTCCTTCTTGAGCATCCCTCTTCCAAAGAGTGGTACGGGTCGTTCGGAGTACGCGCGGTTGCGCGTTAGTTTCGAGTTCGTCCCGAGTGCGGTGACGCGAGTTGCCAAAAGCGCCAGCGCAGGAAGGTAAAACGCACTGCGCGCTTGACCAGCCTTGCTTCCGAACTCACCCAATCGAATCAAGTTGATGAAGCGACCGGGGTTGCATCCCGCTCGCTTGCAAGCGAAACAGCAGTTCACGCACGTGCAACCAACAGTAGCGAAGTGAGCTGAGTATCCATGCAACGCGGCTTCCGACCCCCTACGAACCCCGAAGCAGAACCCGGCCAAGCGACGCGCCCCGGCCTGCGACGGCCAGGTATGCCTCCGGAGGCTCCGTCCGCGACCCAGCCGCGCGTCCCTCCCGCAGCCCATCCGGGTATGCCCCCCGTGCGTCCCACGACTACCGGTCCACGCACGATGTCCGGCGGTCGTCCTCCTTTGCCGCCGCCATCGCGCACGACAACTGAATCGCACGTGACGCGATCCCCGACTCCGCGTGCGACGACTGAATCGCACGTGACGCGGTCACCAGTCCCCCGCCCGACGACCGAATCGCATGTGACGCGATCGCAGCCGGTGCAGCCGGTGCAGTCGCCCGTGATCACGCGGGCTCCGTCGCGCACGCTGTCGTCGCGCCTCACCACGGGAAGCACGAGCAGCTCATCGACGCGCACCACGGCCGTCGGTCGCAAGACAGCGGCCACTGCGGCAGCGGATGCAGAGATCGAAGCGCTCGGCCAGCAGATCATGGAGCTTCTCGAGCGTATTCGCGCGAGTGAAGAGCGCACCGCCTACGCCGAACAGCAGCTCGTGCACATGACACACATGGCGAACGCCGCTGCCGCCGCTGCCGAAGCCGCGCCCGCGCGTGTGGCGGAGCTCGAGTTCGCGAGTGCGAAGCAATCGAAGAGCTCGTGGCTTCCGTGGGCGCTCGTCGGTGTCGCTGCTGCGATCGCGGGGAGCATCTTCGTGCTCGGGTACACGCCGCTGCGCGCGCAATACGAAGCGGCGATGAAGCAGAACCAAGATCAAGCCGCGCAGCAGACGCAAGAGCTGAGCAAGCTGCGCGGGACCATGGTCGAAGAGCGTGAGCGTTTCGAGTCGCAGCTCGCAGCGGCGCAAACCGCAGCTGTGGCCGCGACCGCTGCCGCAGCACCGGTAGCTGAAGACTCCTCGGCGTCGAAGGCCGAAGCGCGGTCGTCGCACTCGAGCTCCGGTTCGAGCGATCATGCGGGCTCGAGCGATGCGGCTGAAGCGCGCGCGGCGAAGTCGGAAGAGCGCAAGGCCGAGCGTGCAGCAAAGCGCGAAGAGCGGCTCGCGAAGTCGGAGGAGCGCAAAGCCGAGCGCGCGGCGAAGTCGGAAGAGCGCAAGGCGAAGCGGTCTTCGGCATCAGACGACGCGGCGGAAGACGACTCGAGCAGCGCGAAGTCGAAGAAGCCTGCGCCGAGCAGCAGCAGCAGCGGCGGCGGTAGCGACGACCCGCTCGAGGGTCTCGGCGACGACAATCTCTAGATAGCCCGCGATAGAAAAGTCGGTTCGCGACCACCGACGCCGGTTACGCACTGACGCCCACCGCGGCTCCGCTGCATAAGGCAACGTGCAACACGCTCGGTGTTGCGGCGCGAGCATTTGTCGTGCGCCGCGTTCGCGAAACTGCGGGGCTAATTCGTTGGAACGCAACTTGCTGGAAACGGCCTGCACGGGCGGAGTTACGCCCCGTACGCAGCGCGCTTCAGCTTTCGATCGCGCCAGTCAACGAAGGAGCTTGGCGATGATCAGTGAGCTTAGCAGGCCTATGCGTAGCGCAACGACACTGCTTGCAATCGGTGTCGTCGTGCTCGCGAGTGGTTGCTTGGATCGCGAGCTGAAACCGCTCAACCCGTGTTTGGTCTCGGGTGTCACGCGCAAGGTCGCAGTCACGAACGTCGACTTCGTCGACTTGCTGTTCGTCGTCGACAACTCGGGCTCGATGCGGCAGGAGCAGGGTTCGCTCCGCGAGCAATTTCCAAGGCTGATCACCACGCTCACGACCGGCAAGAAGAGCAACGGCGACACATTTCCTCCGGTCAAAGACCTGCACTTGGGCGTCGTGTCGACAGACATGGGCCTCGTCGGCGTTCCGAACAACTATCCGGGCTGCAATACCGACCGCGAGGTCAACAAAGGCGGCGATGACGGCCTGCTACTGCATCCGGGCAACACCGCTCCGGGTTGCGATGCGACGTACCCTCCGTTCTTGTCGTTCGTGCAAGGCCAAGATCCGAAGAAGATCGCGACCGACTTCGGTTGCATCGCGAACCTCGGGACGAGCGGTTGCGGCTTCGAGATGCCGTTCGAGTCCGGCTTGAAAGCCTTGTGGCCGAAGAACTACGTCGACGCGAGTGGCAACGTGTTTGCGCCCGACAAGAACCCGATCCTGTTCCTGTCGACGACCGCAGACGATCGGTACGGCCACGGCGATACGCCGACCCCGGCAGGCAACGGTGGCTTTCTGCGGAACGATCCGGTGAAGGGCGTGTCGCTGATCGCGATCGTCGTCGTCAGCGACGAGGAAGACTGTTCCTCGAAGGACGACAGTCACTTCCGCTCCACCAACGATCCAAACGATCCGCTCTCGAAGCAAGGCATCAACCTGCGCTGCTACTACAACCCGGATCACTTGTTTTCGGTCGATCGCTACATCAAAGGTTATCAAGGCTTACGGCCGGGGGCGGAACAGCTCGTGATCTTCGGCGGGATCGTGGGTGTGCCGAGCGATCTCGTGAACGCAGACGCACGCAACGCGGTGATGTTCGATGATCAAGGCTCGCGCGACGCGTATTACGACATGATCTTGAGCGACGCGCGCATGCAAGAGCGGCCGCTCAACGAGAACATCCCTGCGCTCGCGAACCTCGCGCCTTCGTGTACGCGCGTCGACAAGCTCGGCGAAAACTCGACTGCGTTTCCGCCGCGGCGTTCGATTCAGCTCGCAAAGGGGTTCGGGCAGAACGCGATCATTCAATCGATCTGCCAGGACGACTTCGGGCCGGCGATGGATGCGATCATCGACGTCATCGCGAAGCAACTCGGCGCGGTGTGTTTGCCGCGACCGTTGGTGCGCAAGTCGGACGGAGCGGTGGGTTGCAACGTGGTCTGGGAGCTGCCGAAGGCGGGTACTGCGCCCGACCAAACCCCGGTCGACTGCACCGCGGCGTCGTACTTGAGCCCGGTCGATCCAGGTCGTGCTCCGGTCAACGAGCGCGGCGGCAAGAACTGTAAGGTGACGCAGCTGCCGGTCACGACAGCGGACAAGATTCCATCCGGCGACGGTTGGTACTACGACGACTTTACGACTGCGCGGGCGAACGAGTGTCCGAAGAGTCAGCCCCAGCGCGTTTCTTTCAGCGATGCGGCGAAGCCGCCGACGGGTGTCACGGTCAAGCTCGAGTGTTTGAACGAGACGCAGACCGTCGCGCAGACTCGGACCGACATCGCCGCGAATCAACCGGGTATCGGTACGCCCTGTCAGAGCGCAGCCTCGGACATGGTTCCGTTTGCAGATGACAGTAAGTGCATAGTCGAGTTGAAGAATGGCCAGCAGGACACGACGATGTTCTGCCACCCGACGCAAAACGTGTGCGTGTTCGGTTGCAACGGCGATTCGCAGTGCCCTGGAGGTTGGGTCTGCGATCGGCGCGCGGCTTCGGTCGCCGAAACGATGGGCAAAGGCTTTTGTACGAATCCGACCTGCGGCGCGGAAGCCGAGGATACGGAATAGCCGCTCACTCCAAGCGGAAGAACGAGCGAATCTTGTCGAGCAGATCTTGCTCGGCATTTGCGACGAGCGTCTTGTGATCGGCCAGTTGCTCGCGGCTGGATAGCAGCGCGACGCGGCGCTCGGCCAAGGTCGCAGCCATCTGCGCCGCGAGATCCCCGCGGCGCTCGAGCAGCCTTCGAAACGCATCGGCGTGCAAGCGGTAACACTCGACTTCGGTCAACGCGACGATCGTAGCGCTTCGCGGCTCGCCCGTAAGCAAAGACATTTCGCCGAAGCACTCACCCGGACCCAGCTGCGCGACCTCTTTGTCCTGGGTTCCGTGTTTGGTCCGCACGCTCACGCGACCCTTCGTGATCAAGTACAGGTGATGGGCATCCGCGCCCTCGCGCGTCAGCACTTCACCCTTCGCAAACGGGGCTCGCTGCAGCCAATCGGTGAGCTCGGCGTGCTCTTGTTGTGACAAGTCGCGGAGCAATCCGATCTCCGACAGCGCGGTCACACGTCGCGCGCGCTCCGCGTCTTCTTTGTCTCGCCGGCGTTCCTTCGAGTCTTCGGTCAAGAAGACCGCGTGGGCCGGAATCGCGAGCGGAATGCCGGCGCGATTGAGCGCAAAGTAGACCCGCGTTCGCATCACGCTGTCAGTGCTCGAATCACGGCCGGCATCCAGGATCCAAAACCGCACGGCGTACGAGGCCGTGCTCGCGTCGAGATTACTCAAGATGCACTCGACCGGTGGATTGGTCGCGACGTTGTCGATCGGGTGCAGCGCGAGCGCTCGCAACACGACGTCGATCACCTGCGTCGGCGGTGTGCGGAAGTCGACCGCAAAGGCGACGCTGCGTCGCACGCGCGGCGACTCGCCGGTGCGGCGCCCGAGCACGACCACTTGTGAGCGCGTGAGCAAACTGTTTGGAAGAATGACTGTCTCCCAGCTCGACGTCTCGATCGACGTGGAGCGCCAGCGAATCTCGACGACCCGACCGGTGACATCGGCCACCCGGATCCAGTCGCCTACGCGCACTGTGTTGTCCAGTTGCAGCGCGAGCCCGCCGACCACGTTGCCGAGCGTATCTTGCAGCGCGAGACCGATGACGGCGGTCACGACTGCACCGGTCGCGACGATGCCGGTCAAGTCGACGCCCGCGCGTGACGCAGTTCCAAACACGGCGAAGATCCCGATCGCCGCGATGAGCACGTCCTGCACGATGCGTGGAAGCGCCAGGCGCAACCGCGGTGCGAGCGCTCCGAACACGAGCAGGCCTGCGATGCCGGCACCCGCGATCGCACCGGCGACCGACCCGAGCACGCGCAGGTCCTTCGCGATACCGGCGTTCAGCGCACTGGCGACGCCGGTCGCGGGCAAGAGCACGCAGTGAAACCCGACGAGTAGCAGCACGAATCGCAAGCGCGCACGCAAGTCGCTGCCGCCGGGCGCGCGCCGCAACAGGGGCACGGTGATCAGCAGCATGAGCACGATGAACGGTGTGCCCTGACTGAGCGCTTCGTTCAGGATGCTGTGGAGCACCTGCATGTCACCTCTTACGGATCAGGAGCAGCACCGCTCCGAGCGCAGTCACGGCTGCCGTGGTCAAGAGCTCCTTCACTTCTGCACCGCGCGCGACGAGAGCGATGCCGATGAGCGCCGGCAGCGCCCACAGCATGTGTTTGCGCTCCACGCCGTGGTGGCCGCGCTTCGCGAGCAACGCGAGCGAAAGTACCGCGACGGCGTATTGCGCGAGGACGGCGATGCTCGAGAGTGCGAACAAGCCACCGAGATCTTCGCGCAAGACGAAGATCGCAGCACCGAACGCGGTCACCCACAACGCGCGCTGCGGTACGCTACGCGCGTCGGTCTCACCGATCCACGATCCGAGCGCGTCCGAGCGCCCGAGCGCAGACAAGTAACGCGGCGTCGTCACGTATTGCCCGAAGGCGATCCCGAGCGCGGACACGATTTGGCCGGCAGACAGCAGGCGCGCCCAAAAGTCGCCGCCGTAGCTCTGTGCCGCAGCTACGAGCGGCGTCGGCTCTTTGCCGAGGTCCGGCACCGCTTGGACGCAGATCGCGTGGAGAACACCATAAAAAGCGGTGCACGCGACGAGGCTGCCGATGGTCGCCCACATCACGGTGCGCTGCACCTTCGCGTTGCCGGCGAGTACGGGGACGACCTCGAAGCCTTGCAACGCGAACACCACGATCAAGAGCGCACGGCCGATGTCGGGAGCGGTCGCGGCCGCACTGTTCGCGACCGGTGCCGTGCCGAACAGCGTGCTCGTGAGCGCGAGCAAGCAGAGTAAGACGAGCGGTAAGAGCTTCAGCACCGTGACGGTGCTCCAGGCGAGCGCGGACAATCGCAAGCCGGACGACACGGCGAGCGACAACGCCGCAACGCTGATGAGCGCCCAGCCTTTTTGACTCAGGAGATCCGCGCCCACGACTTTCACGATGTGCGTGGTCAAGCCGGTGACAACGGTGGCCGAGCTGAGTAACGAGGAGATGTACGTGAGCCAGCCGATGAAGAATGCGGCGCGCGAGCCGAACGCGAGCCGTGCCCAGACGTACGGCCCGCCATCTTCCGCGAAGCGCCCGCCGAGTACGCCGTACGCGATGGCGACCGGCAACAGGGCGAGGCCCGTGAGCACGTAGACCCAAGCGCCCGTCATGCCGGGCGTGCTCTGCGCGACTTCCGAAGGCGCGAAAAAGATACCGACGCCGATCGTCGCGTTGATGCCGAGCGTGAGAAGCGCGAACAAACCGAGGTGGTTTTTTACGGGCTCTGGCAAATCTAAGGCCTCGTCGCGGCTGGACGACAGCGCGCGCCGCGGGAGCTTATGCCAAGCCAGCCCCGGCTGACTATCTATCAGCGCGGCTGATGGTCAGCGCGAGTGAGGGTCAGCGCGGCTGATGGTCAGCGCGGCTGATGGTCAGCGCGTCAGCGCGTCAGCGCGGTCAGCGGTACTCGTTCGGCTTCGTCTGCGACACGTCGGTGATACGACCCGCGTCGGCATAACCCGCAACGAGGACTTCGGCGATGCCGGAACCGGGGTCGAACATCAATCCGTGAATCGGCACATCGCCCGGGATCAGCGGATTCGCACGCAGCAGCTCCACGACACGTTCGACGTTGCCGAGTGGATCATGAAAGCCACCGAGCCACTCGCCCAAGCTCGGCTCGAGCGCGTCGATCGCCGCTGGCGGCACCCCGCGCGCGATCATCGTCTGGCGAAGTGCGTTCTCGTCGAGCTGCGTCATGCCGCAGTCTTTGTGCCCGATGACGAACACTTCCTCGCACTGCAGTGCGTGGATCGCGACGACGAGTGAACGCACGACACCTCCCCCTGGATCGACCAGGGTGTTGCCGGCGTTCTTGATCATCTTCGCGTCGCCGCGCTTGAGGCCCAACGCCGGTTCGAGAAACTCGACCAGGCGGGTATCCATGCACGTGAAGATGACAACCCGCTTCTGCGGCGCTTTGCTCAGGGGGCGACTGCGCTCCGCGATCCAGCGGGTGTTGTGTTGCAGCATTTCGTGAAGCAATGACACGCCGACCATCAATGTCGCGTTTTTCGGGCGAGTGCAAGCACCTCGTGAGTTTCAAACGGTCGCGAGCGTGAATCCGATGCAGGCGCCGCTGGGCGTGCGATTTTCCGCAAACGCTTGACCTCCATGGGCTTCCGCGATGCGCCTCACCAGGTACAGGCCCAGGCCCACACCGACCTGCTCGTCCGGATGCGACCCCCGGCCGCGCGTGAAAGGTTCGAACACCCGCGAGAGGTCCTCCGGATCGAGGCCCGGGCCGTCGTCTTCGACTGCGATCCGGATGACGTTTCCGGTGCGCCCGGCGCGAACGGTCACGCCGTCTCCCCCGTGTTTCCGCGCGTTGTCGAGCAGGATTGTGAGCGCGCGCGAGAGCAGCGTCGGGTCCGCGGCGAATGATTGACTCTCCGGATCGATCTCGATCCGCGTTCCGTCCAAGCCGAGTCGCTCCGTGCACTCGCGCACCACGTCGCCCAGATCGATCGGACGTTTGTGGAGCGCAGCGGCCGAGATGCGCGCTTCCGCGAGCAACTCTCCGACGAGCGCATCCATCTCGACGATTTCGCGTTCGAACTTGCTCCCGAGCTCCGTGGCTGATGCACCTTCCTGCAACATCGCGAGCAGCACACGCAACCGCGCGAGCGGCGTTCGAAGCTCGTGCGACACCGCACCGAGCAGCTCGCGTTGCGCGCGCACTTGGCTCTCGATGCGAGCAGCCATGTCGTTGAAGTTGTTCGCGAGCTCGCCCACTTCGCTCGGCGCGTGGCGATGCACGTGTGCGCGGCGCTCGAGATTTCCCGAACCGAACTCTTTGACCGCGCGCGCGAGCTCCCACAACGGCCACGCCAGCTTGCGTGCGAGGATGCCGGAGAACGTCCACAACACGCTGCCGGCGCAAAAGAACACGAACACGCGCAACCACGGCTTGTGCACGACTGCGGCGCCGAGCAGCGCGAACACGAAGCCCGACGTCAACATGCTCATGAAGATCGCGACGCCGAAGCCGAGAAATAGCTGCTGCTGCAAGCGGCGGGGACGCCTGCGCCGAAACCGGTACTTGCGCAATCGCTCGAGCCGCTCGAGTCGTTCGTACTGCCGCTCGAGGTGCTCGAAGCGCCTGCCGCTCATGTCGAGTCCTTGACCAACACGTAGCCGACGCCGCGCACGGTACGAATGCGCGACTGTTTGCGAGAGTCGTCGCCGAGCTTGCTGCGTAGATGCGAGATGTGAACGTCGACCGTGCGATCGTTCACGACCGTGTCGCTGCGTCCGGCGAGGTTGAACAACGTGTCGCGCGGCACGACTCGGCCTGCGCGACGCGCGAGGGCGAGCAGCAAGTCCCATTCGAGCGCGGTGAGCTCGACGACGCGACCTGCGACCGTGACTTGGCGCGAACCGATGTCGAGCTCGAGGTCGCGCACGCGAACCTTTTCGTTGTGCGAGGCCGGCGACGTTCGCCGGAGCACGGCGCGAATGCGAGCGAGCAGCTCGCGCGGGCCGAACGGCTTCGGCAAGTAGTCGTCGGCGCCGAGCTCGAGGCCGACGACGCGATCGGTTTCATCGCCGCGCGCCGTGAGCATGACGATAGGCACCGCGCTGTTCTCGCGAATTCTGCGGCAGACTTCGAGCCCGTCCATGCCGGGCATCGTCAGGTCGAGCAGGATCACGTCGTAGCCGCCTTGCTCGAGCTGTGCGAGCCCGGCGCGGCCATCCGCTGCGTGCGTGATCGCGACGCCGTGCGGCTCGAAGTACGTCACGAGCAGCTCAGCCAGTCTTCGATCGTCGTCGATCAACAGTGCGCGCAGCATTTACAGCCTCAGTTTAGCCAGAAGGCGGGCGAGGGAGACAATCCCTCACCCGCCAACTTTTAGTCAGTCATCACAATGGTCGTGGTGGTGGTGATGCGAGTCATCACCGTGGTGGCGGAACCCGTGAGCGATCGCGCTGCCGTACCCAAACACCACGCCTAGCGCCAAAATCACGATTCGAAGCTGAAAACGTCTCATGTTCCACCGCCTTTCTCAGATCCAGTCGTCGTCGCGGGTGGGACGGCGCGAAAAGCCGTCCGCGATCCACTCCGAGACTTGGCGGCGCTGCCGCGGGTCGAGGGCCTCGTGTACATTGCGGATAGCCGACACCATCTCACCGCGCGCACGGTTTACGAACGCCTCTTGTTTCGAGAGCGCAGCCGTCAGCGCCGACTCGTCGAGTGCGTCGCTGCCGAAGGCTTGTGCGAGATCTCGCCGCACCGAGTGGAGCTCCTCCCGCCCGTCGCTCAAGCTGCTGCGCAGCGTGTCGACTGCCGAGCGAATGGCCTTCTCCTGCCCCGGCGTCGTGTCCAAACGCGTCAGCAGATGCCGCGCGATGACTTGGCGATGACCGCCGCGCCGCCCACGACCCCAAAAGCCACGGCCGAAACTCGGGCCACCAAACAAACCGTATCCGTGTCCGTAGCCCGCGCCGCAACCGATGCCGGATCCGTAGTCATCGCCCGACGGTCCGTAGAGCGCGTAGTAGTGACGCCGGCGCAGGTGCGCGAACAAGAGGACCAAACACACCGTACCGAAGAAAAAACCAAACATGACGTTCTCCTTGCGTGTGCGAGCGACCCACTGGCCGCCGCTTCAACGAAGAAGAATCTGCAGGTGCGATGTGAAGCTTCGGTAGGCTCGAGTGTGAAGAAGTCTGAAGTGCGGCCGGACCTGGTGCCGCGCTAGCGAGATCGCGGGGTTAGCCGTCTTCAGCTGCATCTTGCAGCGGCGAAAACAGCAGCTCGACCTCGTCCGGGGCGAACAAACTCGCGGCTTGCGCCGGAGGAGCGCCGAGCACGCTGTCGGCGAGCTGGCGCTTCTTCGCTTGTAGCCCGAGCATCCGTTCTTCGACGCTCCCGGCGGCGACCAAGTTGTACACGAACACGGGCTTCTTCTGGCCGATGCGGTAGGCGCGGTCGGTCGCTTGGTCTTGCGCCGCAGGGTTCCACCACGGGTCATAGTGAATCACGGTGTCGGCGCTCACGAGGTTCAAGCCGGTGCCGCCGGCTTTCAAGCTGATCAGGAACACGTCGGCTCGCCCGCCTTCGAACTCGTCGACCGGCTTTTGGCGGTTTTGCGTTTGCCCGGTCAACGTCACGTACCGAATCTTGCGTTCCACGAGCCCCTGCGCGAGCAGCGCGAGCATGCTCGTGAACTGCGAGAACACGAGCACGCGGTGCCCGTCTCGCAACAGCGACTCGAGCAGCTCGAAGAACAGCTCGTACTTCGCCGACTCGCGGACGAAGCGCGCCGCATCGCTCTTCAGCAAGCGCGGATCGCAGCACAGCTGGCGTAGCCGCATCAGCGCGTCGAGGATCGTGATCGTCGAGGCCGCGATGCCCTTCTTGCGAATCGCCGCGCGCACGTCGCCGTGAGCTGCGACGCGAATGCTCTCGTAGAGCTCGCGCTGTTTACCGCGCAGCTCGATCGGCCGAACGATCTCGGTCTTCGGCGGGAGCTCTTTCGCCACGTCGCGCTTCAACCGCCGCAGGATGTAGGGCGTGACTTGGGCGCGCAGCGCAGCAAGGCGACCCTCGTCGCGCTGTTGTTCGATCGGAATCCGGTAGAAGTGCTTGAACGACGGCTCGTCGCCGAGCAGGCCCGGCATCAAGAAGTCGAACAGCGACCACAGCTCTCCCAAGCTGTTCTCGATGGGCGTCCCCGTCAGGCACAGCCGGTACTGCGAGCTCAGCTTGCTCGCAGCGTCGTGCACGCGCGAGCGCCGGTTCTTGATCACTTGCGCTTCGTCGAGAACCACGAAGTGGTAGTTCTGCTTCGCGAAGTACTCGGTGTCGCGGAGGAGGGTCGGGTAGGTCGTCAAACAGACGTCGCAGCTTTCGGCTGCAGCCTGCCGATCCTTGCGATCGCGCCCGCACAGCCGAACCACGCGCAAGCCCGGCGCAAACTTCGCGAGCTCGCGTTCCCAGTTGCCCGCGAGGCTCGTCGGCGAAACCACGAGCGACGGCAGCTTCGCGCGGCCGCTCTCGCACTCGAGGCACAAGTGCGCGATCGTCTGCAACGTCTTGCCGAGCCCCATGTCGTCCGCGAGTACTCCGCCCGCGTCGTGCTCGCGCAGTTGTTGGAGCCATGCCACCCCAGCCGCTTGATAGGGCCGCAAGCTCGCGTTGAGTCCGCGCGCGACTTCCACCGGCGTTGCGTGCATCGCACCGGCGAGGCCACGCGCACGCGCTTGAAGCTCGGGCGGTACGAGCAAGGTCAGCCGCGGAGCGGATTCGCCCTCGAAGGCCAGCTCGAGCTCGGCGAGCGCCGCGGCGCGCACGCTCGGGAACACGATCGTCTCGCCGTCGCACGCGAGGCCTTGGTACAGCTCGGCCATCACTTGCATCAGCACACGCAGGCGATCGGACGGCACCGGCAGATAACAGGTCCGCCCCGGTACTTGGACGAAGCGCGGTGCACGCTCGAAGCGCTTGCCGCCGTTGGCTTCGAAGTCGTAGCCGTCCTCCAACATTCCGAGCAGCACTGGCAGCAGGTTTACGCGATGGCCATCGATCTCGACGCCGAGCTCGAGGCTGAACCAATCCGACTGCGCGTCGTCCGCGCCGTGCAGCTCCGCGTACCAAGGCGGCTCGTCCGTCAGCACGCGGTACGGGTACGCCTCGTCGAGCTCGACTCCAAAGCCGAGCGAGCGCAGCTGCGGCAGCGCGTAGGCGGTGAACGCGCAACGCGCATCGCCGGTCTCATCGAGCTGAAGCAAGTAGTGCGCGCGAGAATCCGGCGCCGTACCGTAGTCTTCGAGCAGCTCGAGCTCGATCGCGCCGAAGCTCTCGAGCAAGTGTTTTGCGCGCGTCTCTGCCACGAGGTCGCGTGCGAGCTCGCGCGTGCCGCCGACGTCGCCGCGAAAAAATCGCAGCTGTGGGTCGTTACACGCGATGCGGTAGGGGCCGTACTCGAACGTCAGCTCGATCAGCGGGGCGTCCATCTCGTGATAGTCCGGGCGCAGGGCGTGGCCGCGGTTGACGAGCAGCTTCTCTTGGAAGAGGCGAACGACCGGGCGCGTCAGCGTCGCGACTTCGGCCGGTGTAGCGGCGAGGTTCGCGAGGTCCAGACGGGCGAGGACGGAATCGATGTCGTCTTCGGCGTCGGAAACGGCAGACCGCGGATCGGGCATTCGATCCGTTAGATCAGATTTGCCGAGCGAAGTCGAATTCGAGCGCAAGAAGTCATGCTCCAGTTGTGCCTGGCATGCCGTCAGTTTATGACGCACCCCAACCGCTCGTGGTCAAGCTAAAACGCGACTCGAGCTCTGGCGAATTCGCGCGCATGTCGCAACGCAGTTTCAAGCCTGAAGATCTGTGTGTTCTCGGATCGGCGCTTCGCGTACGTTCACTTCCGTTGTGTCCGGAGTTGCAGCTGTGGTTGCTGCACGATGGCGTAGATCTGAACGCGCGCGCGGACGAGCTGCTGCGTGGAGGCCCTGCACCGTACTGGGCATTTTGCTGGGGCGCCGGTCAAGCGCTCGCGCGTTACCTGCTCGACAATCCGGAGCTCGTGCGCGGGCGAACGGTCGTCGACTTCGGTGCGGGCTCGGCGGTGGCCGGCATCGCAGCGGCGCGTGCGGGCGCTGCGAAGGTGATCGCGGTCGACATCGATCCGATCGCGCTCGGCATGGCGGAGCACAACGCGACGCTGAACGGAGTCGAGCTCGACGTTGCGTTGGAAGTGCCGGAGCGTTGGGACGTGCTGCTCGCGAGCGATGTGCTGTACGAGACCGGCAACGAGGTTTGGCTGGCGCGCGCCGCCGAGAGCGGCAGGCAGGTGTTCTTGAGTGATCCACTGCGACACGGCACACCGCGTCCCGAGCTCGAAGTGATCACGGAGTACACCGTGCGTACGCTGCCGGACGTCGACTATCCGATCCAGCGCGCACTCATTCACAAGCTCGCGAGTGCTGCGAGCAGCGCTAGTGTTCGGTCAGGGTGAGCGGAGTCGAATCCGGTAGTGGGGTGACTTTCGTGATCACGAGCGGGCTACCGCTGCTCCAGCGCACGTCGAACTCGATTGCGACTTTCGCTGCCGGTTTGAGCGCGTCCTTCGATACGCCCGGCCCGAGCGCGAAGTTCATCGACATCGATTCCATCGGCGAGGCGTTGCCATCGCGATCCTTGAAGCTCGGAATGTGCTCGTGATGAATCAGGGCGCGCGCGTCGTCGCCGCTGCCTTCTGCACTCTTGACCTGGCCACGTACGCTGTAGTGGCCGTCGCCGGCGTCGCTGCCTTTGCAGCTGACCACCGCGACCAACAGTCCCAACCCGACGAGCGCGAGCTTCATGCGATTGCGTTCGGTTTGACGTCCTCGAGCTTCGCCTCGCGGCGCTCGACCGTGCCGTCGGCTGCGTGGGCGAAGTAGCTCACCTCGCGGTAGCCTGCGTTCGCGATCGCACGCATGCTCTCGTCGAGGCCTACGCCGACGTCGTGGGCGCCGTGACCGTCGTCGCCGAGCGTCACGCCGATGCCGAGCTCACACGCGCGTGTGAGGATCTCCGGCAACGGATAGACCGGCCCGAGCCCGCGCCGATACGTCGCACAGTTCACGTCGAGCACGCCGCCCGCGGCTCGCACCGCTTCGAGCGCGTCGTCGATGCGGCTCTTTACGCGCGGGCTGAACTTCGGGTCCGGCCCATCGAACTTACGAATCAAGTCGATGTGGCCGACGACTTCGGGCCGCAGCGCGGTCACGAGCTCGATCACGGCTTCGAAGTACAGCATCTGCATGACTTCGACACCGCCGAGGAGCACCGCGACTTCGCGCGTCTTGTCGGGGCTGAAGTCGACGACGTGGCCTTGCACGTCGTGAACGCTGCCGACGATGTAGTCCGGCCCGACTTGTTCGCGCAGTGCGCGCATGCGCGCCGCCCAATCGCCCGGCGGCAGCCGTTCGGTCTCGAACCCGATCAATAGGTCGATTCGGTCGCCGATCCGTTCGCGCAGCTTGCGGGCGTGCGCCGTGTAGGCGTTGAACGTCGCGACGAGGCCTTCTGGTCCGAGATCTTCTTCGCCGGGAAACAGGTCCTCACTGCGATAGCGCGGACAGTGCTCGGACAAGCCGTAGTGGGTGAACCCGGTCGCGATCGCCCGCTCGACCACTGCATCCAGCTCACCCTTCGCATGTCGGCAGAACTGCCCGCTGTGACCCCCGTGGTAACTGAACCAAGGCATGGAGCGACGGTAGGCGCGACGCGCAAACCTGGCAACGCTGAGAAGCTAGAACCAAAACGCTCTTGAACCGGGCTTTCCGGTGCCGGCAAACTACCGACCGAGGGGATCAACGTATCATGACCGAATCGTCTGCCGCAGCCTTGGAGCCCATCGCATTCCTCGGTCTCGGTGTGATGGGGAGAGGGATCGCGCGGCACCTCGCGAAGTCCGGGCATCCGCTGACCGTGTTCAACCGAACGCGGGCTCGTGCGGAGGAGTTCGTCGCGCTTCACGGGGGCAAGGTTGCGAGCACGCCGGCCGAGGCGGCCGCCGGAGCGAAGATCGTCTTCGTGTGTGTTGGCAAGGATGATCATGTGCGCGACGTGATCCTCGGACCCGGTGGCGCGTTCGAGACACTCGCTGCTGGGGGCGTGCTCGTGGACCACGGCACCAGCTCCGCAGACCTCGCGCGCGAGCTCTCCCTCGCCGCCATCGAACGAGGCTGTGGCGCGGTCGATGCGCCCGTCAGCGGCGGGCAAACGGGCGCCGAGCAGGGGACCCTGACGATCATGGCGGGCGGCCGGGACGCCGACTTCGAGCAAGTGCTGCCCCTGTTTCGCAAGTACAGCCGCCAGGCTCGGCTGCTCGGTCCCGCTGGAAGTGGACAGCTGGCGAAGATGGTGAACCAGATTGCTATCGCTGGTTTGATCCAAGGGCTCGCCGAAGCACTGAACTTTGCCGAGCTCGCGGGTTTGGACCCCGTCGCCACGGTCGACGCCATCTCGCAGGGCGCCGCCCAGTCGTGGCAAATGGATCACCGTCACGCCGCCATGATCGCGGATTCATTCGACTTTGGATTCGCCGTCGAGTGGATGCGCAAGGACCTCGCGCTCGCGTTCGACGAAGCTCGCCGCAACGGAGCCGCGCTGCCGGTTACCGCCCTCGTCGACCAGTTCTACGCCGACATCGTGGCTCTAGGCGGCCAAAGATGGGATACGAGCAGCTTGATCAGGCGCCTGCGTGTGCGCAGCTGATCACTTTACGTACCGTCGATCGCAACGGGTGGCCTGCCGACCTGCATCAAAGCAGCAGTTGGTTGTGTAGGACACTACTGCCTAGCCCTTTCTGGGGCTACGATATTGCGCCGCGCTAGGACCTGCGCAGTTTGAGTACATAGACTCCATAGATTACAGGATTCTTTTGGGTATCGAACCGACAGAAGGTGCTGCGATGAGCGAAGCGACGAAGCCGGGTGTCAGCGGGATGAGCCTCTACGTGCCGCGGCTGCGGGTGCAGCTAAAGGACTGGTGCGGCTGGACTGGCAACTCCTGGGACAAGATCCAGACCGTCGTGGGCTCCAGCTTCCGCGTGCCTGCGCGTCACGAGAACGTCTACACGATGGCGGCGAACGCCGTGCTGCGGTTGATCCGCCAGTACGACATCGATCCCCGCAACGTGGGCTTCCTCGGTCTCGGGACCGAGTCCAGCACCGACAACGCTGCCGGTGCCGTGATCGTGCGCGGCATGGTCGACCGAGCGCTCGACCGATACGGCAAGCCCCGCCTGTCGCGTCACCTGGAAGTGCCGGAGTTCAAACACGCGTGCCTCGGCGGCATCTACGCCATGAAGGCTGCGCTTCGTTACGTGTCGTGTGACGCGGGCGACAAGGTCGCGATCGTGGTCTCTGGCGACGTCGCCGAGTACGAGCGCGGCAGCACCGGTGAGCAGACCCAGGGTGCCGGCGCGGTCGCGATGCTGATCACGAAGCACGCGAAGCTGTTCGAAGTCGACCTGGTCCACGGCGGCTCGGCGTCGGACTATCGCGGTCCGGACTTCCGCAAGCCGTTCTCGCGGCACTTCACGAAGGTGTATGCGCCGAACACTCAGCGCATGAGCGACTTCCCGGTGTTCAGCGGCAAGTATTCGACGTTCTCGTATCTCGACGAGACCGTCCACGCGGTCGAAGACATGCTCCGCAAGCTGAACGTGTCCGCTGGGAAGTATTACAACAGCGTGCACTCGCTGTTCTTCCACCGGCCGTACCAGATGATGCCGGTTCAAGCGATGTCGTTCCTGTATGTGCGTGGCCTCGCGCGCGGCGACCACCACCAGGACGAGCTGCAGGCGCTCTGCAAAGAGGCGGGCGTCTCGGTGGAAGACGTCGTTCAAGAAGCGCTGTCGACGCCGGATTTGTACGCACAAGTTCGCGAGCACGGCGAAGCCGTGGCCGACCCGTATAAGGCGACGAGCGCGATCGCCGCCATCCTGCGTAAGAAGCCGGGCTTCCGCCAGCTGCTCAATCAGAAGATGAGCCTCGGGTCGTCGCTCGTGCAGGACTTCGGCAACTTGTATTCGGCGGCGTTGCCTTCGTGGCTCGCGGCGGGGTTCGAGGAAGCGGCAAAGCGCGGTCTCGATCTCACGGGTCGTCCGATGGTCGCGGTCGGCTATGGCAGCGGCGATGCGGCGGAATCACTGCCGATCAAGGCAGTTCCGGGCTGGGAGCAGTGTGCGAAGCAGATTCAGCTCGCACGTGCAGTCGAGGACTACATCGACCTGACGCGTGAGCAGTACGAAGCGCTGCACGACGGTCGCGACGTGAGCGGCATCAACTACGAGCCGACTGAAGAGTTCGTGATCACGCACGTCGGCGAGAAGTACGACCCGGCGTTTCAGGACCTTGGGGTTGAGTATTATAAGTACGTTGGGTAACAGACCGCGGTCAGAGGCGCTGAAGGCGTCGGCGACGGATTGACCGCGGTCGACTGCACGGCGCGTAGGTGAAGAGGGCTGCAGCTTATGGCTGCGGCCCTTTTTCTTTTCGCGGCGCTTGTGGGGTATCGGAGGTTGGGTATCGGAGGTTGGGTATCGGGTATCGGATGGTCCCCCCTGACGCTCTAGGCATCTGGAGGCTTCGTTCGCTGGTTGCTTATGCGCCGCCTTGCCGTCGACCGCGGTCAATCCGTCGTCGTGGCTTCAAGGGTCTCTGACCGCGGTCTGTTAAGCAGCAAAGCCCCCGACGCTCTAGGCATCTGGAGGCTTCGTTCGCTGGTTGCTTATGCGCCTTGCCGTCGACCGCGGTCACTGCGTCGCGGTGTCTTCAAGGGTCTCTTACCGCGGCTTGTTTAAGCAAAGCCCCCGACGCTTGTGCGTCTGGAGGCTTCGTTTTGTAGGTCGCTTGCGCGCCGTGCAGTCGACCGCAGTCACTGCGCCGCCGGTGCGTTCAGCGTCTCTTACCCCGGTCTGTGTCTCATACGCTGTGCAGTTGACCGCGGTCACTGCGTCGCGGTGTCTTCAACGGGCTCTGACCGCGGTCTGTTCTACCAACGGTCGCCACGGTCGCCACGGTCGCCACGGTCACGATCGCGATCGCCACGACCACCACCGCCGCCACGACCACCACGGCCGCCGCCACCGCCGCCACCGCCGCTCCCGCCACCACCACCGCCGCCACCCCAGCCGCCGCCGCCACCACCGCTGCCGCCGCCACCGCCGCCGCGAAAGCCGCCGCCGCCACCGCCGCTGCGACCACCACCGCCGCCGCCGCCGCCGCGCGGCTGACGCTCTTCGGCTTCATTCACGCGTATCGGACGACCCTCGATGAGCGTGCCGTTCAGTTGCGCGATTGCATTCGCCGCTTCCTGTGCACTACCCATCGTGACGAAGCCGAAACCGCGCGACTGTCCGCTTTCACGATCGGTGACGATGTGGACGTCAACCACTTCGCCGATCGAAGCGAAGGCGGAGCGCAGAGTCTCCGTCGTCGCTTGAAACGACAAGTTGCCTACATACAAACGATTACCCATGGATCTCTCTCGACTCGTTCTCGCAGCTCAGTGTCTTTAGTGGTGAAGTCCTGCCATCCGATGAGCCGCCAGTCGGCGTGCCAGGGCTGCTTCTGCTTCCCGTCCCCACAGTGGCGTCGCTATGTCGAAGCGACCGTCGCGATCCCGAGATAGAGAAATCCTCGTCGCCAGTACCGGGTAACGTGTCATGAGCCGTGTCAGAATAGCGGAATACATTGATTCCGCAAGCTACACGCCCGCGCGCGCGCGCTATCAGGTCCCAATCAAGTCGGCAACTTGCCTGACACAACGACCCCCCGATTCTTCGGATACCGACATGTCAGACCAGGGCGTGTTCGGAGAGTGCAGCGCGCATCGGAACGAGTGGCGCAGGCCGTCCGGTCCAGAGCTCGAACGCCAGCGCACCTTGGTGCAGAAGCATTCCAAGGCCATCTAGCGTAAGTAAACCGCGGGCTTCCGCCGCTCTCAGCAGCGACGTTTGGAGCGGTTTGTACACCAGATCCGTCACTAGAGCCGTGGCAGGAAGGGCGCCCAGAGGTAGCCCGTTGGTGAAGCTTTGCGCTGTCGGCGTGCCGTCCAACGTTGCGCTCGTGGCTTGAACGAGCAGATCCGTTTCGGCAAAAACTGAAACTAACGAAGTGCTCGCAAGGTCGCAGGCGTCGAGAATTGGTCCGTCGAGCGATGTTCGAAGGTCGCTCACCAGCGCCTCCGCACGCTCGCGTTGCCGGGCAACGACGTGAATTTTCGAGGCGCCGGCCCGAGCGAGCCCGACGATGCTCGCTCGCGCGGCTCCGCCAGCACCGAGCACGGTTGCTCGAGTTCCAGCGAGTTTTGCGCCTGCCTCGAGGAGCGCACGCGTCAAACCTTCAGCATCCGTGTTGGTGCCGCGCAGCTGATCGCCATCGCGGATAACCGTGTTCACAGCTCCGACCTCGCGCGCGACCGGATCGATCGAGTCCAGCCAGGGCATGATCGCGGTTTTGTGCGGCAGCGTGATGTTCAAGCCGCGAATCCCGAGCGCACGCACGCCGCGCACCGCGTCGGCCAAGTGTTCGGGCGCGACTAAAAACGGCAGATAACGTGCGTCGATGCCGAGCGTTTCGAACGCGCGGTTCTGCATCGCAGGCGAGCGCGAATGCGCGATGGGAAAACCGAAGATGCCGTAAACGTCCATCTCAAGACTCCACGCGCGTGCGGAGCTCGCCTTCGTGCAAGCGAAGCTCGATCAGATCGCCCGCTTTGGCGTCGGACGCGCGCAACAATGCTTTCCCCGTCGGCTCATGCAGAGCGATCGCGTATCCGCGCGCGAGGCTGCGGAGCGGCGACAACGCATCGAGCTGCGAGACGCGCCGCGCTAGCTCGGCGCGACCCTTCTGACACAACGGCTTCCCGAGCCGGATCAACGACGTGTGCAGCTCCATCCAGCGCGTGCGGTGCTCCGCCAGGGCGCGGCGCGGATCGGCACGCGACAGCAGCTCGGTCTGCTTCGACAGACGCGCGCGCTCGCGTTGCAGGCGTTGATTGTGCGCGCGGAGCAACCTCGCTTGCAGCTGGGCCAAGCGCGCGCGCGCTCGAGCCAGCGCTGCACGTGGCTCCCGCAGCCGTTGGCTGCTGCGCTCGAGCCGCAGCCGTCCGCGGCCGACGCGAACTTCGATCGCGCGCTGGAGCGAGCGGTGCGCCGTGCGCAGCTCGCCATGCAAGATCCGACGTTCGGGCACCGTGAGCTCGGCGGCGTTGCTCGGCGTCGCGGCGCGAACGTCTGCGACGAGATCCGCGATCGTGATGTCGACCTCGTGACCGACCGCGCTCACGACCGGAACTCGGCAGGCCGCGATCGCACGTGCGACACGCTCGTCGTTGAAGGCGACCAAGTCTTCGCTCGCTCCGCCGCCTCGGCCCACGATTACGACGTCCAGTAGCGGCACCTGTTGAATCAGCTTGAGCGCGCGCACGATCGACGCAGGTGCATCGTTGCCTTGGACCTGACACGGCGAGACGACGATGCGAACTGGGCAGCGCGTGTTCGCGATCTGAATGATGTCGTGAAGCGCAGCGCCCGAGCGGCTGGTGACCACGCCGAGCACCCGTGGCAGGTGCGGCAACGCACGCTTGCGCGAGTCCGCGAGCAGGCCTTCGGCTTCGAGCTTCAGCCGTACACGCTCGAAGTTCGCGTGCAGATCGCCGAGGCCCTCGGGGAGGGCGATCCGCGCGATGAGCTGATATGACCCGCGCGGAGTGAACAGCGACACCTGGCCGAGCAGCTTCACGCGCGAGCCGTTTTCGAGCTTCGCCTTGCTGCGCCGGGCGTCGTTCCGGAACATCACCACCCGAACTTGAGCTGGCTCGCGCTCGTCATTCAGCGTGAAGTAGACGTGTCCCGACGTCGCCTCAGTGACGTCGGAAAGCTCACCAGCCACCCAAACCGACGACCACTTCGCTTCGAGCACGCTTCGCACTGCGCGATTGAGCTGAGCGACGCGATAGACGGTGTCGTCGCCGTTTTGCGACGACTTTGGACCCGTGAACGGCAAGGTCGACATGCCAGAGACCCTATGCAAACCTGCGCGGCAATTGAAGGGCCCGCGGAAAAGCGCGGGAGAGAACGCTGTGTTCGACTTCGTGATCGGCGCCGGCGCGAACTTGGGCTCTCCGAGCGAGAACCTAGCACGCGGGTTGAGCCTGCTCAGCCAGCTGCCGGAACTGAAGGTTCGCGTGCTGTCGAATGTCTACGAGAGCGATCCCGTCGGCCCGCCACAGCCGCGATACTTGAACGCCGCCGTCCGCGTCTCGTCTGCGTTGCCGGCTTTGCCGCTGCTCGAACGGTTGCTCGAGATCGAGGCCGCGCTCGGCAGGATCCGCGTCGTGCGGTGGGGACCCCGGACACTCGATCTCGATCTGTTGTGGGCGGATCAGGCGGTGGAACACGAACGACTGCGCGTTCCGCATCCGCATTTGAACGAGCGGCCGTTCGCGCTCGCACCCTTACTCGACGTCGCACCTGAACTAACGGCCGAATACGGTCCCATGCTCGAACGACTCGGTGGCGCACCCGAGCTGTGGGGAAAGCTCGCGTTTTACGGTGACTGCATCGTTTGCGAGCGCAGCAAACTCGACGCGGTGTAGGCGCAGTGCATACTTTTAGGCCCGCACGTCGGCCGCGCTCCTATCGCCGGCACGTGCGATAATTGTTTAGGACTTCGCGCGCAGTGCGAAGACGCGGTACGCTTTTGAGAGAATATCCGCATGGTTGATTTGGGGCTGGCATGACCGAGATGCGCAAGGACCGACGGGCGCCCGCGTCGCTCAAGGTCAAGTACAAGAGCGCGACCGTCGACGACTTCATCGAGCAATTCGGCAGCGATGTTTCGCGCGGTGGAATCTTCATCAAGACGAAGAAACCGCTCGAAGCCGGCGCTCTGCTCAAGTTCGAGTTTCAGCTTCAAGATGGTTCGGCCGTGTTGCACGGCGTGGGCCGCGTCGCTTGGCGCAGGCTCGAGCAACAAGCGCGGCCCGATCTCCCCGCGGGCATGGGCATCAAATTTTTCAAGTTGAGCGATCACAGCCGCGTCGTCGTAGAGCGGATCGAGTCGCGTTACGGTGGAAACAAGAGTCGTTACGAGCTGTCGGACGACGCCGAGTTTGCGGCGCCGATGAGCGGGCCTCCGCCGACAGGCGATAGTGGGCCGAGTGTTTTGCCCGGCAATGGCAAACGTGTCGGCGGCGGTTCCGCACCGCGCACCATGCCGCCGCCTCCGGCTTTGAGCAGCATTCCGCCTGCGCTCAAAGACGTGCCGCCCGCGCGCATGCCGTCCGGGCCGATCCGGCCGTCGATACGCAATGCGGGCGGTGCACTACCGAAGGGAACGATCGGCTCGTTCTTTCCCGAAACCACGCCGCGAAAACCTTCTGCCTCGCCCACGCGCACATCGGGTTCGCCGGCAAATCGCGCACGCGACACGAGCGAGTTTCTCGCGAGCGCATTTCACGCCGGTGGTGCAGGCCCTGAAGTTCGCGCGCAGGCACGAGCGCAGGCGGAACGCGCGCGTCGCGATCCCGAGTCAGTCGAGCTCGCGCGCGAGTTGTTCGGCGACATCAGTGATGGTGCGGCGGCTCAGGCCGCGCGCAGTGCACCCGCGGGTGCTGAAACGAGCGCGCACGAGACGCCGACACATCGTCCGCCCGCATCGGGCAATCCCGCCGAGGCGTACTCCGTCAGCACACCGGTTCCCGCCGTGGAATTGCCGCGCAGTCCGTTGCCTCGCGCGTCGCGGCCTTCGCTCGCGGATCGCATCCCGAGCATGGAGCAGCTCGTCGACGAGGCGGGCCGTCCGTCGGCTTCGAATGCGCGCAGCAACTCCGGAGCAGCGGTCGCGGGCAAACTCGATTCGCTGCCGATGGCTGCAACGCAATCCGGCCCGCACTCACTTTCCAAGCCTGGCACAGAGCCCGAGCCGCTGAAGCTCGCGATGTCGGTGCCGACCGTGCGGCCCGCAGCGGCAGCAGCGGAAGAACCCGCGGGTCGCTCGCGCACGTTGTTGTTGGTCGCGCTAGTGTCGACGCTCGTGCTCGGTGGTGTCGCGGCGTACGTCGTGATGCAGCGCAGCAGCGCTGAACGCGCGCGCAATGCGCAAGCCGCGCTCGAAAATACGCCGGCTGCGACTGCGGCTCCTTCCGGCCCGCCAGACGCGCCGCCGACGGCTGCAGCCGCAGAACCTGCGCCGCAGCCGGTCGCTGAAGCACCCGTGGCCGGTCCGGAAGTTCCGGTCGCGATCCAAGCGAAGCCGCGCACTGCCGAAGTTTGGATCGGCGGCAAGCAGTCCGGAAGTGCGCCGTACACGACGAAGCTGCCTTCGAACGTACCGGTCGAGGTCAGCGTGCGTAGCGCAGGTTTTGCCACTGTCACGCGTTCGATCACACCCAAAGAAGGCGCAGCGCCCGAAGTGTTCGAGCTCGCGCCGCTGCCGTATCAACTCGTCGTGACGAGTGAACCTGCGGGCGCGACGATCGCGAGCGCGGGCAAGAGCGCGGTGTCGCCTGCGCCACTCGAGCTCGGCCATCTCGAGAGCATGATCAACGTCACGGTCGACAAAGAAGGCTTTCAGCGATCGACGCGGCCCGTGCGGCTCGACGAGTTTCGCGAACACGAGGGCGTCATGCGTGCGGAAGTCGCGCTGGCGCTCACGCCGCTTCCCGCGCGGCGTCGCGCACCACGAGCGCTCGCACCGGCAGCTGCTCCGGCGGTGGCGGCACCGAACGATGCGCCGCCCGAGCCGTCCGCAGCTCCGCCTGTGGTGCAGGTGAAACCGGAAGGCGAAGCGAAACCCGCAGAAGCGCCTGCACCTACATCGGCACCTGAAGCAAAGGCGAAGCCTGCAGAGCCTCCACAAACGGCGGCTGCACCAGAGGCGCCTCCTGCACCGTCCGAACCTGCGCCAAACTGAGTTCTGAAATCTGCGATACAAACGTCGCTGAATCCGAACGTTGACGTTCCGTTGCTTGCTTCCTACGGTTCCGAGGTGATTCCACTTCGCGAGACCCGCGAGTCGCAGTCCGCTCCCGTGCTGACGTACGCGTTGATCGCGTTGAACGCCGGCGTGTTCGCCTATCAGAACTGGCTCACGGACGACGCGGCCCGGCGCTTCATCGAAGTGTTCGGATGGACTCCGTCACATCTGCTCTATCCGCAGAACCCGGTCGTGCTGTTCAAGTTGCTCACCAGCTTGTTCGTGCACGGCAGCTGGTTTCATCTGCTCTCGAACTTGTGGTGTCTCTACATGTTCGGCGAGGCCGTCGAAGATCGGCTCGGCAAAGCGCGCTTCCTCGCGTTTTATCTTTTTGCCGCGCTCGGTGCGGTCGGGGCGCAGCTCGTATTCGATTCGTCCGGTGAGATCCCGATGATCGGCGCGTCGGGTGCGATCGCGGGGCTGCTCGCGGTGTATTGGAAGTCGTTCCCGCGTGGCCGCGTGTTGGCGTTGATCCCGCTCGTGATCGTGTTCGTGCGCGAAGTGCCGGCGGTCTACTTCATCTCGATCTGGTTCATGCTGCAGTTGCTCGCGGGGTTCGCCGGGCTGATGGGGCCGAACGAAGGAGCGATCGTGTTTTTCGCGCAGATCGGCGGCTTTCTGACCGGTCTGACGCTGATTGCGTTCTTCAAGCCCTCCCGCAATGCCACGAAGGGCTTCCGCAAGCCGGGCTACTACTGAACTGATCCGCACGGGCGTGCTATCGAGCGTCCATGAGTGTGGTGGACTGGCTCGGTCCTCACGGGCGCTTCAGTGCGACGCTGCCGGGCTTCGAATCTCGACCGGGGCAGTTTCAGATGGCGCTCGCGATCGAGGCTGCACTCGAGCACTCGGGCACACTGCTCGTCGAAGCGGGCACCGGCACCGGCAAGACACTCGCGTATCTGCTGCCCGCGATCGAGAGCGGTAAGAAGGTCGTCGTCTCCACCGGCACGAAGACCTTGCAAGACCAAATCATGCGGCATGACCTGCCGCTCCTCGAAGCACAGCTCGGGCGAAGCGTCTCCGCCGCCTGCATGAAAGGCCTCTCGAACTACCTGTGCTTGCGCCGCTACGAGGACTTTCGGCGAAGCGCTGCAGCTGCTGGCGGCAGCCTCGCGCGTTCGCTGCCGATGCTCGAGCGCTGGCGTGAGACAACCCCCACCGGCGACCGCGAAGAACTCGCAGAGCAGATCGAGAGCGCCGAGCTCTGGGCCGAAGTTCACAGCGGCTCGGACACGCGCATCGGGCCGAAGTGCCGCTACTACGAGCCGTGTTTCGTCACGCGTATGCGCCGCGAAGCCGAGAGTGCCCAGCTGATCGTCGTGAACCACCACTTGTTCTTCGCCGACCTCGCGCTGCGCGGCGCGAACGGGCACGGCGGTGTGCTGCCCGATCACGACGCGGTGATCTTCGACGAGGCGCACTTGATCGAAGACATCGCGACGGAGTTTTTCGGCGTGTCGGTGTCTACGACGAAGCTCGAAGTGTTCGTTCGCGATGCTTCGCGTTGTTTTGCCGCGGTCGGTCTCTCGGCGCGGGTCGATCGAGCTCTCAACGCAGTCGGGCTCGCAGCTGCGCGCATGTTTCAAGAAGTGCCGCGCGCGCGGCTCGGCGATGGCGGCCGCACACCGCTCTTGCCCGAACACGTCGTGAGCCGCCTGCAAGAACCGCTGTTCGCGCTCGACAATGCGCTCGAAGTCGTCTCGAGTGTCGCTCGTGGCGAAGCGGCGCGGGGTGAAGCCGTCGTTCAAATCGCTCGCCGTGCGGAGCTGCTGCGCAACCAACTCGCGTTTGTTGCCGAGACGGGGCCCGGCAAGCACGTCGCGTGGTCACTCGTGCGCGGGCGCAGCTTGAGCCTGGGTTGCAGCCCGATCGAGGTCGGCGCGATGTTGCGCGAGCAGTTGTTCATGCGCGGCGGTGCACTCGTGCTGACGAGTGCGACGCTGTCGACGTCGGGCTCGTACGACTACGTGAAGACGCGTTTGGGCATCGACTTCGAAGTCGACGAGCTCAATCTGCCCACGCCGTTCGACTACGAGCGTCAAGCGGCATTGTACTTGCCGACCGGGCTCGGCGATCCGCGGGAGGAAGGCTTCATCGAGCGCGCGTGCGAGCAGGTCACGGAGCTGATCGCGATCACCGGCGGCGGTGCGTTCGTGCTGTGTACGTCATTGCGTGCGATGCACGAGCTCGCGGAGCGCTGCCGTGTGCTGATTCCGAACCTCAGCTTGGTGCAAGGTGAGGCTTCGAACGCGGCGCTGCTCGATGCGTTTCGCAAAGATGGTGACGCCGTGCTCTTTGCGACGGCGAGTTTTTGGCAAGGTGTCGACGTTCCCGGCTCGGCGCTGCGGCTCGTGATCATCGACAAGCTGCCGTTCGATGTGCCGGCCGATCCGTTGATCCAGGCGCGCTGTCAATCATTGAAGCAGCGCGGGATCGAACCGTTCATGAAGTATCTCGTACCTTCGGCTGCGCTTGTCCTCAAACAGGGGTTTGGCCGACTGATTCGCACGCAGCGAGACCGCGGGATCGTGGCGCTGCTCGATGAGCGCGTCTCGAGCAAGGGTTACGGCAAGGTGTTCCTGCGCAGCCTGCCCGAAGCACGGCGTTGTCGCTCGCTCGCGGAGGTGCGAGGCTTCTGGGACGAGGTCATCGGTGACGACGCAGGCTAGAGCATGATCGGCACGAAGCGCGTTTGCGGCACGAGAGTCCGAGCAGTCCGCCGCTATCAGCTGCAGGTGTCGATGGTTCTCGCTGCGCTCGGCTGCACCGGGCCGAAGGCCGAAGACGCCAAGTCGAGCCCGATTTTGCTGGCTCAAACCGCGCCGGCTCCGAAGAGCGCGCCTGCCGCAGCTACGGTACCGGCTGCGCCGAAAGCACCGGCACAAGTCGGCGAAGCGCCCGCGTTGCCGGCGCCCGTGCGTGTGACGAACCCACGCGTCGCGGAAGCGTTGCGCTACGACCCGGCGGATCCGCTCGCGAACCTCGAAACTGCAGACGCGCTCGACCGCCAAGCGCGCACGAAGCGGAAGGTCGATCCGCCGAAGCGCGGTTGCGCCGTCGTCGAAGAGCCGCGGCCAGTCTGGTCGGAGACCGGCATCGCGAACGTCGCAGCTTCAGGCGACGAGTTCGTGGTCGCAGGCTACGTGACGCGTGGCGAAGAAGAGCGCTTGTTCGTCGTCAGGATTACGGCGGCTGGGAAGCTCGAGCCGATCGCGACCGAGACGCTGAAGGTGCGGCACGCCGTGAAGCGCGTCGCAGGTCCAGGATTGGCCGCGGATGGGTCGCAAGGCATCACGGTCGCGTACACCGACGGTCGCGGGAAGTTATTCGTGCAGCGGCTGCGCGGGACGTACGGTGCGGCAGCGGAGCTCGAGCTCGGCGATGGCGTCGACACGCGTTTTTCGCCGGCTGTGGCGTACGCGAAACGTGGCGCGCTGATCGCGTATACGGTTGGCTCGACGCCGATGCGTTCGACGCTCGTGCGGCTCGATCCGCAAAATCGCGTGATCTCGACCCACGACATCACGCCTGCCGCGATGGGTGCGGCGGCACCCGCGTTCGTCGCGGGCGCGTCACCGCCGATCCTCGTGACTGCAGACGCGCGCAGCGGGATGTCGCCGATCGCGCGCGTGGTGCTCGATGCCGAGGGCAATCCGAGTACCCCCGAGGTCGCGGTGCCGGTCGGCATGATGTCGCAGCCTCCGGAGCTCGCTGCCGCTCAGAGCGGCGCGGGTACGTACGTCGGGTACACGGGCGTCGGTTCGGCTGCGACGAGCGCAGTCGGGTTGGTGAAGGTTTCGCCCAAGGTCGGTGCGCCGGAGCCGCTCGTGAAGGGCACGGCGTACGGTCCGCTGCACCTCGATGCGGCCGCGAGCAAGCAGGCGGTGTACTTCGCGATGGACGCGCCGACGACCGCCGGTAAGAGCCCGCAACACGACATTCAAGTCATCCGAGTGGACGCGCAGGGGGTCGGGCCGGCGCTGCGCATCGCGGCGGCCAGCGGCGATGCGACGAACGCTGCGATCGCTCGCGCGAAGGATGGGACCATCGGCGTCGTGTTCAGCGCCCAGGACGGGGTCTACTTCGCGAAGCTAGCGTGCGTGGACTAAAACAGTGTCGCCTGGCGCGCGACGCATCGCGCGATCCCGGCACCGCACGCTGCGGTGGGTGCTCACGTACCCAAGCGTGCGCTCCGCGCGCTCGGCGCGTCCGGCGGCGCCTCGCGTGATGTCTCGCGAACCATGCGCCGCTGTTTATTGCTGGGCCGGGGCCGCGAATCTCTAGTTTGGAGTGGCGCGGCGGCAGTGGTAATCAGCCAGCATCCGAGTGACTCGCCCCGACTCACGCATTTCGACGCTCAGCGTACTCGCGACGCTCGTCCTGCTCGCGGCCGGGCTCTCGACCGCGCTCTGGCTGTACCGTGGCGCGCCGGAGCTCGCGCGCGCGCCAGGCTGGTTTTATCAAGCGGTCAACAAGGGCTCGTTCGACATGCTGCTCGTGGCGGCAGCGGCGGCGGCTCTACCTTATCTCGTGCGTGGCTCGTTTCGCTGGGCCCGGCCGCGTCCCTGGGCGGCAGGAGTGTGCATCGTCGTCGGCAGCATTCTGCTTCAACTCGCAGCCGGCCTGGTTGCGCGCCAGGGCGTTCGCGGCTGGACCGAACGCTTTTACGTCGGTCACGGAGAGTTCACGGCCTATTCGCGCGGCATCCCTGATGCGGTTGGACTACTCCGCGACTACGAAGGTCTCGCGGCAAGGAATCAACTCGGCCTCTACGGCCCGTCGAAACCGCCCGGCACCTACGCCGTGTACCTCGCAATCAACCGCAGTGCGCACACGTCCACGCTGGAGACGTTACTCGCGCCCCTCGCCGAAATCGTCGCGCGCGATCGGGACATCCAACCGGCAGACCGTGTGCTCGTCGCGTGGACGATCCTGTTCCTCGGCTTGTGTGCGGCATTCACGACGCTGCCGCTGTTCTGGCTCGGCCGTATGCTGTTTGCGAGTCACGCCGAAAGTGCGCGCGTGTACACGTACCCGGCTTGGCTGTTCGCGACCGCGCCGGTCACGAACGTGATCACGGTCCACTTGGACAGCACCTTGTTTCCGCTGCTGTCGGCGACGTGCACGGCGTTGTGCGCGTGCAGCGCGCAGCTCGCAACCGGCCCAGACGGCCTCGCGGCCGAGAGCGGCGGCATGCATCAACAGAGTGCGGCCGTCGCGATGGCGGCAGGCTTGGTCGGGATGTTTGCGGTCTACTGCAGCTACGGCAACCTCCCGATTCTCGTGACCGGCGCGATCGTCATCGTCGCGTTGCTGTTTCAACTGCGCACGGAGGCGGGGCTCACTGCGCGTCCGTTGCAGGCCTACTGGCCTCCGCTCGTCGGCCTTGTGACGGGTGCTTCTGCGATGTTGCTGTTCTTGTGTGTGGTGTTCGATTGGCAACCGGTCGTGGGTTATTTGCGCGGCGTTGGTTACCACTCGCGTTGGCGGCCGAACTTGCCGAGTGCGTGGCGGCACGGGCTTGCGTTCGTGGAGTTCGGCTTGTTTGCGGGCCCGCCTTTGATGCTTGCGTTTCTAGCGAGTAGTGGCCTCTCGATGCTCGGTGTGGTTCGTTCGCTTGGAACCTATCTGCGAACGCGCAGCCATGCGCCGCTGCCCTACGGAGTAGCCGTGCTCACGTTGGCGACGACAGCGGTCATTTGCGCGATAACGATCGTGTTAGGGACACCGGAAGCCGCGCGCCTGTGGCTCTTCATGTTGCCATGGGTGTGTTGTGCGGCCGCGGCGATGTTCACGCGAAAGGACTTGAATGCGCCATTCATCGCGTTACTCACGGGGCAGGTGGTATTGACGTTCTTCGTGAAGAACTACCTGGTGTGGTGACTCGCGACCGGTGACTCGTGCCCGTGACTCGCGACCGGTGACTCGTGCCCGTGGCTCGCGACGAGAGCGGTTGCCGCGTCGTCTACACGCGGACGTTGGTCGAACGCGTTGCGACTCTCGAAGTGTCCGCGAGCGCAAAGAACCGAACGACACATGAAACGCCGGTGAGCCGCGTGCCACTACGTGGCTACTCACTGAGCTGTGCTCAGACTCCTTGGGGCGATTCCTGCCGATGCCGATGCTCGTGGAGCAGTGCGTCCTCGGCCGCGTAGCTACTGGCCACACGGCGGCAGATCGGTCGCACCACTCGCGCCAGGCGTCGGTGGAACGGTCGCGCCACTCGCACCAGGCGGCGGGGGAACGGTCGCGCACTCGCGCGAGACGGCGGCAGATCGGTCGCGACACTCGCGCCAGGCGGCGGCAGATCGGTCGCGACACTCGCCAGGCGTCAGTGGAAGGGTCGCACCGCTCGCGCCAGGCGACGGTGAACGGTCGCACCACTCGCGCGAGACGTCGGTGGAAGGGTCGCACCACTCGCGCGAGACGTCGGTGGAAGGGTCGCACCACTCGCGCGAGACGTTGGTGGAACGGTCGCGCACTTGCGCACTCGCGCGAGACGTTGGTGGAACGGTGGCGCACTCGCGCGAGACCTCGGTGGAACCGTCGCACCACTTGCGCCACGCGAGTCGGATCGGTCGGACACTCTCGCCGGCCAGAGCCATCTCTGCCGCCTGCTGCGCGCCGTTCACCCAGCATGCGTAGTCGCGGCGGGTGCGGATCAAACTTGGGCCCGGTCCAGACCGGGTTCGATTGTTGGGGCGAGTACGATTCGCGTGACTGGTCATTGATCGTGCTCCGCCGCCAATAGCTGCGGGTTGGCAGTGTGTCCGGGACATGATTGAGCGCGATCTTCTGCAATCTCATAAGAGTCTTCGGACAGACTTGATGCGAGTTGCGCGAAAATTTTCTTTAAACTTTCTTCGAGGAAGGCTTGACGTGTTTCTCGATGCCACTCGCCGATATTCGCATCTCGTATTCTCGATATCGATTGCCGCACCGACGTTGCGCCGTGCGGTCGCGCGATTCGAGTTTTGATTTGCAAGACGTACTCGAAGCAGTTCGTTGAACACAGCGCATCCTCAGATGCTAAAAAACACGGTGCTATAGATTGTTTTTGAACGTTGGGGGCTGTCATGAGGGAATTGGAACTTGCGAAGCGGCTGAGTGATGAAGCGCTGATCTCCAAACTGTCGCGGTACATTCGCGAGGACCGCGAACTGAGTGCTCGGCGTCTCGCGCACCTTGGTGAAGTGGATGATCGCGGACTGTATCGCGATCAAGGATTCAGCTCGATGTTCGATTACTGCGTTCGATCACTCCACATGTCGGAATCAGAAGCAGACTTGCGGATCAAAGCCGCGCGGATCGGACGTCAGTTTCCAAACGCACTCGAGATGCTCGCGCGTGGCGAACTGCATATGACGGCGCTGAGACTGCTCGCTCCCGTGCTGAGGGAATCCAACGTCTATCTGCTGAACGAGGCGTGCTTCAAGTCGAAACTCGAAGTGAGGGAGTTGATCGCGAAGCACTTCCCATCGCCGGATGTCGCCGATTCGATGCGGCGCTTGCCGCAACCACGCTCGATACCGACCGCGCAGGAACCGCAACTCGGTATGCTCGCGAACCTCAATTCAGAGGAGTCGCCGCAACTAGTAGTGCATCCGCTGCAGCTAGCTTCTCAACTCTCGAGCCCCCACGAACACAACACGGTCCGAGCATCCGGCGCGCCTCTGCGCGCAGCTGTTGCTTCACCCCACGCGAAACACAGACCTGCGGTCACAGCCCCTCTCAGTGAGGGACGGTACAAAGTCCAGTTCACGGCAAGTCAGTCGTTGCACTGCAAGTTGAAGGAAGCACGAGACCTGTGCTGCGATCAGGTTCCGCACGGTGAACTCGCAACGATTGTCGAGCAAGCGATCGATCTCCTGATCGCACACAAGAAGAAGCAGCGTTTCGCGCAAACTTCGCGGCCGCGAAAGCAATGGTTGCCGCATTCGGGCGCACAGACGTCGTCCCAGAGGTGTGAGGAGGACGATGTCGGGAAGGGTCCAGTCGACGGCATGCCGCATCGCCCGCGCGAATCGGAGCGATTGTTGGGGAAGCGCGCTGAGGGCAAGCCAAACGGTCGCTACATTCCGAGTGCATTGCGGCGTGAGGTCTACGCGCGTGACGGTGGCCAGTGCAGCTTCGTGAGTAAGAACGGCACGAGGTGTTGTTCGCGGCGTGATTTGGAGTTCCATCACGTCGTGCCGTTTGCAAGGGGTGGTGCAATGACGCGGGACAACCTGCGTCTGATGTGCCGACCACACAACGCGTTGTTGGCGGAGCGTGATTACGGTCGTGACTACGTGAAGAGCCGAGTCGCGAAGCGACAAGATCAAACAGAAAAAGCCACACAACAATCGAACCCGGTCTGGACAGGATGCAACCGTGAGTGAGCTCGATTGGCACCACGCGTTCGTGACGGCTCACGGATGCAGGCACATCATGGTCGACCGTTCCTCGAACGCGACCAATCCGAACGGTACGCAACTGGACAGTCTGGACCGGGCGAAACCTGCAAGCAGCGATGACCTTCAAGAGCATTGGTGGTCACGGTCGAGCGATCACGAACGCCACCAATCCGATCAGTGCGCCACAGAACAATTTCACCCGGTCTGGGCCGGGTGAAACAGTCAACCAATCTGTTCCCGTTGCGAGGTTGACCGATCTCGCGGCGCGGGCTGCACATCGAGCGGGCTCTGTGAATCCCAATGAGGCCGCCCCGCGGCCGCGGCACTGCGGCGCGTCTTCTACGACGACGCGATTGGCGGCCACCGTCCTTCCCCTCGCCCCGAACGCATTCGACCGACACGGGCATTACCACGCACGACACCTGCAAATCGTACGGTCCCCGCCACCGATGTCGACGACCCTCCGTCGCTCAACGCAGAGCTCATCAACTCTCGATGTATTCGCGCGGCAGCGAGCGAGCGTCGTTGTTCAAGCGCACGAATCAGCACGCCCACAGGACGATCGAACCCGATCTGGACAGCCTAGATCGGATGAAACCGTCGCCAGCGTTGGGCTACACACGACCCCGCCCGCCTCTACGGCAACGCTCGCTTCAACCATATCTCCACGCCTCGGCCCCAACGTTCACTGCGACGCGCGATTCGCTCGAAGTCTTGCTCCGCATGCTTCGGCGTCGCCGCCTGCGGGCACGTGGTGTCGATCGCGATCGCGATGACTTGCTTGCGATACTGCTCCGGGTCCCCGAGCGGCGCCCGCGGGGCCGGAAACTTTCCCTTGTCCGGCCCGAACCTGGGCGTGGTCAGATCCGAAACCCGGTACAAACCAGTCGCGTAGTCGACACCACAGGCGAGCACAGCGACCAAACGCTCACCCTTCGGCGCAGCCGGGGGAACCTTCG
>Ga0193752_1000569_pt1 | contig 34835 bp, 23 predicted proteins | sample H1c1metaG_FD_144924 | JGI IMG/M metagenome (GOLD analysis project Ga0193752, IMG submission 144924) | Soil microbial communities from a riparian zone of the East river system, Colorado, United States - H1c1 | ecosystem: Environmental > Terrestrial > Soil > Riparian zone | place: USA: East River... | reverse complement strand
GTATAGTGGACCTTCGATTTTTCGAATTCTTCTACAACTTGTGGCCAGTGCGCAATATTATCCTGCTTGCCATGCTGGATCAGTAAAGGTCTGGGACAGATCATTGACACTACATCATAATCAGAGAATTCAGATAGCCAGCCTTTAAAAAAAGCATGGTCTTCATCTGTTGCCATAAAACTTATGTAACGATCATCGGGTATTACCATTTTATTTCTTCGTTCATTGAACCAACCGGAAACCACACCTGCTTTAATTCTAGGTTCAAGCGGCATCCAGAACATAGTAGCCATGCCTCCCAGGGAAACACCCCACATACCTACACATTCGGCATCTACACGCGGATCTGCAAGAACTATATCAAGAAGATGTTGCACCCGCACCAGCTCAATGCCGGGAAGAGTTGTATTAGCAAGACGGCAAAGCCTTTCTATATGATTTCGACGTTCAATTGAACGCAGATTCATTGGAACGAGTACAGCGAATCCGGCTTTAAGCAGCTCTTTCGCATACTCATGATATTTACCCTGGCTGAAAGGTGTTTCGGGTGTACTGCCTATTCCATGCTGAACAATTATAATAGGTACGGGTTTCGATTCACTCGCCCCTTCAGGAAAAGCTATTACTGCCTGTGCAGTAAGCATCCCTAACGGAAGCACGATCCATTCCGCTTTTATATCTCCAATTAGATAAGGTTTTTTTGAAAGCGGCCCAGACTTACTGAGAACCGGTGGACTGAGTATTGCTTCCCATCTTCTCCTGTTCGGCTCTACACTTCTCCTTAAAGCATCTGCGCTACTGTAATCGCGGTTCCATGCTTTGGCTGACCTTGCTTCATATTCATCTATGAGGTAATGCCACAGGTATTTCTCCAGCTGTTTTGCATATGCATCTGTTCTGGCTTTTTCAACTGCTGTATCTATCAGGGGCTTCTGTTGTGCCGAAACCGGATCACCAAACAGTACAACAGAACAAATTAATAATGCAAAACAAATTGTCTTTTTAATCATTCCTGTTATTTTATAGCGCAAATTATTTGAGAATTTTCGGAGCAAACTCTTCAAACTTTACATCTTTATCTCTGAAAACAATGGTATCTGTAATATTATGTGTTTTTGTTCCTTGTGTAACCACATAATCCAGGTACACGGTATTTCTTTTTATGTTACCCCATTCATCACCTTCCTTCACAAAATTTGCCTTGCCTTTTACAGGAAAAGCCGATCCGGGTGACTGCGAGATCACACCATCACCTTTTGAATCGAAGGCAATATCTATTTTAAAATTACCTGGGCTTCCGGCGGTGGCCCTTAACACACCTGTTACTGAAACCTTGTTCCTGTTTACTGTTTGCACAGTCCATATTTCATCCTGTTCTATATACTTCTGTCTGTATACTAGCCTGTCTATTTCTGTTCCTAAATTATCTTTTATGATTGATTTTCCTCTGTGCAGATACTTGCCATGGTATGGATTTACATACTTTATTCCGAACAAAGTAAAATCTTTTGGTATCAGCGACCAGTTACCTGCAATCCTGGAATCAGGATTCTCAACACCAGGCTTTCCGGATAACACGCTGTCTGCTGAACTGCCTGTGATGCGGAGTGGCAATACATAATGATTTTTGATGGCAAGTGAATCATCCAGAAATGCATCCGTTAGCTGAACTTCCACGCTGCCATAAAACTCTTTATCCGGGATCATAAACCTGTCTTTCGGCGATAATGTATAATATTTGGAAGGAAGGATTTCCAAAGTATCATTCAATGTGGTGCCCAGGTTCAGCGTCAGTGATTCATCGATCTTGTAGTCAACGCTCCATTCTGATTTATTTTCATAAACGCCGCCAACTCTTGCAGAGATGAGGAACTTCAGATTGTTATCGTTTGTATTGTCGATAGAATAATCTCCCAGAACCAGTGTGCGCACAGGATATTGATAGGGGAAGTATACAGTTGTATAATCGTAATCGTCAAAGCGGAAATTATCTTTTTTCTTACATGCTGCAGTTGCGATCATTATTGAGCCTGCGAGCATTGCTATTAGTTTATTCATCTTCATCGGTTTTATTGTTACCATCCCTGATTCTGGATTGTATTTGTAGCATTTAAGGTTTCGGTATAAGGAATAGGTCCGTATATCATGAACGGTTGATACAGCCTGTTTTCTACAGTGAAATAAGTGTACACCCCATTATTGATTGAAACACCTTTTACAGGCTGCGTAAGACCAATACCCCATCGACGCATATCCCAGAAACGGAAACCTTCAAAACTCAATTCAAGCCGGCGTTCATTACGGATCAGGTCCCGCATACTTTCTTTTGTAGCTGAGGCTGTCGTGAGATAATTATCGGGCTGTACCAGTCCTGCTCTTTTTCTTATTGCAGCTATGATCGTTTTCGCAGTAAATCCTGAAGCATTCGGATCTCCGTCAGGGCCCTGCGCCTCATTGGCGGCTTCCGCATAGTTCAGATACATTTCCGTATACCTGAACAGAGGATAGAAATGCCGCTGTGTACTGTTAACGGCGGGATTTAGGTTTACGTTTGGTATCATCAGTTTCTTAAGATAATAACCCGTGCGAGTGGACTGCGGCGTCTGATTAAGCCCGTTCTTAGGATCCTGCAAACTGGTATTGACAGGAGTTGATCCATTCACATCGTTACCGTTATATACTATATAAAGTTTTAGTCTCGGGTCCCTGTTTGTATAGGGATTATTAGGATCATATCCGGATGCTGCATTAGTTATTGGATAGCCGTTTGCCATCGGGAATGCATCAACGAGATTCTGGCTGGGATTGGTATTTCCATTGCCGAATAGCGATGGTGGAAAATTCGCAAGCTCCCAGGTATTAAGATTCACGAAATCTCTTCTGAATAATATTTCTTTATCGGCACTGTTTTTCCAGAAACTTGTTCCGGTGGTTGAAAGCCCAGTAATTCCTCCGCCTGCCTTTACCAATACAGCAGCGGCGGCGGCAGCCTTCGACCATTTGTCGGGCTCTGTAATAAACGGCTGGCTCGCAACATGAAGTAATACTCTGGCTTTAAGCGCTTTTGCAAAGAGGCCATTAACCCTGTTGGCATTCTGTACGCCAAATACTTTATTATAATTGAGATCGGAACCACTATTCGCATATACGTCCGGTAAAATACTGATTCCGGTTTCGATATCCTGGAGAATAAAACTCACACATTCAGCATAGGTGTTCCTGGGCAGATTATAGTCTTCATTATGGTCAACGTTTTTCTTGAGAATAATGAATCCACGTGCCGATCCATCTGCGGCAGTACCTCCATGACGTTTCAGTAATTCAAAATTATACCAGGCGCGAAGAATCGTGGCTTCTGCTGTGAACCTTTTCTTGAACATGCTGTCACGTGCTGCTGAAGGAGCAACGCTTTCATCCCATGCAAATTCTGTTTTGTCAACTATATCGAGAAAATAGTTAAGATAATAGATCTGCCTGTAAGCAACATTCCAGATAGTCATCGGATCATACTGTGCAGACCATTCACCGGTTGCCATTCGCAGATAATCGCTCAACTTATCATTAGTAACCGCGTCATCTGTTGCTACTTCTTCATATGTATATGAGTTAAGAAGTGCGGTATAAGCGTTCAGAAGCAGGCCCTCTGCAAATGCAGGGTCTTTTGCAAACCTGTCTTCTCCCGAATGATTATCATTATCCGGCTCAAGAATCTTTTTACAGGATGTAACGGCGAAGACACTGATTAGAAAAAAGCCTAGGATTATTATTTTTGATTTCATATTTCCTGGTTTAGTAGATCAAAAATTTGCTTTCAGACCTCCTGAATAATATCTGTATTGCGGTTCTGTTCCGATATTTAATTCCATCTGCTCTTTATTCTTTGAAAAAGTTGCAAGATTGCTTGCTCTTACAAAAATAGAAATCGATTTTGTCTTTAGAACAGAAGCGAGTTTCGAAGGAAGTTCATAACCCAATTGCACACGCGCGATATTTACAAATGAGTTATTGTAAAGCCAGTATGATGAATTCCGGAAATTATTATTGTTAGCCCTCGATGTAAGACGGGGATAAGTTGCTGTGCTGGCTGTTGCAGGTGTCCACCTGTTCCATACTACTTCAGAGAATTTTCTGTCGCCATATACCTGATAGTAGGCATTACTGTAATACCTGTCAGAACCGTAGCTGCCGGTACCTAGTGCAAAAAGACTTAGTCCTTTATATTCAAGTTTAAACGTGAGTCCTCCGGATAATTCAGGAGCCTCATTACCGATCATGAGTTCATCATTGCCATCTATCTTGTTGTCACCATTCTGATCTTTATATTTAATGTCTCCAGGTTGAACAGTTCCAAATGATTGAGCGGGGCTATTAGCAATATCAGCAGCATCCCTGAAAAGTCCAAGAGCTTCCAGCCCATAAAGCGCTGCTACCGGGCGACCTGCACGATATAGATAATCATTTGCATAAATTTCATCCCTCTGTATCACATTGGTCGTTGCATAAACCATGTTCGCGCCAATCTCTATGTTCAGATCATTTAATGATTTTCTCCATGTTATACCGAGTTCAGCACCATTGTAGCTATCCTCTCCATAGTTCTCAAGTGGATTTAGTCCGCCAAGATATCCTGGATATGTATTATTCCTGATCAGAATCTGGTCTGATCTTTTTCCAAAAAAAACATTAATATCCAGAGACAAAGATTTATTGAACATCACAAGGTCCGCTCCGAAATTCAGTTCATTTCTTTTCTCATAAAACAGATCCATATTTTCAGTGGTAGATTGCACACTCGCATTATTCAGACGCGTTCCATCACCCCACGTATATAAACTGCCATAACCAAAAATGTTCTCATAAGCATAATATCGTGTGAGCGACATATCTGTATTCATTACAGAGGCAGAAGCCCTGAGTTTGAAAAAATCGATAAAAGAACTATTCTTCATAAACTGCTCCTCGCTCAGGATCCAGCCTAAACCGACAGATGGTGAAAAACCAATACGATTGTTATCGGGTAGTTTTGGTGAATACACAATGGCAGCACCAAGATCGATCAGATATCTCTTATTATATGAATACGCTACGCGGGCACCTCCATGAGCATGTTTGTCTGATTGAAATACATCTGTTTCCCTGAACTGATCAAAATAATATATCAGAGAAGCATCCAGATCACTTTTTGGCCCCAACTGTGTTGAATAATCGAGCATAGCGCTCAGATTTGTCCTGCGCTTCATGTTGGTGCTGTCAATTCCCTGTGTGCCGGAAAATTTATCAATTCCTATCTTCTTTAAAGAAAGAACTTGCTGGCTATTCACAACATTCCATCCGGGTTCATAAACCGCGTATGTGTTTATTTGTGTTTCTACAAACTGGTTATAAAAATCGATTCCAATGTTGGCTCTGAAACGAAGACCTTTTACGAGGGAACCAAGGTCAACATTATAGCTGTTATTAAATTGAACAGATGTATTCATCTGGTTCCTGTAACCTCCGAAATTCAGGTTACCATATACGTTATTTTTATAAACAGATGTGCCTCCGAGAATGTTACCGTCTATTGTTTGTGCTGTTTTGCGGATATTATTATCAGTGACCATTGACAATGGGATGAGCATAGGGAAGACATTAGGATTCAGTGTTGACGCACTGTTGAAGAAGTTTCCATTGGCAGTTCTGTTAATATCAAATATCCCTACGATTGAAAGCGCAGACTGTATAGCTTTGCTGAGCCTGAAGTTCAGATTAGAACGCATATTAAGTCTGTCTGTATGCTGGTCTTTTCCTTCGCCCATGTTGAGGATCGATCCTGAACGTAACCATCCCATATTCACATAATACTGTGCATTCTGATTGCCCCCTGAGAATTCTGTTACAATTCTTGAAAATGGTTTATAGCTTTTAAGAAATTTGGAATTATAATATTCTGCATCCGGATATTTAACCGGATTTGTGCCGCTTCTTGTGCCGGCAATTGCTTCAGAGGAATAAAGCGAATTAAGTCCATCGTTTGCAAGCGCCTCATTATATAATTCCATATAATCAGCAGCGCCGAGATAGTTCGGATAACTGATGGGCTCGCTTACTCCATATTCCAGATTTGCCCTGATTACTTTTTTGTTAGCCTGTCCTTTTTTTGTTGTAATAATTATCACCCCGTTTTTTGCCTGAACACCATAAAGAAGAGCAGCGCTCGCGTCCTTAAGTACAGTTATCTGTTCCACTTCATTAATATTTACGGAAGCAATGGGCCTTGGAAAACCATCAATAACGATAAGGGCAGGGCCAAGTCCACGAAGGTCTAATCCGCCGAAGGAACCAGGTACACGGCCCATGATCATATCTGCCACAGTATGAACATTATCAAACTTCAACAGCTCATCCGGACTGATGTCTGTAACGGCGCCTGTTATAAAACTTCTGCGGGTAGAAGAAAAGGCGGTATTGATTATGCGGTTCTGAAATTTTCCGGCATTCTCAAGAGAATCAGGAATCAGTGAGTCTGCAGAAGGAGTCCCTGGTATGGTGTCCAGTTGCTGATCCTGTGCATGAGTATTAGTCGCTATCATGGATCCGATACATAATAAGGTAAGTATTCTACGATACATAGTAAATACATTAAGAGTTTAAAAAACTACCAGCCTGGATTCTGCTTCCATTCAGGATAAATACTGACTTGTGAAACCGGGAAAGGAAGCCAGTAATGTTTTTCGCTGAACTCGATGGTCTTCACAAGCGTTTTATTGAAATAGGTATGATTTTTATCAAAATCAAGGCCGTATAGTTCTTTGTATTTAGGAAGATGAGCCACATGCCAGCGACGAAGATCATACCATCTCTTGCTTTCATATGCAAGTTCTACTGCGCGTTCTGTCCATACCCGGTCGCGGAACGCTTCTTTCGATGTGGTGAATTTGCTGTTGACTCCAGGCATACCCGCTCTTGCACGAACAATATCCAGTGCATCTACGGCTGAAAGACCAGCGCCGGGGCTTTTTGCTGTTGGTCCGTAAGCCTCATTAACCGCTTCGGCATATATAAGATAAATTTCGGCTAGTCGTATACGTGGTATAGCGAATGTGTAGTTATTCCAGCCGTTATCATACTTGTTGATTGTTTCGTCCCAAAACTTTTTATAACCAAAACCGGTGAGACTACAAACGGAGGTTCTCTCCCGGCCGCCTATGTACATCTGTACAAAGGCCCGGTCATCGTTAAGTGATTTAATTATTCTTTCTCCGTCAACAAGTATATTGTATTTGAATCTGGGATCACGGTTATTCCATGGGTCCGTCGGATTATATCCGGATGCAGGATCAGTTACCGGAAGACCATTCTTCATTTCGAAAAGCTCAACATAATTTTGTGTGGGAGCGCTGAACCAGTTGTCGGTACCAACATGACCAAAGGTGAATGAAGACGCGAAGTATCTTGTATTGCCACGTTGTGGTTGTGCAAAAATTATTTCCTTGCTGTTTGGAACGGTGTTATTCTTTTTAAAGAAAAGGTCAGAATAGGTTGCCCACGGCTCCAACTTGTAAACTCCCTTGTTGGCGAGCTCTATAACTTTCCATGCTGATGCTGCAGCTTTTTTCGCATACTCACCATGAAAATTATAATCACCGGTTGAAACACCGTTCATTAACGGTGATGCGCAGAACAACTGGCATTCGGCCATGAAAGAGAGGGCCATACCCTTTGTTGCCCTTCCCATATTATTACCAAGCGTTGCAAGTCCTACAGTTGTCTGATCCCAGTCTTCTGGCAGTAGCTCTGCTGCCCGTTCGAAATCCGCCAATACTTTTTCTGCCGTCTGATGAAAATTCATCTGTGGAACTTTCATTTCAGCATCAGCAGCAAATACTGTATCTATATAAGGAATAGATCCCCATGCTTTCATCATTTCCCAATGAAAATAACCTCTGAAAAAATATGCCTGTCCTTCGATGAGCTTTCTTTCTTCATCAGTGGCATCCACCAGATCATTAAGATGAGATATTGATATATTGGCGGCCCTGATACCGAACCAGCTATTTTGCCAGATGGCATGTCTGCGGATAGTGTTCGCGCTCCACTGGCCATTTATACGCTGTGCAGCGGTATTGTAATAAGGAGAATTACCATCCGACATTATCCAGAAATAATCACCTTCAACAAATCCCGAATACCTGGTAGGTACCAGATCATCGCCATTGTTAAACTCACCAAATCGGGTAGTACCAAAGATCCAGTTTACCACATCGTCGTACATTGTTTCAACATATCCCTGGAAGCTGTTGAAATTACTAAACACCTGCTCTTCTGAAATATCAGCATTCTGTGTTTTGTCCAGATACTTCTGGCACGAGCTGAAGATGAGCAGAGAAAAGACAAGTAAAAGGCCGGCTATCTTTTTGATATTTTTCATACAGAAAAAAATTAGTTGTTAAAGACCGATATCAAAACCAAGATTATATTGCCTGAACATCGGGTAGGCATTTTGTATATCAAAAGTTCCCGTTTCCCTATCCATTGGAAGATCGGACCAGAACACAAGATTATTGCCATTCGCATATATGCGGAAGCTTGACAAACCAAGGTGTTTGATCCATCCCGAGCTAAGCTGATAAGATATCTCAGCTGTCTTAAGTCTTATATAAGAGCCATCGTAGATCCCGAAATCACCTACCGGAGCTGACGTTGTTAATCTTGGTCCCGCATAGAATGCATTAGTATTATCAGGCCGCCAGTAATCAGACAGGACTGTTGAAGCAGCAGACCAGCGTACAGCAGCAGGTTGTATATAGGGAACACGCAAACTGATCCCGGTAACTGCGAAGAACTGGGCAGTGACACTAAAGTTGCCGTAGTTTAATCCTACTGTAGCGTTATATGTTTTTGAAGGTCTTGTAGGATAACCGAAAGCCACTACATCAAAAGTGTTTATTACACCGTCGCCATTGTAATCAACCAGATCCCAGTCACCAGGTAAACGCTGAACCATATTAGTTGCAAGTGGTGCACTTGCATAGATCTCGTCCCAGTTATTGATGTAGTCGCCTCTTACCTGAGATTTTGTCTGACCTATCTGAAAGCCCGCCACTTTGAGATAATCATCTAGCAGCGCCGGGTCTTCACTCATCAATACTTTGTCCAATGCACTGGAGATATCAACCTTTACCCAGTAACCGATATCTTTTCTTTTTAACGGTCGCCTGTTAAATCCTAATGAAAACTCATACCCTTTTGTTTCTGTTTTACCAAGATTAGCGGGCACCGGAGCAGCACCAAAATAAACAGGTACATTTCGTTGCAGAGCACTCATGAAAATTCCATCACGCACATCTTTGAAGAAATCTGCTTCCAAAGTGATCATACCTTTCAGTGCTGAAAATTCGAGACCGATATTTTCCTTGGTAGCAGTTTCCCAGCTCAGATTTTCATTGGGAATAACGCCTTCCCTGTACTGACCATAAGGACTGTTCACAAGTGGAGTTCCATTTGTATTATTGAACCATGCAGGGGTTCCTGTTACCCACGATCCAATATATCCCCATCTGGTGATGCCTGCATCACTCCCTACCCTGCCCCATGATCCACGGATCTTTAACTTATCGACCCATGATATCTTACTCATAAACTTCTCTTCAGAGATCATCCAACCTGCAGCCACTGATGGAAAGAATCCGAAGCGGTATTTCGAAGCAAATTTTTCAGAGCCATTATATGCACCGTTCACTTCCAGGAAATATTTCGAATTGAAGTTGTAGGTTACCCTTCCTACCCAGTCTTCGCGATACCGCGCAAATTCGCCTCCTGTTGCCTCCTGTCTCCGGTTAAAGATTCCCAGAGCCGATACATCGTGTTTACCAAATACCCGCGCATAACTCAACCGCGCCTGGTAAAACAGCGCTCTGTTGAGTTCTTCATTTACCATGAACTCCGAACCGGTTTGCCATGGGCGAAGTACAAAATCAAATTCATTCACACCGGCCTGACCCTGCGAAGGGAAGTAGGTAATAGCATTTAGCGAGTCCTGGTGTGTTCTTGCATCGAGGATAGAAGGTTTAACAAACTTGAATATTGTTTGGCCCTGGTTACCAACATCGCGTATGTTCGGACCAGCCGAACCGGAATAACTATCCCAGGAAAGATTAGCACCAAAGGATAATCCTTCGGTAATGAAATCAAGTCTCTGATCCAGATTGAAATCCATTCCCACGTGTCGTCTGTTCGAAATAAGAGTACCCGTTTCCTCTAAAAGAGCAACCGGATTATGCATGTTATTGTCAACAGGATCTTTTCCATATACTCCGTCTTCGTAGTAAACTGGAAAAGCATCAGGAGCTAACTCATAAATAGATCTGTATATATGCGCCATCTGCCCATCAAAGGCACCGGTCTTTTTCTGTATCCCCATAAAGCCATTGATGTTTGTCTGCAGCTTTGTAGTCTTTGTGAGTTTAAAATCCAGATTACCCCTGAAGTTGAAGCGGTCGTATCCAAAGCCAGGATCATAACCTTTTGTTTCATTGGGATGTGAAATGAAGATATCACCCTCACGCACATACGCCATTGAGGCAAAATAGGTTGCAAAATCAGTTCCTCCGCTGATATCCATTGTTGCCCGGAAATTTTTTGCATAATCTCTTGTCACTTCCTCCTGCCAGTTAACATCGGGATACAAATATGGATATTGCCGGGGATTTTTTGACATGAGTACCTGCTGATACGGAAGATAATACTGCCAGGCAGCAGCATTGGTTGATACTTCTCTTTCAATAGCAGCATTCTTCCACATCTGCGCATCGTAAGCACCCATTTTCTGCGGAACTTTCGAAATGGTTTTAATACCCATACTTGCTCCGATATTCATCTTTGGTTTTCCAACTTTACCACGTTTGGTGGTAATTAATATCACTCCGTTTGCACCCTTCACACCAAATACAGCAGTGGCAGATGCATCTTTCAGAACGGTAATACTCGCTACTTCATTTACACTTACATCGTTCATACGTCTTTCAATACCATCTACAAGTGTTAATGGTTGTGCACCGTTCCATGTGGATTGTCCTCTTATCAGTATCTGAGGATTATCTCTTCCAGGTTCGCCTGTTGTTTCAAGAACGGTTACGCCCCCGATCTGGCCCGAAAGAGCACTTGACAGGTTGGATACTCCTCCCCTCCTGGTCAATGCTTCGTTGTTTACAGTACTGATAGCTCCTACCACACTCGCTTTCTTTTGCGTCGCATATCCTACTACTACTGCTTCCTGCAGAGCAGTTGCGTTTTTCTGAAGTGTAATATCCAATGTCGTTTGGTTCTTTACCACTATTTCCCTGGTTAAAAAACCGACGATCGATACAACAAGAACAGCATTGCTGTCCCTGACCGTTAATGAATAATTTCCTCCTGCATCTGTAGAGGTAATAGTATTTGTTCCCGTCACAGTTATGGTAGCTCCTGATAACGGTTCATTATCCGGACCGGTGATCTTTCCTTTAACAGGAAAGAGTTTGGCAGGATTCTGAAATCCGGTACCCGAGCGGGATCCGGATGCATCGGCATTAAAAGGAACCATACTAATACCTGAAATAATAAGGATCAAATAAAAACCTGACCTGTTAAAGGCTTTGCCATTTCGCAGGAATTGGAATCGGGGAAAGAGGAATGAAATCATGTTCGCTGATTTTGCAATAAACAAATAGATCCTTGTCCGGTGAATTCGTGTTCACCGGAATCATGATATTTACATAAATCATTAGCGATTAAGTCGGAGAAGGATTATTTTCCATAAGCAGATCTGTAGTTTAAATTGGTTGTATTCTCTTGATACTATGTGAACTTTTAATAGCAATCTGTTTTTTTGAACATGCGGTCTTACTGTTTATTGATCTGATCAACACTCAAGGCTCTCCTTTCAATCAGCATCCTCAAACTCAGTACTGACCGGAGTTACACGAGGTATTCACTAAATTTGCACATACGATCAAAAACAGTGTCTCTCGCTTTCCCGGAAAATTGGGTACGTACCCGGATTTATACAACCAAATATAATAAAAACATTTTTTAAAAAGTACAATGCACTGAAAAAAAATAAATGTTTCTCAAAAAAAATTCTCATCGCTACATCAGCACATATCTGAAAATATTTCATTTTATTATTATTGGAAACTGCTAACTCCTGATGTCACAATTTAAAACTGCTAGCTCCAATTCCCGGATGCTGCATATCCCAGCTCTTTCCGTAAAGCCGGTATGAAATACCATCACCAGTATACTGCAAAAGATAAGACTGTATATTTTCTTTACTTTTATCATTACTTTGCTCGTGGGGTCTGGGCCGACCATTCAATATTTTCTTTCTTTGTGTCAACTGTCAATATTCCTGCTCCGCTGATATTGAATTTCCATGTCCCTGACAATCCGCCGTTATCAACAGTGATCATAGCGGGCTTAACGCTTCTGGCATTGGTTCCCCATTGCAGGCTTACCGGGTTCCATATACTTTTTCCGTTGTAAGATATTTTTACAACTGGGAGAAAGAAAGGCTTGCCTCCGGTATTCAGCAAAGTATCCGCCTTGATATTATCGATATGCGCAGCAGGTGAAAGAGTCCGGATCCATAAAGCAGCCAGTGAATCACGTGATACAAGTAGCGAATCACTTATTGTTTCTGCTTCTACTTCAGGATGGAGCGAAAATGTTGCTGTGCCGTTTTCTGCCAGCTCAACTTCATCGAGCATGATCAGCGTCGACAAAGATTTCAGAAAAATCATATGACGCCTGAATAATTTTAAGCCAACGGAATCGGGATAAGCATTTGTAGCAGTACCCAGTAAATAATCGATATCATTCGACTGCATAATCACTTTCAGGCTGATTTTTTCTTCGAGCTCAGAAGAAGCAGCAGTAGGCTGATAACGGAACCAGCGCGATTCGCCCTTTTGTCCTTTATTATTTACTATAAGCGTATTCTGGTAACGGGTTCTCTTTATTGAATAACCCGGATTCCTGATGAGGAAACGGCCATTGCCGAATAGTGAGAAAGAACCTGCGTCGGGATGCACATGACCGGCAGAGCCAAAACTATTATGATATTTCAACAGATTATGCCCGAGAGGTGGGCCACATTTAAAAACCAGCATTGATTCATTTCCCGACCATGAACTGCGTGTAGAAACAATGCCGATATCATGAAAATTGGTGAATGTAGGATAATCGTCAATGGCTTTGCCTTTGAGATCAGCATCAAACCAAAGTATTCCCTGCCATTCGCTACCGTTTGGTGGGTTGCCTCTTTTATCAAGTTCCAATGCTCTTTGTTGAGCATAACGATCACGGTATTCAGCAGCAAGTTTCCGGAGAATATGATTAGGACCATACCAGCTCTGCCGCGGGCTATCGGCAATATCAACCACTTCTATTTTCGACGACCAGGCATTTTTAGGAAGTGCCAGTGCGAGGTAGTAACGTGCAGTTTTTCGAAACCATTCTGAATTGTAATTATTTTCACCATAGAGTTGCTGGACCATATCCATGTAACGGAGTAGATATTCCACTCCATAAGTCCAGTATCCCACACCTTCATGGCTCGCTCCATCATCTCCCAGTAATTCAAACGTTCTCTTTGTTTTTGCCCTTACTGTGTCGATCCAGGGTTGTACCTGCGGATACTTATCAACCATGGATACGGCCGAAGCAAGCAGCCCTGCCTGCGTTACCCATAAATGATTCTGCAGATATACATCACGGATCCATGATCCACCGGGGAGTAATGATCTATAAATGATCTCACCCCTTTTAAGCATTTCATTTTCCAGTTGAGTCCTGAAAACAGGATCTAGTTTATCATAACACCAGTCGTATAACACTGCTATTCCAAAAAGCAGGTGCCCCGCACCAAGATCAGTACCCGCCGTTCCCCACACCGGATATTCCATAGCATTTCTTGTCCAGGTAACAGCTGCGTCAAGATATTTTTTTTCATTTGTCTGAAGCCAGGCCATTGCCAAAACAGGTATTGCGTTGCCAACCTCTCGTTGCCAGAGTTGCTCTTCATCGTCTGTTTTGCGATACACAGGATCAGACATTTTTACTATACGATCAGCCGCCTTTATTTGAAACTGCAATAGGGAATCCAGTACCGGCAAGCGCTTACTATCCTCCAAAATCCTTGTGAATTTTGAAGTGGTTAACATTACTCTTGGATGAGTATTCCACCAATAAGGTTTTTCAGACGAAATCGTTTTGTTATTGACATCTTCTGTTCCCGCTTCCTGCGAAAATGCAGTTACAGTAATAAAACAGACAATAGTAAAGAGTATGTAAAAACGGTTTAACATCTTTTGTTCTTTTTAATTCGCTTGCGGTTACGTACCCGACAAAATTCAAAAAAAAGGGTACGGATCCAATCAGTATCCTTTAAGCGGTCTCACTCCTGTATTGCCACCTTTTTCGAGTGATATATCTACCGGTTTATTTGTTTTCCATGCACCCCGCGTAAAATCAGGCACGTCTATAGACGATGAACGTTTTGCATTCGAAGCCATACTTAAAGGTGCTATCGAACTCCAGAGTGCTGCATCATATACGTCCTGATCTAAAGGCAATCCATTACGCAAACAATCGATCAGGCGCCAATCCATCATGAAATCCATGCCGCCATGTCCACCTACTTTTTTAGCAAGCTCTCCGATCTTTTTTGCCAGCGGCGGCCGATACTTCTCCTCGAGCTCTTTATATCGCTCGGGTGTTACCCAGCCCTCGTGTCCTTCGGATATACGTGGTGGTTCGGGATACTTCACTGCTGTTGCCTTTGTTCCGCTTATCAGATGTATCCTGGAATATGGTCTTGGCGAGCTAACATCGTGTTGTATCATGATCGTTCTGCCATGATCTGTACGAATGGTCACAGTATTTAAATTGCCTCTGTACTTTTTATTAGCGAAAGGTTTGTAAAATTCATCTTTGGAGGCCAGGTCATTCGCTTTTGCCGCCATCATAAAATCATTGCTTGCCATAGACACCAGATAATCCATTTTATCACCTCTGTTAATGTCCATGAGCTGGCAAACAGGTCCAAGGCCATGAGTAGGATAAAGATTACCGTTCCTGAAATTCTCTTTCAGTCGCCACATGTCATAGTAACCATTTTTTGCAAAATTGCTATCAAGCAGATAATGCAGATAAGCGCCTTCGGCATGAACCAGTTCCCCAAAAAAACCCTGCCGCGCCATGTTGAGTGTGAGCATCTCAAAAAAATCGTAACAACAATTTTCCAGCATCATACAATGCCGTTTTGTTTTTTCGGAAACTGTTACCAGCTGCCAGCACTGTTCGAGGGTAGTTGCCGCCGGCACTTCTGTTGCAGCATGCTTTTCATGTTCCATTGCGTATACAGCCATGGGTGTGTGCAGGGACCATGGTGTTACAATATATACAAGATCGATATCCTTTCTTTCACAAACTTTCTTCCAGCTATCCTCCGTACCTGAATAATATTCGGGCTTATGAACTGAGCCTTCAATGATCTTTTTTGCACTATCAATGGAAGAAGGCCTGATATCACAGACTGCTTTGATCTCGACATTGTCAAAAAGTATCAGTCTTTTTAATGCAGATGATCCTCTATGACCCACTCCTATTACGCCGATCCTTACAGTATCCAGCTTTGGTGCTGCATAACCACACATATTAAAGTGCTGAAACCCTAATTGCTTTATCCCCGCTTCCATTCCGGAATCAGAAAGGTCATTGGCTTTTAAAAAACCAGCACCCAAAACTCCGATTCCCGCAAGACCACTTTGCTTTAAAAACTTTCGCCTGTTATTTTCCATACAGATGATTATAGGTTCTCAAATAAGCCGATATCGAAAGAGATCCACCTTCTGAAACAAGAAGCTGAACTATAATACATGAGCGCATTTTACCCTCCCGATAAAATTCTGTTTATCCACATTATTACCCTGAACTTAATACCTTGTTCTGACAGCTTCTTTTCTGATCTCCGGGAATTATTCTGGTAGTTTTTTTCTTTTTTAGAAATTTCCATGCTAATATTGCAAAGACCGGTAACGCACCCGCAAAATAAGACCTTATTTAAAATAAACTACAATTTTTAGAAAATATTTTTTTTACCCTGATCAGGAATCTTTCAAAAAGCTGGAATACAGAAGCAATACGGAAGATTTTTCGTTGCCGTAAGCTCATAAATTTTATATTTTTAACCTGGTACATGTTTTATTCATCCATATCAGAAATTAAATGAGTAAAGAAAACGGTAAAAGAACACAGGGTGTGCGTGAGATCGCAAAAAGGGCGAATGTTGCCATTGCAACCGTTGACAGAGTGATACATAACCGGCCCGGAGTTTCACAAAAAACAAAGGACAGGATCATGAAGATCATCCATGAGATCAATTACCAACCGAATCTTCTGGCCCGTACACTTGCATCAAGACGGGATCTCCATTTTGCTATTCTGATCCCTCATGTGTCTGATGAATCTGACTATTGGCAGGCACCTCTCCTGGGTATTGAAAAAGCTGAGGTTGAACTAAAACCATTTGGAATTACGATCGATAAATATTTTTTTGATCAGAACGATATAAGATCATTTATAAGTCAGGCAAAGTTAGTGCTGCGAAAAAAGGTGAACGGGTTGGTGCTTGCACCTTTCTTTATCGAAGAATCGATCAATCTTATTAGTTCCTGTAAGAAAAAAGATATCCCTTTCGTGTTTATCAATTCGGATATACCTGATCAGGAAAGCCTTTGCTATATTGGCCCCGACTTATTCCAGAGCGGTTACCTGGCAGGACATCTCATGAAGTACTGGGTAAAAGATTCGGGAAAAGTGCTTATTACTAATGTGTCTAAAGAGATCAAGAACTATCATTATAACCGTTTACTGAGAAAGGAAAATGGCTTCAGGGCCTATTTTGAACGAAATGATCTCAGAAACGAGATTATAAAAATCGATATAACCAAAACGGATAACCGATCTATCGAAAACGCTATAGAAACCTGCTTCAACAGCAATCCCGATATTTCGGCAGTGTTTGTCACCAATTCACGTATTGCCTCCGTAGCTCAATATCTTGAAAAATCAGGAATGAAAAAAGTCTTTATGGTGGGATATGATTATCTCGACGACAATCTCGAATACCTGAAGAAAGGCTACATCGATTTTCTTATCTGTCATAAGCCCCAGGTACAGGGTTATAAAAGTATCATGACTCTTTATCAGAATATTGTTCTCGGTTCAAATACCAATCATGAATTTTTTATGCCGATAGATATAGTGTGCAGATCAAACTATGGGCTTTATCGTAATTAGACAAGTCAACTACCGGTAATGGCCCCACGAAATCAACGTTCAACAATTTACATCTGAAACCAACCGTGTGATATACTTGTGTTACTTGACCTGCGATATCGTGAAATAAAGAAATAATTTACTACTATGAAATCTTCCATAATTGAAAAGGGTGACACCATTTATCCAGAAGAAAAAAAGAACAGCATCATTGAAGAGATCAAAAGCCTTGCTACCCGGAATGCTTCCGGTGTAATAGAGATGAGACGCCACCTTCATGCGCATCCTGAATTGTCTTTCCAGGAATATCAGACCTCAGGCTTTGTAAAGGCCAGGCTTGATGAGATGAGAGTGAGTTGGACGCCTATGGCAAATACAGGTGTTGTAGGCATCATAAAAGGAGATAAACCTTCGGACAAAGTGATTGCTCTGCGCGCCGATATGGATGCATTGCCCATCAGCGAGCAAAATAAAGTCTCATATGCATCAACAAATAAAGGTGTGATGCATGCGTGCGGACATGATGCACATACATCCTCACTACTTGGCACAGCTGCTATTCTCCAGGAAATAACGAAAGAATTTGGTGGAACTGTAAAACTAATCTTTCAGCCAGCCGAAGAACAGCTTCCCGGCGGTGCGTCTCTGATGATACAGGAAGGTGCCCTTAACGATCCCAATCCTTCCTGGATAATAGGGCAGCATGTAATGCCCTTCCTTGAAGCCGGAAAAGTAGGTATACGAAAGGGAAGGCATATGGCCTCTATGGATGAAATATATGCTACGATAGTTGGGAAAGGCGGACACAGCGCACAGCCACACCAGAATATTGATCCTGTACTCATAGCTTCCCATATTATTACCAGCCTGCAGCAGATAATCAGCCGTAATGCAGACCCTATTATTCCTTCGGTGCTATCGTTCGGCAAATTCATTGCAAACGGGTCGGTGAATGTTACGCCGGATGAAGTCTATCTCGAGGGTACATTCCGAACCCTCGACGAAAAATGGCGCAATGAAGCACATGTTAAAATGAAAAAGATCGCGGAAGGTATTGCAGAAAACTTCGGAGGAAAGTGTTATTTCACTATCAAACGCGGGTACCCCTTTCTTGTAAATGAAGAAAGGTTAACGGCGCAACTTGAATCTTTTATGCGGGAATACCTGGGAAAAGAAAATGTAGTAGAAACCGATATCTGGATGGCAGCCGAAGATTTTGCGTATTACTCACAGGTCAGAGACTCCTGTTTCTATCTGCTCGGCACAGGAAACAAATCTTCAGGAATTGTTTCATCTCTTCATTCCTCTACGTTCGATATAGATGAAAAAAGCCTGGAGCTCAGCACGGGCCTGATGGCGTATCTCGCCATTAAACAATTAGAAGAAATTTAATATTTCGCTATTTGATATTGAATATTGCTTAAAACGCTGCGAGAGTTAAGTATTACATATTTATATTGGTTATTCAGTAGTAAATAGATAAATATTAAATCAGTTATTGTAGTAAGTATAGTTTTCCCGTGTAACTATATCGATAGGCATATAATAGACCGTTTCGATCTCTGTATTGAAGACCAGCTTCTGATAAAGGGTCATTGTTCCTTTATATCCCTGCTCATGTAGTTTCTGACAAATCAAAAAATCAATAACATTTTTTTTCAGATAACGAATATTTTCTTCCAGGAAATCGTAGCCTACCAGCAAGATTTTCTTTTTCGAATATTTTTCAAGAGTTGCAGCTACCAGTGATACTCTTGAACCGGTAACAAATATTGCCTGTATGTTTTTATGCTCCGCGAGAACCTTTTTTATTTTCCTGTTTACAGTTGCAAGTTCTATTGAGCGAATGTCGAGCTTTACAAAAGAGCGTTTTATGTTATTGTCGTTGAACCATGCTTTAAAACCTGCCTCCTTGGCAGAGAGATGTTCTTCGTTGTCTGTATCGCTCATTATGTTTACGATCAGCATTTTACCTGTATCAACGCCGGTGGCTAAGAGTTCTGCTGCCTGGTAGCCGCTTTGGTACAAATGGGGGCCGATATAAAAAAGATGATCCTCACCACCGATATCCGAATTAAGAAAAGCAACGGAAATCCCTTTCTGTTTGCATGTAGCGATAAATTTTTGTGCTTCTTCCGGAAATATGGGGATAAGCAGTACAGCATCCATTTTTTGCTGAAGTAACTCTTTGCTGCTTTTTACGAAAGAAGAGCTGCTGGCCGCATCGAAGAAATATTTATGGATGTTGATACCATATTGTTTTATTTCAGCTTCTGCCTCTTCGATCCCTTGTAGCTGGCTGCGCCAGTATTGCGAGCCTTCATCAATAGCAGGCATCAGGATGCCGATCCGCAGTATTTTGCCCGATGCAAGCCTTCTGGCGAGGATGTTGGGCTGATAATCAAGCTTTTTTATAATTGCATTGATCTTATCCTTGGTTCGTTGGGATACCCCAGTCCTGTTATGGATAACTCTGTCAACGGTTGCTATGGCAACATTAGCTCTTTTTGCGATCTCTTTTATTCCTATCGGATTGTTCGTTTTATTTTTTTCCATTCGTGATACTTGACACAAAGAAAACGAAACTTCAGGAAAGTAGAAATTCAGAAATAAAAGATAAGATACATAATGGTTGTGAAGTTTTAAAAAACAGCATCTGGCGCTTTTGGCTTACCGGTCTTTGGATTGTTCTGCATCCATATAAAGACCGGGTGTGCGGGCGTATTCATTCCCAGCGCATCCTCTTCCGAACACAAATGCCGGTTGCCCGGTTGGCCTTTTTTGGTATACCAGGCACTACAGACCCTGCCAAGGATCAGATGTCCTCCCGATTTCCATTCAGTAAGCCAGGCATTGCCGCCAAGCGCTTTAATATCCCGATAAAGATTTCTCGGAACATCCGGGTTAGTCCCGGATTTGGTATCATCGCTGCTGGTAAAGAACCAGACAGGTGTTTTGCTTTCGGCGATATTCCTTGCAGTATTTTCGATAGTACCAGGACCCATTGCGACAAAAACAAGACTCGCAAACTTTCGCGGAAGGTCGGGATCTTTACCAAATTCACGTGCGGCCCCAAAGCCACCCAGGCTAAAGCTAAGCAAATGCACCTGATCTTTAAGAGTATTCAGTGAATCAATCGCATAACTGACAGCATAAGGGATTTCGCCTTTCTCAAAATCATGAATGGTCTGAACGCAGATAATATTGAATCCAAAATGATCGGCTGCCGCGAATAACGACTGGCTGTCGCCCTTGAGATTGATGCCGGCCCAGTTGTTCAGCTTTGTAAGTGAAGGAATGGAGCCATTTCCCCGCTCCCCTATTCCATGAAGATAAATCACAGTCATCCTGCTGGGCTTATCGGGTGTAACGATGCCCATGCCGAACGTATGTCTTGCATCTTTCGGTATAAGCCGTAACGTAAAGGCAGACGAGGAAAAAGCGCTTAAGATTAATATCAAGACAATAGTATACTTCATATGCAGGGAATATAGAATCTGAAAAATCTGTATAAACAGGATCTGGTATTTACCTGATCCTTTTTTAGAAATAGGGCATAATGCATAGTATCAGGGTACGTACCCGGTATTTATCAAATATAAAGAGTATTTTGGTATTGATGAAATTTAGAGCACTGCGCAGGGTAACCACTTTTTTCTTTTGAACAAGTACCATGTAAGTAATGAAGATCCAACAATCAATAGTATGTAAACCTATACCTACAGTGTCTTATTAGAAAAATATTTCAGCTTGACGAAATTTTATTTTAATATAAATACAATAACGGCTGTAACAAACTCCGGAACCAGCGGTAAAGCAGGATCGTTATAGGTTTTCAGGTTCAACTGCGGATCAGCTTCAGCCAGCTTGAAAACATGATTCATTTTATCGACTAATATCAATGTTGCGTTTGGATTAGCACCCGATAACAATTTCGCCTCTGAAACTGAGACCTGAATGTCATTTGTTCCCTGTATAATCAATACTGGTATAGTTAATTTTTTTATCTGATCCGATGGATCATAAGCGAACCAGGAAATCAGATATTGCTGAACAGATGCTCTGAATAAAGAAGCTAGCTTCGGGCTTGGGTTTGTAACTTTATAACCATTCTTAAGACTGTCAATCAGCGGAAACGTCATATTCTGGATCTCTTGTGACTGTGCATGGAGCTGATCCTTGATTACCTTATCTGCTGATTGCCCGGGTCCGGCTATCGACACGAACTTATCGGCATTTGAAGCTGCCAATAGGCCAATCAGTGATCCTTCACTATGTCCGATTATCACAATCTTTTTAAAGCGTTTATCTTTTTTAAGCAGTTCTATCCAACCCTTTGCATCGTTCACATAATCTTCGAAACGCAGATCTTCTTCTTTCTTCATAGCACTTGCGCTCTGGCCAATACCACGCTTGTCATACCTGAGGCTCGCGATGCCTGATGCTGCCAATGCTTCAGCCAACATTTTCAGTGAGTTGTTTGTCATTACCGGATTGTTGCCATCGCGGTCGGTTGGTCCGGATCCGGCGATAATAAGCGCTACGATTCCTTTATTTGTACCTGTCGGCAAAGTGAGACTTCCTGAAATATCGCCGGTATTAGTTTTAAGGGCCAGCGGTGTCTCTGTATAAGCTGTATCCGCAAACGACAGCGTGCTACCAGGTGCACCTGAGCCAGCAAATGACGTAACTGCTAATAGAACACAAATGATGGCAACAAGAAAAGAGGTGAATGTTTTCATGAGAATAAGTTTTGCTTCTGAATATACATCTTTCAAGCCAAATGAGGGAGAATATAGGGCATACGCTCTTTGCTTTCTCATCCTGCGACACTAAAAAATCTACATCCATCTTTTTTGTATTGAGGAGTCAACGCAAATCAGAAATGATTCTTCTCTTAAATGATGAATATAATTGTAAATCAGTTCATGCCAGTATTTTCCTCTTTTGCTCATCAAATTCCTGTTGGGTAAGCACGCCGGCATCGAATAATTCTTTCAGATCGAGCAATGCTTGTTTTTTGGAGCCGATATTGGCAGAAGAGGCACTGTCAGTTTTATTTCCTGAAGAAGGGGGATTACCAGCAGATTTAAGTATCAGCTCTGTAATTTCATTGAATCCCTTTACTGTGGAATAGTCGAGAGCTTTTTGTTCTTTTACATTTACCAATGCAGTATCGGCACCTTTTTCCAACAGATATTTTACTGTGTCTTTTTTGCCATTAGCAGCGGCATAATGAAGAGGTGTGTTTCCGGATTCATCCTGGATATTCAGGGAAGCGCCATTTTCCAAAAGCAATTTTACCATACTTAAATGACCGCTTTTTACGGCTACATGTAACAGGCTTTCGCCACCATAATTGTAAGTACTATTAAGCTCAAAATTGCTATCAGCCGCAAGATTGTTTGCGGTCTCTATCCAGTTCAGATAAGAATTCATGGAGTCATCAACACCAGAAAGTGGTTTGCTGAAATTTACATCCAGCCCATTGTTGAGAAACAAACTCACAATTTCTTTTTGATTGTTCGCACAAGCATACCAGATAGGAGAGATACCTTGTTTGGAAGAAACAAAAACATTGGCGCCCTTGGCGATTAGCAGGCTAATGATAGCTTTATTAGTTTCATAACAGGCAAGCATCAATGCGCTTTCACCGGCGTGGTTAAGATGATTAATATCCGCTCCCTTTGATAACAACAATTCCACCATTGGAATATCCTTTACACGAACTGCAATAAGCAAAGGCGTTTCGCCTGTTTTATTGGTAGTATTTATATTGGAGCCCTGTTTTATTAGCAATTCTGCTATCTCCTTAAAGCGACAGACTACAGCTAAAAGTAGCGCTGTTTCAGATTCATTGTTTTCAAGGTTCACATCTATTTCCGACTCCAATAACTTTTTCACCAACTCTATCTGACCGGTATGTGCTGCAATATGCAATAAACTATTTCCTTTGAAATCGTTCACTGTTGATTTAGCGCCTTTTTCTAATAAATAAAGTGCTGTTTGTTTTTGTCTTTGCAGTAAGGCAAAATAAACAGGCGTTTCACCCTGGTGATCTTCGTAATCAATAACAGCACCCTGCTCTATTAATAATTTTACAATATCGAGATAACCCCGGTATGCAGCATAATGCAGGGCGGTTCTTCCTTTTTCATCTGTATAGGTTACGTCTACCTCTTTATTGGCTAATAATATTTCAGCAATTTTTCTTTTACCACCTTCACATGCTATAATAAACGATAGAGACATTTGTTACCTGATTTATTTTTTTGAATTCAATAATAATTCCACTGTTTTTGCCTTCAGGTTATCTGTTGCAGCAAGCTGCATTGCTGTTTGATCCTGTGTATTGGTAATGGAAGGGTCCGCTCCTGCATCCAGTAAAAACTTCACTTTTCTGTACGTTTGTTTTGCTGCTTCCTGCGAATAATTACAATCCTTTCCGCAAATCTTATGTAACATAGTATTGCCATCATTATCCCGCTCGTTCACATCTATATTGTTTTTTTCCACGATTGCTTTTAAAAGAGAAGAATCTTTTTCTATCAGCCAGTCGAGCCCTGACTTATCTTCATTATAATAAGGTGAACACTGCTTAAGATCGGCGCCATCGTCGATTAACTGCTGGAGTAGTGAAAATCCTCCGTCTGACTGATACATCATACGCATAAATCCGGAAAGCAAACTTTCGTTTGCACGGTTTCGAAGATTAAAATCTGCGCGGTGTTTTGCTGATAACTGCTTATAAATTTCTCCGTCATTCAGGTCTACGATGGCGGTGTAGAAAGTTGTTTCATTTTTCTTATCGGCAATGGTGGGATCGGCGCCATAGTCGAGCAGCGGCTGAATAAAATCTTTTTTTTGTCTTCTCACGGCAAGGTGTAACGCGGTAGTACCTTCAACATTAGGTTCGTTGATATCCATGCCCTTTTCAAGCAGCATGGAAAGATATTCAAATCTTTTTTCGGCACCTACCCGGTTATTATTTACTACCTGATAGACCAACGTTTCTTCCGCTAAATTTCTAAAATCGGTTGCACAACCATTGGAGATCATTGTCCTGATAATTGCCGGCGACGCACCTTCTTCCAGCGCATAGCTCAACAGCGTATAACCTTCTACTTCATCATTTTTATTTTCCAATTTTTGTAGAAAACTTTCCAGGAACATGAGTGCATCAGCATCCTCAGGTAAATTTTTGAATAAGGAGTCAAACAGGCTGTTTCTAAACGATTCATATTCAGATACATCGGTAATGATCCTTTTTCTGTCCATCAGGATATTAATGATGCCAAAGGCTTTGGCCCTTATAACTTCGTTATAAAGCTGGCTGAGATTAAAATAATGAATATCCTCCGGAATATTTTCGCCGTTACGAAGCAGTTGTTCTGCTTTTTCAAATTCCCGTTTATTAATGGCTATTAGTACGGGATTTTCTGATTGCATTGCCTTTGTTGATTTTGCTTTGCAATAATATAACATAAAACAGGAAAAAGAAGGCCTTTAAGAAATGATTTTGTACGTGGATGATTATGATGGGTGACCGGCATGTATTGGGCGATGATTAACGGAATGAGACTGACACGGGTGATAACGAAAATTCCCAACAACTTATATATCCTGCCATTAATTCGTCTCCTTCAAAATAGCACCACTGTACACATCCGGTTCCGCAAAACGATCCCTCGCGTCCGGAATGCAAAGCGTCGCAATCTCGAAGCGATCTAAAAATTAGGTGGTCGTATGTATAGAGCTTCCGAGATAATCTGCGAAGTAAAGATGTCTAAATTTTCCTTTGACTTACCTGTACTATCCAATTGTAACAGCTCAACTAAAAGTAGTTGCACACGGCTTGTATCTGTAATAATTACGTTGAAAAAAATATGTTGCCGAGAGTGAAAGCGAGTAGAGACAGTTTGACTTTTCTTTCACCGGAAGATATAGCAGCAAGTATGATATATGCGCTAAAAGCGCCTGATCATGAAGATGTATCAGAATTGTTTATTCTGCCAACTGAGAAGATATGGTAATAGTTAAAGATCCCTGAATTTAAGTCTTACCATTAAATTTGATTACCTTTTCTAAATGGTCCTTCCAATATTATACTTTAAAAGGGGCGCAGGAAATGCCAACGAACTGTATAAACCGAAGATTTAAAACAAGCCAATATGAACTTTAAAATCATATACCCCCCTAAACAGCTTGCCGACTATGTCCGTTTTTTTTGGTTTGCAGAGGGTGATGTTTCAATACACCGACCATACACACACCATGCATTTGCTTACACTTGTCCTGAATTTAACTTCTGCTACAAAGGACAGTTCCAGTACAGTCGCGGATTGGAAGCAGACAGAGCACTGTTTTCCGGAGTCTATGGACAAACACAAAATTTTGGCAAGATCGCTGCGAAAGCTGAATTCGGAATATTTGGATTTTATTTATATCCTCATGCTCTCCCGCAATTATTTGGTTTGCCCGCAAACGAACTTACAAATCAGGCAGTAGATATAAAGACATTTTGCGGTAAAGAGGGCGAAATACTTGAAGAAAGGATCTTGATGGCTTTAAACAATTATGAACGAATAGATCTTACCATTGACTTCTTAGAAGCACGGTTGAAAAATGTTCGGTTAGAATACTTAAATATTGTTTCCTCTATCAAGACAATTTCAGACTCGTTTCGGATGAGCTCTGTAAAATCATTGGCTGCTGATAATTTTTTATCATTAAGACAATTTGAAAGAAAATTCAAAGAATTTACCGGCTTCAGACCAAAATTGTTTTTTCGGATAGCCAGGTTTAATTCCCTTCTCAACAAGCAGTTCGAAGGTCAATCATTAGCGCAAATTGCTTATGAATACGGATATTATGACCAGTCGCATTTCACCCATGATTTTAAAAATTTTTCTGGTTGTAATCCGCGAGAATATTTTGCACCAAATACAATAGCTGCGACTAACAGGGGCACTATTGAATTCTGATTATGTCGATTTTTTACAATTTTATCGTTTTCTTACTTAGTAATTTAGCCAAAAAACAGCTATGATTAAATACAGTCAATTTATTCTATCGACAATCTTAGTAATAGCGTTCATATTTTTCGCATCGCAAAAAACATATCCGCAACAAACTCAGGATACAAGCAAATCCGAAACCACGAATAGCCTGTCAACCAAACCTGATGGAACTGCTTATGTTTCCGGTGTTACCACGGGCAGAACTAAAGCTATAGCTACGGGATTATTGGGGCTGATTAGCCTTGCTGTCAGTTGGCGGTCTAAGGCCCGTTCTTCACAAACAGGTGCTAAAGTAGCTTTGGCATTAGGGCTGATAGCAATCCTGCTTAGTATCGTGCATCTGAGTACTACTGCTGGTGCTGTATTTGGGTCTGGTAGCGGAAAGGCAGGAGCGATCGTCGCGTTAATAGTGGGCCTTGCCGGTATTACTTTAAGTATTATAACTCTTCGTTCTCGTAGGATAAGTTAGTCCCCCAGGCGTAGCCATGGACTATCTTTTGTTACTTGTTATCTGCAAACAGCTTCTTGCGTTAATGGGATTTGTAGTTCTCCCCAAACACTTCCTTAAACGATTTATTTTTTTGTTTTTGAATAAGCGGTGAAAACCGGTTATCGATAGGTTTAATAATATGCAGACATAATTGCTTGTCATCGTCTGAAAGATCCTGTGCCAACATCGCCACTACTTTTAATATCTGCACTTTGGTCGCTTTAAGCACCTTTTCTCCGGTTTCGGTCAATCTAAGACGCTTAACACGTTTGTCTTCGGAATCTGCATATTCGCTTATCATTCTTTTGTTCTTTAGACGTATAAGTATGTTGGTGCCGCTGGATAGTTCCAGCATATTACTAAATATGGCCTCGGATTTAATTGGATTTTTCAAATTGAAAATAGCGGTCATGATTCCAAATTCTTCAATTTGGTCTAAGCCTGTGCCCTTCAGGGCTTTGTTCACATATGTCTCATGAATCTTGCCTATCCGGCTGATCGTTTTAATTAATGCGCCGTTCAAATCAGGATGAGTGCTCCATTCAGGTTGCGGTGTTTTATCTTTTTTAATCGATCCGGCTAACTGGCTGCGGCAAAATTCCTGTATCGAAGGGTGCGTATGAGTTTGTTCATATTCTCCCCAAAGTCGTACTAATTCAACTGTCTGATTCATTTAAATGCTTCCATTTTGAATCAAAAATAAAAAAAATACACCAAAAGGTTGTTTTTATCAATTGAATGCTTCTATTTTGTAGGATATAATACTTTTTGGCAGTAATTCTAATGTAGTTAATATCTAAACGAAGCAATGAAAATTTATTTTCTTATTCGCATTCTACTTGCACTCCATGTTACGGGAATAATCATCATGGCCGGCACTACGATGATTGACTATTTAACATTCAGGACTTTCTGGAAATTTGCAGACCTGGGAGATTCACGATCTCTCAGCATGATTCCTCTGATGGCTAAATACGGAGCTTACATCGGTACAGGTGGTGCTTTGATACTAGTTACCGGAATTACTATGCTGGCGCTGGAAAAAGGTGTTTGGGTGAGTCAGGCATGGTTTGAAATTAAAATGGTTTTGGTCTTTTTATTACTGATGAATGGCTTGTTTATAGGTAATACCCAAGGGCATAAGCTCAGGGAGACAGTTACTACCCGTGCTTCTGACTTTATGCAACACACGGTGGCCGTCAGGGAGAGTCTGAGCCGATTTTATCCCATCCAGTTAACGCTATTTTTCTTAATAATTCTAATAAGTATGATCCGCTTTGATAAAATTGCTGATTATTGATTATGAAACTTACAAATTTTAATGTGCACATATAGTCCTGTTTGGAATTACAGAACCTGGTAGCCTTTAAGCATCCAGCGCCGATTTACCTCATTATATCAGTAACATAATGATCGAGAATGGGACTTATGGGACATGATTGAAACATGCAACTAACTTCGATATATAACCGAAAAGACATGAAAACTGCTGTTCCAAAATTTCTTGCCACAATTTCCACAGGGCTTTTGGCCGGATCGTTTTTATACGGCATTCTTAATCTTGTGCCTACCTTCTATGAAGTGGCCTTGAATGTGCACCTTTCGTTTCGCATCCAATTGATGAGTCATAACAGTGTCACCATGCAGCTTCTAATGGTGACTTCCATTATAATGCCGGTTTGTTCAGTGAGTAGCTTCATTGCATTCATTACAGCCACACATTTCGCTTTATTAAAAAAATCGAGTTAAACGACATTTGTATTTTGCACTTCAAAATATTGGAACCATGTAACTATCTCTCAAAACGCCTTTTTACTCTTCTCCTTCATCATCTTATAAATCGCTTCGGGTTCTACCGGCGATTGGTGTGTCAGGTTTTCGGCACCCGTTTCGGTGATGACGATTGTGTCTTCAAGGCGCAGATGTATCTTCAGATCTTTATCTTCAATGAGTGGCTCCAGGTTGAAGACGACGCCAGGTTTGAAAGGCTTGTCATATGGGCCCACATCGTGTACAGAGAGACCGACAAAATGCCCGACATAACCGATCCAGTATTTTTCAAGGCCGTGTTTGATGAATACATCCTTACCTATTTTCTCCATGTCTTTAAGTGTGATGCCAGGTTTCATCGCCGCAAATATCTTCTCCCGCATTTCTTTTATGCAATTGTAAAATTTGAGTTGCGTATCGCTGAATGATCCTGATACCGGCCAGGTGCGTGTGATATCCGTTGAATAATAATTGAGCTGCGGAGCGTAGTCGATGAGCAGTACTTCGCCTTCTTTCAATTTATGGTTATTCGCATTGTAATGCCACATAAGGCCGCGTTCACCCGAAGCAGCGATGGGAAAGAAGGCGGGGTCTGTGCCGTTGTTCTGGTACACGAAGTCGCAGGCTGCCACCACCGGGTATTCATACATGCCCGGCCTGGTAACCCGCATCGCTTCATCGAAGCCCAGGGAGCCGATACGCCCACATTCGCGAAGCACTGCGATCTCCCTGGCATCCTTGATCCACCGAAGAGAATCGAGTAGTGGAGTGATGTTCTTTACTGCCACCGCGGGGAATCGTTCCTTCAATTTCGAAATGAAAACCTGTTCACGCGGAACCCTTCCATCCCAGGGGTCGTTCATTCTTTCATTGTAAAATTGCTCACTTCTGTCACGCGTCATTTCCATCATTTCCGCCGCTGCAGTCTGGCAATAAAACGGTACATCGGTCGTCGAGAAATATTGCAGGTAGCCTGTCAGGTTTGATTTCGGCATTATACGCGTTAACTTATACAGCTTCGCATCTTCTTCTCCTGTTTTTATGCGCGCCTCCTGACGGATGTCTTCGGGGGTAAATTCGGAAACGAATAACAGCGATTGTTTTGACTTACCATTGATCACCAAAACAGCATCCGGAATTTCGACGCCGGTTAAATAGTAAAAGTTATTGTCCTGGCGAAACTTGATATAGGCTTCCGGCAAGGGAGCTGCCTGGAAGATCGCAATGCCATCGCCGATATACTCCATCACTTTCTTCCGGCGGGCTTCGAAATCCTCCGGTTTGAAGTATTTCCACATGTCCTGCGCTCCTGACTGGAATGCGAAAAGTAAAGTAAGGAGAGAAAGAAGTAGGAAACGTTTCATAACAGTTGGTTTAAGGTTTCTGTGAATAGGAAGGTAAGAAATTAATATGGCCGGCTAAAATTGCGTTGCCCGACGCGCGAATTGCTCAATACAGAAAATATGAAGTCAATGGAGACAATAATAAAACGGAATAAGTATCTTCAGTCAATACCTGGTAAGATGACTATACTTATTTCGAACACACTCGCTATGAAAAAAATTCTCTGCTTCTCTGTGTTGGTTTCAATTGGATTTTCTCTATCCGCTCAAAAATTTCAACCCAACTGGAACTCGCTAAACACCCGTAAAATGCCGGAATGGTTTCAGCAGGATAAGTTTGGCATCTTCATCCACTGGGGGGTTTATGCAGTTCCTGCCTATGCGCCCGTGATTCCCAATAGCGGCGACAGTTATTCGGAGTGGTATTGGTATCGGCTTGAAAAAAAGCAGAAGAATTTCCTTGCTTTTCATAATAAGAATTACGGCGAGAATTTCACCTATCCTCAATTCGAACAGCAGTTCAAAGCAGAAATGTTCGATCCGCAGCAATGGGCAGAGGTATTCAAAAAATCGGGTGCCAGATATGTTGTGCTCACATCCAAACATCATGAGGGGTATCCGCTTTGGAACAGTGCCGAATCCGACAAACACTGGGGCAGGCCCTGGAATGCAGTAACGGGAACGCCTAAGCGCGATCTGCTTGGCGACCTTACGAATGCCGTAAGAGATAAGGGTCTTCGTATGGGCTACTACTATTCCCTGTATGAATGGTTTAATCCGTTATGGCTTTCGGACAAAAAAAGATTTGTTGATGAACACCTGTTTCCCCAATTCAAAGACCTCGTGAACAAATACAAACCCTCACTGATCTTTTCCGATGGAGAATGGGATATGAGTGACACTGCCTGGAAAAGTACTGACTTACTCGCCTGGCTATTCAATGAATCACCGGTTGCGAATGAAGTAGTAGTGAATGACCGGTGGGGAAAGGATACACGTGGAAAAAATAAGTCAACCTATACCACTTCTGAATATGGCTCTGGAATGAATGCCGATGTGATCTGGGAAGAAAATCAGGGTATTGGTCATTCATACGGATATAACCGGAATGAGAAGCTGGAAGATTATAAATCGAGCCATGACCTGATCCTGATATTAGTGGATGTGGTATCGCGCGGAGGCAATCTACTACTCGATATCGGACCAACTGCCGATGGCCGCATTCCGGTGATCATGCAGCAACGATTGATTGATATAGGCGACTGGCTGAAAACAAATGGGGAAGCAATCTACGGTACTAAGCCTTATAAACAGCCTTATCAGTGGAGTGCGGGCGAGGTACCGAAGAAATCTGACAAAAATTATATGGCTGGTTATAGTGTTGCTAACCTCGCTGATCCAAAAAGGGAAGGGGCCCATATCGAAGCTTTTTTTACAACGAAAGGAAAAGACCTGTATGTGGTGTTACCGGTATATTCGTCGAAACTTATTCTGAAAAACTTCAAAGCAGCCAGCAGCGCTTCAGCGACAGCGTTAGGGTCGGAGAAGAAGTTTCCGTTGAAGGTGATTGGCAATGATACTCAGATTGATTTATCAGGTGCAAAGCCGGGTGAGGTGCCATCGGAGCTGTTGACGATAAAGATCTCGGGTGCGCTTGGGAATTAAAGATTACCGGTTTTAATCTTTCAGTTATTTGAATTCTGCTATTTCTATTTTCCTGTAATATATTTCAGCGCCTTCAGATTGTATGAGTATTTTTCCTTCATCCAACGAAGGTGACCGTGCTTCATTTACTACTATTCCATTTACCTTATAAACGATCTGATCTCTATTAACAATTACTTCCACAAGGTTCCATTCACCGTTTGGTTTTTCATTATCTGATTTCTTTTTTACCCTGGTATAATTATCTGGCCTGGTTTGTTTGCCATCGTAGACAACGGTTGTACTGTCTATCAGCCATATATCACCCACATCCCCTTCCTGTATCTGGCACTCAATGGATTTGGGCCATACGAAATCTACTTCGTAGAGCGGCACATAAAAACAAATTCCGTTATCCCTTTTCGTTGTGTCGGCATCACGGGGAGGAAATTTCTTTTCGCCCCATTTAAATTCAACTGCCAGATGGAAATTTTTAAACGTTTGTTCTGTGGAGATATAGCCAAACTCTTTTCCGGAAATATGTAACAAGCCATTTTCAACCACAAAAACTTTATCCGGATCTTTATTTTTGCCTTTCGTAGATAAGAAACTGTACCAGCCGTTCAAATCTTTCCCGTTAAATAACGGTTTCATTTTTAATGGTTGTGCATTTAACTGAAAAATAATTAAAGTAAATCCGACGATAAATATTTTTTTCATTTAATTTTTTTAAAAATCGTCATTGAATATAATCATCCTTTTCCAATAGCTTTCATATAAAACGCCAAATGCATGTTGGGTGAAGAGAAGTTACCTCACCACCTCACTAACCAAAATTACCGGAGCAATATTGGTGTAATTCGGGAAGTCGGCCCTTATCGCATCTCTATTCGGGCCAATTGCCGTCTGATAATCACTGAGGCTCTTTACATAAAATGTTCCGATTGCCACATACGGTAATGCTTGATTGGGAATACCACTGGCAACGCCTTTTTCAATGGTGTATTTTGCCAAATTTGATCCTAGAAAACCTGCGACCATAGGCATGTGTTTAGTTTCATAATACTCCATATTGAAGGTCTTGCCTTCCGCAAAAGGATACATGACGGATACTTTGATCAATCCTTTTTCTACAACAACCGAATTGTGCTTTTTAGCTTTACGAGATTGCTTTTCCTGACCAAATGCGGCAAAACATGCTGTCAGAAGAAAAAACGATATGATGAGTCTAAATTTCATGTGTGTGTTTTTAATTGTTGACGATATTTTTCGATGAAATTAATTGATAAAACCGATTTATAAACATGCAGTGCCGGGTTGTGGATTCCTTGCTAGAAAAATACTTCAATACAATTCCGCGAATACAATATTTGTTTATATTTGAATCTCATTACGTTATCAAACAAACTGCAGAACATCTTTTTCTGTGATCATTTTTCAAAATGCAGAATAATATATCCCGCATTTTTTCTTCCCGGTTAAGGTCTGATTGAAAGTAGTTTTAGTGAGTTCGGTTGATGTGGAGAAACTACAACCAATATGTTAGGTCCACCTGGTTAGAGGTGAATTCTGCAAGGCGGTTATAATTGTCAAACTTCAACACCCAGACTATGACCAGACTCGATCCGGAGCTGAATATTCTGCTGGCAAAAAAAGAATTATCGCTTGCACATCCAAATGAAGCTGGATATGCAGTTGATTCAACTGAGCGGCTGATCCTGAAGATCCAGTTCAAAGGTGATGTGCAGGATATTATGACCGAAGGGCTAACGATCGTGAGTCAGACGGCACAGACGGCGCATGCTACCGCTTCGCTGGATGTAGTTGAAAAATTAATCGCAAATCCGGCAATGATTTCAATTGATTTGGATCGCCCGGCTACCGTTGATCTGCATAACAGCATCCCCGATATTCAGGCGGACCAGATCTGGCATAGGACCGGAAATCACTTTGCAGGATACAGCGGGGTAGGCGTGATCGTGGGGATCATCGATACGGGTATAGACTTTCGGCATCGCGCTTTTATTCGCCCTGATGGCAAAACACGAATCCTCAAGATCTGGGACCAGACCATCAATGCGCCCTTAAATCCGCCGCAGGGTGGTGAAACGGTGCCCGGACCGATTTCTAATACTTCGTTTCCGGTTTTGAACACACCAATGGGGTATGGAGTCGTGTATGATGCCAACCAGATTAATGATGCGATTGCAGGTAATAATCCGGGGGGGCAGGCCCGCCACAAAGACGACAATGGACATGGCACACATGTAGCTGGGATTGCCGCCGGAAATGGAAAGGAACCGGATGGCTGCAGTGGTGAGTTTTATCATGTTGGCGTTGCGCCAAACGCCAATTTTGTGATCGTTCGTCTCTGGGGATTATCGAAAGGTGATGACGGTTCGCTGATGACTCCACCGGCAAACCCGCTGCTCACTTTAACGGCTGACACTGAAGTGGATGCTGTCAAGTTTATCATGAATGAAGGTATTAACCAGGGAATGCCGGTCGTGATAAACTGCAGCTTTGGCAGTTACTCAGATATCTTCAATGGTGGGGACCATTTAAGCACAAACATCGACACATTGCTGACGACCCTGAGCGCAGGAAGATCCATTGTGCTCTCAGCAGGTAATAACGGTGCTTCTGCATTTCATGCAGCCGCAACTGTGCCGGCCTCGGGTGCGCTGGCTACTCCATTGCGGTTTAAAATCTATCCATCAGATACAAAAAACCGGATCTTCTCAATCGTCTATTCGGGGAATAACCTTGAGGTTAAAGTGAATTCACCGGTTGGCGGTGCCGCAGGAACAACCGGCTGGGTCACTACGGCCAGCGGTGGCAGCCCGACTGCAAACGGAGCCAATGCGGCAGTCACCGTAGCAAGAAATCCTAACCGGATCACAGTTTCTCTCAGTACAGTTGCACCGGTTGCGCCGGCAGTGAAACAGCCTCATGTTGCCAGCACGGATGCTGCATTCTGGGAGATTGAAATTCGCAATACATCAGCAACGGCGACACCTTTTAATGCATTCGCGCTTTTTGGAAGTACGCATGACCAGAAATCTCCGCGCTTTCTGAACAATGTTTCTACAAACATGACGCTGGGTGAATCGGCTTGTTGCAGAGAGGCACTCACTGTTGGTAATCATATTGTCGGTGGCCAGCTGGCACCGTCTTCGGGTCGCGGGCCGACATTCGCAGCAGATGGGCGCGTGAAGCCGGAGATATGCGGTCCGGGTCAGGATATCATGTCCGCTTCCATTCCAA